>Ga0222670_1000038_pt1 | contig 61227 bp, 43 predicted proteins | sample AntAcemetagen732_FD_181148 | JGI IMG/M metagenome (GOLD analysis project Ga0222670, IMG submission 181148) | Saline water microbial communities from Ace Lake, Antarctica - #732 | ecosystem: Environmental > Aquatic > Non-marine Saline and Alkaline > Saline | place: Antarctica: Ace Lake... | reverse complement strand
CAATAGGTTATGGTATTGGCTGTTTTAAAGGAAATCAACAAAGTTATTAAGAAAGTATAGGTTGTTGTGCAGTCTGACGGTTAGTATAAGCAGCGAAGCCATCACGCAGGGTGGCTTTAATTTTCATACTTTTTTGTGGTGCGTATTTTCTCCGTTCAATTGTTTTCTTTGGTTATTAGGTTTTATAATCATTCTAAAAGATTGGTCTTTGTAAATATAATATCCTATCCAATTATATAAAGTCCTTATTTTATTTTTAAAATTGACAAGTCCCATTATATGAACGAAAATCCAGATTAACCAAGCAATAAATCCGCTCATAGAATATTTTTGCTTTGGAAAATCTAATACAGCTTTATTTCTTCCAATAATAGCTAAAGAACCTTTGTCTTTATATACAAAAGGTTTCCATTCTTCTTGACTTTTTAATAAATTATCAGCCAAGTTTTTTGCTTGTTGTATTGCAGGTTGAGCTAGCTGTGGGTGACCATTAGGATAATTTTTATCACCATCCATTATAGCACAATCTCCCAAAGCATAAATATTCTCAAACAAATGAACCTGATTAAATTGATTTGTTTTTAATCTTTTATTATTTCCAAAACTATTTTTTGGGAAACCTTTAAATACTTTGGCAAGAACACCAGCAGCCCAAATTAGATTTTTTGAATTAATTTTATTTCCGTTGGATAATTGGACGGTCTCACCATCAAAGTCTTCAACAAAAGTGTCCATTACAAGATTAACACCATATTTAGATAACTTTTTAGAAGCATATTTCTGGGCATTAAGAGACATTGATGACAACACAGATTTTTGACCATCGATTAAATAAATTTTCCCTATGTCTTTTTCTTTTAATTCTGGATAATCTTTTATTATTACTGATGTACTCATTTCTGCTAGAATTCCAGAAAGCTCAACACCTGTAGGGCCTGCACCTGCAATAACGAAAGTTAGATATTTTTTTCTTTCTTCTGAGTTCTCAATTCTTGTAGCTAAGTCTAATCGTGTTAAAATGGTATTTCGCAATGATAATGCATCACTTATTGTTTTCATTGGCAAACATTTTTCTTCGATATTTTTATTGCCAAAGTAATTTGTTTCTGTACCTGTTGCCATAATTAAAATGTCATATTTTAACACGCCATTATTTAAAATTATTTTATTCTCATCAGGAACTAATTGTTCAAGTGAACCAAGTCTAAAACGTACATTTTTTAAATTACGGAGAATTTTACGAAAAGGATAACTAATTGCTGAAGGCTCCATAAAACCGCTAGAAACTTGATATATTAAAGGTGGGAAAAAATTATAATTATTACTGTCCACTAAAACAATATCGTGTTTTTTTGAATTTCCTAGGCGTTTTATCAACTCTAATCCAGCAAATCCTCCGCCAATAACAATAATTTTTTTTTTTAAATCCATGTTCTTTAGAAAAGAGTTTTTTTAATGCACCATAACATGCTTATATAAGGTTAGGTACTTGAGTCAAATTCATAGATAAACTTATTAAAGTTTCCATTGAAGATAAGCATTAGCAAATTTTAGAGTCCGATTCCGATTTTTCGTTAGTCGGTTTTTTATTCCGTAAACTTGCTCAACTCCGCAGCAGTTTTAAAATCAGTTTGTCCTTAAAGTTAATCCATTTTTTTTATAGCTAACGGCACACAAGTCTTAAAGGACGGTGAGTATACCGGAGCCTACCTTGGAAAATTCGTGAAAGGCTCAGGTGCGATTCAATAGTTATAGTTGGCTACAGGCCGTCTAGGTAAGTTTTTAACTCAGTCATTTTAGAGGTAAGCCGCTCAATAGCTGCGGCATAACGCACATCCCATGCTGCTAAATTTTTACTGCGCTTTAAGGCCACTTCGTACTCAATACCCGGAAGCATCCAAGAGGCATATCCGCTGAATGGATCGGTTGAGGCGTAGAGCGAACGGTACCAAGCACCGTAATCCATGCCCCTATCTTCGATAAAGCTTTTCTCTAGTGCTATGAGTTGAGTGTTAACTGCTTTGAGGCCTTTAGAGGATAAATCAGAGGCATCTACTTGGTTGAGAGATAACGCTAATTCTTCTGCAACTTTTTCAAGACTTAATAATGCCTGATGAGAGGCAGTAAAACCATCGAAATCAACATCGAAGGCCTTCACTTTAATTTCTGCAGTCGAAAAATGCATTTTTAAATCGGTTGCATAGCGGGCAACATCGTAGTCGACAATTGCTGTATTTGAAAGGCGCAAAGCCATGAGGCCAGCAAGATGCTCTATGGTTGGGCCCATCTTAAACTCGGGATCTACAAAAGTGGAATAGTAGTGAAAACTATCGTAATTCGAATGGTATGGAGTGGGCCCCCCGGCTCCCCCACTTAAAGAAGGAACGCCTACATGCATGTAAAAGGCAATGTGATCTGATCCTCCCCCAAGGTTACCGATACTGGGTTCTAAGGCCCCGGGTTTCTTCCAAAAATCGTAGAGCGTTTGATCAGTATATGGATAATCAACTGCTTTTGAAGCCTCAGTAATAAGCCGTTTTAAGGTGGGTGAAGCCGATGCTCCAAAATTCTTACCCGAAACACCTCCATCAAAGTTCATATAGGCAACGGCCTTAGCTCCAAGTTCTTCACTCATTTGCTCAACCCACTCGCTAGAACCAATCACTCCGTGCTCTTCGGCATCCCAATGAGCAATCATGATCGAACGCTTTGGACGGTATCCGCTTTCAGCCAATCTACCGAGACTCTCACTAAGGCTCAACAACATGGCAGTTCCGCTGTTTGGGTCTGTGGCGCCAAACCCCCAGGCATCAAAATGACAACCTAAGATGATCCACTCGTCTGGAAATTCTGATCCCTTCAGTGTACCCACAATATTAGCTATGCGGGTATAATTAATGGGTTGATCAACCTTAACACGAACCTTTAAATGTGGCCCACCCTGAAGGCGATATGTAAACGGCAGTCCTCCTTGCCAGGCTAAAGGAACAGGCGCTCCTTTCATCTGTTGCATAATCTTTTGGGCCTCACCATAGGCGATTGGCAATACCGGAATGGTGTGCAGGCCCACCTTGGTCGGATCAAGGCGCTTTACTTTTTTCTTTCCGTCAAGCGGTAGTGCTGGTTCATAAGGTGTGAGCGGGTCACCCGTGAAATCGACAGTGAGTAACGAGCCTCTTTGAATTGTAGAGGCATTAAAATAGGGGCCTTCTGGGTATGTCAGCCCGCGCGCGTATCCATTGTCTTTAGGGTCTGAATAGATCAATAAACCAGCAGCACTATTAGCCTCGGCAAATTTGGCCTTATACCCTCTGAAGTTTCCTCCATAGCGGGCTAGGACAATCTTACCTTCAACTGAAACCCCAAGGGTTTTGAGCTCTTGAAAATCTTCACGCGTACCGTAATTCACATAAACCACCTCGGCGGTTACATCACCACTACCTGAAAAGGAGTTCCACCCCTTCCATAAAAGCGAGTCTGAAGAAAACGGATCTTCTTTGAGCACATCTTCTTGTTGGGTCAAGATATGTCTTTGAGGGGTGACAATCTCAACATGCGACTCTCCTGGTGTAGCTGGTAAATAAACATCGTAGGGATAAGCCTTAACATCGAATCCGGCCTCATTCATGACAGTCGACATATAGCGCTGTACTGCCTCATTGGTGGCGCTTCCGGCCACATGCGGGCGTTCAGTTAGACGTTGTAAATGTATTTTAAATCGTAAGGTATCAATAGCGCTTTTAAATGCATTCTCAGTAGCTTGTTGATCATTTTGTTGGGCGGCAACTGAACCAAGACATATGTAGGCTAATACCGCTAAAAGAAGTGTTCTGTTCATCATTAATTCAGATTCCAATTTTTTAAATGGTTATTGACAGGAGCAGTTTGCTTAAGTCGCTCTTTAATCATTGGTAGATACATGGTGTTGTAACGCAATCGAGATATATAGTTTGGATTTTCTTGATCCCCATTCCAGCAATGTTCGGCTCCGTCTCCGTAATCAACCTCCCCTTTGTAGTAGGGGCTTGTGGTACTTTCAAGAAAATCTTCGGTCAGTTTCACGGCATTATTCAGATAGTAATTGTCCATGTCTCCGCAATACAAGAATATCTTTCCTTGTAAATTGGGGCCAAGACTCTCCCAATCGCGCTCCATGATATAACGCAAATCGTAGTTTTCTTTCCAGTAGTTGGCCACCTCGCGATCAATATCTCCTGAAAGTTTATCCCATATGGGTTTGGGGTATCCATTTTCGCCGGCCGGAGAATATACTGCCTGCCAAATGTCCCATTGATCGCCAGAGCGTCCGTTGGAAGCCAGCGCCAGCTCACGGTAATTCATGTCGCGAAGGCTAGATTTAAGCATACCCTTACCATCGCGCATACCAGGCCTAAGGGTCTTTCTAAATGAGCCATCGGTATAGTAGGCGTTCTCATCTTCATAGAGGTTAACTGCTGTGTAGGCTCTAAAATCGATGGGGTCGGGACATGCCGCAAAGGCACCATTATATTCGGTGGGGTAAAAGACTTGCACCGCTAAGGCTTCCCAGCCACCGGTTGATCCGCCGTAAACAAAACGGCCCCATCCTTCACCAACTCCGTTATATAATTTCTCAATATGCGGAATGAGTTCGTAGGTGATAGCATCACCATATGGGCCTAAATTGGCTGAATTCACCGCATAAGAATCGTCATAATAGGGATTCTGATGTTGGATTTCAATAGCAATAAAGCGCGGAAAATCATCAGAGGTCCACTGCTGGTATAGGTCATAAGCCTCTTTCTGCTGAATGTATTCGTAGCCCGTAATTCCAAATCGACTGTTGAACACCCCATCGTTGGCATCTGCGGTCGGAGGTTCGGTACGAAACCCGCCAAAAGTATCCGGAAAATGGCCGTGAAAAATCATCAGTGGATACTGAGTTGAACTGTTGGGGTCAAATCCGTGGGGTACTATCACATTGGCCTGCAAATGCATCGGCCTCCCCCAAAACTCAGTGAGTGACTCGCTCTGAATTTTGATGTGCTTGATGTATTCTGAATCCGAAACGGGCTCAATGGACGGAATCTCCTCGGTTATTTTCAGGGCAACAGCGGGGGTGCCTTTACCCAAAGTCAGTTGAACTGGAACACTGTAGATATTCTGAGGGCTGATGTTCCAATGCTGGCCCTCACCTTGATCCATCGGTAGTTTAACCTTATGCCCAGTTGACAAATTAAAGGTCTCGTATTTGTGGAGTAGAGCTTGAACGCTGTATTCGCCTTCAGGAATATCCGCAACACTACCCACAGGATAGGCAAATGTAGACGGATCAATTGAGATGGTCTCACCGGGCATCCAGCCATCTATATCAACCCCAAAGACTATTCCGGTTTGATCAGAGTCGTTGATTTGAAAACGGGGTTCTTTTTCAAAATCGGTCCCAATCAAGACCAATAATCTCCCGTCAAAACCTTCAGTACCGAGGGCCTCATCATAGGTAATGGTGATCATCTGAGATTTGGTAGTGCAACCTGTCAAGGACAGTACGGCACCCAGAACAACCATACAATTTCGAATAATTTTTTTCATAATTAGCTATAAATCAGTTGATTTCACTAATATAGTAACTAATTAGTTAAGCGTGTTCTGAAAAAGACAACTATTTAGAACCTTACCAAAAAATGCTTATAGCAACTAAATGTCATATCACCTAGAAAACGTTCACATCTCATATATAATACTTTTCTATAGAACGCTAATTATCAGCTGTTTGCTGGTTTTGCTTTTGCATTAAAACAGCTTAATAGTTTCTATACGAACTATTTTTTGTATTTTTGTTAAAATATAATTGTGCTTAAGGGAGCTTGTCTGGGAAAAAAATAAAGCTACAATTTCGTTACTATCGATTTCATGGGAATATGAAAATTCTAAGATACGTATCAATAAAGCTATTCAGCAAGACAGATTGATTGATCCTTTGTCACTCATGGAAGCATAAACTGAACTAAGTGGCACCTTATAAAGGATAAGGATCAAAAAATAGTTACTTAATGAAACGTGTTACGTTTTCTTGCTTACAAGAATAGAGAAGCTTTGCAACTATTGGCTACTACTTGTTACAAAGCATCATCTGAAAAGATTGTATTAACCACCACAAAAAAAATAGTCAATGAAAATCATTGCTATCAAAAGAACGGCAAAAACTTAGAAATGATGTAGTAACGCAAGTGACTTACCACTAAAGGAATCTTAAACAGAATCTATTTTTTACATAATTAATTCACCTTAATACTATATTAATGAAAGTACTAGTAATTGGAGCTGGCAATATGGGGCTTACCTATGCCGAAGGAATGTCTAAATCAAAACTCCTCAGAAAAAAGAACATCATGGTGTTAGACAAATCTGATGAAAAATTAGAAGAGCTTCATCAGATTTCGTACTTCGATGCCTATAAAAACCTAGAAGATTGCATCCCACAAGCAGATATTATTTTTGTTGCAGTTAAACCACATCACGCAGAAGACCTATTCAGAAAGATCCATTCTATGGTTACGCCTGATCAAATTCTAATTTCGATTATGGCGGGAGTTACCTTAGACGCAATAAAGGAATTTTCTGGTGTGAAGAAAGTAGTACGTGCGATGCCAAATTTACCAGCAAAAGTTGGGCTTGGATTAACATCATATGTTGCTTCATCAGAAGTATCGAGAATAGAGTTGTTGACTGTAGAAAGCCTGTTGAACACTACTGGAAAGTCTATTCTGGTTAGTAAAGAAAGTTTAATTGATGCTTCCACCGGAATTTCTGGTAGCGGACCAGCATATGTATTTTACTTTATGCAGAGTATGATGGAGGCTGCCTTGCAAATGGGATTTTCCAAGAATGATTCTAAAGTTTTGGTTAGTCAAACATTCACGGGAGCTGTAGAACTTTTTAATCAGTCCGATCTATCTCCCAATTCATGGATGAAGAAAGTAGCCTCAAAAGGAGGAACAACACAAGCAGCGCTAGATTCTATGGATGATAATAACGTAAATGAATTAATAAAGGAAGCCGCATTCGCGGCATTTAATCGTGCTGTTGAATTGGGTAAAGAAAATTAATATGTACAATGAGATAATTGTCATTAAGGTTGGGACGAATGTCATGACCAATAAAGACAATAGAATAGTACGGCCAGTGCTTAGAAGGTTGGTCAAACAGATTGCAGAACTTTATGAGCGTGGTATTATAACAATACTTGTATCATCAGGATCTGTGATTGCTGGAAAAGAGGTTCTAGGAAAATCTAGCATAAAAGATAAAACACAGAAAAGACAGGTGTACTCTGCCATTGGGCAACCTCGAATGATGAGTCTTTATTATAATATTTTTCAAGACTATGGGATGAAATGTGCCCAAGTGCTTCCTACTAAACGAGATTTTAGTCCAGGCATACATCGTGAAAATATGATTAATTGCGTTCAAGGATTACTAGCCGAAGGGGTAATTCCGATTGCAAATGAGGATGATGCCGTATCTCTAACGATGTCTATGTTTTCGGATAATGATGAACTAGCTAGTCTCATCGCAAAATTAATCAATGCAGACAGGCTAATTATTCTTACCGATATTGATGGATTGTATACGGGGCATCCAGACGCAGATAGCAGTAGTCTTATTGAAAATGTTGATCCGCTAGAAGATCTTGATAAGTATATTAAAGATAGCGGAAAGCTAGAAGGAGAAGGTCGTGGCGGTATGGGGTCTAAACTAAAGTATGCCCAAGAGACAGCGGCTCATAGTATACCTACATTTATTGCCAACGGGAAAAGAGACAATACGATTATTGATATTATAGAAGGGAAAAATGTTGGGACAAAAGTGTCTCTAAAATAAAATAGTTTATAAATGAGATTAGTAGCTACAGAAATAAAAAATAATGTACTGAAATCTATGGTAGGTATCTTAGATGAAAATCGGATACAATTACTTGATGCAAATAAAAAAGATCTTGATGCATTCAACAAAGATGATCAGGCGATGTACGATCGTCTACTTATAAATGATAAAAAGATTGATGGCATGATACAGGCTATTAATCAGGTCTGTTCTCAAGATGATCCAGTAAACAGGATAATTACCGATAAGAAGCTTGAAAATGGCTTGCAAGTAGTGAACAAAACAGCGCCTTTTGGAACGATAATGATCATCTATGAGTCTCGACCAGATGTGACGGTAGAAGCAGCAGTACTAGCTTTTAAAGCCAATAGTAAAATTTTACTTAAAGGAGGAAAAGAAGCCATAAACAGCAATAAAATCCTTGTTGATTTTTGGCATCGTGCATTGCTAGAAAATGGCTTGAGTACGGAATATATCCAGCTGTTAACCTTGAACCGCGAAGAAACGCAGCAGTTTCTTAAAGAACCTACCGAGCAACTGGATTTAGTTGTTCCCAGAGGAGGAGAGAAATTGATATCTTTTGTGAAAGAACACGCAAAATGTGCGGTGCTAATAAGCGGTCGGGGCAATAATTTTTTATATGTTGATGAGCATGCAAATTGGGCAGACAGCATTAGCGTTATTCTTGATGCAAAAACAAGTAAAATATCAGCCTGTAATGCACTAGATAAAATATTGATTAACACAAACATTCCCGATTACCATGCTAAAATAGCTGATTTGAATACTATTTTGAAGACTAATCAGGTGTCAATATTGGTAGATTCTGATGTTAAAAAAATCTTGAAAGACGCACAACCTATAGCGGAAGACTCGATTTGGGAAAAGGAGTTTTTAGCGATGAAGTGTTGTATTGGATCAGTAGCTTCTACAGAAGATGCCATTCAAAAAATAAATAAATATTCTGGCGGGCACTCCGCTACTATAATGACAACGAAGCATAAAATAGCAGCTCTTTTTATGGAACAAGTGGATTGTGCAGCTGTATATCAAAACGCATCTAGTCGATTTACTGATGGTGGTCAGATGGGTGTAGGTGCAGAGCTAGCCATTAGTACAGACAAATTGCATCATAGAGGTCCTTTAGGTCTTAATGAGCTGGTTACCAATAAGTATTATATATACGGAGACGGACACATTCGAGAATAAAACAAAGATTCTTTTGGAAGATGCGTTTTAAACTGTCTGATAGCTGCTTACTTTAGCCCCCAATAAGTTTGGAGTGATATTTTAAATTTCAAACTAATGCATTTGAGATATGAAATACAGGAAATGGAGCTAAGAGGTTTTATTAGCTGTCCCAACTGTAATAAAACTTTCAGTGCTAGTCCCTCTAGGAGTAGAAAGAATTATTACTCCTATTACCACTGCTGTAGTCCCTGTAACACAAGAATTAAAGTAGAAGACACCCATGCTTATTTTAGTAGCTTCCTAAAAACCATTTCTCTAAATGATAATTCCTATGCTTTGCTATTAGAACTCTTTAAGGAGGGATTTAAAGAAGTAGGTAAAGAAAATGAGTTGGGCCCTAAACACCACGAGCAGCTAGCAAAACAAAAGGACAAATTAATCCGCATTCAAGACATGTATATTGATGGTGAATTAAGTAAAGAAGGGTTACTTTAACAAGCGGTCTGGGTGAAATTGATATTAGGACATTAATTAAAAAAAACACCGGACTGAGTTTTAATGATTTTGTAAATGGGTACAGAATTGAATACGCTATTGAAATAATGAAATCTGATTTTCTAGTTGCTAATTTAATGTCTGCCTTAGGAGAGAAATCAGGATTTAAATCTAATCACATATTTTACAGAGCCTTTAAGAAGAAGAAATATCATACGCCTTCATATTATTATAAGACGCATCTTAAAAGCTAATTTCCATAACAGTTTGTGAAGAATTCGCTGAAGAAACAGCTACATTTGGTTCACTTTATGCTGACGTTATACAGGGAAATATTTCCATATATGTGTAAACATACCAACATTTTAACTTATATTTATTAATATAATTGAAACAGTATTTTTACTCGTTTTATATTTAAACAAACTATTATGTATAATTTTTTTTATTCTTTGTTTTTTTTAATAAGAGCAAGAGCTAGTTTAATAAGTTTAAATTCATTAAAAATTCTATCTTTTTTTCTGTTTCTTCTATCATGTCAAACGGTGAAAACTATTGAAACTGATTATTTTAAAATTAGAGTGGTTGATAGCGAAACTGGTCTTAATGTACCTATGATTGGTCTAATCCCTCTTAGCCGCCAAAAATATTATACTGATAGCAACGGGCTTATTGCCTTTAATGAACCAGGGCTAATGAACGAGATAGTTTATTTCGAGATAAATGCAGAAGGGTACTCTTATCCCATGGGGAAAGATGGCCGCAGAGCAATATCACTTCTGTGTAAAGCAGGAGATAGTGCTATTATTAAAGTGGAGCGAACTAATGTAGCGGAAAGACTGTATCGAAGTACTGGGCTTGGAATTTACAAGGATAGTAAACTACTTGGTGAGCCCATACCAATTAAAAAACCCATAATTAATGCTGGAATTTTAGGACAGGATTCTAATTTAGCAACCCTATATAAAGGGAAGATTTTCTGGATATGGGGTGATAGTTTTTTACCGCCAAAATACCATGGAAATTTTTCTGTATCTGCTGCTACAACTATTTACCCAAAAGATGGAGGGCTTAATCCTAAAGTTGGAATGAACTACAACTATATTTTAGACGAAAAGGGAACAACAAAACCAATGATTAATTTGAAGAGTCCAGGTTACGTTTGGTTTGATTGGTTAGTGAGTATAAAAGGTAAGAATGGTCAAGAACAATTAGTTGCTAAATATGCTAATGTAAATGCTTTTTTCCAAAATTATGAACGGGGGGTTGCTATATATAATGATGAAGAGAAAATTTTTGAGTCTGTAAAACAGGTAGATAATTGGCTGCCTTTTGGACATAGATGTGAGCATCCATTTATGGGTAAATCAAAAAACCAAGATTACATATACTTAACATCGGAATTTGATTTTCAAAGGGTATTACCCCAAATTGATTCATTAATTAGGCCAGAATCATATGAATCATTTAGTTGTTTAAAAGAAGGGACTGTATTTGACCTAAAAAATTTACAATTAGACAGAGATTCTTATGGAAAATTGATTTATGGATGGAAGAAAAATACTGGTTTTATAGACGAAAAAAGACAGCAAAAATTAGTTGAAACGGGTCTGATATTAGAATCGGAAAGGTGGACTCATACTACAGACATTAATACTGGAAAAAGTATTAACGTTGGTCGTGGTTCAATATTTTGGAATGAATTTCGTAAAAAATGGATTATGATCAGTGGAGCAATTGATATTTGGTATTCTGAGGCTGATACACCGGTTGGGCCTTGGGTATACGCCCGAAAGGTTGCGGAGCATCAAAGTTTTTTATACAACCCTACTCAGCATCCATTTTTTGATCAAAACGGTGGTGTTGATATTTTTTTTGAAGGTACTTTTACAAAATTTTTTAGTAAAGAAGAAATTGTACCCTACTATGATTACAACCAAATATTTTATAAACTTTCACTTAAGGATGAACAGACTTTTTTACCTTCTCCAATATACAGATTAAATAGTGGTTATTATGTAAAGGAGACCTTACCAAAATCTTTTATACAATCAGAAATAAAAGAAATACCATTTTTAGCTATGACTCTAAATAGAAAAATAGATGGGATGTTGCCAATTTATTCAAATATAAAAGGAACAGGTTTAACCAATAAACCGACTGATGGAAAACCACTTTTCTATGCAATGCCTGAAAAGACAAATGAAATTGAAAAATACATAGGAATCTGGGAGACTAAAATTTTGTTTTCTGCATTTGATAATTCATTTGAAATGAATATTAATTTAGAAAATGAAAGTATTAAGATATCAACGGATAAAAATGATTTTAAGATTTCAGAATTACGTATTGATAAAGAAAATCTTTTTTTCACCCTTACTCACATGAAAGATATTTATTTTATGGAAGCAAAAATTTCCGCAGGGATATTAAAAGGGTCTTGGTCACAAGGCGAAACAGATTTTAAGGGAACTTGGGACGGAGTCTTAAAAGATGATGATAAATGGTGGGGAAAATTCACGACTTCACTCACTCCTCTTTATGAATATAAAAACACAGCTACGGATAACTATAGATACAGTACTGACCCTAATTTTTCTCTTCCAGGTTTTACAAAAAATAATACTCCTTTGTGTCGTGTTTGGATAAATCCAATAAAACAACCTATAGTAGATTTTGAGACCTTATCAAATCGGATAGAATCGGTATATTAAAAGTAAAATTATTTTTAGACTTTATATTTTTACAAAGCTATAATTATTATAAAACTAAAAAATTACTTAAATATTTGGATATGTGCAATAATTAATTAATTTTGTTAGTATGTATGAACATATAGAAATTGAGGAATTACTTGAAAAAGTAGACCATAAAAGTTTTATTCCTCTTCATATACAAGTTGAGCAATTGTTAATGAATATTATCAAGTTGCCTGACTATGTTAATGGCAAATTGCTCCCCAGGGAGGTTGAACTAGCTAAAAATCTTGGAGTATCAAGAAGTACTATTCGTCAAGCTAGTAATAGGTTGGCTGAGAAAAATTTAATTATAAGGAAGAAAGGGGTAGGAACAACAGTCAATAAACATACAATCATTACAAAACTCGATAGTTGGTCGAGTTTTAGTAAAGAAATGTTGGAACAAGGAAGAGCCTTAGTGAACTATAAATTTGATCTTAGAAAGGTATTGTCAAATAAAGACGTTAGTTTTAAGTTGGGTATTAAAGAAAGTACAGAAGTGTATAGGCTATCTAGGGTTAGGGGCAATAATAATACTCCTCAGGTTTATTTTGTGTCATATTTTCATCCTAAAGTAATTCTCAAAGATGAATATGACTATTCTAGGCCTCTTTATGATATTATTGAAGAAAAATGTGGCTATTATGCTGAAGTTTCTAAAGAAGAGATTTCTTCAATTTTAGCAGATCAAAAACGAGCGAGTAAACTGAATATTTCAATTGGGAGTCCTATACTTAAAAGAGTAAGACTAGTTCTAGACAGAGGTCAGTCTGCATTGGAATATAATGTTGGTTATTATAAAGCAGAAGACTTTATTTATTCAGTAGAACTTAGAAGATAATTATTATATAAAAAAAATATAATCATATGTCTAAACATATAAATATTTCAATAAACTAATAAATTATTTACAGATGAAAAAAATCATTACAACAATGTGTTTTATGTTATTTATAGGTTTGATTGGCTGCGACGATGAACCTAGTTTAAATCCGGAAGGCTTTACTGAATTTAAGACTGATATCAGTGGTATTTGGAAAATAAGTAATGTAACCCAAAATGGAATTGATATTACTAATTCACTCGATTTTAAATCCTTTGCTCTTAATCTCGATTATAACGGGACAACTCCTTCTAATTTTAGTTTGGCTTCTAAATCACCTTTTGTAACTAAAATATCCGAAGGTTCTTGGTCATTTGATGATCCAATTTATCCAACAATAATTATTTTTTCTGATGGTAGTTCGGCTAAACTTCTAAAACCAATATTATCCTCTGGCGAAAAAAGTCTAAATCTTGAAATAGTTTTAGGCTGTGGTAATATGGTATATCAATATAAACTTATCAAGTAAACATATTTATTATGAAAAATTTATTTAATAAATTTAATGGGAGGGTATTTAAAATTATAATTTTCCCTCTTTTATTTTTGACTCTTACATTTTGTATTACTATTTCCAAAATTGACCAGCCATCTAATGCAACTATAGGTGAAAAAATAAAAATTAATTTACAGGTAGATGTTAAGCCCTCTGAAAGTAATGAATATAATGTAATATTAGGAGTATTGGTTCCGGAAAATTGGGAAATAGAGACTAATACTTTAGCAACATATACATCGGATAATGGTAGTGGAACATTTTCTTTGACGCCAGACGCAACCTTGGCTTTACAAATGACGGATCTAGTTGGTATAGGTAAAAACTATGGACGGGTTAAGTGGGTAGCTTTCGTTTCAGATGGTAAAATTAAAGGAACAAATAATGTAAATTTTTCTGGACAAATTCATTTGGAAATGACTGTTGGAAATGAGAATGTTAAAACACAATTGGGATATATAGTCGCTACATCAGGATGGGGTATTTCAGATAAAAATATAGATGTCAAATTTACCGATTGCATGGAAGTCTCTGGGGGAACAAATTCCCTTTCAGATTTATGTGGTCCAATTCCGTTCCCAGTAACTTTTAAGCCATCACAATTTACATTAGATGATGTTATTAAAATCACATTTGACGCAAATAAGGGCCCCACAGACTTATTAGGAGCTGAGAAAGTATATATCTGCGGAACTGTTATCGCTGACGGTATACAGAAAGATGTATGTGTTGCTAATTCTAGTAATATACTTAATAATATTGGTCCAAATATATGGGAAATATCTATCTGGGGTAAACAATTCTTTAATCTTCCTATGGGAGCTAATATTACTTTTATGAGTTTTAATTTCAGAAACGAAGTAGGTGATATTATTGTAAAGAATCGAGATACTTTGGAAGATTTTCAAATAACGCCTAGCTGTAAATTTTAACTAAAAACAAAAACAATGAAAATTATAACCATAAGATTAACGATTTTTATTGCCGCTTTTGGAATGTTAATTTCCCATGGACAAGAAATCACTATTTCAGGCATAGTAAAGTCAGGAGCAGATAATAAGCCTTTACCTGGAGCAAACGTTCTGATTAAAGGTAAAGTAATAGGAACAACAACAGATTTTGACGGAAATTACTTTTTTCAAGTACCTAGTGAAAATGAAGTACTGATTTTTGCATATCAAGGATATAAGTCTCAAGAAATATTAATTGGAAACCAGAGAGTAATAAACATAACCTTAGAGGAAAATACAGCCCTTCTAGATGAGGTTGTTGTTGTTGGATATGGAAGCTCACAAAGGAAAGATCTAACAGGAGCTATTTCATCTATTAAATCCGAGGATCTTCAGTCAGTTAGAGCAACTACTGCAGACGATTTTTTACAAGGTCGTGTTTCTGGTCTTTTATTAACTCAAACGTCAGGTCAGCCAGGCGCAGCAACATCAGTAAGAATTAGAGGAAGCAGTTCAATCAATGCAAGTAACGAACCATTGTATGTAATTGATGGTTTCCCTGTTGATAACAGAATAATTTCAGCAGGTATATCCGAGGGGCCCTCACTGAATCCACTTTCAACGATTAGTCCGAGCGATATTCAATCTATCGATGTTTTGAAAGATGCATCTGCAACAGCTATTTATGGCTCTAGGGGAGCTAATGGGGTTATAATTATCACAACAAAAAGAGGTACTAGTGGTAAAACAGAAATCAATTACGACACTTACATGGGTGTGAATGAAATAACTAAAAAATTCAGTCTACTAGATGCAAGCCAATTTGCATTTTATTATAATGAGGCTGTTAATAATGGGTCTGGTAAACCACGTTTTTACAGTAATCCAAGTGATTTTGGTAAAGGTACAGATTGGCAAGACGAAATTTTTAGAAAATCTCTTACCAGAAGCCATGACATCTCCATAAAAGGAGGAAATAATGATATACGCTATGCCATTTCAGGGTCTTATTTAAATCAAGAAGGTATCATTATTGATTCTGACTTTGAACGTTTCAATCTTCGGATAAACTTGGATATAAAAGCAACAGAAAAATTATCAATTGAAAATACTACTAGCTTAAATCGAAGTGATTCTAACACAGCAAGGACTGACACTCCTGGTGGTCTTGGCGTAAGTAGTGCAACTACAGGGGCCTACGGTATGAGTCCCTTATTACCTTTATTTGATTCGGAAGGAAATTATACAAAAGGAAATTTTATAGTTCAAAATGATGGAAATTTCTTAAATGACGTGAGTAATAATTCTGAGTATATACCAAATTTTACAAGCCCATTAGCTTATATAAAGTTAAATGACAGTGAAACAAGATCTACAAGAATACTAGAGAATTTAGCTTTTAAGCTAAATTTCGCAAAAAACTTCACTTTTAAAACTTTGTTAGGTGCAGATATAATAATAAATGAGGGGTCTATTTTTAGGACTGCAATGATTGATTTTGGAAACTCAAATAATGCATTTGTTAGCCAAGGCAAAGTTATTTCGACTAATTTATTGGCTGAAACTACAGTTAATTATACAAATATATTTAATGACATGCATCAATTAAATGTATTGGCAGGAATATCTTGGCAGGACTTTTCAATCAAAGGTGTCTCTTCAAATGCCCAAGGCTTACCAACAGAAAATTTTAGAGCCAATAGTTTTGAAGGGGCAACTACTCGCGGCGTTGGTTCTACTTTTATCGATAGCTATTTACATTCCTATTTTGGGCGTCTAAATTATATTTTTGATAATCGATATATTTTTACAGCTTCATATAGGGCCGATGGCTCATCTAGGTTTGGTGAAGGCCAAAAATTTGGATATTTTCCATCGGCTGCTTTTGCCTGGAATATTTCTGAGGAAGAATTTATGAAAGATTCAAATATTTACACTAAACTTCGTTTAGGATTTGGAATAACAGGAAATCAGGAGATAGGAGATTACCGTTCAAAAGACAGGTTTTCGTCTACCTACCACGTTTTTGATAGAACAGAAGTGGTAGGACAATTACCGAAAACACCTGCAAATGCAAACTTAAGATGGGAACAAACAGAACAATACAATATTGGTCTTGATCTTGGATTTTTTAATGACCGATTAAATATCACTACTGATTTTTATCGAAAGAATACAGATGATTTATTACTTGAACTTTCCGTTCCTTACCATACTGGTTATGTTTCCTCCTTAATTAATGTTGGCAGTGTAAGAAATGAAGGGATAGAACTTGCTATCAATTCTAATATAATAAAAGGTACATTTAATTGGGATATTAACTTAACTAGTGGATATAACCGAAACAAAATTTTGAGCCTTGCAGGTTTGGAAGATATTCCTACTGGAGCATCCATCAATGGTGTTGAAAATTGGCAATTATTAGTTGAAGGAGGACAGATAGGTGCTTTTTATGGTTATAAATCTAATGGAATTATTCAATTAACAGATACTCCAGAAAATACTCCACAATTTGTAACAGATACTTTTAAGCCGGGAGAAAGAAAATATATGGATCTTAACGGAGACGGAGTTATTAATGCTGATAACGACCGAACATTTATAGGTAATCCAATTCCAGAATGGACCTTTGGATTAAACAATACTTTTAAATTTAAAGATTTAGATTTAAACATATTTTTAAATGGTGTTTCTGGAAATGAGATTGCTAATTTCACACGTATAAATCTTGAAAACTTTAATGGTCAAAGTAATGTCTCACTAGAAGCCTTTTCCAATCGTTGGACACCTCAAAATCCTAGTAACACTTATGTAAGTGCGTCTAATGGGGTACGTAATGCACCTTTTGCATCTAATTATGTAGAAGATGGATCTTTTTTGAGATTGAAATCTATAACCCTTGGTTATTCCCTTCCCACTAATCTACTTTCTAGTTTGAGCATTAATAAATTAAGGATATATATAACTGGGAGAAACCTTTTTACAATGACAAATTATAGCGGAGTAGATCCTGAGGTAAGTTGGGGTGGTCCAAATCGTGCTCTGAGTGCTGGGGCTGATTTTGGAGGTTACCCTAATTTCAAAACATTTTTAACTGGACTAAACATAAACTTTTAATTAAAAATAGCTAAATCATGAAAATATTTCAACATTATAAAACAATTTTGATAGCTGTCTTGTTTCCGCTATTGATGAGTTGTGATAGCATTTTAGAGGAAGAAGTAAAAAATTTCTTTACTGAAGATACTTTCTATAAGACTGAAATAGATGCTAAATTGGCAATCAACGGCATCTATGGTCATTTGGGAGCTACTTTTGACGGCGCACCCAATGCAACAGGATTATATCATACTAATTACTGGACAGCTAATGCTTTAATGAGTGATGAAGGGGTAGAGAATTTTTTAGGCAATGGCTTTGACGAATTAGCTATTTTGGCACAGACACCTCAAAATCCAATTATTTCCCAAATTTGGGCTAATGCATATTTAGGGATAAATGCAGCAAATCTTGCTATTGCTAATATACCTAATATTAATATGAATGAGAAAACCAAAGAAGCACTTATGGGGGAGGCTTATTTTATAAGGGGTCTTTTGTATTTTGAACTTGTTCGTTTTTTTGGAGGTGTTCCTATTCATTTGGATGCAACTAAAACATTTATAGCTAATTCATATCCAGAAAGGTCTTCGATTACAGAAGTTTATACTCAAATATTTTCTGACTGGGCCATAGCAGAGAACAGCTTACCCCTTAAACAGTCTGGCGAAAATTTTGGAAGACCCACAAGTTGGTCAGTAAAGGCATATATTGCCAAGGCAGCTTTGCAGCAAGGTGTTAATTATTCTTTATCAAAGACTAAATTAGAGGAAGTAATTAATAGTGGGCAGTTTGCACTTTGGGAAGATTATAGTCAAGTTTTTAAAATTTCAAATAATGTAGGTAAAGAAGCTCTTTTTTCAATGAGTTTTTTACAAGGCAACGACCTGTTTACAACCTTATGGGAAGGTGGACATTTAGTTTTTAGAACTCTTCCGGGTGGTGTTTATGGTGGCAGGCCTAATGGAGGTGGTTTGGAATCTCCCACACAAAGTTTATACAATGCCTTTGAAGATATGGATCGCAGAAAGGAATTAATCTTTCTGACAAAAGATATAATTAAGGGTGAAGTAGTCGATTTCGGTGGGCCACAAATAATTAAATACTGGGATCGTCAGGCAGAACCTTTTCTCAATGGTACAGAAAACGATCTTCAATTAATTCGTTATGCAGATATATTGTTAATGTATGCTGAAGCTTTAAATGAGATTGAAGCTGGTTCTACTTCAATTTCGTTAGATGCGATTAACCAAGTTAGGAAAAGGGCAAGATTTGCAGATGGAGTTGAAAGAGAAGGGGTATTACCCAATTTAACTCCTATGAATTATCAAAAATTTAAAGATGCTATTCTAGAGGAAAGAAGATTAGAGCTTTGTTGGGAAGGACACCGTTGGTTTGATTTGGTAAGACACAATAAATTAGTAGAAAAAGTGATCGCAGCCAAACCAAATGTAATGGTTTCCGAAAGAAATAATCTTCTGCCAATTCCTCAAAGGGAGCTTGAAATTAATAAAAAATTAAAGCAGAATCCAGGGTACTAATTTGTTATTTTTTAAAATCATAAAAATGAATAAGTTTTACTTTTTTAAACACTTTAATTTAGTCACAGTTTTTTTATTGTTTTTTTTCAATCCTATTGCACTTATTTCACAGAATATTGCACCTGAAGCCTCAATAAGTGTATCATCTGAACTTGCGGGTAAACCAGCTTCAAATATTGTTGATGGAATCATTAGAATTGATGGTATTGGTGAATGGGTGAGCAATGGCGACTATAAAGTGTGGGGATTTTACGAACTTCCTTGGATCAAACTAGAATGGGCTACCGTACAGTCAATCGATAAAATTATTCTTTTCGATCGACCATCTTACCTAACCCAAATCGGTAGTGGCTCATTGGTCTTTAGTGATGGAAGTAAAATTCATGTGTCCGCCATTTCCAACGATGGGTCTCCAAAAATGGTATCCTTTCCAACTAAGGAGGTAACATGGGTTCGTTTTGATGTTACCGATGGTGAAGGATTGGGCATGGGTCTTTCTGAAATAGAAGTTTTTGCGGCTCGTGGCGCTTATGATAATGTACTTTCATGGGTGGATCCCTTCATAGAATCGGCCAAAGGGAGGTATTTTTTCTTTACGCCTGTCGCTAGGCCAATGGGAATGACAGCAGCTGCACCTATTACCCGTAATAAAAATCAATATGGGGGTGGGTACAACTATAATTCTACTGATATCCTAGGTTTTGAGCAAATACACGGTTGGAGTCTTTCTGGCCTTCAAGTTATGCCAACAACAGGGAAAATTGATCCAACAAAAGGGTCTGAAGGGTGGAAATCTAGTTTTAGCCATTACGATGAGATAGCTATGCCAGGTTATCAAAGACTTTATTTGAAAGATCACAATCTTTGGGTTGATTATACTAGTACCGTTCGCACAAACATTTATCGCTTTAAATTTACAGAAAAGGGAGAATCCAACATTTTGACAAATTTGGGGGGCTACTTGGGTAATTCTACTATGATTAATGCGAACGTAAAAAAAATAAGCAATACCGAGTTTGCTGGTTCATTTGATTCTTCGGGTCGCTTTTGGGGTGGTCCAGAAAACGTAAAAATATTTTTTACAGTACAATTTAACAAGCCTTTTAAGACCTTTGACGGCTGGAACGAAAAAGAAGTTTTAACAAATATTACAGAACTTAAAGGTACATCGGAAATGACAAGAAGAGATTCCGTCGTATTTCCAAGTATTACCCAAAGTTATTGGAATGCTCCAATTACTGGAGTTTCCGCTAATTATAACGTAGAAGCTGGAGAAGAAATACAAATGAAAATTTCAATTTCTTATACTAGTATTGAAAATGCTAGAAATAACATGAATTCAGAAGCGCCCCATTGGGATTTCGAAGAGTATAAAAAGCAATCTCTAGCTATTTGGAACAAAGAATTAGGTAAAATTAAAGTAAAAGGAGGTACATATAATCAAAAGGTTAAATTCTATACTGATTTATGGCATGTATTGTTAGGTAGGCGTATTTTAAACGATGTTAGTGGAGACTACCCTGATTATACTCAAGGCGAACGATACGCTAATTTTACTAAAGCAAAACTCAAAGTTAGAAAACTCCCATTAGACACTTCAGGTAAAGCAGTGTTCAATATGTACAATTTTGACGCTTTGTGGTTAACCCAATGGAATCTTAACATTCTGTGGGGGCTGGCGTGGCCAGAAATTTTAGATGATTTTTCTGCCTCGTTGGTTCAATATGCAGATAATGGAGGGTTACTTCCCAGAGGTGGAATTGCAGGAGGTTATTCTTATATAATGACAGGCTGTCCTGCTTCAAATATGCTAGTTAGCACTTATATGAAAGATTTGATGAAAAAGACAAGTCCCGAACGTGCATTTAAAGCTATGAAACATAATCACATGCCCGGGGGCATGATGGGCGATACGCCAGAAGAGCTTTCATTTTATATAGAAAATGGATGGTGTCCAAATAATGCCGGGAAAACCATTGAGTGGTCTTTTCAAGATTGGTCACTAGCTCAAATGGCTAGTAAAATGGGGAAACAGGAAGATTATAGATATTTTTTGAATAGATCAGAAGGGTGGAAGAATTTATTTAATCCATCTCAAAATCTTATTTTTACCAAAGATACTTTAGGACAGTGGACACATGAAGATCCATTAAGCAATTCGGGCTGGATTGAAGCAAATGCATGGCAAGGCACTTGGTCTATTTCCCACGGAATTAGCGAGCTTTCAAAAATGATGGGTGGAAACGAAATACTTGCAAGCAAATTAAATTATGCTTTTGATCAAGCTGAACCTGAAGATTTTGTTTTTGGTTATGGAAGTGGCTACGTAAGCTATGCCAATCAACCCGGATGTAGTAATGCACATGTATTCAATCATGTTGGAAAACCATGGCTATCTCAATATTGGGTTCGTAAGGTTAACCAACAGGCTTATGGAGGAGTTACGGTTGATAGTGGCTATGGAGGTCATGATGAGGATCAAGGACAGATGGGTGGTGTAAGTGCGCTTATGTCCTTAGGTATTTTCAGCCTCAAAGGCACAAACTCAATTGAGCCTAGATATGAATTAACAAGTCCAATTTTCGATGAAATTACGATTGCATTAAACAATAAATATTATACTGGCAAAGAATTTAAGATTACAACGGTCAATAACTCTTTTGAAAATATATATATTCAAAATGTTCAATTGAATAATGTCTCATTAAACACATTTTGGTTTTTGCATAAGGATTTTCAAAAAGGGGGACAACTCAATATCGAACTTGGTCCAAAGCCGAATTTAAATTGGGGAAAGGAGCAATAAATCATTTGGATAAATTCTCAAAAAAAAATTTAAGCAATCTTCCTTTAAACTGTTATTTTTAATCTGATTATAATTAACAGGGTAGGAGGTAGTTAACTGTTTTATCACAAATTAATTCTGAATGTGGACAAAGTGTTATAGCGGAAAAGAATTTTATTTATTTCTTTTTATTTCTTTCTGTATTTCTTGCTCTGATAAAAGGGAGGGGCAGGACTCACTTTTTATTCAACTTTCAGACAGGGTCACGGGAATAGATTTTTCTAATAACTTGTTTTTGGAAGGTAATTTGAATGTACTGAACTATATATATTATTTTAATGGAGGTGGTGTTGCTGCAGGGGATATTAACAATGACGGTCTTATCGATCTATTTTTTACTGGTAATGAAGTTAGTAATGAGCTATATCTTAATCAAGGTAATCTCATTTTTAAAAAAATAACAAAAAATGCAGGAATTTTATCAAAAGGTTGGTCAACAGGAACAACCATGGTCGATATTAATGCGGACGGCTGGCTAGATATTTACGTATGTAAATCAGGTTCACCAAACCCTGAAGAAAGAAAAAATTTGTTGTACATCAACCAAAAAAATGGAACGTTTTTGGAAGAATCTTCAAAATACGGCTTGGATGACACATCCTATTCTACTCAAGCGGCTTTTTTTGATTATGATCTTGATGGTGATCTTGACATGTATCTACTGAATCATATGCACCAAATGGAGTCTCTTAATCAACCTAAGCGTAAAAATTTAAATGGAGAATCCTATAACACAGACAAACTCTTCCGAAATGAAGGAATTGGTGCGGACGGCTCCCCCACTTTTTTAGATGTTTCAACTAAAGCGGGTATTTCTATTGAGGGCTTTGGACTTGGCGTTGGAATCAGTGATATAAATCAGGACGGATTTCCTGATGTTTATGTATCAAATGATTTTGTGTCTAACGATATTCTATACATAAATCAAGGAGATGGGACTTTTAAGAATCGTATTTCAGAATTCATAAATCACCAGAGCCATAACGGTATGGGAAACGATTTAGCTGATATAAACAACGATGGTCTTACAGATGTTTTAGTAATGGATATGATGCCGTCTACTAATAAAAACAGAAAAAACATGCTTAATAAACCAAGCTATGATTTTTTTTATTTCAGTAAAAATATGGGTTATGAACCACAATATACGCGAAATACTTTGCAATTAAATCGGGGCTCTGTAGACAGTATGTCATATTTTAGTGAGATTGGACAATTTTCAGGAATTAGCAGAACCGATTGGAGTTGGAGTGGTCTTTTTGCAGATTATGATTTAGATGGTAAAAAAGACCTATATGTAACTAATGGGTATTTAAAGGATTTGACAAACTTAGACTTTATAAATTATAAAAGGCAGCAGTCAATATTTAGAACAGAAAAACAAATTGATAGCTTGTATTTAGAAAGTGTTTTAAAATTACCAGAAGTACCTACACAGAATTTTCTTTATAAGAATAATGGTGATTTAACCTTTGTAGATGTCACAGACCAATGGGCGCCAAAATCTAAAGGATTTTCCAACGGGTCGTTATACGCTGATTTGGACAACGATGGTGATCTAGAGCTTGTTACAAACAATATTAATGAAAATGCTTCAATTTTTGAAAATAGAATTCGGCATGGAAATAGTTCTAATCAGCATTTTTTGAATATACAATTTAAAGGGTCTAATAAAAATCCATTTGGTATTGGTGCCAAAATATGGACTTACTCCCAAAATGGAATGCAATTTGCTGAAAACTTTACTTCACGCGGGTTTCAATCTGCTATAGCACCGATTATAAATTTTGGTTTTGGCACCAATAAGACTTTAGATAGTCTAATTATATTGTGGCCAGACGGAAATAGACAAATCTTAAAAAACCTAAAATTAGATAAACGACTAAATCTTTGTTATTTAGATGCTAAAAAGTCAAATAATAAAGAATTATCTCAAAAATCTAAACTTTTTGTAAAAACGAATTTAATTCAAAGTATTCATAAAGAACTTGATTTTTCTGAATATCGAATAGAACCACTATTACCTAGAAAATTTTCAAACGACGGTCCGTCAATTGCAGTTTCCGATATAAACGGAGATGGATTAGATGATTTTTTTATTGGGGGCTCTTATAACTTTTCTGGTCAATTATATATTCAAACACCCAAAGGGTCTTTTAAAGAGTCTACATGGAAAATGGATTCTACCTATGAAGATATTGGTTCCTTGTTTTTTGATTATGATGGGGATGGCGATGAAGATCTCTATGTGGTCAGTGGAAGTAATGAATTTAAAAATGACAAAAACAAGTATCAAGACAGACTATACACCAATAATGGAAAAGGAGAATTCATAATTAATTATGATGCCCTTCCTGAAATGGAAACTAGTGGTAGCACAGTTGTTGCAGCGGATTATGACAAAGACGGCTTTATTGATTTGTTTGTTGGCGGCAGAGTATTACCTGATAATTATGGTATTTCACCAAAAAGCTACTTATTAAAGAATAATGGTAAACAACTTGTTGATGTTACTAAAGATATATTTGGAAATGAAAATTTAGGTATGATTACTGCTTCCTTATGGACAGATGTTGACAACAATGGATGGTTAGATCTTATAGTTGTAGGTGATTGGATGCCAATAACAATATTTATAAATGAAGGAGGAATATTCACAAGAAAAGTAATGTTAGATAATTCAAATGGTTGGTGGAATAGTATAAATGGCGGGGATTTCGATAACGATGGTGATGTGGATTATATCGTAGGTAATCTAGGTGAAAATTCATATTTCAAGGTTGACGCTAAACATCCAATGGAACTTTTTATTGGAGATTTCAATAAAGATGGAAAATTAGACCCCATATTAACATCTTTTTCTATAGACCAAGACGGTATAAAAAGAAGTTATCCTTTTGCTTCAAGAGATCTTCTTGCGCAACAAATGAATATAGTGAAAAGCCAGTTTAAGTTCTATAATGATTATGCAAATGCTCAGGTAAAAGATATAATTCCAAAAGAATATTTTGTGAATGCTCAAAAATTAAAATGTAATTATCTTCAGAGTGCTTATCTGGAAAATAAAGGCGGCGGTACTTTTAAAATGTATCCTTTGCCCAAAGAAGCTCAGATAGCCCCTATAATGGGGACTTCAATCTCAGATTTTAATTTGGATGGAAACTTAGATATTTTATTAGTAGGAAATTTCTATCATGCAGAGGTTGGGAATGGGCAATATGATGCTTTTAAAGGCCTATTATTAAAAGGAAATGGAAAAGGAGACTTCTCCACCTCTTCTTTTTTAGAAAATGGATTTTTGGTTAGTGGAGATGCAAGATCATTGGTTCAAGTTTCTACTTCTAAAAGCAGATTAATTTTGGCAGGAATAAATAGCGATAGTATTAAAGCCTTTGTTAAAAATGAATTTGATACAAAAAAAATAGTCCCACCAAAAAAAGCAGAATATGTTATTATTAAACAAGCGGATGGAAGAAAAACAAAAGTGGAATTTTATAAGGGAGAGGGATATTTGTCACAATCTTCTAGGACTTTGTATTTGCCATTAGATGCTCAAGTGATTTGGGGAATGCCAATCATTAATAATAAATAATTATTTATTATGATTCAAAAGTTACAATACTTCTTGATTTTATTAAGCATGTGCCTTTTTATAGGATGTGGGAAAAAGATAAACATGGACACTAAATTAGATTTAGAAAATCAATTACCAAATATCGTATTTATCCTTGCAGATGACCTTGGCTACGGAGATGTCGAAAAATTCAATTTAGAATCTAAAATCCCAACGCCAAACCTTAATAAATTGGCAGAAGAAGGCATTTCATTTAATAATGCACATGCGCCATCAGCAGTATGTACACCATCTCGTTACAGCTTTCTAACGGGAAAATATCCATGGAGGGGTAAAAATAAAAGTGGAGTTTCATGGGTTTGGGACAAGCCAACCTTTGATAATGAAACTTTTACCATTGGTCAGATGTTACAAAAAAAAGGATACCACACTGCATGTATAGGGAAATGGCATCTTGGTTGGAATTGGCCCACTACTGATGGTAATCCAGCAACTATTAAAAACCAAGGTAAAAATGTAGATTATACCAAACCTATAACTGGTGGCCCTACAGAAAAAGGGTTTGATTATTATTTTGGAGATGATGTACCTGGATTTCCACCACATGCATTTATTGAAAACAACATGACTATTCAAATTCCTAATAATTGGTTTGACACTTACCCTTTCTTATCAGGAGCGTCTGATAAGGATTGGGAGTATGAGAAACTTTTAGGTATTACTACAGATAAAGCCAAATCTTATATAATAGAAAGATCTAAGAAACCTTTTTTTCTCTTTTTTTCAATGACTGCTCCACATACCCCAATAGCACCAAGTGTAAAATTTAAAGGAAAGACTAATGCAGGTATTTATGGTGATTTTGTTAATGAGGTGGATTATAGTGTTGGTAAAATATTACAGGTTTTAGATAGTTTGAAAATATCAGATAATACTCTTGTTATTTTTACCAGTGATAATGGGTCTACAACTCAAGATGGAGAGGGTTATCAAGGTGAAATTGGAAGTATGTTTAAAAACTATGGTCATGACGGTAGCGGTGGTCTTCGTGGCATTAAGGCAGATGCTTACGAAGGTGGTCATCGAGTTCCATTTATAGCTAAATGGATTGGAAAGATAAAACCCAATACCACATCAACTGCTCAACTTCAACATACAGATATGCTTCATACTTTTGCTTCTTTATTAAATATATCACTTCCAGATTCTGTTGCAGAAGATAGTTTTAATGTATTACCTGCATTGATGGGTATTTCTGAAAAAAGTGATCGTCCGGCCTTGGTTATGCAATCAAGTCTTGGAGTTCTTGCCATTCAAAAGGATAATTATAAACTGATAATGTCTTCTGGCAGTGGTGGAAAATGGACTAAACCTATAGGCGAGTATCCAATTTTTAATGAAAGCGAAAAAGGAGGGATTTGGAAAAATTTACAATTGTATGACTTAGATGAAGACATTAAGGAAAGCAATAATATAGCAAGTGCAAATCCTAAGAAGGTTATGGAGTTGGCTAAGCTGTTAGCGAGATACATAAAAAGTGGCCACAGTCGTCCAAATTCTACAAAAAATAAAAGCGACAATAAGCTTTGGAAGCAGGTGCAATGGGTTAGTTATTTAGAGATTTAAATAAAATAAAAATCAAAAGTTAAAAGATTAGCATGAATAAACAATACGCATTAGGGATGGATATTGGCGGGAGCCATTTAGCAATGGCTATAGTAGATATTAAATCAAAAATGATTATTTCGAACACTAAAATGGTAATCCCTATAAATAGTAAAGATTTAGCAATTCCAATACTTAACACGATAGTTTCAGCCATTAATCAATTACTCAGTAAATTTCAAAAACCAGTATTTGGTTTAGGTATTTCTATACCTGGTCCGTTCGATTATTACCATGGCATTTGTAAAATCTATAATTGCAACAAGTATGAAAGTCTATTTGGGATTGATATCCGCACCTATTTATGGGAACAACTTCAAGATAATATAAAAAGTCCTAGTGATATTGTTTTTACTAATGATGCTAGCTGTTTTCTGTTAGGTGAAGCATGGATAAACTCCATTAATAATGAAAATGTAATAGCCATTACATTAGGGACAGGAATTGGTTCTGGATTTATGAGTAATGGAAAAACTTTGGAAAAAGGTAATAATATTCCACCAAATGGAGATGTATATAATTTACCATATAAAATGAAAAGAGCCGAGGATTGGTTTGGCACACAATGGTTTTTAGATACTTTTAAAGAGTATTTTGATGAAGATATTCAAAATGTAAAATTACTAGCTGAAAAAACTTTAACAACTGAAAAAGTTAAAGATATTTTTCAGGAATTTGGAGCTAATTTAGGTGAATTTTTAGGCCCTATTTCAGCAACTTTTAAAACTAAATATTTGATTTTAGGCGGCAATATTTCCAAAAGTTTTCCATTATTTAAGGATACTTTTCTTAATAAATTTAAAGAAAATATTCCTCATATTTTAATCGCTAATAATACCGAAGAATCAGCAATTTTGGGAGCAGTACAGAAATTATTGATTAATACGAAATCACGAAAAAATTCAGAAACTATTCAAAATGCTTTACCCATTTTTTCCAAACAAAATAAGCAGGAGGGCTTTGATATTTTTCCTGATTTCCCTATATCTCATGGAAAAATAAATAGAGGATATAAAGAATTGGCACAAGAAATTTCTATATATAAAACAATTCGTATTGACGGTTATCAAGGATTGGATTGGACAGATTTTATATCTAATCTTGGTAAAGAGTTGAATGCTATAAATGCAAGTCACATCTTTTTTTCTATGTCTTCTAGCCTTAAACCACCAGAAGAAATTAATGAAATCGTTTCACCATATCTTGGTGGAGATGACCCTCTTTTTGGAAAATTATTTAAGGGCTTACTTCAAGATTTTTATAATTTGGAAAAGTTAGATTTATTTCAACAAGTTTCTGGTTTTATAAATATACTATATGGTTCAGGATCTTCATTATCTCAATGGAAAGGTAAATTAATTTATGTGGATATCCCTAAGGACCAAATCCAACACAGTTCTCGCGTAGGAAATGTTCTTAATTTAGGTATGGATACTCCCTTGTCTCCAAAACCTCAATATAAAAGAATGTTTTTTGTAGATTGGCCAGTTTTAAACAAACACAAGGCAAATATTATTAATGATATAGATTATATCGTTGATGGGCAATTTTTGGATAATATTTCTTGGGCTGACGGAGTAACTTTTAAAAAAGGACTTCTAGAACTTTCTCAAAATGCTTTTAGAGCTAAACCATGGTTTTCTCCAGGTGTGTGGGGAGGAGATTGGATGAAAAAAAACTTTAGAAAGCTTGAACAAAATGTGTTAAATTATGCATGGTCTTTTGAATTAATAGTTCCTGAGAATGGTGTGGTGTTTTCAGATAACGGTATCCGTTTAGAAGTTTCTTTTGATTTTTTAATGTACTATGATAACAAAGCTATCTTAGGTAATGCAGCTAATACATTTGGGACTGACTTTCCTATTAGGTTTAATTATTTAGACACATTTAATGGAGATAAACTTTCCTTACAATGTCATCCTAGTTCAGAGTTTATTCGCGAGCATTTTTCAGAAAAATTTACGCAAGATGAAACATATTATATCTTTGATGCAGGCTCCAACGCTGAAGTTTATCTTGGATTTAAAGAAGATGTTAAAAAGGAAGAGTTTTATAGGGCACTAATAGAAAGCGACAAAAACGGAACCCCTATTATTGTTGAAGATTATATACAGAACCATCGTTCAAAAAAGCACGAATTATTCCTTATTCCAAATGGCACGATTCATTGTTCGGGCATCAACAATCTAGTACTTGAAATAAGTAGTACTCCATATATTTACACTTTTAAAATGTATGATTGGATGCGCCTAGACATGGATGGAAAACCAAGACCGTTAAATATAGAAAGGGGAATTGAAAATGTAAATTTTGATTGTCAAGGTTCAAGTGTTATTGAAAATTACATTTCGAATCAATCTATTTTAAAGTCTGGAAATGACTGGCAAACAGTTAAACTCAGTACCCATCCAAAACACTTCTATGAAATACATCGTTTTGAATTTGATTCAAATATGGAAATATCAACCAACGGGCAATGCCATATTCTGAATTTAGTTGAAGGAACAAAAATAAGTGTAATTACTGGTGATAGGGAACTGGTTATTAATTATGGAGAGACATTTGTAATTCCATCAGCCACAGATAATTATACTTTAGTTAATAAAGGTGGTCAACGAGCTAAAGTTATTCAAGCGAATGTGAAACCTAGTTTCTGTGACACTAAATTCTAGTTAATAACCTAATTAATACGGTATGAAAAAAGTAAACTATTTAATGATGATAACCTTAATAGGAGCTTTAGGGGGTCTATTATTTGGTTATGATACCGCAGTAATATCTGGTGCTATTGGTTTTTTAGAAACCAAATTTAGTTTAGGTGTAAACCAAAAAGGTTTTGCAGTTTCTAGCGCTATTTTCGGTTGTATTTTAGGTGTATCCGTTGCTGGTTATGTTGCCGATAAAATTGGTCGTAAAAAAACCATGTTGATCACCGCGCTTCTTTTTGCACTTTCGGCTATTGGATCGGCAATTGCTGACAGTTATATATTCTTTGTAGTTGCACGTATCATTGGTGGCGTTGGCGTTGGCGCAGCATCTATGTTATCACCTTTATATATTTCTGAAATTGCGCCAGCAAACAAACGTGGCACTCTGGTTTCATTGTATCAATTAGCGATTGTATTGGGGATTAATATTGTGTTTTTCTTTAATTATAAAGTTGCACAATTTAGTACCGAAGCTTGGAATGTTGAAACAGGTTGGCGTTATATGGTTGGCTCTGAAGTTATACCCGCTTTACTATTTTTTATAGCTTTATTTTTTGTTCCAGAAAGCCCAAGATGGTTATCTAAAGAAGGTAGAAATGATGAAGCTTTAGATATTTTAAAACGCGTGAATTCTGAAGAAAAAGCCATTGAAGTTCATCAAGAAATTCAAGCAGCTTTAGGACAAGAAAAAGGCACTTTGAAACAATTATTTGCACCTGGATTAAGAATGGCGTTGGTTATTGGGGTATTCTTAGCTCTTTTTTCTCAAATAACAGGTATTAATGCCATTATGTATTATGCTCCAGAAATTCTTAAAAAAGCAGGATTTGGAGTAAGTTCTGCATTAATGCAAACCGTAATTATTGGTGTTGTAAATACACTTTTTACATTTATAGCTATAAAGTATATTGACATATTAGGAAGACGTACTTTATTACTTTGGGGCGTTTCAGGAATGATTTTATGCCTTTTTGGAATAGGTTTATTGTATAAATTCGATTTAACCAGCGGGCCTTACTTACTCATTTTAATTTTAGGATTTGTTGGATGTTTCGCTATGTCTTTAGGTCCAATTCCATGGGTATTGATTTCAGAAATATTTCCAACTAAAATAAGAGGTATTGCTATGTCTTTAGCCATTATGATACTTTGGGTTGGGGTAGTTTTAATTTCTCAATTCACACCGGTTTTGTTAGAAATGGGTGAAATGATGACCTTTTGGATATTTATGGGAAATGCAATCATTTTATTGATTTTTACATATAAAATAATTCCAGAAACTAAAGGAAAAACTTTAGAAGAAATAGAACAAAGCTGGAAGAAATACTAAAATAAGATTATGAAAAATGGTGTAATTACAATTTTATGTGTGTTTACTATTTTGTCTTGTCAAACCAAAAAAGAACACGCTTTAGATAAGGTTATTTTAGCATCTTTTGGCGCTAAGTATAGAGATAGCTATATAGACCGTATCAATTTCCATAAAGAACAAATATCAAAAGATTCAGCCAATATTAATGATTATGTAAGTGTTGCCGAAAGCAATATAATTATGTTCGCTTTTGGCTTTATGTCAAGAGAGCAAACCATTCCTGAAGCTAAAGTAGCCATGCAGAAAGCATATACTTTAGACTCTTTAAATTCAAGAGTTCAAGAAATGGCGGGTATTCTATATTTTATGGATTCAAATTGGGAGGCTTCTGAAAAAGCCTTTAAAAAATCCTTAGAAATTAATCCAGAAAATTTGCAAGCAAGACATTGGTACTCACTTTATTTAATGGCTTTAAAACGTACAGAAGAAGGCTTTGAGCAATCTGATAAAGTATACGAAATGGATAAAAAAGGTGACTTTTTAGTAGCTCGAGCATCTATTTACTATTTCTTGGAAGATTATGAAAAAATGAAACCATTAATGTACAAATCTTTAGAAAAAGATTCTTTGTCTCCGTGGACTTTAGACTGGTTAGGAATGGCATATAATGGTTTAGAAGAACATGATGATGCTTTAGAAACTTATTTTAAAGCTTTTAAATATTCTGATGGAACTGTCGAAGTTGGTGGTGGATTAGGCCATGCATTAGGGGAAGCTGGTGAATATTATTTAGCAAAAGAAATGGCTAATTATTATGATGAAGCTTCAAAAACAAGATATTTGCCACCTTGTCAGCGTGCCTTTATTCATTTAGGGATTGGCGAAAATGATAAAGCCATGTTATTGTTAGAGCAAGCTTATGAAGAAAATTCATGGTTTTTACTTTTCATGCAAATTGAACATTGGTATGATCCAATTAGAAATACTGAGCGCTTTAAAGCTTTAGAGGAAAAGATGAATTTTCCGAAATAATTAAAACTTTTGAATTATGGTAAAACAAATCCTTTTTGTCTTTAATTATTTGTTTTATTTCAATGTAAATAAACTAAAATATTAGCTAAAGTTTCGCTCAAATTTTTATCCTAAACTCAATACACCAACAAACAATTCATAGAGATTTTATGAAAACAACTTTAAGCGTTTAAACTAGGAAATCAATTGATGAACGAGTTAATATTCAGGCTTTAGGTTATTTGGTTGAAACACTTTTGGGTTTAAAATATTACTGGGCTTTTTTATTATTTATACCTTACCTTAATAAATCTAGGATGATAAATTGTTGCATCCTTTTGAATATCATCCCAAAAATTAAGAGTAATTGTATTATAGCTAATCAATAATTCACCTGGTTTAGATAAGTGATAATGAGCTTTTGCATTATACGGCAATAAATTTTTTTCAGTATATTCTGGTGTTGTATAAACTTCATTCAATTTCCCAAAAGGACCAACTGGGCTCTCTCCTACTTTAATGCCTACTTTATCAGAAATACCTAAAACTTGAAAAGTCAATAAATAGCGTCCGTCACCAGTTGGTGTTACGCTCAATTCGTTTGAAACACCGTCAGCTAAAGAAACAATTTGTTGTTTATCACTTACCCAACTTGATCCATTCCAATAGGTATATCTCTCAAAATTTTCAATATTTCTAGGCAATGTTCTTGCAGCTACTAAACTTTTATTGCCTTCAACGACACCATAAATATAAACATAACCATCAGGATTTGGCGCATTTGCTTCTTTTGTATTTACAAAAATACCGCAACCAAAATAAGCGCGCTTTTGAGTGGCTTCGTGAACAAAACCAAGTTTAGTTGGAATTTGTGTTTGAGTTTTAATTCCTTCTTTCGTTGGTTTTTCAACTTTTAATAAACTGATATTAGTTTGTTCAAAATCAAAAACATTTGGTCCTGTTTTATGAACATGGTAAGCGAATATATAAAGGGCATTATCCTTTTCTTGATTAACAAAACCATCACCTAACCAGTAATATTCTTTATCTCTTGCCAAAACATTATTTGGAATGAAATACGATTTTGGCAATCCGTTTTCATCTGTATTATACTCAAATTCAATAGCAGATTCTTGAGGTTTGTTGCCTTTCATCCAAGCAGTGGTATTATTTACCATTATATTTCCTGGTTTTGGCACACCATTCTGAACCTCACCAACGTAAGTGTCGCTAAAAATAAAAAGCGTTTCTTTTCCATCTATATTTTGGGTTTCTTTTCCGTCAAGGGGAATAGTAAAAATACCATCGGCAGCAAACCAGCCAGATGTACGTTCCATTAATGCAGTCCATTCAGGTGCAGCTTCAGCAGTAAATGTTAGCTCTTTTAATACCTCTTTTGGTGTTTCTAACACTTTATTTTCTTTAGCATTTTTACAACTTAAAATACATAGAATTGATAAAAATGGAACGCACTTTAAATTTTTCATGTGCTTTAATTATTTAATTAGGTATTGTGTTTAATTATTAAATTCAACATAAATCTAGGTTTATAATTATTTGAATTAGTAAAAACATTTTAAAATCTTAAACCGTTGATATTTTAGGATATCAATAAATTATTATTCTTGAAAATCACTCGCTTACAAAATAGTTATAAGTAATAACATCGCTTTTAATTTCTGGCGTGCAATAAATAGTTTGTTGATTTGGGAAAAGAACAATAGGTGCTTTTCTAGAATACATAAAATTCTGGGTGTAAATCATAATTTTAATCCTAAAATAGGAATCATCTTTTCTTTTATAAACACTGAATTATTTCGCAGTACTTATTTTTTGCTTTCATCATTGGTTGATTTTCAAAAATCGTCGTTAGATAAATATTCCCATTCTTGTAAAAATCGAATCAAGAGTCTTGTAAGGATTGATTTTAATGTAATCAACCCAATAGGTATTATTTTGAGTAGTTAAATAAGCTTTTTTGCACCTCATTTTTCACAGCTAACCAACAAAACATTGAGAAAATTAAAATAAATCAATGTATCTTTCATTACATTACAGATCCATTTTAAAATTACAAATTTATTGCTAAAATTCACCATCAAAAATGCCAAAATTAGGACTCGGTTTATATAAAAGTTTATTAAATAAAAACAACTTCGATTTTGCAAGACAAGCTGGCGCAACACATTTGGTGGTTCAGTTGGTTGATTATATGAAAGGTGGCTCAAATCCATCACTTTCGCAAAATTATTTGTATGGTTGGGGAACAACAAAAAACCATGGAAAACTTTGGAAATACGATGATTTAATCAGACTTAAAAAAGTAATTAATTCGCATGGATTAACTTGGGAAGCTATCGAAAACTTTGACCCTTCTCACTGGTTTGATATTTTATTAGATGGGCCAAAACGCAATCAACAAATGAGTGATCTTAAATACATGGTTGCAAACGTTGGAAAAGCTGGTATTCCCATGTTTGGATATTTATTTAGTATTGCTGGTGTTTGGGGTTGGACAAGTAAATCTTTTGGACGTGGAAACCCTACGACTGTCGGTTTTAATGAAAATGAGGTAGACATTAATATGCCAATAAAAAAAGGTATGGTTTGGAACATGACTTACGATGAATCTTTAAAAAATGAAGTTTTACCCAAAATTTCTCGAGAAGAAATGTGGGAGCGATACACTTGGTTTTTAAATGAAATTATACCTGTTGCGGAAACATATGGTGTTAAAATGGTAGCACATCCAGATGATCCCCCAATACCAGAAATGAGAAATTCTGCACGATTATTTTATAGTATATCAGAATATGAAAAATTATTGGATGTTAACAAAAGCTCAAGCAACGGCTTCGAGTTTTGTATGGGAACACTTCAAGAAATGAAAGACGGTAATGTATTAGAAACTTTAGACAAACATTCTGCTTTAGGAAATATCGGTTATATCCATTTTAGAAATGTAAAAGGGAAAGTACCGAATTATAGAGAAGTTTTTGTTGATGAAGGTGATTTAAATATGGCTGAAGCAATCAGAATTTTAAAGAAGAATGATTATCAAGGCATTTTAATTCCAGATCATAGTCCTGCAATGAGTTGCAATGCACCTTGGCATGCAAGCATGGCATTTTCTTTGGGTTATATGAAAGCATTAATTGATACTTTATGAGTCAAAAATGTACTATATCTGACAGTCATTCAATCAATAACATGAAAGTAGTTTTCATGGAAAATGAATTCCTTAAAATTGGCGTTTTAGCAGGGAGAGGTAGCGATATTTTTCAGTTTATTTACAAACCTATCGGCATAGATTTAATGTTGAAATTAGATAAAGATATAATTAATCCGAATCAAGTTTTTTCTCAATCACGAAATACAAATACTCAATTTGAAGATTATTACTATGGTGGTTGGCAAGAGATCTTACCGAATAGTGCACCAATAAACTACCGTGGTGCTCAATTAGGACAACACGGAGAAGTGTCTTTAATTCCTTGGGAATATAAGATTTTAAATACTTCAGAAGATGAAGTTAGTCTAAAATTATGGGCAAGGCCTTTGCGATTTCCAATACTAATTGAAAAGACCCTCACTCTAAAAAAAGGAAGTTCACAACTGCAAATCGATGAAACCTTAACTAATGAATGTGACACAAATCTGTATATTATGTGGGGACATCATATCGCTTTCGGATTGCCGTTTTTATCTGAAGGTGCAATTATTGAGACCTCAGCAACTCAATTTTTAGCAGAAGATGCAATTCCAGATCATCGTTTTTTTAAGCCAAATGAGATTCAAAATTGGCCTTTGGTAAAAAGGATAAATAATCAAACTTTTGATGTTAGCAAGATTTTAAAATCATCTGACGAAAAATTTAGTGATTTAGCTTATTTGTATGAATTTAAAAATGACGCCTACTATAATATTAAAACAGACATGATGTCTTTTTCAATACATTGGGATAAAAATATTTTTAAATCACTATGGTTTTGGCAAGAGCGTTACGCAACACAAGACGCGCCTTGGTGGGGTAAAACGTATGCTGTAGCTTTAGAGCCTTGGTCTTTTAAATGGGAAGCGAATCCAGATTTAGAACACATGGAAAAAGATTGGTTGAAACTTCAACCACGACAAGTTATTACAACATCATTAATTACAAATTGTACGCATTAATTTATGTTAGAAGCAAAGCCAATTTTTAATATCAAACTACAACACGGCGAAGGCCCAATTTGGTGTCCCATCAATGAAAAATTCTATTGTGTCGATTTGCTTAAAGGTGAATATTATAAAGTAGATTGGAAAACTGAAATTTCAGAAAAATATAAAATTGGACAAGAATTAGGAGTAATAGCTTTGTGTGATAACGGAAAAATTGTTGCAGGTATCCGTGATGGTTTTGGATTTTATGATGAAACTACAAATGAATTACAACTCATTGATAATTCACCTGAAATAGACATTAAAAACAGACGTATAAATGATGGTGCAATAGATCCTTTTGGGCGTTTTTTCGCAGGCACTATGGAATACAATGGTGCAAACGCAACAGGAAAATTGTACTGTTTACATCAAAACCAAAGTTGGAACTGTTTAGAGGAAAACATCTATATCACCAACGGCATGAGTTGGAGTCCGGATAAATCAACCTATTTTATGATAGACACCTTTAAAAATGTGATGTACGCTTACGATTACGATATTGAAACTGGTCATATTTCAAACAGACGCAATCATATTAAATGGCAAAAAGATGAATATCCAGATGGTATGACGATAGATAGTGAGGGCGGTTTTTGGGTAGCTATGTGGTTAGGAAGTAAAGTGAGTCATTTTGATGCCTCTGGGCAATGGATTGAAGAGATTCACGTACCTGTATTACACACTACAAGCTGTTGTTTTGGTGGTGAAGACTTAAAAACACTGCTCATTACAACTTCAAATTTAAATCTTTCTCAAGAAGAACAAAAAGAAAACCCATTAGCAGGACGTTGTTTTGCTTTTGAAACTAATGTGATTGGTCAAATTGAACCAAGGTTTAAAACATAATTATGGGAAATATAATAATAACAGGTGCAGCGAAAGGTATAGGGAGGGCTTGCGTTGAACATTTTTTAAACCAAAATAAAACTGTCATAGCTTTAGATATTGATGAAAACGCTTTAAACGAACTTGACACTAAAAATTCTAATTTACATTGTTTTACTTGCGATGTTTCAAACAGTAATGCCGTGAAACAATCTGTTGAAAACGCAATTAAAATAGTTGGTGAAATTGATGTTCTAATTAATAACGCAGGTATTCAGCGCTATTCAACTATTACCGAAACAACTGAAGATGAATGGGATTTAGTTATGAATGTCAATTTAAAAAGCGCTTTTTTGTGTGCTAAATATATAATACCCTCGATGCAAAAAAAAGGCAAAGGCGTAGTAATTAATGTATCTAGCGTACAAGCCTTTATTACTCAGCAAAAAGTAGCACCATATACCACCTCAAAAACTGCTATGCTGGGTTTAACACGAAGTATTGCTGTTGATTATGCTCCAAATATTAGATGTGTAGCTGTATGCCCAGGTACGGTTGATACGCCTATGCTACGCAACGCCATTCAAGAAACTGAAAACCCAGAAAAAGCATTTCGAGAGTGCATTGATATGCATTTAAGCAAGCGTATTTGTCCACCAGAAGAAGTCGCTGAACTTATTGGTTTTTTAGCAAGTGACAAAGCAGGTTCAATTACTGGTCAAGCTTTTAGAGTTGACGGTGGATTGGGCATTTATATTGGTGGAAATTAAGTATTCAAGGTTTGAAATCCGCCATCAATAGAATAAAAACTTCCTGTTGTAAATGCAGCTTCATCCGAACATAAATAAGCAATTAAATTTGCAATTTCATCAGGTTTTCCCATTCTTCCAATAGGTTGCGTTTTTGAAAGTTTTTCAAACATGTCTTCTTCTTGTCCAGCATAATTATTTTTTAAGTAATCATCTACAAATGGGGTGTGTACACGTCCGGCACCAACAGCATTACAGCGAATATTATCTTTTATATAATCCTTAGCAATTGAAAATGTTAGAGAATACACTGCGCCTTTACTCATGGTATATGCAAAACGGTCTGCTAAACCAACCACAGCAGCCACAGAAGCCATATTTACGATAGAACCACCCCCAGATTTTTTCATTAATGGAACACCAAAATGTAAACAACTATATATGCTTTTTACATTAATATTGAACAGTTTATCCATATGGTCTGGTGTTGTATTTTCTACATTTCCAATATGAGAAATTCCGGCATTATTTACAAGGATATCTAGACTTTTTGATTGATTATAAATGTCTTGAAAAACTTCACCAACATGACTATGATTTGTTAAATCACAAAAATGAAACTGTGCTATTTTACCAGATTTTTTGATACTTTCTACTACACGATTACCATTGTCTTTATCTATATCTAAAATATGAACAACTGCGCCTTGTTGTGCTAAAATCATGCTTGCACTTTCGCCAATACCTTTCCCACCTCCTGTAACAATAGCGACTTTGTTAGTTAAATTTATCATTATATAAAGTGCTGTTTTTGAGTGCCTAAGCCTTCTATTTCTAATATTACTTTATCACCTCGTTTCAAATATATAGGTGGATTAAATCCTAAACCAACTCCCGGTGGTGTTCCTGTAGAAATTAAATCACCCGCTTCTAATTTCATAAATTGTGATAAATAATAAACGATATAATCTGGTTTAAAAATCATTAATTTTGAACTCCCATTTTGCATTATTTTCCCATTTACGGATAGCTTCATATTTAAATTTAAGACATTATTAACATGTTCTTTCAACACTAAATAAGGACCAACAGGACTAAATCCTGGACATGATTTTCCTTTTACCCATTGTCCTTCTTTTTCTAGTTGAAATTCACGTTCAGATATATCGTGAACAATCGTATAACCTGCAATATGCGCTTCGCCTTCGATTTCGTTAAATAATTGATAACAATCTTTATTGATAACAATACCAAGCTCTACTTCCCAATCGGTTTTTGAGCTTTTTGGTGGAATTTTCACATCGTCATTTGGTCCAGAAAGCGTATTTGTGGCTTTCATAAAAAGCACAGGCTCTTTGGGTATTGCCATTCTGGATTCTTTTACATGGTCTGAATAATTGAGTCCAATACACATAATCATTCCTGGTCTTGCAATTGGGCTTCCTAAACGAATTGAATTATCGACTTTAGGGAAAGTATTTTCTTTGACTATCTGTTTTAATTTTGAAATCCCTTCATTTTGAAAGAAATCATGATTCCAATCTTGGAAATATTCCGAACAATCAAAACGTTCTCTATTAATTTCTACTCCTGGTTTCTCTGAACCTTTACTGCCAAATCTGATAAGTTTCATGTAATATTTTTAAGGATATTCCTGATATTGTATAAATGACCGTTTTTTAAAATCTGTATGGACTAAAAAAGTATTTTTCTTTTGATGTACTAAGCTCTAAGTTGTCTGTTCTAAAGGGATATGCAGGTAGCCCTTCTGCGTTTACTAAATCTAAAGCCCCAGGATTATCAGACCATGCATAGCGCACATACATTGGGTTTTTGATGTTTTCAGAGTATACAACTACATTATTATTTTCATCTAAATATGCTTTAGCCCATTGAAAATTTCCATCGTCACCAGCAATAGTAAACCCACGTAAATAGCCATATTTGTCTAAACTTTTTAGTTTGCTTCCGTAAGTATGCATTTGAATAATAATATTATTATCTTCAATTCTATTACTTTTATAACTTGGGCTTTTTTGGAGCTTCGCTTGATAATCATAATGCAACGCCAGCATACCTAATCGCTTACCAACGTCCATTTTATTTTTTGGGTGGATGTCATTGGCATCACCAATATCAATTGTAGTAATTATATCTACATTTTCTAATTCAGCAGCTTTGTTTTGAGACGCTCTAACTTCTGCCCAATAACTCTCTTTAGGAAAAGCATCTTCTTGTCGGTAGTTTGCCAATTGAACAATATAAAATGGTAGTTTTTGGTTATTCCATTTGGTTCTCCAGTCAGTAATCATGGTTTTTAAAAGTTGCTCATATTCAACAGCTCTAAACTCGTTAGATTCTCCTTGATACCAGATAACTCCTTTAATAGGCAAACCGTGTAAAGGTGCGATAACACCATTATACAATAGTGTTGGATATGAAAACAAACTGCCATTCGCCACTTTAGGAATTGGAAATTTAGATACACTAATTGCAGTTCCTTTTTTATACTTCCAATCACCATTTCTTATTTTGCTTCCCCAAAAGGCATTAGTATGCATTCCACCCTTACCTCCAACATCAAAAACTCTTACAACTACAGTATTCCCTTTTTCTCTAAGAATTTCTTTTGGAACAGAATAATTCCTAAAATTCATATTACCAAACGTTTCTCCAACTTTTTGACCATTAACCCATGTAATATCATAATCATCTATTTGACTCAAACTAAGTAAAAAGTCACTTTCTAACTCTTTTTTTGTCAAGTCGAATGTTTTACGAAACCAAAAACTACCATCATATTTTTCAAATCCTAAATCATCTATAAAATTAGGAATTATACAAGTTTTCCAATTACTATCATCATAATCATCAGCAAACCACTTTTCGTCTAACCCAATACCTTTGAGATAGTATTTTTTGTCCCATTTTTTTCTAAATGCTTTTAATTCATTATCTAGAGTTTTAAAATTTTTATTGGTAGAAGAAATATAATTTGTCACTTCATCAAACTGTGGAAACTGTTTCAATGCATTTAAACTCATCCAAGTTTCAATAGTCGTTGCTCCCAAATTACTACTTATCAACCCAATAGGCACATCTTGATTTTCGGTTAAATATCTTCCAAAAAACCATGCAGTTGCACTAAAATTTTGTGCGTTTTCAATCGTCCCTTCAAGCCAATACACTAAATTTAAATCATGTTTTGGCAAATAATCTACGTCAATACCAACAGCTCCCAAGCGTAGTTTAGAAAACTTTATTTTTGATGAGTCTTTTTCTTGGTATTCAATTTGCTTGATGCTGTATTGCATATTGGATTGACCTGAGCAAAGCCACAAATCGCCAACCAAAATATTTTTAAGAGTTTTTGTTTCTTTTCCTTTAAAAGAGAGTTCAAAAGGACCCCCAAATTTCATAGGTTTCAGCGTGACTATAAAGTTTCCGTCTTTATCCGCTTTAGTCTTATGGTTTTGCTCCTTTATAGAAACAATAATGGTTTCGTTAGGTTGTGCTTTGCCTTTAATAGGAATAGCTTTATCACGAGGCAATACCATATTGGATGCAAATATTTTAGGTAGTTCTATTTGACTTAAAGCAATACTTGGAAATAATACAACCAATAAAAGGAAGATTTTTAGCATTTTTTTTTTCAAAATACAATCATATTTTATAATATATTAAGATACGTATTTTTCAGTATGTTCATACATACTATTTAATAATAATAATAACACAAAGTTATATATTGATTGATTTTGTTTAATTTTCAACATTGGTTCTGTCTCATCTGTTGTAATTAGGGCTATTTATTATCTTAACAATAAGCTTGGGATATTAAATATCAGCTTTCACGTCTTTATTTTTCAATTTTATTATGAATAAAATTTTAATTTTTCTTTCTGTATTTATTTTTTGTCATATTTCTTGTCGTGAGAATTTAACTCAAAAAAAAAATATAGAAGGAATGGTTTGGATTAAACCTGGCTCTTTTTTGCAAGGAGCTAGACCAGATGACAAGATGGCTATGAGTCACGAAAAGCCGGCTCATGTGGTGAGTTTAGATGGCTTTTATATAGATATTAAAGAAGTTACTAATTCACAGTTCACTGCCTTTGTTAACGCTACAAACTATGTAACTCTAGCAGAAAGGCCTATTGTATGGGAAGAGATGCAAATACAATTACCGCCGGGCACCCCAAAGCCAGCTGATAGTATATTGCAAGCAGGTGCTCTCACTTTTAAAGCTGCACCCACCAAACTACCTAGCCTCTATGATTTTTCCCAGTGGTGGAACTGGACTATAGGAGCAGACTGGAGGCATCCACAGGGACCTACTTCTAACATTGAAGGTAAAGAAGACTATCCTGTTGTGCAATTGGCCTATGAAGATGCCCTAGCCTATTGTGAGTGGGCAGGTAGAAGCTTGCCAACAGAAGCACAATGGGAATTTGCGGCAAGAGGAGGACAAGAAACTATTTATACTTGGGGAGAAGATTTGGAATTACTTTCATTACATGCTAATAGTTGGGAGGGAAGTTTTCCAGACACAAATTTGGCGGCAGATGGATTTGTTGGTTTAGCTCCTACAGGTTCCTATCCTGCTAATCTTAATGGATTGTATGATATGTCAGGTAATGTTTGGGAATGGACACAGGATTGGTATGATACGCGTTATTACAGAGAATTAACATCGAGAAATGGTATTGTTAAAAATCCATTAGGTCCAGATAGCACTTATAATCCAAATAATCCATACGGCTTTGAAAAAGTAATTAGAGGTGGTTCATTTTTATGCAATGCTGCATATTGTGCAAGCTACAGAGTATCGGCCAGGATGGCTTCTTCTATCGACACATCCTCCGAGCATATAGGATTTAGAACGGCATTAAATATTCCCTAAAATACCCATCCTTTTTTCGCTTCTTTTTTTTGTCAATATAGAATCTTAATGTTGTCCCAATCTTTTAATTTTTGGTGAAATATTATCATTTTGGTGAAATAATAGCGGAACAAAAAGATGACAAAAGTGAATTTAGGTGAAATATGGGGCTTTTAGGCTTCAATATCTAATTCATAATTATCTAATAATCTGAGGGATTTTTTACTGTTTTAAAAGTACTTGTAGCTATAGTGTATGTAGACAAATGAATTTGAACTTTTCAGGTTAAAAAATAAAAGAGTGTTCTGCTAATTTATATTAATTTTTTGATATTGTTTTTTTTCTGCTTCTTTCGAACCAATGAATAGGGTTATATATAGATATTACAACTAACCTCATAAAAGAAAACCAATCCTGTTTTACCCAGGGGGTCTTAAACTTTACTGGTGTACTTCAAAAGTTTTAGGTTTTTACAGCTAGTCGTGCGATTATTGTACAAATAAAGTGTTATAAAACAATAAACCCTTGAAAACCAATTGATTAACAAGGGTTATTGTACTCGAGGCGGGACTTGAACCCGCACGGACTAATGTCCATTGGATTTTAAGTCCAACGTGTCTACCGATTCCACCACTCGAGCCTAATTGCTTACGCAATACAGACGGTAATGGAGCGAAAAAAGGGATTCGAACCCTCGACCTCCACCTTGGCAAGGTGATGCTCTACCCCTGAGCTACTTTCGCAAATTGTTATTGTAAAGAACGTGCATTATAATTAATGCGATGGCAAATTTAAGACTTTTATCTAAAAGTCAAAGTAAATCACCATAAAAAATTAAAAAAAGATCTGTTGTTTTAGCCCTTGTATTTAAAGGGCCTGAGCCTTAGTGAGATGCATCTTTGCCACCTAGTAATTTTTTTATCTCTTCTAGCTTTAATAGCGCTGCAACAGGGGTGAGTGCGTTAATATCTAAGTTTAAAATTTCATCTCTAATACTTTCTAGCACCGGGTCATCTAATTTAAATATGCTGAGCTGCATGTCTGAAGGAATGTCTTTAAGTTTTCCGGTGAGCTGTTCACTGCTGTGGCTCTTTTCTAGTTTTTTTAAAATGCTATTGGCTCTTGTTAGCACCTCATTGGGCATTCCAGCCATTTTAGCTACGTGAATACCAAAACTATGAGCGCTCCCACCTGGGGTGAGGGTTCTAATAAAAATAACGCTGTCTTTTAATTCCTTTACCGCTACATTGTAATTTTTAATACGTTCAAAACTGGTACTCATTTCATTGAGCTCGTGGTAGTGGGTGGCAAATAGTGTTTTGGCTTTGGTGGGGTGCTGGTGAAGGTACTCGGTGATGGCCCAAGCAATAGAAATACCGTCATAGGTGCTGGTACCTCTGCCAATTTCATCGAGCAGCACCAAGCTGCGCTCAGAGAGATTATTTAGAATACTAGCCGTTTCATTCATTTCTACCATAAAAGTAGAGGCCCCTTGAGAAATATTGTCTGAGGCACCTACGCGGGTAAAAATTTTGTCTACCATACCAATATGGGCGCTGGCTGCTGGAACAAAAGAACCCATTTGGGCTAAGAGCACCACCAGAGCAGTTTGTCTAAGCAAGGCAGATTTACCACTCATATTGGGCCCTGTAATCATGATTATTTGCTGCTTTTCACGGTCTAAAAATAGGTCGTTGGCCACATAAACATCTTCTACAGACAGTTGCTTTTCAATGACAGGGTGTCTAGCGGCTTTTAAATCTAGACTGGTTCCCATATCTAAGTGAGGTTGGCAGTAATTGTTTAGGTTGGCCAAACTAGTAAAGCCACATAAGCAGTCTAGCTGTGCTATTTCATGGGCATTTTTTTGAACCGTTAAAATATGTTGTTGGGCACTGCTAACCAAGGCTTCAAAAAGTTCTTGTTCTAAGGAAAGCATTTTGTCTTGTGCGCCAAGTATTTTAGCCTCGTATTCTTTGAGTTCTTCTGTAATATAGCGTTCTGCATTGACCAAAGTTTGTTTTCTGATCCATTCTGCTGGCACCTTGTCTTTATGGGTGTTTCTCACTTCTATATAGTATCCAAATACATTATTAGCATCTATTTTAAGACTGCTAATTCCTGTGCGCGCTGTTTCGCGCTCCAACATTTGGTTTAGATATTTTTTACCGGAAGCCGCTAAATCTCTTAGCTCATCTAAGTCTTGGTGAAAACCAGGGGCAATAGTGGTTCCTTTTCCAATTATAACAGGTGCTTCTTCTGCAAGTGTGGCTTTAATTTGCGTTACAAAATCTGCTAAAGGATCTATGCCTGCCCCCAAATCTTGTAAGGCTTTTTGGTTTGAATGGATTGCCAGAGATTTAATGGGAGCTAGGGCCAGTAAAGTGTTTTTAAGCTGTACCATTTCTCTAGGACTAATTTTAGCCGTAGCTACCTTAGAAATGAGTCTTTCTAGATCTCCAATACCTTTAAGACCGCTTGTAAATTGAGTGTGTAATTCTTTTTGAGTTTGCAGTTGGGCTACAATAGCATGCCTAGCCTGAATAGCGCTTAGTTTTTTAAGCGGCAAGGCCAACCAGCGTTTTAGAAGCCGCCCACCCATAGGGGTAGTGGTTTTATCTATTACTTCTAGAAGACTTACACCGTCTGGAGCAGCAGATTGAAAGAGCTCTAAATTTTTTATGGTAAAGCGGTCCATCCATACATAAGCGTCTTCTGCAATGCGGTTTAGACGGTTTATATGACCTAGTTTGTTGTGTCTGGTCTCATTTAAATAGTGCAGGGCCACTCCGGCTGCTACAATTCCCAGTTGTAGGTGTTCTACCCCAAAACCAGCAAGGGTTTTGGTATTAAAATGCTGGGTGAGGGTTTCTAAGGCATAGGCCTCTTGAAACACCCAATCTTCCATATAAAAGTAGTGCCAAGAAGGGCCAAAACTTGCTTGTATGTTTTTACGCTCAGGCTTGGAGACCAACACCTCAGAGGGAGAGAAGTTTTGTAAAAGTTTGTCTATGTATTCTTCTGAACCTTGTGCGCAAAGGAATTCACCGGTACTCACGTCTAAAAATGCCACTCCAAAGCCTTTTGAGGTTTTGTGGAGGGCAGCTAAAAAGTTATTAGATTTGGCATTTAGAATGTCGTCATTAAAGGCTACTCCCGGGGTAATGAGTTCAGTGACCCCTCTCTTAACAATAGTTTTGGTTAGTTTTGGGTCTTCTAATTGGTCACAAATGGCCACTCTTTCTCCAGCCTTCACTAGTTTAGGTAGGTAGGTGTTTAAGGAGTGGTGGGGAAAACCGGCCAGCTCTGTTCTGTCTCCTCCATTGTTTCTGTGGGTCAAAACAATTCCAAGAATTCCAGCAGCCTTTACGGCGTCTGCACCAAAGGTTTCATAAAAATCTCCTACCCTAAAAAGCAAGAGTGCGTCTGGATATTTGGTTTTAATGCCATTGTATTGTTTCATCAATGGGCTTACTTTCTTTGCAGGTTCTGTAGGTTTCAAAAGCAATTTAATTAGTGTATTTTTGAAGGCTTAAATAATACAGCAATGTACTATTTTCCCATCCTTTAGAAAAGATTTGTTCATATCTAAGGGGAATTGTAGAAAAAACAATCACAGACCATGCAGAAAACTCCTAATGAAGCTTTAGACCGTTTGGATATAGCGGGCTTTAAGGCAGCCTCAAAAACACCTCTCATTCTAATTTTAGACAATATTAGAAGCTTAAATAATATTGGATCTATTTTTAGAACAGCCGATGCTTTTTTGGTGCAAAAAATTTACCTCTGTGGCATTACTGCCACCCCCCCACATAAAGATATTCATAAAACTGCTTTGGGTGCTACAGAAACCGTAGCATGGGAATACAGAACAAGTACTTTAAAACTGCTTAAAGAGCTACAAGAAGCAAAAACAGAGGTGTGGTCTGTAGAGCAGGCAGCCGGCGCCACTTATTTAGATCAGATGGCTGTTAGCCCAAAAACTACTTATGCCCTTATTTTTGGGAATGAGGTTCAGGGCGTGGCCCAAGAGGTGGTGACTGCCAGTGATGGGGTGGTAGAAATTCCGCAATTTGGCACCAAACATTCCCTTAATATTTCTGTGAGCGCAGGTATTGCAGTATGGGACTTTTGGAAAAAATTAAGCTGTTTTTAAAAAACCAAAGAGGGCTATTTTATTTAAAATCCATTGGTAGTCTTCTGGATTGTTTACAAAATCTCTGTCAGAGATATCTAAAATAAGATGCTGGTTTTGATGGTGCGTTTTAATAAAATCCAAATAACCCTGGTTAATTTTCTCCAGGTATGCAGCGTCAATATTTTTTTCATAGTCCCGTCCTCTTTTGGCAATATTCTCAAGCAAACGGTCTGTATTCTGGTATAAGTAAATATAGGCATCCGGTATTTTGGCATCCTTATACATAAAACCAAATAGTTTTCTGTAAAGAGTATACTCTTCTGTACTTAAGGTGACTTGAGCAAAAATAAGTGATTTATAAATATCATAATCACTCACCATAAAGTTTTTAAAGAGGTCTAATTGAGAAGTGCTCTCTGTGTATTGCTGGTAACGCTCAGCCAAGAAGGACATTTCTAAAGGAAATGCATAGCGGGCTTTGTCTTCATAAAATTTTGGTAAAAATGGATTGTCTGCAAAGCCTTCTAAAATAAGTTTGGCATTGAAAGTGTCAGAAATCATACTAGAAAGAGTGGTTTTTCCAGCGCCAATATTTCCTTCTATGGCAATAAAACTGAGCCCACTATCTAAGAGGTGAACGGTTAGTTTTAAATCAATATTAGTTTCCTTTAAAGCAGCGGTATCTTTACATATGTCTAACAGACTGGCCACGGTAACTCCAGAAATAGGGTGGGGGGTTTGTGCTGCTATATCGGCCAGAGGCCTCAGGACAAAAGCTCTTTTTTCTATGTGCTGGTGTGGGACTCTGAGAGTTGGCTCTTCAATGACTAGCGCGCCGTATAGCAATAAATCAATATCTATGCTTCTGGCTTCATAACCAGTATTCAGTTGTCTTTTTCTACCCAAAAAGCTTTCAATTTCTACTATGCAATCTATTAATTCTAAAGGAGCTAGTGTTGTTTCTATTGACAGACAACAGTTTAGGAAATCTTCAGATTCAAAGCCCCAAGCTGCGGCCTGGTAAACCTTTGAAATAGCCGTGATGGCTCCCATGCGGTCTGCCATAAGAAAGAGGGCTTTTTGAAGCATGAGCGCCCTGTCTCCAAGATTACTTCCCAAAGAAAAATATGCTGTATAAGTTTGTCTTTTCATGCGAAAACAAAGTAACAAAAGAATTTAAGAATGGGTATCTTTGTAGTTATAAAAAATTGTATTATGACTTTTTTGAGAAACTTTTTTGCATCTTGTTTGGGAACCTTAGTGGCCTTTGGAATTGCTTTTTTTATGATTTTTGTACTCATAAGTACGCTCAGTGATATAGAGTCCTCTACTACTATTGGTGATAAGGTAGTGTTAGAGCTAGATTTCCAGGGATATGTAAAAGACAGAGTGGCAGATGCCGCTCAGGATCCTTTTTCTGCCTTTGCAGACCCCAGTATGGGTTTAGACCAAATGCTATTAGCTATTAAAGTGGCTAAGGAAGACAGTAGGGTAAAAGGCATTAGTATTAGAAATCCCTATTTTATGGGTGGTTTTTCACAAATTTATAGTATCAGAGAAGCCTTAAGTGACTTTAAAACCTCTGGAAAGAAAATATTTTCTTATTCGGATATATATGACCAAAAAGATTACTTCTTGGCGTCAGTAGCAGATTCTGTTTTTTTAAGTCCCACTGGTATTTTAGAATTTAAGGGCCTCAGTACTGAGGTTTTGTATTTAAAAGATTTTCAAGACAAGTCTGGATTAAAAATGGAAGTGATTAGGCACGGTAAATACAAAAGTGCAGTAGAGCCTTATTTGGCTAACGAAATGAGCGATGCACAAAAGACCCAGCTCTCAGAGTTGTTAGGAGGTATATGGAATGAAATAGCAGTAGAGATGGCAGAAAGCCGTCATATGACTTTAGAAAAATTAAACGAATTAGCCACTGAAATGGGAGGTAGAACCGCTTCTTTAGCACTAAAGAATGGACTTATAGACGGTTTGTTGTATGTAGATGACTATGAGCTGGTGCTTAAAAAAGCTTTTGATTTACCCCTTCCAACCAAACCAAAAACGGTTTCTTTAAAGGATTACATGGACTATGCTACCACAAAACGCCCATATAGTAGCAAGGAAAATATTGCGGTGGTCTACGCCCAGGGAGAGATTTTATACGGTAAAGGCAACGCAGATTATATAGGACAAGAGCTCACTATTGAGGGAATAGAGGCTGCAGCTTCTAACAGCAGCGTGAAGGCCATTGTACTGAGAGTGAACTCTCCAGGGGGGAGCGCTTTGGTGTCTGATCTTATTTGGAACGCTGTAGAAAATGCAAAAAAAATGAAGCCTGTGGTTGTTTCTATGGGAGATGTGGCCGCCTCTGGCGGATACTATATTGCGGCTGGGGCAAATAAAATATTTGCCACTCCAACTACCATTACCGGTTCAATTGGGGTTTTTGGAATCCTACCTAATGTGTCTGGTTTGGCTACAGAATGGGGCGTAAATGCGCAGCAGATTAGCACCCATGACAACGGCGCTAACTACTCTGTATTTATTCCCATGACAGAAAAATTTAGGGCCCTCACCACTGAGAGTATAGAAGATACTTATCAGACTTTTTTAAGTAGGGTAAGCGCCGGCCGTGGTATTTCTATGGCTACCGTAGATTCCTTAGCCCAAGGTAGGGTTTGGACTGCCAAAGCAGCACTAGCAGGAGGGCTTATAGATGGAATTGGAGACTTAGATATTGCTATTGCTGCGGCAGCTGAGTTGGGTAATACTACTGAGTACGGAATTAGAAATTATCCTAAATATAAATCTCCTTTAGAGCAATTCATAGAAGACTTTGGAGGAGTTAGCACGCGTGTAAATGCCTTTTTAAGCACGCCAAATCCTACCAATGACGCAGCAGGATTTATGAGGCATATGACACAAAAAATGAGTAGAGAGGGCTTACAAACTAGAATGCCTTTTGTTCTAGAGGTTCAATAGTATTACTTAATTATTCAATTACTTGGTAAGTAGCACAAAAGAATTAGAAGGGCTAGACAAGGCTTTGGCTCAAAAAATATACCTCTTATTAGGGGCTTTATTTATGACCTCTTTGGTGGTCTCAAATCTAATCTTCCAAAAATTTTTTTCTTGGCAGCCCTTTGGTGATATCTCCATTTTTGGAGTACCTCTTTTTCAGGTATCTGTGGGTATTTTGCCTTACCCTATCACCTTTCTAATTACAGATCTCATTTCAGAAATATATGGTGTAAAAAAAGCCAATGCTATTGTGAGCGCTGGAATATTTGCTTCTCTCTTTTCAATGGGGATTATTTTGTTTGCCAACGCAGTTCCGGCTATGGAGAATTCTTCAGTGGGAGACCTTGTTTTTGAAAAGGTATTTGCCTTGTCTCCTATAGCAGTTTTAGCATCTATGTTGGCCTATTTGGCTGCTCAATATATTGATATTAGTCTCTATCACTTTTGGAAGCACTTAACCAAAGGAAAACACCTTTGGGTTAGGAACAATTTTTCTACTTTTTTATCTCAGTTTGCCGATACTTTTTTAGTGGTTTTCTTGCTATGTACATTTGGCGTATTGCCTTGGTATTTATTTTTAGGATTAGTAGCCAGTGGTTTTATTTTTAAAGTGATAGTAGCTGTTTTAGACACCCCTTTTTTATACGGATTTGTATGGTGGTTTAGAAAGAGATTTCAATTGTCTGAAGGGCAAGAGATAGATTGGTAATACTAGTCTATAAGAATGGACACTACAAAACCCTCATGACTCCTCACATTAAAAACGCGCTGGTCTTTAAAAAGTAAATACTGTCCTTTTATTCCGCTTAGCTTTCCTGTAAAAGTGGGTGTTTTTTTAAGACTTATACTCTGTACTTTTTCAGGATAGACTGTCACTGGAAAATGTATGGCTATTTCTGCTGTCTTGTCTAAATAATAGGGAAGTGCCTCTGATGGAATATGTACTTTTAAACGATCTCTCATGGCAGCTAAATTTTCATCTTGGGTCTGGTTGGTCAGCATTTTGCGCCAGTTAGTTTTGTCTGACACAAAATCTTTTAAGGCCACCTCTGTAATACCTGCTAAATATCTATTGGGTGCTTCTAGTATTTCTATTGCTTCATGCGCACCTTGGTCTATCCATCTGGTGGGAACCTGTGTTTTTCTGGTCACTCCTACTTTTAAATGACTTGAATTTGCTAAGTAAACAATGTGTGGTTGTAATTGCACTTTTTTTTCATACTCCAAATCTCTGTCTTCTATATTTAAATGCGCCTTGCTTAGTTCTGGTCTCATAATCCAGTCTCCTGCCTGAGCACTATCAAAAAAACAACTTTTGCAAAACCCCTGTCTAAATATTTCCTTAGGCTCATGACATTGCAAGCACTCATAGCCTCCCATGATTAAGGTGATTTCTTTTCCAATAAGGGTATTGAGGTGAAGGAAATCTTCTTTAAAAACTAGATAGTATTCTATGGGGTCTCCGTATTGGGTTTGCATTTTTGTTAGAACGCCTTGGTATGTCATGGGAGCTGAAATCTTCTTTTGTGGTTTGCTAGGACCAAATTAAAACCTATTTTTAAGCAAGCTACAAAATATAGACTGAATGCCCATCACCTTAATTAATACGGTAGCCTCTTGGCTTCTAAAAAAGCGCCTACACCAGATAGAGCTTTTCATTAAATACCCTGCAGAGGTACAACAGGAATTACTCTTGGGTCTTGTAGATTATGCAAAAGACACCTATATAGGGCGCAGCTATGATTTTAAGAGCATTAAAAATTATAAAGATTTTTCTCAGCGTGTACCCATAGTAAATTACGAAGGTATGGAGCCGCTTATTAGCAGAGCCAGAAAAGGAGAGCCTGATCTCTTCTGGCCAACTCCTATTAAACTGTTTGCCAAAAGCAGCGGTACTACCAATGCTAAGAGTAAATTTATTCCTGTAAGCCAAGAGTCTTTGGAAGATTGTCATTACAAATCTAGTAAAGATTTACTCTCTATTTATTTAAACAATAATGAAAATTCACAGCTTTTCGTTGGAAAGAGTTTAAGGCTGGGAGGAAGTAAAGAACTCTATGAATCTCATGGAAGTATATATGGAGATCTCTCTGCCATTTTAATAGACAATATGCCTTTTTGGGCAGAATTTAGCTCCACACCTAGTAATAGGGTATCCTTAATGTCTGACTGGAATAACAAGTTGGCAGCCATTATTCAAGAATCTTCAGTAGAAAATGTAACCAGTATGGCTGGAGTACCCTCTTGGATGTTGGTGCTCTTAAATGAGCTGTTAGATACCACTGGCAATGAGCAATTATTTCAAGTTTGGGATCAGTTAGAAGTATATTTTCATGGTGGTGTTAGTTTTAGTCCCTATAAGGAGCAGTTTAAGAAATTACTTCCTAGAAAATCTTTTAACTATTATGAAATATACAATGCCTCTGAGGGGTTTTTTGCCATACAAGACCGCAACAAAGGAGAGGACTTATTGCTTATGTTGGACTACGGAATTTTCTATGAATTTATACCCATGGACAGCTATGAAAAAGAGTCTGAAAATGCCATTCCCCTTTCAGAGGTAAAACTTCATGAAAATTACGCCATTGTGATTACAACCAATGCGGGTCTATGGCGTTATAAGGTTGGAGACACCGTACGCTTCACCTCCTTAAGCCCTCATAGAATTAAAGTGACGGGAAGGACTAGGCACCATATTAATGTGTTTGGAGAGGAACTTATTATTGAAAATGCAGAAGAGGCACTCAGGATAGTGAGCAAAAAAACTCAAACTGACATTATAGAGTACACAGCTGCCCCTATTTTTATGAAAGACAAGGAAAAGGGTGGTCATGAATGGCTTATTGAGTTCAGAACCCCACCTAAAGACATAGGGCATTTTATAGAGCTCTTAGACAATGCTTTAAAATCTCTAAACTCTGACTATGAAGCCAAGAGGTATAACAATATTACCCTAAATAGGCCCGTACTTCACCTTGGTAAAAAAGGTGTTTTTCACAAATGGCTGGCTTCTAAAGACAAACTAGGAGGTCAGCACAAAATCCCTAGACTTTCTAACTCTAGGCAGTATTTAGAAGCGCTATTACTACTTAATGATTGAGACTGTTTTTAGGAAACTGCTTTTAGTTTTTTTTCTGTTTCAAAAGAAAGCATTTTTTTGGCATAGCTAAGGTCTACTTTGAATTCTTTTTCTTCACCACTTGGCATGCTAAACATGGCTTCTGTAAAGACAGACTCACAAAGAGATCTAAGCCCTCTAGCGCCAAGTTTGTATTCCAATGCTTTTTCCACTAAAAAATCTAAAGCCCCATTAGTGACTTCTAGCGCAATTCCATCCATTTCAAACAACTTTTCATATTGTTTGATAATGGCATTTTTAGGCTGCGTTAAAATAGCTCTAAGGGTTTTTTTGTCAAGTGGGTTCATGTGGGTGAGTACTGGCAGACGGCCAATAATCTCGGGTATAAGGCCAAAGTCTTTTAGGTCTTTTGGAATGATATATTGAAGTAGGTTTTCTTGGTCTAGGACTTCATCTGCTTTAGAAGCACTGTAGCCAACTGCTTGCATATTAAGCCTGTTACTAATTTTTTTCTCTATGCCGTCAAAAGCACCTCCAGCAATAAAAAGAATATTTTCTGTATTGACTTCAATAAACTTTTGGTCTGGGTGCTTTCTGCCTCCTTTTGGTGGTACATTTACAACGGTACCTTCTAAAAGCTTTAGAAGCCCTTGCTGCACACCTTCTCCGGAGACGTCTCTGGTAATAGAGGGATTGTCGCTTTTGCGAGCTATTTTATCAATTTCGTCTATAAATACAATACCGCGTTCTGCTTTTTCTAAATCGTAATCTGCAGCTTGTAGTAAGCGAGTTAAGATACTTTCTACATCTTCTCCCACATATCCTGCTTCTGTAAGTACAGTAGCGTCTACGATAGCTAGCGGCACATTGAGCATTTTGGCAATGGTCTTAGCCATTAGGGTTTTTCCAGTTCCGGTTTGTCCTACCATAATGATGTTGGATTTCTGAATCTCAACATCGTCATGAGTATTTTTTTGTAAAAGTCTTTTGTAGTGATTGTAAACCGCTACGGAAAGGACCTTTTTGGTGCGGTCCTGACCAATGACAAACTGGTCTAAAAAGTCTTTTATTTCTATAGGTTTTTTAAGAATTAAAGCGTCAGATAATTTTTGTGTATTTGCCCCCTTAGACTCTTCTGCAACAATGCCATTGGCTTGTAAAATGCAGCGGTCACAGATGTGAGCATCTATGCCTGCTATAAGCAAATTAGTTTCTGGTTTTTTTCTTCCGCAAAAAGAACACTCAAGATTTTCTTTGGCCATATTTTCTTATTTTTTCTCTCTCACTAGTATTTCATCTATCATTCCGTACTCTTTGGCTTGTCCTGCTTTCATCCAGTAGTCACGGTCAGAGTCTTGGTACACTTTGTCAAAAGCTTGTCCAGAATGATTGGCTATAATGGTGTATAATTCATCTTTGATCTTCAATACTTCTTTGGCAGCAATTTCTATATCACTAGCCTGCCCCTGTGCTCCAGATAAGGGTTGGTGAATCATAACCCTAGAATGTGTAAGTCCAGATCTTTTTCCTTTTTCTCCAGCACACAATAACACAGCAGCCATAGAAGCAGCAATCCCTGTGCAAATAGTGGCTACATCGGGTTTAATAAACTGCATGGTGTCATAAATGCCTAAACCAGCATATACGCTTCCTCCTGGAGAATTTATATAAATTTGAATATCTTTAGAAGCGTCTGCGCTTTCTAAAAACAACAATTGGGCTTGAACAATGTTGGCTACCTGGTCATTAATGCCGGTTCCTAAAAAAATAATCCGGTCCATCATGAGTCTAGAGAACACATCCATAGCAATGGCATTGAGTTGTCTTTCTTCAATAATATTTGGAGTCATGCCAATTGGGTACATGCTGGACATAATGGTATCGTAATAATTTCCATTAATACCTTGGTCCTTGATAGCAAAGTTTTTAAATTCTTGTGCGTAATTCATAAGGGATTTTTTTATATAAATAGGTTGCTAGCATTGGGCTCCTAGCAATGTAAAGATACTTAATTATTAATAAGCCAACCCCAACAATGGGGCTAATTATGCTCCATAAACCTCTTTTACAAAAGCGTCATAAGAGAGACTTTTCTCTTTGAGGTTTGCTTTTTCTTTATAAAGTGTAATTAGTTTTTGGCTCATCATTTGCTCAGAAAGACGCTTCACTTCTTCTTGGTTAGAGAGGACTCTAGCGGCAATTCCATCTAATTCCTCCTCCTTAGGGTCTAATTGCCCGTACTGAGCCATTTGTGTTTTAATGAGTTCTTTTGCAAAGCTTTTTAAGTCTTCAAAACTTACCTGCAATTTATTGTCTTCAATAATCTTAGCTTCTATAAGTTGATATCTCAGACCTTGCTCAGATTTTTCGTATTCTATTTTTGCTTCTTCAGCAGTCAGTGGTTTCTCTCCACTAGATTGAATCCATTTTGTTAAAAATGCAGCAGGTAGGTGAAATGAATTATGAGCAATTAAAGCCTCAGTCACATCATTTAATAATTTTTGATCTGCTTGCTGTTCAAACTGTTTCTCTGCGTCTTCTTTAATTTTTTGAGCCAGCTCTTTTTCAGTTTTTACAACACCTTCTCCAAATAATTTGTCAAACAAATCTTTATCTAAGGCTGCGGGCGTGCGCTCGTTTATTTCTTGAATAGTAAAGCTCACTTCTCCCTTTAAATCACTTGCGGTTGTGGCTTCCAATCCAAAAGCGCTTGCAGCCGTGGTGTCTTCTTTAAAGAGCCCTTTGGTTTCTAGCTGAACCATTGTACCAACCGCAGCGTCTTCTAAAGCAATTTTTGCTTTTTTAGACTTTAATTGATCTAAAGTAATAGTAGTTTTTTTATCTATTCCAACGGCATCGTCTTTAAATAAACCAGTGATTTCTGAAGTGGCAGTCACTTGTTTGGTTGGTGTAATTTTACCGTATTGATTGCGGATAGATAAAATTTGATCATTGACCATTTTTTTATCTGCTTCTAACTTATAGCTAGTCACCGCTTTTTTAGTTTTTAAAGACACTTCAAATTCTGGAGATAGCCCTATTTCAAATGCAAAAGATAGGCTGGCAGCGTTCCAGTCAAAACTTTCTGTCAAAACTTTTGGCAAAGGATTTCCAAGAACAGATAACTTCTCTTCAGTTAAATAGGTATTTAGATGGCCTTGAAGGAGTTTGTTTATTTCTTCAACTAATACAGATTTCCCGTATTGTTTTTTGATCATGCCCATAGGTACTTGCCCTTTTCTAAAACCTGGGATGTTGGCTTTTTTCTTATAATCCAACAAAATGGAGTCCACCTTTGGTTGGAAATCTGCTTGATCTAGTGTGATGTTAATTTCTGCGTTTAACGGATCTAACTGTGTTTTGCTGATATTCATTCTCTAACTGCTTTTTTTAAAGGCTATTATTGGGGTGCAAAAGTAGTACTTTTTATGATGTACAACAATTTTTGTCTGGGGTTTCTTAGGGTATCGGCGCGTAGCGCCTTGTAAAAAGAGCGCAGCGCTAGGTAATATTTTTACAAAAAGCTACGCTTCTAAAAAGCGCATGGTTTTTTTAAAGAAATCTGTAGGGTTTTCTGCGTGTAGCCAGTGTCCTGCCTTTGCAATAGTTTCTATTTGAGCTGCGGGAAACTGATGTAAAATGGAGAGATGATCCTGTGCCAAAATATACCCAGAGTGTTGGCCAGCTAAAAACAGCGTAGGTTCTTCAAATTTAAAATTTTCTGGAAGCGCTTCACCCACCGCTTCCACGGTACTAAAGAGCACAGGAATATTAGCCCTAAAGCTCAATTTTTCTGGTGTTTCCCAGTAGAGATTTTTAAGTAAAAACTGTCTCACTCCTGGCTCTTTAAGCCTTTGCTCTAGTGCCTCTTCTGCCTCTAATCTACTGCTGAGGTTCATTTGGTGAAGGTCTAGCATGGCTTTTAAAATTTCAGAGTGATGGGGAGGGTAGGATTTTGGTCCGATATCTGCCACTAGTAGTTTTCGTGTCATAGAAGGCTGTGTGGCGGCAAAATACATGGCTGTTTTACCACCCATAGAATGTCCTAATATAGATGCATTTTTTATGTGATTGGCGTCCATGTAAACTTTTAAATCTTCTGCCATAAGGGCGTATGAAAATGCTGGATCATGAAAACTTTTTCCATGATTTCTCTGGTCTAATAAATGCACCTTATAGCCTTTATTAGCATAAGCTTTTCCTAAACTTTTCCAATTGTCACTCATGCCTAGGAAGCCGTGAAGAATGATGAGATCTTCTCCTTCTCCTAAAACATTGGCGTGTAGCAACGGCATTATGTCAGGGCTTTTAAGTACATAGGAATTACGTTTTCAAGGCCCATATACAAAGATTCACAAATAAGGGCGTGCCCTATGGATACCTCATCTAGAAAAGGCAGGGCATTTTTAAAAAATGCAATATTTTCTAAAGACAAGTCATGGCCCGCATTTATTCCCAAGCCTAATTCTTTGGCCAAAATGGCCGATGCCCTGTACGGTGCAACCGCCTCTTCACCCTTTCCATTGGCAAAACCAACAGCATATGCCTCTGTGTAGAGCTCTATTCTATGGGTGCCAGTAGTAGCTGCTGCCTTAATTTGTGCTGCCACAGGATCTATAAAAATAGCGGTCCTAATACCTGCTTCATTAAAAGTTTTGATTACTTTTTTTAAAAATTCTTTGTGGCTAATGGCATCCCATCCTGCATTAGAAGTAATGGCGTCATTTGCGTCTGGGACCAAAGTGACTTGGGTGGGTTTCACGGCCAAAACTAAGTCTATAAAGCTTTGTGTTGGGTTGCCTTCTATGTTGTATTCCGTAGTCACAATATTTTTTAAATCTCTAGCATCTTGGTATCTAATATGCCTCTGGTCTGGTCTTGGGTGAATCGTAATCCCTTCTGCTCCAAAACGTTCAATGTCTGAGGCTGCTACTAGTAGGTTGGGAACGTTACCGCCTCTGGCATTCCTTAAGGTGGCTAATTTATTGATGTTAACACTTAGTTTTGTCATGAATTTTATATCCTTTTAAGAGTGTAAAAATACAAATAAGGCAAGTGTAATCTGTTTTTTAATTAGTAATTTGCAAAAAAACTAAATAGTCACTATATCTATGACACCACCCCTATTAAGCCCTATTAGATTTTTGAGTCTTCAAGACTCAAAATCTCAAGTAGCTAAATTATTCTCTGAAACTGGATTTCAGTCTTTGGCTGTATTAGAGGAAGGTTTGTTTTTGGGAATCTTGTCTAAAGAAACCATAGAAGAAACCCCCTTTGAGTTTCTGTCTTCGGTGGCTTATAAGATTTCTCATGATCGGGTTTCAGACCAATTACATTGGTTAAATTACGGAATTTATTTTAAAAGATTTAACTGTACAGAATTGGCTGTGGTCAACACAGACCAACAATTTTTAGGTTATGTAACCCAAGACCATTTTTTACAAGCACTTACTCACATGCCTATGATTAATGAAGAGGGAGTTGTTTTGGAGCTCCAGCGGGCTTCGCCTCAATTTTCTCTTGCTGTTTTGGTTCAAATATTTGAACAATCTAATTTAAGTGTTTTTGGAATTTCTATTGAGGAAGATTCAGAAATGACTTATGTAACAGCTAAACTGGGTCCAGGTGCTATTGGATCCTGTTTGGCCAGCCTTAGGCGCTATGAGTTTGAGGTTGTTTTTGTAGAAGGAGAAGATGACTATGAAAAGGTTTTAGCCACTCACGCTGCTTATTTAAACACTTATTTAAATATTTAAATATGGGACATTTTAGTGTAGCCCTCTTTGGATATATGCCCTCAGAAATTACAAAGCAGGCTGTTTTGAGTATTTTAGAGGCTATTAAAGAGGCCCAAGGGGATGTTTGTATTGAAAAAAATTTTCTAAGTGCTTTAGGTCCTATTTCACAGGATATAAAAACCTTTGAGCAGGCTACAGACCTCTCTCCAAAAACCTCTCTTTTTGTTAGTTTTGGAGGAGATGGTACTATGTTAAAAGCCATTACTTATATCAAGGACTCTGGAATTCCGCTAGTAGGGGTAAATACAGGAAGATTGGGATTTCTGTCTACTATAGACGTGACCCAGGTTCAAAAGGTTATTAAAGATTTTATAGCTGGCGCCTACACCCTGGAGGAAAGGAGCATGGTGGCTATTTCATCTAATCCACCTATTCCAGAGTTTGAAGGAATTTCTGTAGCTCTGAATGAAATTACGGTCAGTAGAAAAGATACCACCGCAATGATTACGGTGGCTACTTATTTAGACGGAGAGTATTTAACCTCTTATTGGGCAGACGGATTAATTATTGCTACGCCTACGGGTTCCACAGGATACTCTCTTTCCTGTGGGGGTCCAGTGATGGCTCCTGGCACTAATTCATTTATTTTAACCCCTATTGCCCCTCACAACTTAAACGCTAGACCTTTAATTATTGCAGATCACACGGAAATTAGACTAAGGGTCTCTGGCAGAGAACCGCAACATTTAGTATCATTAGATTCTAGAATAGCCAGTTTAGATAACGGACGTGAATTAATTATTAAAAAAGCGCCCTACTCACTTAGAATGGTAGCCTACACCTCTGAGAGCTTTTTAAAAACATTGAGAAATAAATTACTTTGGGGAGCAGATAAAAGAAACTAGTACACAATAAACAGTCATTTTCTTTGTTTTAAAACAAACCAACACTCCATTGTAAAGACTTTTTGTAAAGCGCCTCACTTATGTTAAATAAATCTTTACTTTTTTTATGCTTGATGCCCACTTTGTTTTGGGGTCAAACCTATGAGGTGGGTGCTTTTTTAGGAGGCGCCAACGCCATGACAGATATTGGGGCCCAGGAGTATATAAATCCAAGTAGTTTGGTGGTAGGAGGTATTTTTAAATGGAATAAAAGCCAGAGGTATGCTTGGAGAGCACAGTTAAATTACGCCCTTCTAAATTTTGATGACAAGCAGAGTAAAGACCCCTCTAGGGTACTTAGAGATTACAAGTCAGACAATTCTATTTTAGAGCTTTCTGCGGGCTTAGAGGTTAATTTTATTCCCTACAACCTGCACAAATTTGGTCCTGCGTTTAGTCCCTATTTATATTCTGGTGTAACAGTTTTTAGTTATGATTATTTATATTTTAACGATGGAATTCCGAAAAACATTAGTAAAAAGACCTCTTTTGCCCTCCCACTAATATTTGGAGCTAAGGCTAGGGTGGGTTCTAGCACTATTTTAGGAGCAGAAATAGGAGTCAGGTACACATTTACAGATAATTTAGATGGTAGTAACCCAATAAATTCTAATTTTACGGCCAATAGTTTTGGAGATATAAATAACAATGATTGGTATGTGTTTTCTGGTATCACTATTACCTATACTTTTACTAGAAAGCCCTGTCAAGATTGTTTTGACTAATGAATAACAAAGAAACTTTAGTATATAAAGACAAATTACCTAAGCACCTAGCCATTATTATGGACGGTAACGGGCGCTGGGCAAAAGCCAAAGGAAAGCCTAGGGCTTTTGGTCATGAGCAAGGCGTTAAAACAGTAAAGTCTACGGTAGAAAACTGTGTGGCTGTGGGAATTGAATTCCTGACCCTTTATACTTTTTCTACAGAAAACTGGAATAGGCCCAAATTTGAGGTAGATCTACTTATGAAATTGCTCATTAGTTCTCTCAAAAAAGAGTTAAACACCTTTCACAAGCACCAAATTAGATTTAATGCTATTGGAGATCTTTCTGCCCTACCTAAAAAGGCAGTAAAAGAACTTGAAGAGGTGATTGAAAAAACTAGGAACAATAGTGGAATGACCCTCAGCTTGGCACTTAGTTATGGAAGTAGGGAAGAGCTCATTCAGGCGATAAAAGCCATTAGTGTCAAAGTTAAAAATAATATAATTTCACCCGAAAACATTGATGAAGCCATTATAAATACCCATCTTTACACGCATAATTTACCAGAGGTAG
>Ga0222670_1000036_pt1 | contig 63431 bp, 101 predicted proteins | sample AntAcemetagen732_FD_181148 | JGI IMG/M metagenome (GOLD analysis project Ga0222670, IMG submission 181148) | Saline water microbial communities from Ace Lake, Antarctica - #732 | ecosystem: Environmental > Aquatic > Non-marine Saline and Alkaline > Saline | place: Antarctica: Ace Lake... | reverse complement strand
GAGGGTGTTTTAGAGCTTCTTGAGGGTGTTTAATAGGGGTTTCAATCTCATAATAGAACAATAAATAAGCAGGTATATTACAACGCTTAGCAATCTCTTTGGTAACAGTAGTTGCCTTGTTAGTATGACCTTTATAATATGCCGTCTCAATCATGGCTAAAATTTCATAGCATTTAGGACAAACTTCAACGCTGTCAATATCTAACATAGCAATACGATCATATTTACGATGCCACTTACTATATAAATCTTTATCAAAGTGTTGCGTGTGTCTAGCCATTAAACAAACCAACTTCTTTGTTAATTCTTTTATTTGCTATATCAATGTAATCTTGGTTTAATTCTATTAAAATAGCATTACGATTATTAAGAGCTGCAACAATACCTGTTGTACCACTTCCACCAAAAGGATCTAAGATTGTACCATTCTCTGGACAACCAGCTTTAATACATGGCTCTATTAAGTCTTTAGGATAAGTTGCAAAATGTGCGCCTTTAAAAGGTTTGGTAGTTACAGTCCAAACATTTCTTTTATTTCTAGTTGGATTAATCATATATGTTCCATCAGCTTTTTTATAACCAGAATGATCTACAAAAGAAGTGCCACTACCTCCCATATTTTTATCAAACTTTTTTCTACCCATAGCTTTCATATTGCCATTTGATTTCATACCACCATTGGCTCTTGAAGATCCTTCTTGATTATCAATATTTTTTTGCAATAATCTTATTGCAGTTGTATCTGTAATAGGTTCTTTAATAGCCTCTGCATCATAATAATATTTTTTAGATTTAGTTATTAACCATATTTTTTCATGGCATGATGTAGGTCTATCTTTAACACTTTCTGGCATGGGATTAGGTTTATGCCAAATTATTTCTGATCTAATATACCAACCTGCATCTTGTAAGGCTATGGCAACTCTATTAGGTATCATTAATAAATCTTTTTCTTTAATACCATTTTGTACTGGGGTTCTAGTTACTCCATATTCTTTATTACCTCTCAAAGATTGATTCGTAGTAGATGTTCTTTTACCACTTGAATAACTATCGCCAACATTCCACCAAATTGTAGCTGTATCTTTTAATTTAGGTTTAAAAGTTTCAAAAACCTTAACTGTATTAGCTAAATAATCTTGATAGGTTTTTTCTAAACCAAACTGACCATCAGCTCCATAATCTCTTAAACCAAAGTAAGGTGGAGAACTAACAACAGAATCAATAGAATTATCTTTTAATTCTTTAATTTTATCTATGCAATTACCATGTATTATTTTTATTTTTTTCATAGCTACTTACCAAACCGATCCTTGATTAATTGTTTCACTAAAGGATCCCTTTTATTTAAATGATCCGTGCTCCCTTGTTCGGTCTTCTTCTTTTTTGGTTGTACTTCCTTCAAGGCCACTACCTTAATAAATTCTCTGCAGTGATGAACTGTTTTCCAACGATAGTATTTAGGCAGACTGAAAAAATGATCTCTAGCCTCTTTCTCATTTAAAAACAAACCATAATGTTTAATTTCTTTTGTGTGTTTCCTGTCGTCCCTTAAGGTAAACTCACGATACTTCACTACAAATTTAGGTGCACTACGATAGTACTCATAGTCTTTTAATTCTAACAAAGTTGGTTCTGGTAATATGCTCATTATGCTGCCTCCATTATTAAATATAAAGCACCTGCTACCGCCATAAGTATTCCTAGAGTAAAATTCAGTTGCATTGCAATCAACACTCCTAGCATCAGAGTAATACAACTTAAAGCGAATAATATTTTTTTAGTCATTACGTTACCTCCTTCATAGTGGTTAGTCATTAAGTATGCTTCCTCCTCCCTCACGGCTAAGTAATTTTCAGTTAAGATAGCTGTCCACTTTTCAATTTTTTCTCTTGCCCAGCCTGCATCCTGGGGCTCCGCCTTTATCAGCTGGTCAATTAATACTTGTTGTCCCTGCTTTAGTTCTTTTCTTTTAGTCATTTTAGTTTTCCTTCCTGTTATTGTTTTTGATGGTGGTTGGTTTAATACCCTTGAGATCTTTTCTTATGTTTACCTGGTACAAACTAGGGCTTTCATATGCAGCTTGTAACAGTTCTTTAGTATATAATTTCCAGCAAGTAGAAGGTGTTTGTTTTTTAATCCTAACACCTCCTAGACTAGTCATTTCATAAGAAGCACAATTAAGCGGTTTAAATAATCCTTCGTTTGTTTTCATATTATGCTGCCTCCTTCATTAGTTCTTCGAAAGAAATTTTATTTTCAGGGAAAGAAAAATCTCTTTCAATCTTTAAGCCCATAGGAAGGGCAAGGTTTTTAAGTTCGTCTATACTGACATAACCTAATTCTTTTTCATGTAGATCAGCCAAACCAAATGCAACATTAGTATCAGGATTTAATTCCGACAGATACCAAGTACCTAATCCAGCAGGATTAAATAATTTAACCACCACTTTAAAATCCTTGGTGCCTCCCTCTTGTTGGTTAAAGTTGTCCACTAACTTTTTATATTGTGCTGCTGTAAACATTTTTTGTTTCATTATACATTCTCCTTTTTATATTGATTAAACATGTCTGTCACTATTTTTTCTTTAGCTTTTAAAATAAAGTCTAATTGTTTTTTGTCTGTAAACAAATCTGGTTTAGCAGTTGCTAAAGCAATTAGATCTATAAGATTTAGTTTTTTCATGTTGGCTCCTTTTTTTTGGTTAATTGTTTTTTTCATTCCTATTTATCCCACATAATCCCATAGTATACAAGCATTAAAAAGCCTTGATTTTCCTTACTTATTTAACCTCAGGATGCTTTTTTTAGATAATTATCTATTTTTTCTTTAGATTCTGATTCGATATCTATCAAAGTTTTGGAGGTATCCATTCTGTATTGGCCTAAGACAAAATCTTTTTTATTTAGTTTTAATACCCAGGGAGATTCTATTCCATAAGGTTGGTACATTAATTTAATTTCGTGTCCTTTGTAGGTGGTCATGTTAACTCCTTCGCATATTGTTGGATTAGTTGATACCATTTATCCGTCCATATTTTTTTCATTTCAGGGCTCCTGGCGTTGTTCACTGCGTTAGCTAATGCATCTAACTTTTTCATTTTTTCATTCATTGTTTTTTCTCCTTCTCTAGTTGGTTTAGTTTGTTATCTAACTCTTTAATATTTTTATTCATTTGTAATAGAATATCTGTGTATGCTATTTTCAATGCTAACAATTGAAGAGTGTCTAAATTGTTATAGTCCATTATTTTCCTCCTTGGTTTAGTTTATATGATTTACTCCAATGAGCATCAAAAGAATCAAATTCATTATATTGTTTTTTTGATCTCCGTCTTAAAAGGTAATTAAGATATTTATATGCTTTGGCAGTTTGATTTATTCTCAGGAACATCTCGTCCCAGTTACCTCTTTTTCTTTTTATACAAAATTGAAATCTTTCACTCTGTTCTTTATCTTGTTTTTCTAATCGTTCCCATTTTTTACTCAAAGGATTTGTTACTTGCCATTCATATGGTGGCACTTCTTTGACGCTTAGCCAACGACAGAACTCTCTCATTTCTTTTATTTTAAATAATCTTGTGTTCATTATTTTCCTCCTTTTACTTTCATGACTCTGGTTATTTTATTAGGATATCTTTTTGATTCTTCTACGTCATCAGAAGTTTCAAATGGAACATACCAAATTTTATCTTCAGTTTTTTCTGTAACATCTTCACCTTTAATTATTCTTTTATTTAATTTAATTTTGTAACAAGAATAATACTTGTCGTCACAAGTGCCCTTAGTAAGTACCGCTCCTTCTATGTAACAAGTATCTTCTCCAAATTGAGCAAAGTCATATGCTCTGATTTGATCTCCTGCATTAGCGATATTTTCAAACATTAGTTCTTTCATTATTGGTTCTCCTTTAGTTGTTTGTTTTTATTTTTTCTAGCTAGTGCCACCTCTCTGTAGGTGGCCACTGCTTTCCATACTTTTAACTTTGCTTCTTCTCTATCAATAAACATTTGTTGTCTGTCCACAGCATTATTAAAAATTTTGTTTAACTGCTCTAAAGTAACCTTTCCGTACAAGGGACTTTCTAAAAAATATCTTGATTGAAAAGTTCCTATATCCCTGTCATACATTTTATTCGAAGACATACTTCCAGTCTTTCCTTTGTTATAGTTATCAATTTTTTCTTTAGTCCACTGAAACTGAACACTGTTATAAAAATCAACTGTTTCTTGATTAGGTTCTTCTTTTTGAATAGTAGCCAGGTCTTCTTTTAAATGTTCTACTAACAATTCTTTTGCTTGAGGGCTTCTTTCGTAAGGAGTTATTTGCGCTCCTGGGCAAACACCATTTCTGAAACCTTGGCCAACTGTAAAACCGTGATCGTAAATCACACTGTTTTCAATCTCTTGCTCTCTCTCACAGTAACCACAAGTTCCGATGTCCGTGAGTAGTGCTCTCTGTAATCTTTTTTCTTGATACTCTTCTGTATCTTGCACGGGTCTTTTACCTGACTTGATGTTTTCTTTATTCCACTTCTTTAAAGTAACATGAATAGTGTCGGACAATGATTGCCAAACTTTTGTTTTATATCTAGTCAACAAAGGAACTTCAACAAGCCATGCTTGTGAATACACATCATCCGCAATGTAAAAACTGTCGTTCATCATGCCTCTGTAAAACTTTTTTAATCTCTTATATTCTCCGTTATAGATCACGTTTTCTTTTGTACATTTTCTAAATAATTTTAAAAAAGATACATTAGTTTTTTTTACTTTATGTAAGTATCTAAGTTGGTTGTCCATGTTTAGTGGTTTAGTTATTGTTCTCATTGTTTCTCCTTTGTTGTTCATGCCCATAATATCTCATTTTATCCCAGTATAGTCAAATCATTTTTTTCCTTTGTTTTCAATGGTTTTATGCTCCAGTCCCATGTTATTTAGGAAAATTTTGGCATGTTTTAGGTTTTGCCAGTAATCATTTTGCCTAACCCATTCTTTAAATGATTCGTTTATTCCTGGGTCCTGGATCTCCACTAGGCCTGGTTTAATAATTTGTATCACTACCATTGTTGTTTATCCTCCATTGCTTCACGTTCATAATCAATCAGTTTGGTTATTTGTTTATCTGAATAATTAAATTTAGTTTTTAGTTTACTGATCGCATACTGCCTACATTCTTTTGGAGTAGAGCACTCTATCCAAGAATTAAAAAAATAGGCCTTGGTTGGATTGGTTACGGCATCTCGTAATATCTTTACGTAATGATAGACGGCTGGGTTCTTGCTCATGCTTGCTCTCCTCTGGTTAAAGTAAAGTCCGTGATCGGATTAAAAATACACCATCCTCCAGACTTCATTAGTTTAAATAAATTATTGTAAGCATATTGAGTTAAAAAGATTTCATCTAGATTATCTTTTGGTGCTAGTACTAATCTCTCTAAACTATACCCATACATTATTTCATTTTCGATATCACTTCCTCTATATCTACCCACTACTTGATAGTTAGATTCATTGTTTATTTTAGTTACTACCTCATTTAGTTCTATTGTTTTTTTATCTTTCATTTTTTGTGTTTTTTCCTTTCTTTTTTTACTTCTCGCTAGTTCCAATTGTTCTATGTTCATTACGCTACCTCCTGTTGTTTAAGTTTAATTTCAAATAAATATCCTTTGCCACCAAAAGGAAACTTACCTTTTTCTTTGACCAAAGCTTCCAGTACATCTTGCCAAGTGTCTCTGTTAAAAACATCTTTTAAGCTGCTTACAAACTTGTACCATCCACACTCTTGTCCATTAACGTAATAAGAATGCTCCCAATATTGATCTAAAGCATTTAAAATATTTTGAGCTCTTTCATCTCTGATAGATAAATACTTAGTTTGTGGAATATTTTCATTGTAATTGTTGATGTCATAATAATCTGTCATGCCATCAAATTTTCCATATACAAATTGTTTGGAATAATCGTTCAGGTCTTTGATCGCTTGATCGGATCCTTTAGATACATCCACATCCACTGAATTACCTCCAGCAAATGATTGAGATTTTGCTGAAAGAGTTAATCCCAGTTCTTTACCCTTTTGTTTTAGTAGCTTAGCTACCTGTGCTTGTTTTGATACTTGTTTAGTCATTATGCGTTCTCCTTTTTTTTGTTTTTTTCAAATACTTTAGTTACTTCAATAAGTTTTTTTGCTGCATCTAATTGCTTGTCACTCAAGCAACTTAAGATGTATTTCATTACATCAAATTGAAGGTCAAAATCCTCAATGTCTCTATAGTTAACATCGATGGCATTTATTTTAATTAATGTTTTTTTGTCTATCATCATAAGTAGTAGTCCTCCGTGTTTGTTGGAGCCTTTACATTTAACATGCTAGCAACTCCAGTTAATTTAAGTACTGAGTAATTCACTTTGAAACCAACAGTATGCAGTAGCATCGTAACCGCTGATAAAAAGATTGGTAAAAAAAGTAAAATGCTCATATGGGATTTATCCCATTTTATTAGATACAATACAAGCATTAATAAACCGCATAAAATAAGGGTTTTTTGACTATTTTAGATTATTTTTTAGGTTTTTTCTTATTATCTACGACTAATTTAATAATATTATCATTTTTTTTAGGAGATGATTCGTTACCTTCTTTTAATGAATTAAAAAATAAATCTTCATCAAATATATTTAAGGTATAGTTTTTTACTTGGTCATAATGATCTTTAGGACTGGTGATTTTAATATGATCTATTAATAAGGTTAGTAGTATTCTGTGTGCCCAAGTTTCATCTAATCGTAAGTACTTAAATTTTTCGGTAGCATAAGAAGTAAAGTCGTCAAATGTATTTGTCCATTTGTCATAAAATTCTATTAGTTCTTTTTTTTCTTGCTCCTTTTCTTTTTTTATTTGATCTTTATCTTTCATTTCATTCTTTTAAAATTAAAAAAAGTTCTCCAAAACCATGATCTAAATACAGACATGCAAGTAAAAATAATAGCTATATGAAAGCTTTCCCACATCGTGGGATACATATTAAAATAAGGAAAGATAGTTATTTGCACTGCAATGGCTAATAACAATCCACTTCCTACATCTATAGTACTTTCAAATAACTCTCTCACTATTTTAATTTTTTAAATTGAATAATCTTACATTTAATTCGTTCTATGTTTTTACGTATTAGAGCTCTTTGTTCTTTTGTTTTAGTTGCTCTGTATGTTTTATAGTTTTCTCTATAGGCTTTCCATTTCAATTGCATTTCAGTAAACCTAATTATATTTTTTTCGAATAACTCTTTATATCTATTACTAACCATCAAAGGTTCCAGACCTGCTAGATAACAAACTTTCTCAAAGTCTTCAGCTCCAGACATAAGCCAATCATGAGCATCTTGTTTTCTATAACTTTCTGCTTTACTTCCAGATAAGTTTAAACAATCTTCAAAAGCAGTGGCCACTACTGCTTTCCATAACCGCTCCTCTGGAGACAACAGCTCCTTAGTGAACTCAGACGCTAATCTAATGCCCATGTTTTTTAATAAGTCTTGAGAGTACATCTTTATAATAAATTAAAAGTTTAGGGTGGGTCTTATGCTCTAAGATGTATTCATAGTCATCAAGAACGTATTCAATAAAGTTCATTTTTTCTATTCCTGATAAACTGTTTATTGTATTTTCGTCAAACTCTATGTCGGGCATAACAAATTTGTCTTCTTTAGCCATAATCATTTAACCAGTCTCAGTCCCTTTTTCTGTGCTATTTTTTTTCGGTTCTTTAACCAATTATAATCAATCAGATCCTTGAACTGACTTATATCTGTTAAGCCAAACGTATTCCCCATCCATAATTGAAAGAACAATTCTGTTACCTTACCGTACAAACGTTTATCGTTGGTAAGGTTAGCTAACGCTTTTAATGAACGTTCTAGTTCATCTATTTGATCTTTCTTTACATCTTTTATAGCAGTCATATTAATTAACATTGTTAAGTTAAATTAACTGATCCGTGATCCGTGGGTAGTGTGTGATAAGTAGATTAACCTCTACTTTTCATTAAGGCGTAAGGAATACTCTTTAAGGTTTAATGAATCCATTGAATTTGTCAATCGCTTTAGTATGCATTGATCAGGGTTCTTTGGGTCTGGGGCTAGGCCATATTCTATGCCTAGAAGATCCATTTTATTCAATGATTGTTTTTTGATCGAGGGTAACGGTTCCATGTGTTTCTATCCATACTTTAGCACCGCAGCTTAATGGCTTGTCAGGGCTATAAATAACTTTAGAGTCTCCTTGTATATCCACTTCATGGGCATAGTCGTTAGCTTTAGAAGTCTTAACGGTTAATACAGGATCCTTTTTATTTTGTTTACTGTTAGATCGTATTACATGCTGATTTACATGAATACGTTTAAGAAGGTTACTTGGTTTCTTTTTCGACACTTGCTTCATTAGAAGCTATTGGTTTGGATTGTCCGAGTTTTTGAACGTAGTTGGATCCTGAGAGGTTTGAGTAGTCTCTGTCTCTTGCGCTTGAGATGTTTTGGATTTTTTTGGTGATACTGTCGATATCACGTCTATATTTTCTGGTAGCCCCTTCGCCTTCCACTCCGCTAACGTCACTGTTCTGAATGCCATTTATATACCTTTCATAGTTGTTTGATTCTAAATAATCGCCTTTCCAAGACGAGTCTATATAGTCCATTTCAGCGTTTTTGCCAAACACTTTTTCAAAACCTTTTTGTATTTTATCCTTATCTGGTTTTCCATCAAATGATATCACGGAACCAATAAAACCTCCAGCTACAGGAGTTATATTGTAATCATATCCAGTTTGTTTGTGTAATTCTTGTATTTTAATTTGATCTACAGGTGATTTAACATAAATTTGTCCTGTAGACATACGTCCTTCCGTTACTTCTCCTGCTTTAAAATTAGAGGCAGCCATTGCTGCTTGATTTAAATTTTTACCTAATAAAGCTAAAGTAGTTAGTCGCTCTTCCTCTGTTAACGGTCTAGGTCCTTTAGAGGTAGTTACCGTTAAAGGTACAATAACATTGTAATTAGATTTTCCTTCATACGTTCCAATGCCTTCTTGCATTCTAGAGACTTCTACTTTTTGGTTTAATACATTAGACAATACTTCTTCCATAATCGATGGCTGTTTAGCTTGTTTAGTGATTAATGATTTTAAGTGTTTTCTATGAATTTTATTAACCTCGCCCATCAGTCTTTCGTCAGTTCCATACTGATTAATTAATTGTTCTATTTGTTTTCCTTGAGGGGTTAAAAAAGATCCTACTTCAATAGTGGCCTTCATAGACTCTTTATAAGGAGTAATAGTTTTTTGTAATCGTTCAGCAAAATCTGGTGTCATTACATCTTTCGTAACATCAATTCCTTGGTCATTTAATTCTTTAATTAATTCTTGACCTACTTGTTCGTAGTTAGATGCCATACCTCTAGATTGAGACCACATTAAAGATTGTAATTCAAATGGTTGAAGTTCTTGTCCCTCAGGTAAATTTTTATTAACTTCTTTAGTAATGTTATTCATAGTGGTAGTCATCGCATTATATAATTCTGGGTTAGATGCTAATTGATCTGGCTTAACTCCAAACAGTTTGGCCATTTGCAAATCATTAACTACATTAGGTTCTCTGTCTCCCACACCAGCAAAATATTTCATAGTGTCTGTAAAATTACCAAATTTAGGTGTGTTAACTGCTTGTTCTTTATTAGATAAATATTTATCTAAACTTTTTGCTGTTTTAAAACCTGTTAACATAGGTTGATTTTGTTTCATGTCAGAATAAACACCTAATGCTATTTTAAGATTTTGTTTAGGTTCTACTCCCCCTGAAGTAACCGATACAATATCTATAAAATCAGCTACATCTTTTGGTGTTGCGTTAGGATCTATGGTGGTTACTAGATCTTTTAAATACCCTCCAGATTTTTGATACCAATATCTTTCGTCAGGATTTTGAGCTACCGCTAATGATTTATTAATTAAATTAATATCGGGTGCTTTCATTCCAAATTTTTTAGTTATGTCTTCAATATTTACATTAACTTTATCATTAATTTCTTTTAATGAATCGTCATAAACTTTTTGATAGGTTCCTTGATCAAATCTATACTCAATGGGTGTAGGTAATTCTTTAGAGTAATCTTTTGCTCGTAAATCTTGATTGCCAAAAATTTTAACTGGATTAGTTGCTTCAATATATTGTTTTGTATTTTTATCTTTAGCTAAAAATTTACTAGGGTCCTTAAATTGAGAGAGGGGTGAATCATTTGTTAATGAGAATACTTTTTTATCGGTCTTAGACATTTGATATTGTTCATTTATAAGAGGATTTCCTTTTTGATCATATTTTTGATTTTCAAAATTTTTTCTTAACGGACTTTCTTTATCTAATAAACCCTTAGCTAAATAGTCTGCCATAACAGTTTTAGCTTCTGCAATTGAATCGACAGTGTCGATTGCTCCTTCGGGATTACCCCTTGCGTCTAAACCAGATAAGTTAAATATTTTTTGATTTCCTTTATATACTTCAGGATTATCGTTTTTTAAATCTTGAGTAACATCACTCATATTTCCTATGAGTTTTCCATCAAAATAAACATTGTAACCAATATCACTTTTTTTAAATTTTATTTGTTTTTTTACTCCTGCTAATTCTACCTCCTCAAAAGGTATTTTATCTTTCTCAGATCTTTGCTTAACTTCTTCAACATTTTTAAATTTATCTCCCAATAAACCCTCCCAAGTTTTAATTTGATTTTTGGTTTCCTCTGGTTTGTCTTGGTTTAAAATACTTGTGTCTGGAGTAGTAGGCATACTGAATCCAGGAGTTTTAGCAGGAGTAGGTGCTGGATCCATTCCAGGTAATACGTTTGTTTTTTCTGGTACAGGAGTAGATAAAGGTTTAGTATCTACTTCTCCTGGTATAGTTATTAAAGGTTTAGATCTAGCTTCTTCTCTTCCTTTTTCTATTTCTCCCACAGTGGGGCCTAATACGATTCCTGATGGAGTTTGTTCATAGAATAAAGTTCCCTTCATGATATCTTCTTCAGAAGGAGGAGCCTTTTTTTGCCCCTGATCCGTGGTCGTTGGTTTCTTGTCTTGTATTTCTGATAATAAATTAGGGTTAATTAACTGACTAGCAGGACCCATGAATACGCTTTTTAAAGCCTGATCCATAATTCCAGGATCTTTATCAATAGTAGATTGAATTTCTTTTCTCATTTGATTGGTTGCTACTGCTCCACCTGCAAGAGCTCCTGCTCCAACAAGCATTTGGTATACTGCGGGTATTCCTAAAGGTGCAACCATAATGATTTTATTATACCGCATATAAAGAATACAAACAATCTATGCTAAAGGTATGGAAAAAAATGTAATTTTATGGGTTGACTTCCATATACAGTAATTTAAAAACGTTTTTAATATTTAATTTAAACAGAAAGAAAAAAAATGGATATAAGTAAATGGAAATCTGTAGCTGTAGGTACCGATAGTTACTACATATTACAGGCATTATGCAAACACGGCTATCGTAAACCTGGTGCTATGATTGATAAAATGGTGGATCAAGAAGTATCTAAGGTGTCTAAAAAACAAGGTGTTTCTCATTCTAAAATGAGATCTCAAATGATTGAAGAAGGTAAGGAGATGAAACAAGCATGAGCACTAGAAAATTTACGATGGAAGATGTGAAAATTGCTCATTCTTTAAAGCCTTATTTACCTGAAGAAAAGTTTCTGAAACAATTTGCTTTTTTAAATTTAAAGATAACTCAAGGTTGGAGTATGAACAAAATCGTACAGTTGTATGATAAAATGCACACTGACGATAAAACTGTTAATTAATATTTTATCTTAGGGTCAAGAATAGCTCTACTGAAAACAGTGTAATTTAACAATATAACCAATCCTAATTATAGGATTGGTAAAATTAAGTAGCTACAGATATGAAATCGTCTGCAACTTCTAAAGCTTTACTTTCAAATTTAGCATCTAGTTCATCTCTTTGAACCAATTCTCTTCTGCATTTTTTTATTTCATAAGAGATATTGTTCATTTCTGGAGTTACGTAACCGTTCTCCAAATACGAAATGTTCCAATAAGACTCAAGTCTCATCTTCTCAGCTAGGATCTGCTTTGAGCTTCTCATCATACTCAATCTCCTCGTAAGTTATAAAGTGCATATCGCTACGATAGGCACCACTATGTACTCCTTTAAATTCGCCAGATTTAATTTTTTCAGCAAATTTAAAGCCTGCTTTTTCAGCATCAATATCTTTGACTATCCCATCAAAGTACATGCCTTTGTATCTAGTCTGATATCTATATGCTTTTATCATGTAATTTTATCATTATTTTCATTATTTTACAATAGTTTAACGGTTGTAGCATTCCTTTTGCATTTTTCTAGCTTCTTCCACTTGATGATCTAGATGTCTAAATTCCTCTTTTATTATTTTAGTAGAACCATTATCCTGTTTTTCAATAACAAAAGAATCTTTACCATCCCAATAATAACCCATTAGTTCTTTATTCTTCATCGTACTCCTCCTCTTTTTTCTCTTTTGGATAATATACTTCTATTAATGAATTACAATTAGGACAGGATAGATTAGTGACCATAGAAAATTCCTCATTTTCTTCTTCAATATCTTCCTCTCCTCCCCATATTAATTCTTCTTCACAGTGCCAACAGTTCATTCTTTTGCTTCTCCCCAACTTCTTCCTAATGCCACGTCTACTGTAAAAGGAACTTTAAGTCCTTCTATACAGTTTTCCATTAAATTAGATATTTTTTTAATATCTGTTTCTTCGTTAATAGAAAAACATAATTCATCGTGTATCTGTAATAATGGTCTATAGCCAGCATTATAGCAATCTATCATAGCTCTTTTTGATTGATCTGCAGCGGATCCTTGTATAAGTCTATTTAAAGCCTTATAGGTACCTGCTCTCTTTATATTATTACCATAATGAGCCTTAGCTTCTTCATACTTCATAGATTTATGCATTCCGAAGGTAGATGGCTCCCACATATCAAATCTACACTTACGTCCTCCAATAGTCCTAATATATCCAAATTTATTAGCTGAACTCATAACTTCATTCGCTAACTTTTTAACAAAGGGAACTCTACTGTCGTACCTTTGAAGTAATTGCTCTGCCTCCACTTTAGAAATACCTAATTCTTTAGATAGTTTATTTTTACCCATTCCATAAAAGATACCTAAGTTAATAGTCTTAGCAGCGGATCTTGGTATTCCTGCCATATCTGCTACCAACTGATGAAAATCAGCTTGTTCATTTTGATAAGCTTTAATAAAATCTTCTGCTCCAGAAGTAAGGCCAGAATCAATAGATGCTGCATAGTGAGCCACGAGCCGTGGTTCTTGCTGAGAGTAATCAAAAGAACCCCACTGTCTTCCTTCTTCAGGTAAGAATAAACTTCTTATCTTATTTCCATAATCTTTATTCTTAGAAGGTATTTGTTGTAAATTCATATTAGAGTAACTTAATCTACCTGAAACCGTTCCTCCACCATCTGATCTTAGTTGATGTATTTCAGAATGAATTCTTCCTTTAAAAGCATACCTATCAATAGCATCTAAAAAAGTAGAATGAAATTTATTTACTTCTCTTGCATCTCTTACTAATTTAGCAATTCTATGTTCACAGTTCTGTAACCAATTAGAAGTAAAGCTAGGCTCTTTTGCTTTCTCAGACAATGGATAATCTACTCCTAAATGATCAAAGGCTTTTGCTACTGATCTATTTGCCCAAATGTCTACACTCATGCCAGTTAATTCTCTTAATTCTTTTAAGATTTTATTTTCGTCTAGGATAAATTCTTTTTTGAGAACTTTGATTTTATCAAAATCTACTCTTATTCCTGTCATTCTCATTTCAATAAGAATAGGTAGTAGCTCCATTTCCATATCAAAAACATCCTGTAAGTTTTCTTTAATGATAACTGGTTTTAAATATTCCCAAAGCTTATAGGTTAATGCAGCATCTTGCTCTGCATAGTGCCCTACAAAACCAGCAGGCATTCTCCAGAGATCTGCTTTAGGATCTAATCCCCATTCTTTTGCCTTATCTTTTAAAAAAGCTTCTGATTTAATTTCTCCCAATAAATCAAAACCTAAAGCATTTAATGAGTAAGAGTACCTATTCTCATTTACTACCGCAGCGGCTACCATAGTATCAATGATCTTACCGTTAATTTCAAAACCATTTATTTTTAACCAACCTACATCATATGAAGCATTGTGAAATATTTTAGTACAAGGTAATTTTAATAAATCTTGTATGTATGCTACGGTGACTCCTTCATCCATATTACCACCTGCATCATGTTTAATAGGAAAATAATATTGCTGACCAGCAGTAGCTACTGCAAAGCCTACAATACCTCCGTCAAATCTAGGCCAACCAGGTCCTAATTTCTTAAGGTTAGGATCCTTTGTTTCTAAGTCAATTGCTATTGCATCTGCGTGAGATAGATCTGGATACTCTGACGGGCATACCCAATCAGCTTCTTGAAATACAAAGTTAAGATTGTGTGCCATTATTTATTCTCCTTATAGTATAGTTTATCGTTTTCTAATGAAGTTACTTTAGGTAACTTTTTATTTACAAAAATAAAATCGATCGCCATTAATTTCCCGTTGTAGAAAATACTGTCTAAGTCAAAAACTTTAAAATTACAATTAGCCATGTAATTAATATAACACTCAAATAAAGGAGCTCCTTTGTTGTTTGGATGCACAGGACACTCTAATTGTACAAATTTAGTTTTTTCAAATAAATCTAAAGATCCTTCTATAATCTCAAGTTCTGCTCCTTGTACGTCCATTTTTATATAATCCATAGTAACCTCTTTAGGTAAGATATCGGATAATTTTTTAGTTTCTTTCTTTATGGTTTTAAAAGGGACATTAGAATTTTCTTCATACAAAGAGGATCCTGTTTGGTCAGCTTTTTCTTCAGAGTAATGAAAAGATCGTTCTCTACCTTTTTCAGAAATAATACTACAGTAAAAAGTACCTAACTTTTCTAACTCTTTTTTATAGGTGTCATTAGCATCTATTAAATAATACTGAGCATCTTTGTAAGTTTGTTTAGCTAGTTCTGTCCACTTACCTCTATAGCATCCAACATCTACTATATGTTTGAAATCAAGATTAGCTTCTTTCATTCGTTTAAAAAATCTTGTGTTTACTTCTCTAGGTATGCTCATTATTTTTTATCTATTTTTTGTATATGGGTTAATTGTTCTATATCTTGAAAAGGAACCATAGTAATTTTATCCTTACGTCCTTCTCTTTGATATATCATATAAATCCCCTTTCCTTTTTTTTTGTTGTTTTCTTTTATTTTATTAGTAACAAAGTTTAATAACTCTTCTCTATCCACTAATAACCAATAAGAAGTCCGTTCAAAAACAATAAAGTCAGCTTTGCCCTTAATCCAGCCAGGGTTACCACGGACATTGGTTTCTTCCACCCAAGTAATATCGTCTTGATAATTAACATCTGAACGATTAATTTTTTTTCTTCCCTTAACATCAAATTTCAATAGTTTTCCATCCAACTCTCCTTCTATGTCCCAATGCTCAAACATATCTTGTTCACTATTAGCCCATTTTGGATTTATTAAACATTTAGAAAAATGTTCTTCTACAATTTTACCTTGTGTTTTAAAATTTTTCCAACTCATTTTTTATCTATTTTTCTCCAGGCTGTGTTTGATAAGTAGCAAGCTAACTTACTTACCTTTGCCCAAAACCATTTTCGTAGTTTCATTATCTTCCTTTCTAAGTTCTTCTATTTCTAATTCACAATAATGAATTATCTTTTTTAAATCCTCTACTCCGTTTTTATCTTTATATCTCACTGCATATTTAATTACGTTGCCTTGAAAGAAAGATAATTCGTTAGTTTGTATAAATGTGTAAGGTTGAATTTTATGTTTAGAGTAATGGTCTCCTCCTTCTTGTCTTGTTTTAGGGAATGCACGTTCCATATCTGATTTATTTGTCATAGTTTGCCTTATATTTATTATAAAATTTACCCAGAGGGAAATGGTATTTATGGTCAGTATTAATCAAATGTAAAGCTTTTTTTGCTCTAGTAACTCCTGTGTACCAAACTCTTAATTCCTTTATTTTATCTTGTAAATTCTTGTTTTCGTAATGAGCAGGCCAATTAGATTTACTTAACAGAACTACATGATCCGCCTCTCCTCCTTTAACTGCATGGATAGTGTCTACGGTAATTTTAGCTGATTCTTTTAAGTTAACATTATTATCTAATAATCTTATTAAATATTGTTTCTCTCTATCTTTAAATCTTATCTTAAAAGCATCTATCCAATGTCCTTTAGGTTCTCTTAACCCTGCTCTTAAACGTAGTTCTTCGTAATTAAATACTTGATTAGGGTGAGCAAAGCTCCATTTAATACTATCTGAGCTTCGGTATCCGTGGTCAATGTTTTGTATGTAGTGGTACGCAATACAAGCTTCCTCTCTACTAACAGAGCCACCTTCCATTAAATGGTTCCAAGCTTTAATAGCTTGCCATTGCTCTATTCTAAATGATTTTCGTCCTTGTACATCTTGAAAATATACTCCTTTTTCATACAAATCTTGCTCTACCTCTTCTTTAATAGACCTGATCCTAGATAATACCATAAAGCTACCTGGTTGATTAAAATCTACATGCCTTAAACTAGAATAAGTTTGAATAGATCCTTCTTCTTTTCTTGGATTAAATTGTTTTTCTTGCCTAAAACCTTTTGCTGGAGCCAATAACAACTGAGAGAAAAAATGAACTCTGTCTGGTATTCTTCTAGATTGATTTAATACTTTTACCTTACCTGGAAAATGTATAAAGAAATCTGCATCTGCACCATTCCATTCATAGATTGCTTGATCATCATCTCCTGCTAAATAAATTCTATCAGAGTTGTCTGCTAACTTCATAATCAAATCCCATTGTAGTGGAGTTAGATCTTGAGACTCATCTACCATTAATACTTTCAATTTAGGAGCCACTCCCTCTTCAATAAATTTTTGTATCATATCTGTAAAATCTAATTTATCTTTTTCTCTAACTCCTGGAGAAGTCTCTATCATTTTAAAATTTTCATAAGCAGCTATAATAGATTGAAACTGAGACTTTCGTACTTCTTTCCTATCTTGCTGCTGATAGGCTTTCATAGGGTCTTGTTTCGTGTTCCGTGCTCGGTCGTATATCTGTAATGACCAATTATTAAATACCTTCTGGTCTTCAAATCCTTTTTGAGCATTAATTTTTATAGTTCCATAATCCGAATGAAACTGGATCATGTCTTCTGTAGGATCTAGAACAGGGATCTGAGAGAATTGTCTCCTAGCAAAACTGTGAATAGTGCTAAAATAAGGAAAATCGTCTTCGGTTAAATCAGGTAGTGCTATCTTTAATCTTGTTACCGTCTCATCTACGGCTTTATTAGTAAAACTAAAATAAGCTATCTCAGAGGGATGGATGCCATTCTTAATAAACCATTTTACTCTTCTTAGTAACTGATAGGTCTTTCCAGTTCCAGGAGGACCAAATACTTTAATGGTCTTGCCATGGAGCTTTTGATTTATCATGTTTTACTTCTTTCCTTTTATATTCAGGTAATTTAGGCATAGGACTTCTCCAATGTCTGGTCTGTATGTTAGCATGTTTCTTTTTAGGTTCCGCTCCTCCTACTTGTAAGAAATTAGTACACTCTCTATTATTCCAGTTACTACCCATTTTTTTCATAAATCTTTGAAAAGACTGTATCTTAAATCTTAGTTCAGACGATTTAGATGGATCTGGATTATCTATCCAGATATAACCATTGTCTATTTGATCAAACTCATCGTGTACTTCACAATCTTCAAAAAACTGAACCATTTTAGAATTAAACAAATCATCTTGATCTGCCATGGCATCATATCCTTCCATATCAATTTTATTTTTAATTAACTCATCTTTAAAATCAGACCATGGATCTGGGTTTTGCTTAGTTTGTTTTAAATTTCTCCATACTATATCTGCTACTTGAAGCTTCTCTGCAAATAATCTTTGAGAATATAATTCTTTATTATCTAATTTAATATTTACTCCATTTACTGGAAGAACCCAGTAAGGCTCAGGATACACATTATACTTAATTAACTTACCTACTTCAGGCATTGCTTCATTAGGATTAATACCTAATTTTTTAGTAATACATTTTTTTGCATCGCAATTCATTTTAGCAATAGAAGAATTACATCTATAGTTATAATCGGTTTTAGTGTGCTGTTTTATTAATACATTTAATTCCTTAGGATCTAACGGGGGCTCACCAACTTTTTTATTAAAGTCTCTTACTAATTCTGGCCAGTAATCTGGATCTGGATTAATCTTTTTGGCTAATACGGCACAGTTAAACATAGCATCATTTCTACCCTGTCCTTCTTTTACCTTATTCTTCATAAAGTGAGAGACACATGGAGGATAGTCTTTAGTCTCTGGCTCCGAAGTAGATTCAGCGTTAATTTTGGTTAATTGTTCTTCACTTACTTTAAAATTCTCTACATGTTTAAATAACTCCTCTATAGGAACGCTCTTTCCATCGTCATACATGGCCATACGAGTGGATCTTTTAGCATTTTGATAGGGAAGGTTAACAAAGTTTCCTTTTCTCTTATCTTCCCAAGCATCTGGAGTTAAATCTACTACATCCTGAGCAGGGTAAATGTCGGTTGTTTCGTCTCTTACACCTAAGTCACTAGCCATCTCAATTAGCTTCTGCCTCATTAACTTAGCTGGAACTGCTTCTTTACAGTGAATAAATAAATGTAATCCATTAGATTTAGATCTATATGGAACTAAAGGGTACTTTCTCTCTCGTATAATTTTAATTAATTCTAAATGATTTATGTTGTATCTATCTACGTCTATTACTCCCCATCCGCAGGTAGAATTATCTCTGATAGGAACGGTACCTATGTGTCTAGTTCCTTCAATGTGTTCTTTCCAATCGTTGTCCGTGATCGGTGTTTGTTTAATCCAGCTTTTATATTCAGACTTACCATTAGGTTTCTTTTGACCCGTTGGTTTAGATTCACCATAATATGTGTGTGAGCCTTGGAACAGGTTTTTAAACTGTTCCAAGATTGTTACATTAGAGTTCATTAGAAAGGAGCTTTTTCTGTTCCTTCTTCTGTATCATATTTAACATTTACATCTCCACCTGCGCATGATTGATAGAATTCATGTGCTGATTTTAATACAGCCTCATTAGGAACTGGACGTGTATGAGAAATATCCCATCCATACCATGCTCCTAAACTATTTTTCTCCAGTACTGTTTTTATATTGTACACTTGAGTAAATGGTGCAGGTCTATATATGCTTCCGTCTTTCTTCTTTGCTTTAACAGACATCATCATAGAGTTCCACTTTTTAGATTTTTTTCTTTGAGTGGATTTCATAGTAATTAATGCAGTCTCTTGAGGCATGTCATCGGCTACTAAAAGCACAAAGTGACTTGCTGTCTCCTCTACATAATTACCATTATCTAATCTATCTTTATTATCATCTGCTCTAGTAGTTTCAGACATAATATTAGAATCACTACTATATATATTTACAGGAGCATTAGATCTTTCTGATCCTCTGTCTCTCCATTCAATATATTGAAGTTTATAATGGCAAGGAACTACTTGAATTCCTTTTTGACCATCATATAGCTGATTAGTTACTGTGTTAAAAATCATACCAGGTTTTGCTTCTGGGATGTATTTTGAATCACCAGCAGTTACCTGAGGTGATAATTGACCTAAGATTTTTAAAAATGGTAAAGCAATATCGTTTGCTCCAATATTTTCAAATCCAATGTCTGCGAACTGCTCTGCGTCAACAGTCGCTACTTCAGTGTTTTGTTTTTTCGCAACACTTTTTACTTGTTCGTCACTCATGTTTTCTCCTTATTGTTTGATTGTTGTTTTGTTAGTTATGTATATAGAAAATAGATCCATAGGTATATCTTTACCTCGTTCTATTTGATCCGATACAAATGCTTTTAGAGTCATAGGCTCCACTTTTTCTTTACGTTGATAAGTGTAACCTTGATCCTCAAACATTTTCATTAAAGAGGATGCTCTAGCATCCTCTTCTTTATTAAAGGAAGCAGTGAGCGTGTTTTTTATTAAATCGCCATGGCCATTGTCTCTAAGCCACGAATACGCTTTCTCGGCATTACCCAATGTTATAGAGGCTTTGATAGAAGGTTTAACTTCTACCGAGTTACCATTTGTAAGTTTAATAGAACTCACTCCTGCTTCCTGCAGCAAGTCGGGAATGACCCGTTCTTGAAGAAGGTTTGCCCTGTCTTCTACGACAGACAATTCTGCTTTTTTAGTTGCAATCTCTTTTTGTAAATCTTGTAGTTCATTACATTTTTCACTGATCTTACCTACTTTATTTTCGTCTACGTTTATTGAGATATGTTCAAAATCCATGATGTCCTCCTTTTATTTAAATTGTTGTACATGTCAAGAAATAGTTTATAAACATTTTTAATGGAATATCAATTTAAAACTGTACCTTATCAGCATCAGTTGGATGCTTTAAAAGATTGCGAAAATAAAGCGAACTGGGCATTCTTTATGGATATGGGAACGGGTAAGACAAAGACCACCATAGATAATATAGGCATGCTTTATTTAAAAGGAGAAATTGATTCGGCATTAATTGTTGCTCCTAAATCTGTATATGCGATGTGGGAAAAAGAAATAGAAAATCATTTATCTGAGCAAGTAAAAACATATATTCAAATATGGAACGTCAAGAAAAAAATAAAATATGATTTAATGAAAGAGACTGTTCCTAATCATTTAAATATTTTATTAATGAATGTAGAAGCTTTCTCTACTAAAAAGGGAGTAACAAGTGCTTCCTTGTTTTTTAAGAAACATCCTAAAAGTTTTTTTGTCATTGATGAGGCTACTAGTATTAAAAATCAAAAGGCAAAAAGGACAAAGAACCTTTTATCTCTTTCTCCGTTAGCCGTGGTTCGTAGAATATTAACAGGTAGTCCTGTTACTAAATCTCCTTTAGATTTGTTTACTCAATGTAAATTTTTATCTTCTCAGCTTTTAGGGTATGATTCGTATTATTCATTTAGATCCAGATACGCTGAAATGCAGTCTATTTATACAGGAGTTAATACTCAAATTATGATCCCTAAGTTTTATAAAAATTTAGATGAGTTGGAAAAAAAGATTAAAACTTTTAGTACGAGAGTTAAGAAAGAAGATTGTTTAGATATACCTCCTAAAGTATACGAACAAAGAAAAGTATCTTTATCAGGGAAACAGAAGGAAGTGTATGAACGTTTAAAACATCATGCAATGACCGTTTTAAATGATAGTACGGTTTCCTTTAATAATCAGTTAACCGAGATACTAAGGCTACATCAAGTTACTAATGGTTTTGTTAAAAACGATGACGGAGAAATAGAAGAGTTCAATAATCCTAAGTTAGATGAGTTAATGACCGTATTAGATGAAATCAACGGTAAGGCTATTATCTGGGCTAACTACATTAAAAACATTGAAGACATTAAAGCTAGAATAGAAAAAGAATATGGTAAAGGAAGTTGTGTGGAAATGTACGGTGCTACCTCGGTAGATGCTAGAAAAAAAGTGTGCCATGACTTTCAAACAAACGATAAAGTTCGTTTTTTTATTGGTAATCCTACTGTAGGTGGATATGGATTAACTTTACATGCTGCTAGTTACGTTATTTATTTTTCCAATAGTTATAATTTAGAAGTACGTCTTCAATCTGAAGACAGAGCACATAGAATAGGTCAAACTAAAAATGTATTATATATAGATATTATAGCTGAAGATACGGTAGATGAAAAAATTGTTTCTGCCTTAGATAAAAAATTAGTGCTGTCCGCTAAAACAATGGGTGAAGAAATAAAGACTTGGCTTAAATAAAAGTTTATTAAATATTTTTACTAGTTAACTGAATATGTCCTAAGACCTTACCTTTGTGAGGTCCTTGTTTTACAGTATACCCTGAACCATTTTCATTAATATTAACTTCTTTTCTGCTTTTAAGTAATATTTTTTCTTTATATAATTTTTCTTTCTCTTCCGTTTCTTTAATGATTAAATCTTTAATTCTTGCTTTTTTAATACTTCTACCACCAGCAATATCTTTTAATTCAGTTTCTCTATCTATAAATTTATACTCTATCCTAACTATATCAAAATCTTTTTGTATTTTTTTACATATTTCTTCTGGGTCAAATTCTCCGCAAGAGTATACGTCAAATTGCATTAAGGCAGGTGATGGTTCGTCCCATACATGCATTATAATGTGAGATGTTTCTATAATAGCAACTCCTGTAATACCTCTATTGCCAGGAACATTATGATAAATAACATAAGGTCCCATTAATACTTTCATATTAATTGAATCAATAAAATTATAAAGCCAGTCCTTTAGATATTGTTCGTCTGTAGGAGGCTTTACAGCTTCCGCTCTTACAATCAGATGTTTATGGACTAATACTTCTGTCATTAAGAGAGTTTATTGTAGTTTTTTAAATTGTTCTACCCTCTGTAGGAATTTTTCTCCATATTCTTGAAGCTCTGCTTCCTTTAAGATCCATTGTTGGTAAGTAAGATCTCGTACACATATGGATATTAAACCTTGCTCTATGTCTCCATATTGATCTTTATGGGCTAAATAATACGCTCCTAACTGATACTTATAATCTTCAATCCATTCTTCTTTTTTTTCACGGTTAGACTGTTTGAAATCTACAATAGTAGGCTTACCATCATATAGCACTACCATGTCGGTAGTACCTGCATATTCATATTTGTAAGCTAAACTTACTTCATTACCCCACACCTCTGTAATAGGAGATAAATTCTCTAATATTTTATGAGCCATGATCCGTGGTTGTCGGCCATCGGGATCTGTATTGTAATAAGGGGTTCCGTTAAAATAGTTCTCTAATATATAATGCATTTCTGTTCCTACTGCAGAAGCATCTTTAGTTATCTTCCTTGCTTGAGCTTCACCTACCCTTTTTCTCCATTCGGTTAAAAAGGATTGATCTTTAGTGGCTCCTAAAATGGTAGTTACGGAAGGTACTTTCTTCTCTTCTACTAAGTACTTTCTTCCTGTTTCGTCTGAAAATCTATTGTAAAATTTGTAAGGATATTTATGAACCTTTTTCAGGTCTTTTATAGTAATAATGCCGTTTTCTTTTTTGTACTTCACTACTTCTTATTACTCAGAAGTAACTTGAAGTAAAGTTAAAAATATAGCAAATAAGCCACCTATTAATACTCTTTCTAGACGACATACTCTTTCTTTCATTTCTTTTATTTGGTCAAACGTTTGCTTTTGCATGATACGACACAATTTTTCATGGTTTTCTACTCTTTGTATCGCAGTAGCATCTATATTTTTTTTAGCCATTATCTTTTTCTCTCCGAAATAGCAGTTCCTATAGTATCACCAGGGAACAAAGACCCAAATATATTTCTGTCCAATACGGGAGTAGCACCTTGGTTCATTTCACTAGGTTGAATTTGAGGAGGTCGTCTTCCCATTTTGTCCTCTGTACCTTTAAGTAGCCCCATTGATTGCTGAGCAGCTCCTAGAATAGAGGGAGTTTGTTCAACTCTTACATCAAGTAGTCTATCTCCTCCAGGTGTGTTTATTCTTTTTTTGATTAAAGGATCTGGTTTTTTTGTAATACCTTTTCTAACTTTCCCCAGAATACTTGTAGTTTCATCACCTATTTGAGAAAGCACTTTATCTCTTCCTTTTCTTTGTATTACTAATTCACCTGCTCTGTCGAAAGCATTTCTAGTGGCCAATAAAGCATTAATACCTCCCCATTTTAAGGCAATTGCTCCTAAAAAACCTCTAGAGGCTTGTTGAACCATTCTTTGCATTAAGCTAGCTGTATTAGACATATTCATTATATCTGTCGGTGCAGTTGTCTTTCTAACTTGACCCACAAATCCTCTTAGATGTTTTATTTCTTTTGCAGTGAACAATTCTTTCATAAAATCTTTATTATTTTTAAATACTTCATCAAATTCTCTTACTAAAGTAGCAGGTAAAAACTTATCATTTTTAATACTATTGGACATAACTCTTTCCAAGGCTGCTGTTCTTAAAGATACAAAATCAGAGTTAGTTAATGATTTTTCTATGTCGGTTACTCCCATAATTTTTTTTAATCTTTTAATTACCTTTAAAGGAATTTGACCTGCTCCTAGTTTTTTAGCTCCTATTGCATAGTTCATTACTTCAAAGGGAGTAATATCTACGTCATTAATAATTTTGTGAAGAACTTCCCCTGCTTTATCTTTGATCACCACTCCATTTTTAACTATAGGATTAATTCCTAAAAGTCTTTCTCTCTCTACTACGGATCCACGTGCTTTTTTAATTGCTTTTAACACGTCATCTCCACCTGCAAACAATGCGTTATCTACATTATCGGAAAAAAATTTATCATATGATTTTTTAATGCTGACTAAAGCACGGTAATCAGGGCCTCCTTCTTTTTTAGCTTGACCGATTAAATCATTTAAATACTGTCTTCTTTTCTCAAAAGTGTCAAATACAACATCCTCTACTTTTTTACCACCTGATGATTTACGTACTTGTGTTACCAAATCATCTATTGATTTTAAAGCAGCTACTGTACCTGGCATAATTCTAGGCTCAATAACTCCAACCGAATCTATCACTCCTTTTCTTGTGCTGTTGGCTAGTAGTTGAATATTACTTCCTCCTCCTGTGTATAGTGCTCGTTTATCTACTTGATTATATGCAGTGTTCGTAACATCAATTGCGTCATCATACTTTTTTCTTATTAATTCTCTTATATTTCCTCCAACTTTATCTAGGTCTAGGTCTTCTATATCAATTTGACCTTTATTAAATCTATTCATTATACTTTTAAATCCGTCTTTTATTTGTATATTTTGCTTTTCTAAAAACTCTATAGATTGTCTTTGTGCCGTAGTACCAAAGGCACCTTTGGCTGCTTCATATAGATTGGCTAAGGATATTTTATCTTTTGCTAAACCCGTTTGAGATGATGCCATATCAATACCAAATTCAGCTTCTTCTTTTACTTTACTAATATCGTTTCTTAGTCCTTTATTAAAATTTTTAAAAAATTTGTCTATAAATTCATCGTTTACAGTATTAGGATCTGCCCCAGATTCTTCTAATACTTTTTTTCCTTCATCTGTTAAAGATATGGTTCCATCTTCTTTTTTATTTACATATTTTTTATTTTTACCCATTCTCTTTAGAACACTCATAATTCCTCGACCAAGGGGAACTACAGCACCTTCAAAAGCAACGGGTACAGCAAGTGCCATACCAGTTTTGGGTAGATTAATGTAGTCTTCCGCTCCTAGTGCTTTAGCACCAAGATCTTGACCCACAGAAGTAGCTCCACTAACTGCAGATTGACCTAATACTCTTTTTAAATAAGATTTAGCAGCTTTTTTAGCTACCATATTATATCCAGGAATATATTGAAGGATTTGACTAGTAGTTTGCAAGGCATCTTGAAAAGAGGCTCCTGGTTTATTTAAGTAAAAGTTTCTACCATCAGGTACATTAATAATTGCGTTTCCATATTTATCTTCTCGGACAGATGCACCTGGAATAGCTTTTTGAATAATTTCTGCTTGAGATTTTTGGTCAGGGGTTAAGGATAATGCTACTGCCGTAGTGAAGGATCCCTCACCTGTATAAGATCCAATCTCTGGCATAGCAGCAAATTCAGTTCTTTTTGTCCCTGAAAAAAGATCCGCTGTTTTATCAAATATATCATCGGTGTCTTCTTGTTGAGCGTTATTTGACCTAGCTTTCTGTATTAGTCTTTGCTCAATGTCCATGGAAGATGAGTCGGAAGACGAATTAGTTGGATTTGATTTTTGCTTAAGTCTTTGTATAAATTCTTGTTCACTTGACATAGCTTACCTTTATTTAACTTTAAACAATTGTTCTTTCAGTACTTTCCCTACTCTTACTTTTCTTATTTCAAACTTATCTCCTAATTGTATACTGGGATCATTTCTTCGTTCTCTAATTTCGTCTAACTCTTCTTGTGTCTCTATAGTTACCAAGTTCCTACCAAAACTACCCCCTGACTTACTAGAGCCATTTCTTTTTGACCCAGTTAATATTGCTCTTTGATCAGGAGTCAGAGCTTCCTGTATGTTCTCAGTCTCAAATTGTAGTAATTTCTGGTCAAGACTTTTACCATTGTTATCTCTACCTCCAGCACCGAAGTTAGCTATATGTGAATTAGTTAGTTTTGCTTTTGCAATGTTATTTTCATTTGCTTTTTTAAATAGGCTAACTAGAACAAGAGCTGATTCTCTTGTCATCTCTTGGCTTAGGTTTAAATCTTGAATAAACTTTAATTCTTTCTCAGATAAAGCACCTTTTAATTGACCTAGATCAGATAAAATCTTTTGCCCTGATAATTTTCTTAACACTTCCACTCCTGTTATATCGGTTACACCAGTGCTACCGAAACCTATTCCTTCAAAAACTCTTTGCGCTCCTTCAGAAAGATTAGCAAATGCACCAAAAGTCATCTTTGGATTTTCTAAAACTGCAGATATAATTTCTAACGTCTGTTCATTTTTAGCTGCCTTAGAGCCTGCTTCTTGAGCACCAAGAATTTTTGTAGCTAGTCCTTTCGCCAAGTCTTTTTCTAGTGTTGATTCAAATAATTTTTGTTTTTCAATGTTTTTCACATCACCTGTAGTTAAATCTTTTTTCCAAGTTCCTTGAGGTAATCCTTCACCTACTCTTTGCTTTTCTGTTAGTACAACGAACTTACTGCCGTCTTTTGGTTTGTTGACTTGATCAATCGCTGCGATAGTCTTTTTAGCTTCTCCTAGTCCACCTAATCCTTGACCAAATGCTCTTGAAAAACTAGACATTTGAGATTCTCCTGGCATGGTTCGAGCTCCTGTTAAAGCTTTAACAAAGGGGGCTAAAGTAATTGCAGTTCGCTCTCCTTTGGATAAACCACCTTGATTAAATTTTTGTATGTTAGCTAATCCGCCTTGATTAAATTTATTTTTTGACTTTTGCTCAGTTAGGTACTTAGCTTTAAATAAAGGTCTTAGTAAAATATCATCCATGTTACGCTTTCCCTTGAACTCCTTGATAAGCAGCGAATGCTCCTAATCCAGTTCCTACCGATTGTGCTAAAGGACTACTAGCTGGTGCCGTAGCGGCAGTAATTCCAGACTGTGAAGTAGGACCTGCTGCGTATTGGTTTTTTAAAAACTCTAATCTTTGATATGGCTCGTACTGTTGTTGTAGCTGAGACTGTCTTCCTGCATCTAATGTTGATTGAGCAAGTTGTCTTTGTAATCCGCCACTAGCCATTAATTGATTAATATCACCTTGTGCTTGTGCTTGTTGGGTAGTACCTAATTGACCTAATAATTGACCCCCTTGTATTCCAGCCTGAGAAGCTACTTGCTGTTGATTTTGAGCAGCTTGTAATGCAGTACCAAAACCTTGCTGTTGAGATTGTCCTATTTGACCTAAAATTCTATTTTGTAACTCTGCTCTTTGAACTCCTTCTCGTCCTCCTCCAAAAGCACCTGCGTTAACTGCTTGATCTGCGATCCCTTGTTGTTGCATTGCTCCTTGTCTTGTAATTTCGTCCGTTACATATTGTTGATAAGGATTAAAAAATTGAGATACATTAGGACCAGCTTGAGCTGCTTGTATTCCTTGTAGGGTAGAGGCAATACCTTGTTGCGTGGTCGCTTGTCCTACTCCCGTTTGTCCAGCAGCGGTTACCCCTTGTTGCTCTAAAGCACTTAATGGTGCTACTTGTATATCAGGTAATCTTTCGGGTTGTTGGATAAGGTCTCTCGACATATCCATTAATTCTAATTTTCTTTCTTCAATGCCTGGTGCTTCTCGCACAAAAGAAGTAGTAGTAGAAGGTGCTCCACCTCCACCGCCTCCTCCTCCAAAGTATTGTTTTAATCCTGTTTCGTGGTTGACGGTTCCTGATCCACCAAACATTCTTAATATCTTAGATTCAAAACTATTGATATGTGCTAGTTCAGTATCTCCCTTAATACCTTTTCCAGATATATCTTTGTATAAATATTTAAATAACTCAACTTTTTCTTGAGTATTTAATTTGTTTTTTATTTCTTGTATTAAATTTCTAGAGTTCATAATAGTTTCTCAATTTGTACGTGTGTTTTTTTAAATCCCTTTTCTTTAAGAATTCGTTCCCATCCAGGTCTTGCAAATATTTCCATTTTTGCACAGCCACTTGATTTAGCCCATTCGCATATACGATCCATGTAGTTATACCAGCGTTCAAATTGTTCACCAGTCGTAATCCTAAGGTCGCAAACTTTAAAATTAGGATATTGCCTAATCTCAGTGACGCAACAACAAAGCACAGCATTAGTGTCTTTATCGACAGCCATCCATAGTTGCATGAGCCCTGCTTCCAGAAATTCCAATATATGTTTCGCATTATATCCTCCATTTGTATTACATGCTTGTTCCACTAAAGGTTCCGCCAAAGACCATACCTTATATACTTCTTCTTTAGTGAAGTTTACGAGCTCTGTTTTCATTTAACAAATCAAATACTCTTTTAAATCGTTTTTGTTGTTCATAAAAAAACTTAGCCCCTTTTTCTCTCATTTCTTTTTCACTCTTTGGACTTGCTCCAGCTATAATTCCTGCTCCTAGCACTCCATCTGTTCTGGTAACGAATTCTCCATCAGCTAACTGAGCCAATAAAGTGTCTTCATTTTTATGTCCATTGTTATCTTCAATATATCCATTAAGTCTCATATAATTATTAACATCATTTTCATCATGAGTAATTTTATTAGGTACTTTACTTAATCCACCTTCGTTGAATTTTCGGATACTTGCTAGTCCACCTTGATTGTATTCTTTAGGGTAAAAAGTTTTTTCAGTAAATTGATAAGGACTTGTATCTCTAGAACCATACAGTTCTTCTGGAGATCTCTGCATCGCTACATCTACTTGATTACCTTGTTCATCAATTCTTTGTAATGGTCCTCTTGCTTGTCTTAATTCTGGGTAGTTAATATTGTACGTAGGTTGGTACATTGTTTGTGGTTTATCTTTAAAAGCTCCACTAGCATATAGTAATGCAGGGACACCAAATAAAGTTGCTCCCTTAGCTATCTTGTCAATGTCGTAAGCACCGTCTGTTTTAAATACATCTTGAACTTGTTCTAGATAACCTCCATCGGTTCCTGTATTAGGAGAAGCTACACCAAAACCATAACCACCACCTATATCTCCTTCATCAAATCCTGCTGTAGGTATTTGAGTAGCGATACCTGTTGGTGTATTACTCATACTAACATTAGCAGTTTCACCTACTCCATAAGGTACATTAGTAGTAGGGAGCATATTAGAGTTATTAGCTTGATTAATTATGTCTGAAGTACTCTGTCCTGGAAACGCTTCATCTACGGTCAAGTTGTTAGCCATAGATACTTGATCAGCGGCACTAGTTACTCCAGGTATTTGTCCTGGTGTATTAAACATGTTATATCCCATTTGAGCTATCATAGGATCTACTCCTAATTTTTTAGCTCCTCTTTGTAGAACACCTTGCTTAGCACTCTCAATTAATAAAGATTTAATTCCTTGTTTTCCACTCTCTTGAGCAAAAGCTTGTGCGTATGGATTAGCTGCTGCTCCAGCTGGATTAATAAAAGACATTCCTCCAGAAAGAGCACCTGTCTTTAAAGAATCTTTAGTACTAGCGCCACCAAGTTTAGCCGCCGCCGCTGAGCCTCCTCCTATTATTAATGCAAGTGTTAATGGATCCATTTTTTATAAATACTGTTTAACCCTGATTTTATCTTATTTATCAGGGAGTATCAACTCATCGGCAAATCTTCCTGTATATTGGTGCTCTCCTACATGAGTAATATAATCCATAATCCAAGCATGGCATTTACCCCCAATATTTTTCCACCGTTGACAGAAAGCAAAATCTTCACCTGTGTAAGAATGCTTAATTGGATCAAATTGTGTATCAAAGAAGTTCCAAAAATTAGGTAGTTTTTCATTTTTACCATTAATAACTTGATCTTGATCAATTCTCATTTCTGGATAAGCTTCTATCATTTTAAGTATAACTTCTCTTTTAATGAGCATAAATCCAGTAGGGGAATGCTCTACTTCAATAACTCCATCTTTTAATTTTATCTCTTCATTATTATTGACTTTCATAGGATACCTATAAAAAGACTTGTTTCTTAAGTCCTTAGCCTCTTTAACCTTACCTTCTTTAATCATATGCATTCCTTTATCCCAATTAATATCTTTCAAAGGATAGGGGATAGAAATAACATCCTTATCATGAGCCACCATTCGTTCTGGAGATCCTTCATTAAAAGAAATATCCGAATCAATAAATAAAAGATGAGTAGCTTTACTCCCTAAAAAAGCACTGACACACATATTTCTACCTTGAGTTACCAAGGATGATTTCATTAACTGAAAAGATATTTTTACGTTTTTATTAAAACAATAAGCCTGTAATCGTAATAAAGATTGAGCGTAATGAATAGAGCATTCACTATGTACAGGGGTGGCAACAAATAAAGAATATCCTGCTTCTTTTTTCTTTACCTTAGTTCCCTGATCCGTGGTCTCTGATTTCTCATCAAACCATATAGGTTCATGATTATTTTGCATCTATAACTCCTGTTAAAAAATTAGTCCATTCATGTTTTCTATTCTCCCATTTATAAAATTTATTATAAAAAGAAACTTGAGCATCTAATAAATTTTGCATTCCTTTTGTGTGTAACTGATCTGTGATACCTTCAATAGCATAAGCAAAACATTTAGATAGGTTCCTGTAGTTGGTATCATATTGAACGTACGTGGGCCACTCAGAACATGTTTCAAATAAAGCTCCGTAATTAGTTACAATACCATGTAGCCCACTTCCCAACGCTTCTATCGCAGACATACAGGAAGTCTCTTCCCATATATTAGGATAAGCAAATATATGATACTCAGATATTTTTTTCATAATATCTTCATTGGAAGCATATCCTATATAATTTACATTAGGTAATTTCTTTGCTTGATCATATAAAGGTTTATATACATCATCGTTTTTATCTTTAAACGCATCTCCGTAAATTTGTGTAGAGGAATATACATCTAATTCAATTAAAGGGTTTTTAATAAGTTGCATCGCTCCTAGTAACACACTTAATCCTCTCCAAGGAGTAGAGGTGTAGATCAGTTTTAATTTTTGACCTTTTTGATATGCCGCTCTACCAGGAAAATGTTCTATAGCATTTTTAATCACCGCACATTTATGAGGAGGTAGATGAAACATCATTCTAAATTTTTCAGCAGACCAATGACTGTTGAACACATACCAATCATACTTAGAATGATTGGAAGGGTCTTTCATCCAAGGTGCAATATTACCTTGATCATAGGAATTTTGTTCCCAAAGAATATTTATTTTAGTAGAAGATAAGGGTATTTTTTCAGGGACAGAAGTAGTGATCTGAACTTTGTCTAATAGATCATTATCTACATGCTTATACAATTGAGCATGTTGAAGCTCTGTTCCGCCTAAAGGCTTCATAAATTAATTTGCTGCTGGTTTAGTAGTCAGTGAAGCAACAGTAATTTCTAGATCTTGTTGAAAATCTTCTACTGTGGTATCGGTAGCAGGATTGACTACATCAGCATCAAACTCAGCCTTGTCGGTATAAACAACACCTGTTCTTTTGTTTTTAACAATCTCTTTTGCTTGTGCGGGTATTTTTATTATTTCAGTCATAGTAATTATATAATAGTTTTAATTTAATTTGTCTACCTTTATAAAGGTTTCCCTTGATTAGTCTTTCTTCTTTTTTGCCATTTAGCATGTCTTCCAGGTCTTTTTCTACGTTTACCTGCTATATGAACTTGGTTAATCTTGTTAGCCATTATACATCTTCTCTGTTAATTTCTAATATGGATGCTGTAATATGCAATCTGTTTGCGTCTGCAGCAACTACTTCCAATACTTCATTTTCTTGCATAATTAAAGGTTGAGTTATTAATTGCTCTGTTGCATTACCCGATACAACTTTACTTTTAAATAGAACAATTCCACCCCCTGAAGCAGGAGCTCCTGGATATAAAGTGATTGTTATACTACTGCCATTATTAGTGTCATCACAAACTAAAATAGATTTTACAATAGCTCTAGAATTAGAAGGAACAGTATACAAAGTAGTATCCGTAGCTGCCGTTAAATCAAGTTTTGCGTTTTTATATATATTAGCCATTTAATTTACAAACCAAGTGTACCTTTCTACTTCTTGTCTTAAATCTTCTTGAAAAGAATTATTTAATTGATTCTTCATTGTTTCTAATGATTGAAGAACTTGTTGTTGATTATCCATACTGTACTCTGGAGTAGGTTCTGGAATGTAATTAGTTATTTTAGCCATTATCTTCTACCATCAGGTTGTATGTCTGCTCTAAAAGTACCATATCTCCAAGTTACTCCGCTAGATAAATTAGATATCTTCAAACTAGCAGATCTTCCTCTAGCACGTGTATCTATTTTCTGAGTACTTGATGTTACAGAAAAAGGTCCTAAAGAAGAACTAACAGACGTATCAGAAGGATAGTCTTTTAATAAAATAGTAACCGTTGCAGTTCCATCTAATCTTTGAAAATCAGGTATAAATCTTCTTACTTTCGTAAAGTATTCTCCGTCACCTTCTAAATGAAGCATGAACTCTCCAGATTCTATAAAAGAAGTAATAGCAGTAGTTACTCCATCCTCTAATTGATCTATTCCCGTTTCGTGTTCCCAAAAAGTAGAGGAACCAGAAGTATTAGTTACTCCCTGTATAACTGGAAAAGTAGGTACTCCTGTTTCATAAAAAGAAGTAGCATAAGGTTTATCATATAAATGTGCGTCATAGTAAGTGGTACGAGATAAAGAACTGGTATACCAAACTTTATCTTGATAGTTATAAGTAACGCATCTATCTATTTCAGTAGCTGAACTAGAAGCATAAAACCAATGTAATTCATTAAACAAAGAATTGTGACTAGCGTAAGTTAATTTTCCAGCATCATAGTTAAAACCTAGGTCTCCTGGATTAGCGGTATTAAATACAAAATCTTCTACACTACAAGGAAGTTTAACAACGGTTCCGTTATATCCGTTAAAAGAACCTGAGTCGTCCATCCAGTAAACAATACCATCTACAAACACAATGGACTTAGAACTCATTGCTCCACAGTTAGATCCTACTTTTCTAATACTAAAAGTGAAAGGAGCTCCTACATACTGCATCGTATACGCAGCGGTATCGGTTAATACTAAAATGTAATCTTTTGCTCTTATGGCACCTACAATATGAGTTCCGTCATCTATCCTAAAAGTACCTGCTGTATTAATAGAAGTTGGTTGGTAGTCATTAAAGTCTTCTTGGTCAGAAAATCTTATTAACATTGGATCAAAAGTTGAAGTATCTCCAATAGTTTCCTCTGTTCCTAAATGTATAAAGTGTCTATCTGTATCTGATACGATGGAAATAGCGGTTTTAGTTGGAGCACCTGTCATAATAGTTGCTCTAGTTTCTAAAGCATTGTTATTATTTTGTATAGGTTGCCATGTGAACGTTCTTCCATTTAATACAGTAGCAGTTAATATTTGACCAAAATTATCTAAACTCCAACTAGCTGGATCTAGTTGAACCGTAGAAGATAAGGAAGCTGAACCCCATGCAGTGTAATACTCTACCCCTGCTAAAGTAGAATGAGCGGATCGTGTTCCAGCTACTGCTCTCGTAATTCCTGTAAGATCATTAGTTGAAATACCTGTATAGGAAATAAATTCTGCTCCAACTTTAATTACTCCCGATGTTGGAAACCCTGTTGTTGAGGTAAGTGTAATAGAAGTTCCAGATCCTCCAGTACCTGCAGTGTCATCTAATAAAGCACCATCTAAAGTAGTAGTAAGTCCAGATGCTCCTCCGTAAGCACCTGTTCCAAATCCAAAGCCGAATGTCTGTCCAATAGGACCTACTTTAACATATCTGTTTATAGTACATGCTCCTGACCCTGCAACAGTAACTCCCGCATTCGTTGCCATCGTTATGGTAAATGTATTAATCGTTGCACTAGTTACTTCAAAAGTTTGATCAGTAAAATTCGCTGCAGTATACCCCGCTCCAACTGGAGGAGTTACGCTAGTAAAAGTAAAGTAGTCCCCTGCAATCATGTTGTGACCCACTAAGTTAATGGTGACCGTTGGTGAGGTATTGGTAGTATCAAACGTTCCTCCCGTTTGCGCTGTCTCTAAAGGAGTAATATCGTAATACGCTCCTCCATAATAAATGTATAATCCTCGTTGAGTACCAATTACTACATATCTATTGCCATCTAAATCCGACCACTGGTGCTGTGCTCTGGTAGCACCTGCTAAAGTATTGGTAGTAATTTTAGACCAACCGCCTACTTTTTCAGGGAAGCCATAACGAAAACGTACAAAATCACCGTCCACATACTGTCCTTCAGCTGCGGTATCGGTTATCTGTTTATTAAAGCCTGGTCTTATATTAATTAAATTTAAAGGCATGGTTTATTATACCTTACCTAACCTATATGTTAAATAGTCCCTTTTTAACTTTTAATTAGTAGTTTATTAAAATCTGCAAAGTAGACATATTTTAAACTTGAAGACCTAACTGTATTCATAATATCGTCTAAACTATCTACAATAGGGTATCCTGCTAAATTAAAAGAGGTGTTCATAAGAACAGGAATAGGAAACATTTTAAGTATTTTATATAAATTATTATTATCGTTTCTATTAACTGTTTGTATCCTACATGTATTGTCTACATGAACTAACGAACTTATAGAATGTTGAGCTAAAGGTCTCGCTTGAGGAGCATGCATCATAAAGGGGGTGCTTTTTATCCCTGCCATATCAAAATAAGTATCTGCTTTTTCTTCTAGTATAGAACAAGCAAAGGGTCTAAAATGTTCTCTTTTTTTAATATCGTTCATTATATCTTTAGCATTCTTTAATGTAGGATCTAGTAATAAACTCCTGTTTCCTAAAGCTCTAGGTCCTGCTTCTGCTTTTCCCTGTATTAATCCTACAACATTACCTTGAGTTAATAACTCTACTACTTCGTTTAAACTTACCTCTTTTAAATATTCATTGTCTTTAAAGGAATAATCTAAACTATTAATTCTGTTACCGATGTAAATATTTTCTAAAGGATGTATTTTTTGTTTCGCTAAAACATTTATGGCATACACTATACCGATTGAATTACCTCCGTCTCCACATAAAGGATCAAACCACAAATTACATTCAGGGAATGCTTTATGTAATTTATAGTTGTTAACCACATTAAGTGCAGTGCCTCCTGTAAAAACCATATTAGGGTGTTTGTATTTATGTACTAAATTTTTATATTTTTGCTCAAATAATTCTTGGCATGAAGATGCTTGATCTTTAGATTGTGTATCTAAACTTAATACTTCTTTTCCTGTAAATTCTTCTGGTATCGGCTCAGAGGTACCATACGATTGAAACCCCATAAATTTACCTTCCTCATTTTCAAAACCGTAATGTTGTGAAACTTTTGAATAAAAAAGACCTAAATCTAAATAATGACTTACATCAAAAACAGTTTCGTCTGTAATGGTAAGCGGTTGTTTAACGACATGTCCTTTGTTTGTATCAGGGTGATACGTGAGGTCGGGTGCATATTTTTCATTATGTATATCATGTGTATATAATTTTTTATAAATACATTTTGAATCTTCATAACTTAAATCGTATACAGAACAAGTCTCATGGGTAGATGCTTTATTTTCTAAAAACCAATCACTACCTCTATTATCTACTACAAATACTCTAGCACTTTTAAACTTAGAATCTACAAATGATTTAAAAGCATGAGTTAAATGATGAGAGGCATGCAAAGAATGAGGTTCATTTATTACTTTGATATTTAGATGTTTTAAATAACTTTTTAAAAATTGAAGTTCTTCTTTAACAAAATTATAAGAAGACAAAAAACAAAAATCTAATTCTTTATTAAAATAGTTCAAGGAGTTAAGTAAAGAGTTAAAAGGAAAAAAATTATAGTGTTTCTCTTGGATAACTTTTCTTTCCTCGTTGTAAAAAATAAGTTTTCCATTATCAAATAAAGAAACAGAAGGGTCGTGCCCTGTTTGTATACCTAATATTTTCACGTGACTATTAATTGTACCAAAGAGGAATAGTGTATCTAAACCCTGATTTTATTATATCCACCGCATGTTCATTTTTATAACCACTATCAAACATAACAAAATCTAATGCTTTTGGTTTGTATCGTTCTCCATCTTTAAATACTAACTCTCCTCCTTCGTAGTCATCATTAAGATACAAGATACTGGAGTAGTTCATTAAATCTTTTCTTCCATCAGAAACATCTTTTTTTTGGTCTATGTGAAAGCTCATATGATGACCCTCTTTCCACCTACATAAAATAGGATCTTGAAAAGGATAACATTTTGTATTAAAAAAATGATCTACGAAAAAACAACCTTTTGAAGTTATATATTTTAATATTTCTTTTATTTGAGGATTGCTTATATCCATTATATGTAAACTTCTTTCTGCATGTCCAGGGGAAAAATCAGTGCACAATCTTTGATTCTTATCCCAGTATTTCATAAGTATCTCGGCTTCATAAGGTTTGATAAAGTTATGAATTTGTATTCTTACATCATCCATTTGGCATAACTTCTAAATTAAAAGAAAGAGAGACCCTAGGTTCATCACTCATACTTTGACTAACTGCATGTTTTAAATAAGAAGGAAATATAATTATATCATTTACTTTAGGTGTCACTATGTGAACAGAATGAAAATCGGAGCTACCTGATATATAAGAGCTATAGTGAGGGGACATTAAATTAACAGGTGAATTTTCATTATAAAATTCTAACTTCCCAGAATTAACAGGTGTCTTTAAATAAAAAACTCCTGAAAAACTACTTCCTGCATGAGTATGAATGGTATTAGAAGAGTGTTGGTAATTTTCATTAATCCAACAATTACCTAATCTAATGTTTACAGGTTTTAATTGAGTGTCTTGAATAATAGACAAGTAGTTGGATAAATGGGTCACTACCAGTTGAGAAGTTTCTTCCAAAACTTTTTTATTTTTAATGTCGGGTGTTTGGAAACCTCCTACATTGCTTTTAACAACTCCCTTTTGTTGTTTGCATACCTCTAACTCTTCTAAGATAAGTTTATTATAAGTAGGATTGTAATTACTAGACCTATAAATAGAAATAGTAAAAATATCTTTCTTCATTTTTATTTTTCTTTGTAAAAATCAGATACTTTAGTAGGCTTGTTTCTCAAATCAGGTCTAAAGTTTATATTAAATTTTCCTAAAGCATGAGCAAAAATATTGGTAAAATTTTTAAATGCTTCAGCACTAAAGTGTATTCTTCCATAGCACAAAACAATAAATCTTTCTCTAAAGGAAAATTTTATGTCAGCGGATCCGTCTTTCTTAGATTGTATAATATTCATGAGAGATCGATACCATAATTAAATTTAATAGTCAATTATCCAACACACAACATTAGACAATGTATCAGAAGTATTCTCAAGGAAAGAATAATTTAGACAAGAATCATATATTATATATCGTCCTTTTTTTTCTGGTATTAGCTTTCCAAAATCATTAAAATAAACGCCATCAAAGTCTTGATTATCTAAAAATAATAAACCAATTAGTTGATTGATGTACTTATTATGTTTTTTCTTAAAAGGATAATCTTTATTAATTTGATGTACACTCACTGATTTAATAACTATACCGCCATTAACAATTTGTTGTGTATCGTTATTAATACTTGTTATAAATGTTTGAAAAATTTTATTGTTTTGAAAAAAATTATCTTTAGATGTTTTTACACCTGTATCGTTGACCCATTGATTTTTTTTAAAATTACAAATTTGTTCTTTTAATTCGTCACATAAACTAGTGTTAGGTAAATCATTAGTAAAAAGGGTAGTATTAATTTTTACTTCATTTTGAGCATAAAACATTTCATTTTTTTTTATTTCTTATTACAGCAGGAGCTCCTAAACAATAACGTTTGTCCAACATCCATTCTTTATTAGAACCCTCTTTATCTACGTAATGCATAAAAACTTGAGAGCACCAATCTCCTTTAAATTCTTCTCTCCAATGCTTGAGTTCACATCCTAAATAAACTACCGCATCCCCTGCCTCTAACTCACAAGGAGTTCCTTCTACAAAAATAGGCCACTTAATAACATCTGACCCTAAATTAACTGTAACGCTAATTTCACATGATGGTCTGTCTTTATGTGGAGGAAGTTCCGCATATTGAGTGTACATCCTCCAGAGAGTATAAGTAGGAAGTAATTGTTTACCTGTTATTTCTTCCATATGTTTTTTCTTCATCATCATAGCAGTCTCCATTACAGGATCTCCATAAAAAGAAGTATCTAAAGTAGTTAAGTGTGTATTAACGATAGGGTCCATAGATTGTTCTAAAGAATGTTTTATTTTAGTATGCCCACATAACAATTCTGCTACTTCTGGACTTAAAAAGTTTTTTATTACTTTGTATTTAAAATCTTTTCCTATAATGCCCATGATACTACCGAATACCTTGTTCCTTTTGTTACTGATTCTACTGTGTGAGGGTACATAAAATTACTTGGCCAAATAATTAATTTATTTCTTTTTGTTTTTATATTAATTTTTTGTTCTTCTTTAGGTAGATGAAAACAAAGATCTCCTCCTTCATAATCATCATTGACTAAAAAAATCATAGAATACGTTCTTGGTGTAGTTGTACCATGATCTACATGAGGTTTGTAAAAACCTGCATCTTCATATTTTAAAACTGAAATATTTTCTAAATGATATCCTTTCCAACTGATATCAAATCGGTTTAAGTAATCAGTTAAATGGTACTTAAATATAGCTATAAATCTATTGCACCAATGAATATCTGTAAGTAACTTATTGTTTTGATGTGAGATATTATAAATCCATGTTCTTCTTATATTAAAATCTACCAGTCCTTGTTCCTCACTTGAATCTCCTGCAATGCCTGCTTGAGCAAATTTTCTAGAATCTAAAACTCTTCTAAAAACATCTAAAGATGTCTCTGGTAGTACATCATCATAGGCTACTATAAATTTTGCTATATCCATGTTTTCTTTTTCCAAAACCCTGTTTTATAATTCATAAATAAACGAAATCCATAAACAATTTTATCTAACAACTGTTTTTTATCATTAATAGTTTCTATTTTCATTTTCCAAGATTCTCTTTTAAAAGGAATTACTTGTACATAATTTGTACCCTTTTTAACTAAACTTTTCAAGGTATCGTATTTATCTCCGTTTAAAATAAAAGGGAAATTTACTCTATTATGAAAGGTATCTGTATCCACGATTCCAGGCATAATAGAAAACCTATCATCGGTATTATTTAAGGGAGGAACAAATAAACAAGAATACCCTGGTGGCGTTTTTATAATCCAAGGATTTAATATTTTAAATATTGAGGAAGCTTTATTTTTATGTACTAAAGGAGAACTTTTACCTAGTTGAGTGTAAGGATGAACGTCTGTATTTGTACCTTTATTAAGATTAAAAGAATCGTATACTTCGTTACTAGTATTTGCAAAGGTAATATTTGCTTCTCCTGTTTTTTTAAAATAAATTTCAAAGTCTTGAGGAACCTCTAAAACATATCCAGAGGTTAAAGTGTCTAAAAAGGGAAGGCACCCTTTTATAGTTTTATTATCAAACGAATGATTAAGTTTTTTAAACCATTCGGGTATATTATACTTTATGGGTTTTGGGTAATGTTCTTTTAAATCTACGTATTCTTTAGTAGCTATAAACTCTATGTTATTCATTTAACATTAGTTTATACCCAAATATAAAATAAATGCAATACTAAATCAGTTCTAATAAGCTATAGTAAGGCTGAGACGAGTCCTCTAATAGTTGAGGTACTGTTTTTGCCAATGGATAGGTTTTTGAAGAAGCATCAATATTGGATATGTTGGTCTTAAAAGTGTTCCATAGATTAAAATCAACATGGTCTTTATTTTTTCTTAACCAAATATTTAAAGTATTAATCATTTGTTTTTTTTCTTCGTTTAAACCAGCTTCATCAATGAAACTGAAAGTAGATGAAATATCATCGTATAGAACATTATCTGAATCATCATACCTTATATTTACATATAATAGTTTTTGAACATTATTAAATACATTGTCTGTTACAGTTATAACTTTGTATAAATCTTGGTTGATATGTAAATTTGATAAAGAATTATCGGATGCTGCTATACGAACTATAGTCCCTACAACGTTTGCACAATCTTTATTAAAAATAAAATGTTTAGCCATTAACTTTCTTCTCCAAATACAAGTAAATGACCATTACCACCTACAAGTCCTGGAACAATTTGTAGTCTACCATCAGCGGCATGACTTGAAAATGTATTTCCTACAAATCCTCCATTAAAACCTAAGGGTAAAGTATTTAGAGGTGCTGGACCAGATGAATTTCCTGGATTCCCACTACTACCAGTGCTATTCGGACTTGCTGCTCCGCCACCGTTGCCTCCGTTTACTGTTGCAAAGTTTGCAATAGAGGTTGCTCCGCCAGCTCCACCAGATCCTCCTGGAAAATTACCTAAATTACCACCAGCACCAATTGAATAAGGTTGAGAGAATGGAGCCGCAACTGATCCTGTAGCAAGCACTGTTAGACCTTCTCCTCCGCCGCCGCCTGTGTTACTAGGACCACCTCCGCCACTTCCTCCGCCACCTGAAGACATGATAGCTGTAAGACTATCTGTTCCAGCGGGTGGAGTAAATGTCCCTGAAGCAGGTCCATCTCCGATTAGTAAAGCAGCTACTCCAGCTCCTCCTGCTGCACCTGAAGATGCAGATGTAATTCTTCCTTGAGCATCTACAGTCAAAGCAGTAGCTGTGTAGTCACCTGCAGTTACTGCAGTGTTTGCTAATTTATCAGCGGTGACTGCATCGTCTGCAATTTTAGCTGTCGTGATTTGTAAATCAGAAACTTTCGCTGTCGTAATTTGATTGTCTGAAATTTTAGCTGTTGTAATTTGATTGTCTGAAATTTTAGCTGTTGTAATTGCGTTGTCTGCAATTTGTGCTGTTGCAATAGTTCCACCTAAAGTGTTTAATGCAATTTCATTTAAATTAGTTCCATCAGAATAAGCTGCTACAATAGCCGCTTCTCCTGCTGTAAAACCTGTACCAGAAACTGTTTTAATAGTTAAGTTAGTAACTCCTACTACAGCACTTAAATCAATAATATAAAATTTTTCTAAAGCGTCTGGGATAGTTACTGTAGAAGCTGATGTAAGAGTTCCAGTGAACTTTAAAATCATATTTCTTGCGTTGGATACGGCTCCATCCGTCAATGCAAGAGTAACTGTTCCTCCATCGCTTAAAGCAATTGATTCGTAACCAGCGGCTACTTGATTAATTAAATTTAAATTTGTATTTGTTTTATCTCCCCATGTACCAGCGTTTTCGCCAGTGACCATAAGCTCTAAACCGAGATCTGAATAACTTGATGCCATAAAATTTTATGCTCCTGTTTTTATATTAATATTTTACTATAGTTAAGCTGCAAGATCAACTGGCGACCAGGTTACTTCTGTCCCTACGTCTACTTCAGCCCATGCGATTACATTAACCCCCCCTGTAGAAGCTGTCAATCCTACGCCTGTAGGAACCACAGTGGATCCTCCTATAACTACTACATTTCCAGGGGTTGAAAAAGTAGCGGAAATTCCAGATACATCGTATCCAGAAACTGGAACACTATCTCCAATAGCAAAAGTAGACTCTATGCCAGTAAGTGAAACGTTTGCATCTCCTGTTATCTCTTCTGAATTACCTAAAGTCATTTGAAGAGAAGTTCCTGTTACAGGGACGTCTGTTTTTAACCCTGCTTCAGCGGCACCTATAGTAGTAGATAGCGCTATTCCTGTTAATTCAACTAACCCTGAACCTACGATAGAGACATCCTCTAAAGTAGTTTGAATTAAGAAGCTGTGTGCAATTTCGTTATCAGAAGTACCTGAGGTTCCTACGGGAGTAATGTCTGCAGATAATTCAATTCCTGATACTGCTACCACCACATCGGTAAAGGCATCTTCATTACCTATAACTACTGATAAGGATATACCTTGTAGTTGAACAGAATAATTATCTCCCCATGCAAAACTTCCCCAAGTTTCTCTACCCCATCCTGCACCGATTAAATATTGATCATCGATAGTAACTCCAGTGATATTTGTAGACACAGGACTACCTGTTACAGGGACACCAATTCCAATACCCTCATTACCTGTAACAATGTTAAACCCAATACCTGTTACAGATACATCAGCAGAAGCTCCTGCTACTACTCCTTGAAGAGTGAATGTTGCGGATAAAGTGGTAGGTTCAACATCTGCATTTGCTTCAGTGGTTACTGAAGATATAGATGTTTGTGCGACAATGGATGAGGCAACTACGGTTTCACCAGATAGGTCTCCCCATTCCGATGCCCCCCAAGTTTTATTGCCCCATCCAGTTGCCATTATTCATGTTATTTCTCTATTACGCTATTCTTATAATCGCTTGCGTATCGTTTGCGTTCGGGAACTGAATCGTAAATGTTCCAGCTGTTGCAGTTTTATCTCCGCCAAAATCTAGAACACATACAGACGGATCGCCTGCTTCAGTGTCATTATAAATTAAAGCTCCTCTTGCTGTTAAAGTAACTCCCGTAAAAGATAGATCATCAAAATCAACGAAAGCAGTTGCTCCGTTTACAGATACTAAAGCAGTAACTAATGCTCCGCCACCTGCTGCGTATTCACCAGAGTCTGGAACTTGTCCTCCGATACCTACTACATAAGAAGTAGTATCTGCTCCGATAGTTGCAGCACTTGTGTATAGTGCTAATTTAAAAGTATCTCCGCCTGCTGCTACGAAAGTTTGTGATCCTTGTAACAAATCTTCTTTAAAAGAATTTGTGATTGCGTTTGTTGTTATTGCCATATTTTTTCTCCTTGTTTAATTTTATGGTGATGGAGAGGACACTTTAACTCGTGGCACTCCATCGGTATATTCGTCTCTTCTTCGTCTGCCCATTTGTTGTAGAGCAAATTGTTGCACCTGTTCATTATACTTGTCAGAATACAGTTTGTACATATCAGCGGGTCCTTTTAAATAAGCAAAAGACTCAACTAAAACTCCGTACAATAGTAATGATTGCTGGTAGGTAGATAAGTAAGTAGTGTTAGAACTCGTAAAATGAGGGGGATATTTAATATAATTAATTTGAACTTGTCCAGCTGCTGCCGTGGCATCTGGTGTTGGGGCTACTAAAAAATTATTTTCATCCCAATTTGCATAATATAAAGGAGAGCCTGTAGCTCCATCATTATTATATTCAGAGATAAAACTAGTGTCTCTTTTTTCTAAAAAAGTTCTAGTATTTGATATAATAGTCTGTACGGATCTTAAAACAAGTATATCAGAAGGTAAAGATATATATCTTTGACCAGATATAAAACTAGCAATTGAGTATTTTCTTAAATCATCATAATCTACTTTTCCTGCAACGTCTAATTCAACATTAGTAATAAATTGATCTAGTAAAGTATCCGTTAATACATTAGAATCTACTTCTGTATAACTTCTTATTTGAGCTAAAAAATCTGTGTAACTAATTGCCATTATGATATCCCTATAGTTACTTGCCCTACTTGAGGCAATAATTGTCTATTTCTGTTTTCTTGTGCTCCGTTGTCAGGTTGCATTCCATTAGAACTAAAAGAAAATACTCCAGGTAAAGTTAAATCTACTGTAGTAAAACGAGCTCCTCCAGAATTAAAAGTAAAATCTTGAGGTCTTGAATTCTGTATAGCTATTCTATCAGCGGAAATAGTTTTTCTTCTTATCTGAGGTTGTTTTGACTCATATTCTGAAATGTGAACTAAAGAACCATTCCATTCCCTAACCATTTCATTATAAGGAAAGGCTAATCCAGATCTATCCGATATGGATTTAGAAAACCTACCTGTAGCCCATCCTGCCATTATACGCCATCTCCAAAATAACTTTGAGGAGAAATATATAAAGAAGTTCTTCCTCCATCTTGATCTAAAGCTCTTAATAATTCGTCTTCATAAACTTGTTTTAGAATTGCTATTTTGTTAGGATCATAATTAAAAGACAGATAGTATGCCAAGCCAGAAATCATTGCTGGAATAAATCTAAATACAACATCTGCTGTATTGGTGTAGGATCCAACATCCTCAATTCTATTAATAGAATAATATTTTAAATAAGTGTAAGTAATAGTATCTGGAGCTTGGTATAAATAAATAGCAGGAACAGTTAATCTATCCACATAATACATAGAAGGTTGTCCAGTGCTTAATTTATTAGGTAAAGCTGCGTAAGCAGATCTGTCTATTTTAGTGATAGATACGTCTTGAGTATTAATGTTATCGCCTCCTCCTCCAGTAGTAGAAACATAGGCTTCTAAAACATCACTAACATCTGTAGGTGTGGTATAACTAGCTTGACCAGAGACAAGAGCAATTTCATTAAGAGCAACTTTCCACATATGCACTCCTCTATTACCCCAGTCTGAAAAAAGTATATTCAAGTTTCTTCTAGCACGTTTCATGTCATTACCAGAATTAGGTCTTATACCATTTCTATTGAAAGCTTCATCAATAATGTCATCTATGCTTAAATTAAAAGAAGTAGTTCCAGAAGTAGCCATTATTTTTTAAATTCTTTCTTACAGGCGCATTCATGCGAACACGAACACGGGACAATGCATAAAATTTTACAGATAAGCTTTTTTATATACTTAATCATTTATATCTCCTCTATAGTGGCCACTTTAAGAGTGTTTAGTTTCTCTTCTTTGCGGTTGTACAACTTTTTAGATTGTACCACTTGAGGTCGGTAAGTTCTAGACCTTACTTTTTTTGCTACTGGGTTTGATTTGTTCTTTATAAATGGTTCCATGCGTCTTTTTAATAACTTTTTTATATTCTTTTGAATCTTTAGAACCAAGCCCTGGTTCTAATTGTCTAGATATCTGTCCTCTTGATATTACCATGGTTTGTATATTACCTTATCTTCTTCTCTGGAAGCTTTTAACACACTGTTTCTATTTTTTTCTCCATTCCAAGAAACGTGTATCCACCCTGAGTTAGGCTCATCTTTTTTATAAAACTCAAGTATTAATTGATCAAATTCTAGATTATCTCTAATCCATTGAGCTAGTTCTTTATTATCTACACTGGTTATTTCTAGGTCAGCCGCTTTTCCTTCGGCATGTTGACTGCTTATTTTAGATCCAATGGCAATACACAATTCTTGAGATCGATATCCTGATGAAATTAATACTGGAGAATCAAATTGAGAGCGTATGGGCTGTAGTATATTCACGCACAATGCCTTTAAATTATCTATATGAGATGGAGACGGATTGTTAGGTATTCCTTTTCTCTCCGCTACTTGAGACTTAACAAGTTCACTTAATTGAAAATTAGCAGAAAGTTTCATTATTTTTTTTCTTTAATTTCATAGAACATATCATCGCTGTCGTCTGTTTTCCAGTCTTTGTTTTCTACGTTCCACGTGGTAGTTTGGACTTTATAGTCTGGCTTAGCGTCACTAGTAGTAAAACTAGGAATGTTCCACAGAATACGATTATTAGGCTGAGCTGCATAATTACCGTTATCAAGAGCCAATATATGTGCACACTTATGTTCATGAGAAATTTCAGAATGGTCCGTATCCAACACATTAGGTTCTGGGTGAGCCCAATCAATAGTAAATAAATATTCTCCGTGATACATTTTTTTATCTTTGCCAAAAAATTTACCACGTTGTCCATCTAAAAAAGAATAATTAGTAACAGCAGGATGATAACTAAAACAGTTCCACAACTGTAACTCGTCAACTTGCATATCGGGCACTTTGGTTCTTTGAAGATGTTTTTGAAAAAAAGCTGAGATAGGCAATCGATAGTAGACCGCACCATTCGGTAGTAAGGCGTGAAACAAGATGGCTCGGGTGGTGATTGATGCAAACCCGAAGACCACACACTCCTCACTTTCTCCATGATGACTTTTAAGATCATAAAGATACTCTTTCCTAACGGAACAATACAGTGGTGGTATATTTGAATTAAGATATGCCATAATTTCATAGAGTGTATTAACTTACCACATTAAGTACTAGATGTGAATAAACAATTAAATTTAAAAAATATTTTTTCTTGATTAACTAAAGATTCTTCTAAAATATTAATAGCTTCAATAGATAATTCATAACCAGCTAAAGCACACTCTTTATGAGTATTATATAATTCAGGGCTTTGTACCCTTTCACCACAAGCACCATAAACAACGGAGCAGGCATAAATAACTAACATAAATTTCATCTATCTGCCAATCTATCCATATGAGAATATATACGACCTATTACCTTGTCCAGAGACATTAACTCTTGTTGCATCATAGCAACGATAGTCTGTAGTTCAATTAAAGTAATAAGCACCCACGTACTTAGGCTCATTAATATAGTGCCCAATAATCCAATTAGAATCGTGTTAGTTTTCCTGCTCATTATTTTTTTTCCTTTTTTTTATTACAAACGTACAACTCTTTCCAAATTTTGTTCTCCATTCTACCAAAAAAAGTCAAAAGTTTTCTTAAAACCCAGTTTTTCATAATAACCCTCCCTATAAAATATAAGGTAAGTTTAACTCTGTTTTTTGGCTTTATCTACTGGAAGGTAATAATAATTAAACTAACATTTCCAACGTTTACGAGCTTGTCTTAATCTTGAGTTGGGGTCTTTTGCTGCTTTGGGAAATTGTTTCATTTGTCCTGCTGATCTTGCACAATAGGACTTTCGTCTTTTTGAAGCTTTACTTCCCTTTTTAACCTTACCTGTAACTGCTGTTTTTAATTTAGATCCAGGATTTTTTCTTCTATAAGACATAACACCTGCTTGGGTCATACCTGCACCAGATTTAGTAGATCTAAAATTTTTTTTATTTCTAGAAGGCATCCCTCCTTCTTTTAAAGAAGTGGTCTTCTTTTCTTTTTTTATTTCTTTATAAACTGGTATGTTTACTTTTTTTTTAGAAACAGGAACACCTTGTTGAAATTGCCTAGCCTGAATAGATAAAGGACTGTTTTGAAGCATAGGACCAGCTAAAGCCATTACCCCAGTAGCAGCTTTTAAGACAGCTTTACCTATGCCTCTTTTTTGACAACCGTATTTCATACTTACCCGTTAGTAGAAGTAAGATTAGGTCCTGAAAATTTGTCTGTTAATAATGTGTAAGCTTCAATATTTGTTTTTGTTTTAACAAAAATTCCTTTTGGAAATAAGATACCATCATCTGGAAAAGAAAAATTAATTACATCGCCACTAGGACAGTCTGCAATAAATAAAGTATCTCCAGTATTTGAAGTAGTAGTTAATTCTAAAAGACCAGCTCCAACACCATCGTTAGCAACAATAATTCCTTTTAGCCTTATTGGCTGTGCAATTACAGCTGTTCCTGTGTTACCTGCCGTAGATCTCGTTGCTTGTATATCGCCTTTAAACATAAGTCTCCTTTAGTTGTGGCTCCCGAAGGAGCCACTAATTTATTATTATTATGATGCTGATATGTTAGCTAATGTGTCTAATCTTTTCCAGTTTGTACCATCTGAAAAAGCGTATACTGCAGCACCTGCTGCACCATTATCAACATAGATTAAAACAGCGGTGTTACCAACTGCTTCTAATGAACTAGTTCCATCTGAAACAGTGTTTGCATCAACAACTGTCCAAGTGTTAGTTCCACCTTGTTGAGTGTCGCCTGCATTAGGGTTAGGTCCACCAATAAAACCATTTAGTGAAGTTACTGGACCTGTAAAAGTCGTGTTTGCCATTATTATATTCTCCTAGTTTATTTAATACAGTCTCTAGGTCGTCTGCTGAACTCAGTCTGTATCAAATATTAAATTTATGTTCAGTGAAAGTATTATACATAAAAAAAGGGGCGATGTGAACACCGCCCCTAATTTGTTATCAATCTAACTTAGATTAGCTAGTTGGTAAGTTTCCGTTACCAAAGATAGCTCTAGGATCAGACCAGCCGAAGCTGTATCTTTCTCTAGCTTTAAATCTAACGTTACCTGTATCGAAGTCACCTTCCATAGCAGTTTTGATTGGACTTCTAACAAAATGCTTCATTCCATTAGGAACATCCGTTAAAATAAAGAAAGAATCAGTATCTGTTAAGAAGTGATTAATTCTGTATCCTTCAGGGACCATTCCCATAGAAGCTAAAGCATTGATGTCATTGTCAGCTGTTCCTGTTCTTAGAGGAGATTTCATCAATCTCTCAGCAGTAAATTGTAATTCTTTTGGAATTATCATTTTTCTGCCTGAAAGAGCAATTTTTAATCCTCTTTCATCTACAAAACCAGCGATATCAATCAATGATTGCTCTAGTGATGTTTCATTCAAGTCAGCTGCAGTTGCAAGAACGTTTGAGAAAGTACCACCTGTTGCTAATGGGTGAGCGTTTCCGATTAGGGATTCGCCGTCTCCACCTGTAACAGTAGTAATTTGCGCATTGTTCAAAACAGAAGCCGCTGTGACTTGTTTTGAGTGTGACATAGATCTTGCTAAAGCTTTTGTGTATCTTCCTGCAAGTTTGTCATACAAGTTGTCTTCAATCGCTTCTTCAGTTATAGAGAAAGCAAGAGCAACAGTGTTGTGTGTGTATCTAGCAGTGAAAGTTTCATTTGCTTGATCGAACACAACGCCCGCACCTTCTTGTTTAACTGGAGCACCAGCGAAACCTGATAGCATAACTTCTTCTTCAAACGCTCTGTCTGAAGATTCTGCCATGAAGATTTCTGTATGCTCATTGTCGTAACGATTGTATTCCAGGCCGAATAGTGCATTCAATCCTGGCTCTAGTTCTTTAACTAGCTGTGATCGTGATATAGCCATTATTTATTTCTCCTATTATAAGCCTGTACCACTTCTATAGAAGTGATTGTTGATTCTAACAAGAATATTAGCGTTAGCAGAAGCAACGTCTGAGTTTGCTGGATCTTGCGAAATATCAATTGCTTGCACAACAAATGTTCCGTTAGTTCCAGAAACGCTAACGTCAAGTTGCACTTCCGATATTCCTGTTTTTGTGTTTCCAGTACCAGTGGTTACTGAGTAGTTTTGAAACAGATCCGCTCTTGCGAAAGTCGCATCAGCATCCATCAAAAAAACTGCATCTGGGTCATCAACAACAAACGCTGTAATATCGTTTGTTGCGACTCCGCCAGGATAGTAGTTTTTCCAAGTCGGCTTTTGAGTTGTAGGATCTGAGTAAAATACTCCGTTGAATACACCTACTACAGCAGTACTAGTATTAGCAGTTGCTCTTTCAATGTTTCCCCCAGTTACAGGTACAACCAAGTCACCTTGGTAAATTGCTGTAGCATAATTGCTAGCAATCGTGTATCTGTTCTGAGCTCCAACCAATGGGGTACCGTCTAGTTTTCTGTACGGTCTTAAACCGAACTTTTCACTTACGTTTGCCATTTTATTTTTACTCCTATTTTATTGTTAAGTTAAAGCCGACCTTACGTTGGTAGATATAGCCAAAAAAATTTTAGCGTTTACGTCCACCACCAAAGGTCACTCTGGTCTGCCTATCAATATTGATCGGCATACCTGGGTGCTGTTCCTTCATGAGATCATTTTGTACAGCTGTCATTTGGTCCTGAGTAATTTTTGAAAAATACTCATTACGCTGTTTTAAAATCTCTTCGGGTATCCTTGCCAGCACAAGGCCTCCAATCCCGATGAACCCCTGATATTGTCCTGTAGCAATAATAGGGTACTTCATTATTTCAACTGAATCTTTATATTCATCAGCTCTAACAAATTCATAACCTTCTCTTAGTTTCTTTGATACATTTCCTGCATCTTGGAAACCAGCTACTTCGGTTCTTATCCATCTATGAATATAACCGTGTGGTGCAGGTGGTGCATCCAAACTCGATGGTAAAGTCCAACTTTTTTTTCTAGTAGTCTCAATTCTAGAATCGGACTTGCGTGAAGACTTGTCTAGTGTAGTCATATTATCTTTCCTCCTTCACGAATTTAGCATATTCCTCTAGTGGCACCCCTAATTTTTTAGCAATAGCCACCTGTGACTTGGTGAGAGTCACGGTTCTGCGTCCACCTTGCCTTCTAGAAACTCCAGCAACAGATTGGACGGGCTTCTTGTTGCTACTTTCCTCACGGACAGTTTCTTTGGCATTAGCAAACTTAGAAGGAAAATATTCCTTCATTCGTTTATTAATTTCATTATAGTAGTCATCACTCTCTGCGTCAAACCCTTGACCTAAAAGCTCATCATGCAGACCCATAGCAGCAGAGGTCAATACTCTATCTTGACCAAACCAACTATTGTCTTGAGCCCAAGTTCTTGCTCTAGGGCTTATAGGAGCAGTATTTTGAGTGATTGCTTGCTCTGTAGATACTTGTTCTTTAGGTTGAGACTCTATTTCTTTTTGTCTTTTTTCTTTTTCCGATAAAGAAATTCTTACTTTTTCTTTTTCTACAGCTAATCTAGTTAAACTATCGTTAGCCTCCATTACTTGATCGGTATCCTGAACATCTAACGCATCTTTTAACTGTCTTCTTACTTTATCTCTCTCAGCGTCAATTCTAGCGTCATACTGTTTTAAGTATTCCGTATCGCTAGTCTCATACTTCTCAGAAACATCAGAATATTTTTTTTGAAGACCTTTAGCATACTCAAGTGCAGCTTTTTCTCTTCTTTCTGACTCTCTGTATTTAAAAGTTAATTCTTTAATTCTTTTTTGAGCATTCTCAGAAACTTTAGAAAGATTATCCTTAGACTCTTCTTTTTTAGTTTCCGTTTCTTGAATAAAATCAACTTCAGGTTGTTCTTTTTTATTTTCTTGCTCTATCTCTTTTTTGTCTTCTGTTTTTTCTTTAGATAGAGTAGAAATATCTGTATATCCTAAATCTACATCTTCCTTTTTAATCTCAGAAGCATGTTTTTCTTTGTCTGTATCGGTAGTCTCAAAGTTAATGCTTGTTTCTTGAGCATCATCTGTATCAAGATCTACTTCGTTATTATTTGTTTGTTCTTGCATAGTTTCTCCTAGTAGTTATGAATGATATTTTGTGGATCACTGACCGTGCCGATAATTTCATCGTCATTAAGAATCCTTACTTCTCCAAGATCTGTTTTAAATCTAGATCCAGCGTATCTTCCAAAGATTACCCACTGTCCTTCTTTACACCAAGCTCCTGTGGGAAATTTAGTTTCGTCTTGATAACAAAGAGGTCCCATTTTTATTACGAGAGCACATACAGTTGCTATAGACATTCTTTCTTGAGCTTCATCCGATATATGAATTCCACCTTTTGTTTTGGAAGGCGGCATGTAGGGACGTACTAAAATTCTCCAGCCAGTAGGCTCTGGAACTTTACTAAGCATTTCTGATATGTCATTTGGATCGGTAGGTATAGTTGAATCTTTTTCTTTTTTAAGACTCGAAACTATCGCTGACCCGTCTGGTTTCACTAAGGTCGTCATCTTCTATATCCTCATTTTTCAGCAGGTATTGAATCACCTGAAGCAGTTCTTCTAAAGAACTGAGTTGACCCCTAGAATACTGAAGCTTCTCTATAGTGTCAACACCATGCACGATGTGTTCGGATTTGACCTTAATTAAATTTTTTATTTCGGATCGTAAACGGTTAACTGTATCTATATCCATCATAGGAAAGTACTAACAAATATCAAAAGTAAAAGATATAGTTATTTTTTCTTAGTATTAATAATATCCGTTGCTTTTATGCCATATACAGCCGCTACCACTGAAATCCAAAGTCCAGTAATCCACCATGGCATAGCCTGTAATTTTTCAAAATAAATATCTAATTTTTCACCTATCTTCTCGTCTTCTGCAAAGACTGAATAGGCTAATAAAAACAAAGGTGAAGATAAAACTAAAAGTATAAATTCATCTTTCCAGTCTCCTTTTTGAGACTCAGATACTTGATGCTTGAGCTCTATTTCTCCTCGAGACATTTTCTCTGCGTGCAGTAATCTTGCCTGTGAGATAGCTTGTTTTTCTTTTTGTTTGTTTTCGTATACCGTGGTCGCCGTTTTGAACGCTGACCCTAAAAGATTCAACCATATCATAATATTTTTTCGTCCTTCTTTTGCCTAAAAAGGGTATCATCTGTTCTAAGACCTGTAAAGCATGTAGTCCACTTACTGACCATGCCCAAGCTTGTTTGTGGTAATCTCTTAATTTTATTTTTCTAAAACTACCAGCATTAAAAAAAACTTGAAATCTTTCTATAATATCTAAATCGGTCATAGATACAGAAAGTTCTATTCGTTTTCGATTAGATCCACTTTTCCAATATCCAAAGCTACCTTCTCCTTCAAATACTCCAGCAAGAAATGATAATTTTTGTTTTTTACTCCAAAGAGAAAAATTCACTTTAATAAAGTTTAATTTTTTTATGACCTTGAACTTGAATAGATTTAGTACCACGAGTAGAAACGGAAGTTCCTGTTTTCGCTCGTATAAAATTGATTCTTTTAAAAGTAGATGGCTTATCTATAGATAGAGAAGATAAAGAATTAATTTTAGGTAAAGAAGAATCTGAACCATCTGAAGTCTGAGTAGAGGTAGGGGTAGTTTTATTTTTCATACCCATAGCTTTTCTTCCTTTAGAAGTGTCACTTAACGTTTTGATACCAGTATACACACCAGCACCAGGCACTACCATGGCTGGTCCCATTGCACTAACATTAGCTGAAAAATTATCTCCGAAAGAAGTTATACTTCCTTTAGGAGCATACGCTTGCGTCTCGTAATCAAAATCACCATCATTTCCATAACTACTATCTTGGCTAGTATCTACACCTGCTGCATTTGCTTCTGCTTCGGAATATCCACCACCGCCAGTATCTTCAGCGTCAAGGAAACTAGGTATACCGTTTATCTTTTTTCCAGAGCCACCTAATTTTTTTAAAAGCTTAGCTTCTTTTTTGTTAATGTAAGCAAGGAACTCACCTTTAGGAGCTTTGTCCTCTAAAGTCTTCTTAGCTGATTTTATTTTTCTTTTTACCATTGTTTAAGTATAACACCTTTCGTAAAGGTACGTTAATACCTTGAGGGTTAGGTCCTCTTTTGGGAGGAACTCCAAATCGTACTCCTCCACTGAGTCCTTTTCTATGATTTTGTGAATTTACACTCATTATTTTTTCATTTTTTTAATATGTTTTTTAACTAGCTTAGCTTGTTTGGCATGTGTCTTTGATGCTTTTTTTAATCCTTTTAATACTTTTTTTAATTCTTTTACCATTATTTTTTCCTCACAATTGTTTTAGCATTTAAGTCCTTCTCTATGCTTTTGATTTTTTTGTCTTAGGTTTTTTAGCAGTCTTAGCTGCTTGAGCAAATTGAGCTGACGTAGGTCTTCCTTTGGATCCCTTTTTTCTCATTGTTTCACCACTGCCTTCTTTAATTCTTTTTTTCTTAGCGAGTATGTTTGCGTATAGTCCTGGTTTAGTAGTAGTAGCCATTATTGTCCTTTTGTTTGGTTTAATTTTTGTGCTTGTAGATTTAATTTTTCTTTAGCAATACCTAATCGATCTTGTTGTGAATCTTCTTGAGATTTTAACTTCTCCATACCTAAAGCTAGATCCGCTTCCTGTCTATCCATCTGTCCTTGCTCTTTCATTTGAGATTCTTGAGATTTACGTTGTAAGTCTAGAGCTCTCAGATCTATTTCTTGCTGCTTCAATTGAATTAAAGGATCTTGTTGAGCATTATTAGCTTGAGCCTCCATCTGTTGTAAGCTAGACGTAATCTCTACTATCTTTTTAGCGATCAGCATATCTACTTGTGCTTGCATGGCTTCTGGATTTTGTTGAGCCATTTGCATCATTCTAGGATCTTGTTGAACCATTGCTGTAACTTCAGCGGTAGCTTTTAAACTAATGTGCTCTGAGATGTGAGACTGTAGTAAAGCATACACCTGAGGATTAATTTGAACCATTCTAGATTGCATAAAGATAGAATGAGCTTGAATATGTGCCTCATGGTCTTGTTGAGGGAATGCTTGTAACAACTGTACCTTTAAAGATTCTGCATTTTCTCTCGCAGGGTCTATAGGAGCTGGTTGTTTCGGTGGAACTAGGATCATATCAATATTTTTAGTTCCTAAACTCTCATATACACGTCTATAGGCTTCATATACGTTATGTAAATTAGGTGCAGACTGAGCAATTTGTAATTGTGTCTGTGCTAACGTCACTCTTTGTGTCATGGACCATAAATTAGGGTCTGCCATCGGCAAAACATCAATACGATCATCGAAATCTGCTGATTTAATGTTTCTTTCTGCTCCATATACATCATAAGGATACTCTTCAGGTAGAGATTCATTACAAATTCTAGCTAAAATTTTAAATTCTTGTTTCATTGCGTAGTAACAACGCTTATGAATAGCGCTCATCACTCTAGAACCACGTTCCATAAGAGCAACGGTAGTACCCACAGCTGCTTGTTGATTACCATCTCCTACTTGAATGTCTGCAATAGCCGCAAATCTCTGACCAGCAGTCACAACAAAGTTTAATAAAGCAAATAAAGTTTGGGAAGGTTCTTTGAAAGGCAACATTTGGAACTGATCTTTGATATTTCCTCCTGGTGCATCCACATCTCTAAACTCTCCTGGTTGAATAGGTTGGTCATCGTCTCGTACTTTCATTCCTCTAGACTTAAATCCAGCAGGAAGATTGGACAACGTACCAGCGTCCAGTAATTGTCTTAATGCTTCGGTGGCCGTTCTAGTTAAACCACCAATCATGTGTAGTAAACCAAAGCCATAGAAACCTAATCCTGGTAAAAACTTAAAGTGAACAAAGTATTCAATACGCTTGTACTTAGCGTCATCGGCTCGGTAGTTTCTATAGATAGATAAAATTTGTCCTGTGTTCTCTACTACCGTTACAATGTAAGGAACTTTAATATTCGTTTCTTTGTTCATTTCTTGGGAAGTATATTCTTCTAAATCTAAGTCCACATGAACTTCTAATACATTATACAGTAGTTCATTGTAGGTAGGAGTAATTCCTTCAATCTTATTGATTTTTTCTTGAGTAGAATTTTGCTCCATGGTAGGTTCTTGTAGATCTATTTTAGAGTACACACCAATTTCCATTTTTTTAAGAATATCATTCTCTGTCATTTTCATAACTTGAGAAATTCTTTCGCACTCGGCTAAACTAGTAGCATAATAAGGAACCACTAAATCTCTTGGATGAATATATTTAGAAACAGGTCGTTCTAATAATTCATCATAATATACTTTTTTAAACGTGGATCCTGTTAGAGGTAAGTAATACAACATTTGATCTACATCGGTGGTATATTCTTCCATCTTATCCATGATTAAATAATTCATGTAATCTTTAACACGGGTAGACTGTAATTCTTTCTCTGCGTTAGGAGAGCCTACAATCTGAGTACGAACAGGACCATCTGCGGGTAGGAGCTCTTTATAAGCTTGTGCTTGAAACTGAACGCATGCTTCATTAAGCATAGGATGAGTAACACCGCTCGCACCTTTAAATGGTCTGTTCAATGGATTGTATTGTATGCCGAGTAAATCTAAACCTTTGGTGATGGTGTCTTCCCATTCTTTCCTTGACCCTAAATCATTTTTGTAGTCGTCTATTAAATCGTTAGCTAAGTTTTTTAATTCTCTTTCATCTAAACGATCTGCAATGTTTTCTGCGAAGTTGAATTCTGGTTCAGGTTCCTGATCCGTGGTCTCTGCTCCTTCTTCCACGATATCTATTTCTTCCATCACGGCCGAGGGATCAACGTCAGGTGAATCCTGTTGCTGTACTAATTCTTCTACGGACAACTCTTGATTGTCTTTTTCAATTGCCATTATAATTCCCTATCAAAAGTACTACAATTTGCAAGCTTAACAAATTTTAGTTTTTTTGTTTCTTCCTAATTTGGTCTTAACAGTAATGTAAGAACCTGACTTGTACTTGTTTACCGAACCACCCATCATGGATCCCATATGCTTAGGCTTTCGTCCTTTTTTTAAATCCTTTTTATCTTCTTCGTAATCAGGGTACATATCAGGAGAGCCTTCGTAACCTTCGCCTGGATCATTAATAACTGGAGCGTTAAGAAAGTGGCCTGGAGTCATAGGGGGCATTTTTCTTTTAAAGTTTTTAAAATCAGATTCATCTATCCCTTCATCTAAAACAGGTTTTTTTCCTACTTTAGAAATTTTTTTCCTTGCTAAATCTCTCAATGCTTTCCTTTCTTCTGGAGAAAGCCTTTCAGGTCTATCTTTTATTCCTCTAGGCATAATTAAAATATTCCTTTGAAGTTAGTTCCTCTGACAGCTATTCCTGTACCTCTAACTTTGTTAGTAGGACCTTCTGAAGATATCATAGAACCTTTTGAAGCTTTCATCATTTTGCCGTACTTAGCTTTCTTGATTGCTCCGCCTTTAGATTTTTTTTCAGCTAAATTTTGCAGGCGAGATAATTCCTTTTCAGATACTGCACCTTTTAATTTACTTAAATCTTTAGGATATATGCCATCTTGAAGATCTTTTCTTGCCCTATCAGACAGTATTCCTCTACGGCTTAACTTTTGTTTAGCCTCTGCTCTTCTCAGTTGACGATTCAAATCTTCTTTAAAACCATTTTCTTTTGGTGATTTTTTTGTAGTTACTCCAAATTTTTGTAACTCTTCAAATGTCTTGACGCTTTTACCGTCTTTGGCTTTCATCATTTTAAAATCTTCTCCAGATATTTTACCATCTTTATTCTTATCTAATTTCTTTTGTTTACCTTTTAACATTATATCTCTCCCTATGCGTAATATTTATATTCACGTTCTAATCTAGGCTCATCCTTCTCATCAGAGTACGTACTAATTAAACCGCCTTGTCGGTATCTTAACATAGCTTGTGTGGTGCTGTCGACATAGTCATCGTGTTGACCATGAGGAAACGCTGCACACTCTTCAATCACATCTTGAGCCCAATGTTCTTCTGGAGCCCATACCATTCCGCTCTCAAAAATAGGAGCCACTACATTGGCTCTGGTAAATTTATCTCTTCCTTTAGCTGGAACATAATCTAAAACAGGTATGCCCATTCTTCGTAACTCTTGAATTAAAGGCGTACCAGTAGCTTTTGCTTCAATAACAATACTTTCTGGTTCCCAATATTTATATAAATCGTAAGCAACTACTTTAAGATCAGGGAAATCCCATCTTCCTTTTTGAGCATCTAATAAAATAAGATTAGGTTCATAACCTTCTACAGGATGAAACACTCCCCATACCGTAATAGCAGAATAATCGGCAGATTCTTTTTTAGAATAAGCAGTATCCATACTCATAATAACATGATCTAGTTTAGGAATATCTTCTCTATCCCAAACCTTCCACCATTCACGTTTTAATATAGCTCCTTCCTCTGCAACAGGATTTTGCATATACTGTGCATTCCAATTGTGAACTGAAATAGAAGCTTTCACTTTTTCTAATTCTTCTAGGCTCCAATATTCTGGCCATACGGATCTACCTGATTCTAATATGGCAGGGAAATTAATAACTTTCCATTGATCGGACTTAGGTTCTTTTTGAGCCTTGATGAGCCTTCCTGTTAAATCATCCTGTGCCCAACGGGTCATAACTACCACAATCGTTCCACCAGGTTGTAAACGCTGACGAGGACCTGAGCTGTACCAATCGTAAGCTCGCTCCATTGCTGTATCAGACATAGAGTCTTGCTCGGTATGGGGATCATCAATAATTAATAAATCTGCACCACGTCCTGTAATGGAACCTCCTACACCAGCAGCAAAATATTCTCCACCATGATTAGTTTCCCAACGTCCTTTTGCTTTACTGTCTTCTCTAAGTTTAACGTCTCCAAAAATTTGTTTATATTCTGGGGTATCCATTAAGTTTCGAACCTTAGAACCAAATCTACTAGCAAGTTCAGCATTGTGGGATACTTGCATAATTTTCATCTTAGGGAACCTTCCTATCATCCAAGCGGGGAACAGGTAAGAAGCAAATTCAGATTTAGTATGTCTAGGAGGCATATTCACAATGAGCCTTTTTAAATCTTTACTAGCAATCTTAGTGAACTCATTGGCAATAATTTGATGGTGTCCCCATTCATCTTTTTTATTGGTATTACGATAAATAAAATCTGGCCAGACTTCTTGAACAAAAATAAGAAAGTCATCCTGACATAATTTTATATATTCTAATTGCTTTTTTAAAACTATATCTTGTAATTCTTCATCGGTTAATGTAACTAAATTTTTTAAAACCATAATCGCAATTCTATCGAACCTTCCTTTTTTTACTTGTTTATTGGAACCTTCCTTTTATATCATTTGAAACCTGTGTGCGTCTATGTAACTTACACCTTTAGTCCTAGATCTAGGGTACCTAAAAATTACAACCTGTGATTGAATCGATTAAACTAGAATCGAAATCGCAATCCTGTCTGAGCCTTGGGGTTTCGTGGTACAGTGCCCAGAGACCACGAGGCAACGTCCAGGGAAGAACAAACCGTGAAACATTCCGATAACTTTATATTATCGGAAGGTTGTAATATTATTTATGTATCAGTTCTAGCCATGCATCTTGCACCTGATCCCACGCACCATGCATAGGGAATTCCCTGTCAGCAATCAAAAGCTTTGGATCTTCAACCACAGATTGTATTCTGTAGAGTTTCAGAGCCCTCTGCAAGAGGGCTCTATTGCAGATAATCATAACGCCTCCTCGCATTACATAGGTATTGATCCAGGATACTTGCCACTTAGAAAGCTTCGGATAACTGACGTAATCAGATTTTAACTCACACCAGAAGCTAACGCCTTTATGTATTCCAAATAGATCAGGGATGCCGTTGATCGTTCTACTTTCTATTCTTGTGAAATGTATATTTGTCAGGTGTTTTTTGAGAGAGTGCCACAACTTCGTCTCGCTTTTTTGCTCTGCCATTTTTATTATTTATTCCTTTTTTTATGATAGTCATAAGCTTAGGATTGTCCCGTAAGATTTGACACAGTTGATTAGCTAAAACATTTATCACATGTTCTTCTTTGTTGTCATCCTCAAGTGGAGCTCCATCGTCTTTTAACCCACCATACCAAGCCGAGGCGTGCAGTAATTCATGCATCAATGTGTTAATTAAATCTTTGTCTTCTATGTCGTTGGCTACAGTGATTTTATTACTCCTGCAATCATACTCTCCATAACAATCTTCCTGGAAGGTCTTACAGGTACTGATATCTATATCTACATCAGCGTAACAAACTTTAATTGTCTTTGGTAGTAATTTTAACAGTTCCGACATTAGTTCCTATCTTTCCACTGGTTAATAATTCCCAAAACTCATGTTCACTAATCTTCGATCGTTTTTGCTTCGATCGTTTTTGCGTTGTGCCCATCGATTTTTTTCGAGAGTTCTTGTAATTTCTTTTCAAGTTCAACACGACTCATGCCCTCCAATCCACTTACGGTTAGTTCACGTTTATCAACATACATTCCAGCTAATTGCCCTGAACGATACTCGGCGTTAATTGCTGAAGCCCATTGTTTATCCCCCGCAGCGGAATTGGCATAATATTCTAATTTCTTATAACGTCTTAATTTATCTTTCTCATAAAAAGCAACGGCCTCTGCTTTTCTTTTATCTAAGTAAGCGACTACATGAGGATTTATTCTTCTGTTAGTAAGCCTGCCTCCAATAGCACTAGCAGAAGCATCCGTCATTTCTTTTCCTTCTTCACCGTAAACTTCTTTGACGATGTCTTTTTTATGTTTCTGTCCCCAATGTTCAATAAGCTTATCAACAAATAGTTGTTGCTTCATGGTTAGGTCATCAATAGTTAAATCTTTTTTTGCTTTTTGTCCCATTGTCTATTGGCAAGATAAACACTCATCCGAATTTTTATCTAATTCTTCCAGTGTTTGTTTTTTGTTTGGTTTACATTTATCACAAAAGAATTGATTGTCTGTTACAAAAAAATCTTCTGCACACTTACTACATTTACTAGTTTGTGGTTGCCCCATTATTTAACACCTTTAAATTTTGTACCTTGGATAGCAATACCACCGCCTCTACTAAATTTTTTAGAATAATAGAGCTCAACTCTATCTTTTCCCAATCTAGCTCCTTTGGCAGTTCCTTTTTCTTCATTGAATTTTTCAAAGCTTATATTAGGACCAAATTCATATTTATCATTTTCTATATCTCTCAAAGATATAACCTTCTTTGGTTCAGAGGTATCTATTTTTTTCTGTCTATACAAAGACAATCTTGTTTTTGTAGTAGAGTCAGAAGCAGGATTGATTTTATTTTTCTTTTTCTTTTTTTCGCTCATATCAATTAGTTTAAATTCTATTATAGAGATTATACAGGAAATTCAATACACTTACATAGTCCGTGTAAAATTCGAACGGCAAGAACGTAGTTAGTCATTATCCCCTTTAGAGGTACACTTTTTTGTACCTAGGTACACCAGAGGTACACTACTAAAATAGGCTATAAGTGTTGGTATATATAGATAATAGAGCGAGAGGTACAGAGGTACACTAGTTGGACGTATTTTTTTTATGTGTGTTCGGATTCGTACAGAACCTCTATAGGGGAATTTGAATTATTGATCTCTACAGATGTATCCAAAGACTGGTTGTCCCTGGTACGTGGTCACTGATCCGTGATTACCGAAATGTCCTTCAAATACCGTCATCTCATCAAATAATGCTTCACAGCTAGCACTACCCGACCCACGAACCGTGGTTAAGTCTCCAGAGGCCATAATTAACGCAATAACTACTACTTTAAACATTTCTTCTTAGCTAAAGCCTCCATGATTTTACGTTTCATTATAGAAAGACCTGGACTGGCTAAAATATTCTTAATGGTCTCTTCTTTTAGCTTTTTTAGGTCTATCTTTAGTTTAATCATTAAACAAACCTAATTCTTTTTCAATTCTATCTTCTGCTATTTTTATATATTCAGGATTAAGTTCTATAAGAATAGCATTACGATTATTAAGAGCTGCAACAATACCTGTTGTACCACTTCCACCAAAAGGATCTAAGATTGTACCATTCTCTGGACAACCAGCTTTAATACATGGCTCTATTAAGTCTTTAGGATAAGTTGCAAAATGTGCGCCTTTAAAAGGTTTGGTAGTTACAGTCCAAACATTTCTTTTATTTCTAGTTGGATTAATCATATATGTTCCATCAGCTTTTTTATAACCAGAATGATCTACAAAAGAAGTGCCACTACCTCCCATATTTTTATCAAACTTTTTTCTACCCATAGCTTTCATATTGCCATTTGATTTCATACCACCATTGGCTCTTGAAGATCCTTCTTGATTATCAATATTTTTTTGCAATAATCTTATTGCAGTTGTATCTGTAATAGGTTCTTTAATAGCCTCTGCATCATAATAATATTTTTTAGATTTAGTTATTAACCATATTTTTTCATGGCATGATGTAGGTCTATCTTTAACACTTTCTGGCATGGGATTAGGTTTATGCCAAATTATTTCTGATCTAATATACCAACCTGCATCTTGTAAGGCTATGGCAACTCTATTAGGTATCATTAATAAATCTTTTTCTTTAATACCATTTTGTACTGGGGTTCTAGTTACTCCATATTCTTTATTACCTCTCAAAGATTGATTCGTAGTAGATGTTCTTTTACCACTTGAATAACTATCGCCAACATTCCACCAAATTGTAGCTGTATCTTTTAATTTAGGTTTAAAAGTTTCAAAAACCTTAACTGTATTAGCTAAATAATCTTGATAGGTTTTTTCTAAACCAAACTGACCATCAGCTCCATAATCTCTTAAACCAAAGTAAGGTGGAGAACTAACAACAGAATCAATAGAATTATCTTTTAATTCTTTAATTTTATCTATGCAATTACCATGTATTATTTTTATTTTTTTCATAGCTACTTACCAAACCGATCCTTGATTAATTGTTTCACTAAAGGATCCCTTTTATTTAAATGATCCGTGCTCCCTTGTTCGGTCTTCTTCTTTTTTGGTTGTACTTCCTTCAAGGCCACTACCTTAATAAATTCTCTGCAGTGATGAACTGTTTTCCAACGATAGTATTTAGGCAGACTGAAAAAATGATCTCTAGCCTCTTTCTCATTTAAAAACAAACCATAATGTTTAATTTCTTTTGTGTGTTTCCTGTCGTCCCTTAAGGTAAACTCACGATACTTCACTACAAATTTAGGTGCACTACGATAGTACTCATAGTCTTTTAATTCTAACAAAGTTGGTTCTGGTAATATGCTCATTATGCTGCCTCCATTATTAAATATAAAGCACCTGCTACCGCCATAAGTATTCCTAGAGTAAAATTCAGTTGCATTGCAATCAACACTCCTAGCATCAGAGTAATACAACTTAAAGCGAATAATATTTTTTTAGTCATTACGTTACCTCCTTCATAGTGGTTAGTCATTAAGTATGCTTCCTCCTCCCTCACGGCTAAGTAATTTTCAGTTAAGATAGCTGTCCACTTTTCAATTTTTTCTCTTGCCCAGCCTGCATCCTGGGGCTCCGCCTTTATCAGCTGGTCAATTAATACTTGTTGTCCCTGCTTTAGTTCTTTTCTTTTAGTCATTTTAGTTTTCCTTCCTGTTATTGTTTTTGATGGTGGTTGGTTTAATACCCTTGAGATCTTTTCTTATGTTTACCTGGTACAAACTAGGGCTTTCATATGCAGCTTGTAACAGTTCTTTAGTATATAATTTCCAGCAAGTAGAAGGTGTTTGTTTTTTAATCCTAACACCTCCTAGACTAGTCATTTCATAAGAAGCACAATTAAGCGGTTTAAATAATCCTTCGTTTGTTTTCATATTATGCTGCCTCCTTCATTAGTTCTTCGAAAGAAATTTTATTTTCAGGGAAAGAAAAATCTCTTTCAATCTTTAAGCCCATAGGAAGGGCAAGGTTTTTAAGTTCGTCT
>Ga0222670_1000032_pt1 | contig 65894 bp, 72 predicted proteins | sample AntAcemetagen732_FD_181148 | JGI IMG/M metagenome (GOLD analysis project Ga0222670, IMG submission 181148) | Saline water microbial communities from Ace Lake, Antarctica - #732 | ecosystem: Environmental > Aquatic > Non-marine Saline and Alkaline > Saline | place: Antarctica: Ace Lake... | reverse complement strand
CTAGCAACTGCATGGCTGACGGATTACCAGACAACAATCTCCAATTTATTTTATCTTGATTTTTTTCTAGCAAGTGCATGGCTGACGGATTTCTAGACAACCAATTCCAATGTATTTTATCTGGATTTTTTTCTAGCAACTGCATAGCTGACGTATTGTAAGACAAGCAATCCCAATTTATTTTATCTGGATTTTTTTCTAGCAACCGCATAGCATCTTCTGACGGATTTCTAGACAACCAATCCCAATTTATTTTTTCTGGATATTTTTTGAACAACTGAATAGCACCTTGAGAATTATTTTCAGTTAACCGATGCCAATTTATGTCATCGGTATCAATCCAATCAATTAAACACATTGGTAATTCAACATTCATTGTTTTTAACAAATGTCACATATAAACAAAAAAAAATCATTTTTTTTCGAAAAATAATTATTCAGAATTAAAATGAAAGTCACTCAAAGCCATCAACTCTCCAATCTTTAAACGATGTTAATCGGTTAAGCAATGTTGCGAAGTAATCCATAACCGAGATAAGAATGCCGTGCAAAATATGTTAAACATCGTGAATTCTGTGATGAATACAGGAAAACGACCCATGAATCTTTATGTAGATAATTATTTTTTTTCAAAAGTTAAAATAACACTATATAATACATGGGATACAAGGTAAACTTTCTCGGAAAAAAAGAAAAGGATAAAATACCGCCTGTAATATTTTCACTTGTTTTTAATGAACCTTTAGAAAATCAAACGGCGAATTCTTCAAGTACACCTATTTACTATACTAACTCAGAAATACATACCGATGATACCGTGGAAATTATTAAATTAAAAATAATAAATCAAATTGCATTACTAGTTAAAGAGAAAGACGTAAGTCGAGCAAAGTTAAATGAATTATATTTATTTGGACAAGTAAATGAAATTGTGTATGCTGAAACCTTAAAACAATATATTCAAAACGACAATAATGGACGTAGCACAATAACACATAATTACGCGTACAATCTTCTCTGTAATTTAAATAGCAATTTAAGTGTATTAAAGAATACAACAACTTTAATTACAATTGATGCAATAATTCAGCATATATTTTCAGATGACAAGTCTAAATCTATATTAATTACTAAGCAAATTGGACAAAAAGAAATATTCCCTCGAATTGGTAAAACATTTATAACAGTTGTAAATCCAAATTTACAGTGGAGGCAAGATGATGATACGGTTTTGCTAAAGCCTGTAAATCGTAATCCTTTTATGCTATTTGAAACATTTAGTCGTGATAAAGAATTAGCGGATAAAACAATAAACTGCTGCTGGTCAGAAAACATTATTAACTTATCGGAGCATTCGTCTGAAAAAGAGTCTGATTTTACAGACACTCAAAAAGCATGGTATTTTTCTTTATTAAATAAAGCTGAGCCAAGCATTAAGGAAATGGAAATGTTGCAAACATCAATTCATGTTATTAATGAATTATATGCAACACCAAAAGATAAAAGTAATTTGATATTTGGTGTAGAGCAATTTAACATAACAATTCTACCAGTAAAAACTGTGAAAATACCTCTTTATACCCTATTTAAACTATTGTCAACATCATTAACACATCCGCTCATTAAGTACAATCCAAGAAAAATTGAGCACAAGATTGAACATCAGACTAACGACTTTATCATTGAAGATGATAATGAAAAAGGAATAATCTATAAATTATATAGCGATACACGCACAACTACAAATCAAAAAATACCGTTTTTAGCAAAAGAGCACATAAACACGTTTATTACACACCGAGAAATAAAGTCTTTATCTGTGTATGTATATAAATTAAAATACAAAGATACACATTATTATATTACATGCCAATTTCACAATGATGGACGTATTTCAGTATATTCCACATATCCAAATGAAAATATTTCGTATCCAATTCAAGTTAAAGATGTGAAAAATATAATTGATTTAGCATTAAATCCCATATTAATAAAAATAAAAGAGGTATTAAAATCTTATTATGTGATTGAGTTTAATGATATGTATGCTTCGAATATTATTATAAATAGTTTATCTTATTACATGTCGTATAGTAAAGTAATACGCAATGATTTAAAATTAAAAACAAACACAGCAAATAGATTTATTGCCCAGTTATTTGCCAAAGAAATAATACAAGAGAGTTCAAAAAACAAAATTATTTATGCTAAAATATCAAAATCTCGAGAGCAAGGATTTCCTGTTATTTTTGATGACAAATATATGTCAATTACTAAAATTAATAATTTGTATTATATACCTGTATTGTACACTTATTTTAATGCTCTTTTTTACAGATTGTTAAACAAAAATAATAACCAAATAATAAATAAACCCAATTCAAAATCAAAATCTCTTAAAAATCAATTAAGTGCTTCAAGTAATGATGTAATGTTAAATTCTAAATTTAACTCAAAATCAGATTCAGATTCAGTTTCAGATTCAGATTCAGATTCAGATTCAGATTCAGATTCAGATTCAGATTCAGATTCAGATTCAGATTCAAACTTAAAAAATGATGATTTAATGAATGAATTGGAAATGTTTGGAGGAGCAAAATCATTAGGAGATAGAAATCCATTTGTTTCTAAAATGAAACAAGTGATGCCAGATTTATTCAAAGAAAATGTTAATAATATGGATTTAAATTTAAAAAAATATTCACGAACTTGTCAAAATCATGAGCCATTAATTCTTACTGAAATAGAAAAAACAAAAATGGTTAAAAATAATAACATAGAAAATCCTGAGACACAATTACTAAAATACGGCAAAGACAATTATGGTGACTCTCTGTATTTTACATGTCCGCAGTATTATTGCATGAAAGATGGAGATCAAAAAATGGTTTCTGCTGAAGATGTAAAAAATGGAAAATGTGGACCCATAAAAGACATTAATAAAGCAACTTTTACGGACTTAAAAAATCGAGGAAATAAGCAAGTTTACATGCCATATGATGAAAATGCTTGGTTTCCTGGATTTAATGCTAGCAAGTTACAAAACGGATTTTGTTCACCATGCTGTTTTAAAAAGATTGGCAACCGACATATAGAAAAACAAAAAGAATGTCAAACTGAGGATACGGATACAGATATGAATACAGATACGGATATGAATACGGATACGGATAAAGTTAAATATACAAATATTAATAAATCAATAAATACATCGAAATCACAATTAAAATCAAAAGATTTTTCTCAAAATCCAATGGATAATTTATACATTTTAGGAGCTGATAGTAATATGCCAATTACAAGCAAACGATGGGGATATCTTCCAAATATAATTCAAGAGTTTTTAAACAATTCAAGTTCGGTTTGTACTCAAGAAAAAAATCCAACATTAAATACATCATTTGATTATAAATGTCTTTTGCGATATGGAGTGGATATATCTGTGACAAAGTCTTTTATTGCTACTATTGCAAACATGCTATATTATAAAAAACAATCATCAACGATTTTAAGTGTGGAAGAAATGTGTCAATATATTGCAGACAATATTACCATTGACAACTTTGTTTTAGCACAAAATGGTAATTTGTTTGCTGTATTTAATAATTTAAATTCAGAAACAAGCAAAATCCCAGTAACAAATATTGAATCAAAATACAAGTCACAGTTGTTTTCAGTTTCAAAAAAATCAGAAGTAAATTTATTTATTGTTCAACTTATGCAAGCATTTGAAAATTTTCAAACTTATTTAATAGACCCATCCAGTTATATTGATTATACATATTTGTGGGATATTTTAAGTGTTCCAAATTCGAAATTTTTTGAAAATGGAATTAATATGTGTATTTTAGAAATGTCCAAGGACAAAAGTGAAGTTAGTCTTGTATGTCCTACTAATAATTCGATAAGTGGATTTAATCCTAATAAGCCAACATATATAATTCTTCAATCTTATGACCACTATTTTGAACCAATATATTTTCACAAAAATGAATTTATTAGCAAAAAACAAACTGTGCAAAACATTAATAAATATTTTCTGTTGCACAATAGTCCCAGTTTTATCAAAGATGTAATTACAAAGGTTATTGTTCCTACTTTTAAACAATGTTCTGCCAAAACAGGGTCTTTACTAAACCTAACACAATTACTTGGTTTTTTATTTTCAGAAAAATTAGTTTACAACTTAAAAAGCATGGTTTTGGTTATGAATTTTGTTGGTCAAATTATCGGCACAACAATCAATATGAACCCACCATTTTCATCGGATATTATAGGTTTTATTCCGTGCATACCATCAAGTCACATGTTTAATATAAATCCAAAAATCAAATTTATAAATGAACTTAAATCAAACACTTATGCTGATACTATTGAATTTTACACTAAACTAATAAATATTGGTGTTTATACCATGGTTCAAATAGAAGACTCAACACAAAACGTTGTTGGTTTATACTTTAAAGATTATGAATTTTTTGTTCCGTTTACAAAATCACAAACATATACAAAATTGTCTAAAGAGTTTGAAATAGAAAAAAACGATATAGTGTCTAAGATTAATGAAGCAAACATAGAAACACAATTATCTTTAAAAAAAGATGAAGACCGTATTAACTATACAAGTCGAATTAAGCTGGAGACCAAGTTTTACAACATATTTAAAAATACTATGCGAAACTTAGTTTTAAATAATTTGGAAGCATATGATAAAATACACGCTTTGTGTTATGAAATGAATAAATCAGTATTTTATCCAACGTTATTAAATAAGGTAAAAACAGTTCTGGAAACATTAGGTAAGCAAAGTGTTTTGTTTACAAAGTCCAATAACTTGTCGGACTATTCTTTGTTGTCAAGATTAGAAAGTAACAAGACACTAATTCTTCCCAAATATAACTTATTAAATCCTTCTCAAGAGAATAAACAAATATACTATACAAAATTAGCAGACGAGTTGTTGCGTTTTAAGCATATTAGTCAACTGTTTTTTAACAAGAAACAATTTATTTTATTTCAGTCTTTAACAAATGATCCTTTAATAACAGAAATACTTATTTTAGAATCACAATTATTGTACAAAAACAAAGAGTATTTAAAAAATATTAAAAGTATACGTGAAGACAATAAAAACCCATACCAAGTAAAAACAACATATAATTCAATAACACAATTTGACAAAACAGCAGTATCTTATACAAACTTAATGAAAGAACAAGATGAAAATATTAAAAATACAGTATCTTTAAATACAGAAAAATGCACGGATTTGCCAGAAAATATAAGTGGTAGTTATTTGTTAAAGTCACAATGTTTTAAAAACCCGTCTTTGTATCGCGAAATTAATTATGGAAAACATAATGAATGTGGTTTAGTACTCATTGTTGATCTTGTGTTTATATTATTTAAGCAAACCATAACAGTAACCTCAATAAAATATCGTTTGATTGAAATATATAATTCGCTTATGGTAACTAAAGATATGGCTAAAAATATCGGTAAAATATTAGACATAGAAAGACAGTCAAAACGAGCAGTGGGCCTAATAAAAAATGGTAGTATGAAAATTAGTGACTTAGTTCTTGATGAGGATTTTTATCCTATAATTTTTGATCTTTGGATCTTGCTTAATTATTTTAAAATACCATCAGTGTTAGTTTCCACATATAATATATCTCAAGCGAATCAGTTTGACAACAAAAAGATGTTTATTTGTTATGAAGATAAAAATTCAAATCCGAATAATCAAATGTATGTATATATTCATGTTCCCGCAATGCATCAGAATCGTATTATTTTTCCAAAATACTTGCTGATAACCAAAAAAGTAAATGCAAACTCAAAAGTTTTGTCCAAAAGCGATATATTATTTCCTGTATCAAATTGCAAGGATTTACCACCTCCGATTATTACACCCGAATACTATGTTACTAACTTTAAACCTGCTGTTACATATACAAATAAAAATAAAACAAAAAAGTTTTCTCAATATGAAAGCATGTCTAATTCAACAAACTCATCATTAAGTAAAACAAAAAAAGGAAAAAGTAAAAAAGATAAAAAAAGTAAAACTAAAAAGATAAAAAATGTTGATTTCATTTTACCGAAAAAAACTAAAACACAAAAAAACTAAAACACAAAAAAAAAATAAAAATAATATTTGTAATAATTAAAATAGTAACAATGAATAATGATTTTATTGTTTTAATTATTTCAATTTTTGCTGTTATATTTATTGCTACATTTAGTGGCACATTTCTTAGTAATAAAGAAGGTCTTACAACAATATCATCTGTATCAGGTTCAGCAGGTCTTGCATCAGATTATGCCGACAAAGTAAAATCAAAAGCAGTTGAACTGCAAGACACACTACTTATTTCAAAATATAGAAAAGAATATGAAACGGCTCTTATTCAACTTGACGATTATATAGGCATGCTAATGGTACAGCAGTCATTAAACTTAAAACTGGATGGTGGTAAAGAACTGTTGGTTGGACTAAATGCTTTAAATACTTTAAAAACAGCTAAAGACAATTTGAATGTTACTATGGAACATTTAGACAAACAGTAAAAAAAGACGGTTTAAAAATATTGATTAGTTAACTAATTACTGCTTGAAATATTGTTTGCACTTCGGTTAAAGTTTTGTAAAAACTATTGAATATTTTCTTTTCTGCAAACGTCCAGGCATAATTTACATCGACCTCGGCATCTTTTGCTTGGTTATATAGGTAGCTACTTTTTTCGTGAATGATTGTGACAATATTATTCCATAATTGATAGGTTTGAGAAATATTACATTTGTGCAGTTTGAATATGTTTAGCACCAATTGGCCATCCGTCTGTACTATTATTCATAACACGTCTGGGTTTAGGATACCATGTTTGTGTTCCGTCTTTCCAATACAAGGGACGAATTGTACCAGGAACATCCGAATCAGTTGTGGGAAATACACGTTGTCGACTAGGCTGAATAACAATTTTTCCTGTGCATGAATTCTGCTGGGCATCACACTGCAAAGTGCCACCATCTTGAATAACCAATTGACCATCGTTTAAATTATTTGGACAAGTTAAAGGCAACGTAGTTTCAGTTACGGCTCCAGTAAAAGGGTCGACTAAAACGTTAAGCGCTCCATTGCGTTTGAGCATTTTTGAGTTTGGGTTGGATACAGTTTGAGACTGTGTAGCCCATGTTATATGTCGTGTTGTCCACTGACCTCGTGCCATTTTAGCATATTGTTGTTTTTTAGTTAAGTTAGAACTGTTGTTTTTATGCTGCAACACATTTCCTTTTGCCAACATATTTGCGTTTTCATTGTCTTTTAAATAGTTTATGTAAACATCGGTTGAAGGTACTGTATTTAAAGGTTCAAGAGTGCAACTATTTTGCACTCGGTTCCAAACTCTTGGTGGAACAGGTAAGTAGTTGTTTCCTAAACATGACATTATAATATGACATAATATAAAAATATTTTATTAAATTACAAGAAATATAATATATTATGAACAAAATAAAACATAATCAATGTTATCAAGAAACGTATTTTGGAAAGAGTGTTTACAAAAGTGCTTGGACAAAATTAAAAATAATAAATGGAAAAATGTAAATGTTTTGCGAGATATTTTGTTAATCTTTAGGGACGAATTGAATGGTTTAATTTTTCCTTATTTGTGCGTTTTAGGTGTTTATACAGTTTGGCTTCTTGTTCTTATGATTTGCAATACTTTTTTACTTTGGTCGCTTTGTCAAAAGTTAAGTGGATTAGGTATTTTTGCTAAAAGTACCCAAATTGTTATTGCGTAATTTTTGATTAATATAAATTTATAAAAAATATTGAGGTAAACTAACAAATGGCAAAATCTCGTAGAAACATGACCAGAAGAAATATGCGTAGACATGGAGGAAAGGGATGTGGGTCGAGTAAAGGAGGAAAAAAAAGACGTAGTTCCAAGAGAACTAGACGACGTAAACGTATGAGAGGTGGAGATAGTGCGTGGCAATACGTTTCGGGTGTTTTTGGCGACATGAACACACAGGTGGAAAATTCTTTAATGTTGAAGCCTGGACAAGATTCTGTGTCAAGACAGTCGACTCAATCGGTTCCCATTGGTCAGCCAAATGCCAATGTAAAGGGGGTTATGAGTGGTGGTCGCCGTAAGCGTAGGCGTAGCAGAAAACACAGTGGTGGAAAGAAACGTAGCACTCGTAGACGTAGACGAAGAGGTGGAAGTCGTAGAACTCGTAGACGTAGACGTTCATCTAAAAGACGAAGAGGTGGAAAGCGTAGCCGAAGCCGAAGACGTAGCCGAAGACGTAGCCGAAGAGGTGGAAAGCGTAGCCGTAAAACTAGACGCACACGTTCAACGAAAAAAGGCGGTCGCAGACGCAGACGTAGACGTAGACACAATACCAAACATAACTAAGTTAAATTTGAATAAAAAATGAAATAATTAAAATCAGGTAGTAAGTACATTCCTCATATTGCATTAAATATGACAACCAATATGTTTTGTCTAAAAATGGAATTAAGTACAAATTATTACCACGATAATTGTTGTGGAAAAGACAAGTGCGACTGTTATAAAGAATACTCAACTTCAAACGAAATAAGTTTATAAACTTATTTATTTGAATAAAGCATACTCAATTTCAAACGAAATGCTTATTAAATACATGTTTTAGTAAATTAAAACCCATCAATCATCCAATCTTTAAACTTGTGTATGTTGCAAGGATGAAACCTATTTTTTATTAGGTCTTCTTTAAACAACATACAGTTATCTTTCATCTGTTTATAATCATAGTTGAATATACGTGGGTTTTGAGACAAATTATACCAATTTATTTTATTTGGGTGCTTTTCTAGCAACCGCACAGCACCACAAGAGTTATTTCTAGACAAATTATGCCAATTTATTTTATTTGGGTGCTTTTCTAGCAACCGCACAGCACCACAAGAGTTATTTCTAGACAAATTATGCCAATTTATTTTATCTGGATTATTTTCTAGCAATTTTATAGCACCTTTTGAGGGATTACCAGACAAACTAAACCAATTTATTTTATCTGGATTATTTTCTAGCAACTGTATAGCATGTTTTGACAAATCCATTGTCAAATAACGCCAATTTATTTTATCTGGATTTTTTTTCTAGCAAATGTATAGCACCTTTTGACGGATTTAAAGACAACCAACTCCAATCTATTTTATCTTGATTATTTTCTAGCAACTGCATAGCACCTTTTGACGAATTACCAGACAACATATCCCAATCTATTTTATCTGGATTCTTTTCTAGCAACTGCATAGCACCTTCTGATGAATTCATAGACAACTCTTGCCAATTTATTTTATCTTGATTTTTTTCTAGCAACCGCATTGCACCTTCTGACTTATTTCCAGACAACATTTTCCAATCTATTTTATCTGGATTATTTGTTAACAAATATATAGCACCTTTTGACTTATTTCCAGACAACATTTCCCAATTTATTTTATTTTGATTTTTTTCTAGCAACTGCATTGCACCTTCTGACGAATTACCAGACAACATTTCCCAATCTATTTTATCTTGATTTTTTTCTAGCAACTGTATAGCACCTTCTGACTTATTTTGAGAAAGATTATCCCAACCATTTGTTCTCATTATTATATTACCAATTATATTCAATTTATATGGATTTTTGTCTATTAACAACATAGCACTTTTTGACGGATTTAGAGCCAACGCATACCAATTTATTTTATCTTGATTTATCCAATTTAATAAACACGTTGGTAATTCGGTATTCATTTTCTTTGTAAGTATATTATACAAGACAAAATATCATTTTTTAATGTAATGATTTTAAATCGATATAAATTATTTATGGTATTTGTGTAAATACACAACCGTTCCAACTAAAGAAATCATAACAGATGCGTAAATGATGCGTTGTTTCCAACGTGTGTCTTCGAGTTCCAACACAACTTTGGGTTTAAACTGTTCGTAGTAAGTAGAGTAAAATACGTGAATAGGTATTTTAGGCAACTCCATTTTTTCATTGATTTTATTGTGAACAAAGTGCATCCATCGAACAAAAGAGTCGCGTGAGTCAAGGTAAGAAGACACAGGGTATTCATCCAGTAATTTAGTGAAGTCCGAAGCAATGGATTCAACGGGAATAAAAAGGGGCAGGTTGCTAATAAAGTCATAGTATTTTTTTTTTGTAACATCATTAGGATAGTGAGGGTAATTTAATGTAATAGTGTGAAGAAAAAACCAATAGTGTGGTCCCCAAATCTCAGGATTAAGGCCAGTGCTTACAGACTGAACTTTAGTATTTTTATTATGATTCATAAGTATATCTTATTTAGTATAATCAAAATAAGATAAAAATAAAATAAATACAATATTTTACAAATAATACAATATCATGAATGTTTTTCAAATATATTGGCTATATATCTTTCACGGCATTTACTTTTATAATTCGAATCTTAAAGAACTTAAAGAATCTGAACTAGGAGTTAAAACATATTTATCTTGCCCAGCAGAGCATATTTATCACAGTAGAAAGAGACATCAATGTGGTAAGCACCCATACACCAATATGTTTGATATTTACTATGTGGAAGCCATGAATAAATACATCGGTCAAAAAAACAAGCGCCAAACAATTAGTCAAACAATTGTATTTGACTCTTTGGCTCATGTGGACAAGTATATTATGAATACCATGATAGATAATATGTAAAACTAAATTAAAAAAATGAAATAAAAGTATGCAATGTTGTTAAAGAAAACTAAAAACTATGAATGTAGAATTACCAATGTGTTTATTTGATTGGATGAATAAAACTAATATAAATTGGTATGGTTTGTCTAAAAATCCGTCAGAAGGTGCTATGCGGTTGCTAGAAAAGAATCCAGATAAAATACGTTGGAGTTTGTTGTGTCAAAATCCGTCAGAAGGTGCTATGCGGTTGCTAGAAAAAAATCCAGATAAAATAAATTGGAAGCAGTTGTGTGTTAATGAGTCGGAATGGGCCATGCAGTTGCTAGAAAATAATCAAGATAAAATAAATTGGTGGCATTTGTCTTTCAATAGCTCGGCCACACAGTTGTTAAAAAATAATCAAAATAAAATATGTTGGGATGGGTTATCTTGTAATGAGTCAAAATTGGCCATGCAGTTGCTAGAAAATAATTCACATGGAATTTGTTGGAGTTTGTTGTGTCAAAATCCGTCAGAAGGTGCTATGCGGTTGCTTGAAAAAAATCCAGATAAAATATTGTGGGACATGTTGTCTAGTAATAAGTCGGATGGTGCTATACGGTTATTAGAAAAGAATTCAGATAAAATCGATTGGAGTTGCTTGTCTCAAAATCCGTCAAAATGTGCTGTGCGGTTGTTAGAAAATAATCCAGATAAAATATATTGGTATGGGTTGTCTCAAAATCCATCAGAACGTGCTTTGCAGTTGCTAGAAAAGTATCCAGATAAAATCAATTGGAAAGCGTTAGCTGAAAATAAGTCACAACATGCCATGCACTTGCTACAAAAGAATCAAGATAAATTGAAATGGGATGACTTGTTTTATACTTATCGTTTGTATATGAACCTGCACATATTTAAGTATGATTATAAAAAGATGAAAGATAACTGTTTGTTGTTTAAAGAAGACTTAATGAAAAATAGGTTTCATCCTTCCAATATACCCAAGTTTAAAAATTGGGGAGTTAATGGGTATTAATTCTGAATAATTATTTTTTCATTTTACACAAATTCAAATAATATTGGAAAGTGGTCTGAAATAGTAATATCAGATAAAATGGTTACAGTACTTTGATTAAAATCAATAAACTTGTTAAGATAAAATCTGTCTAAATTTTCACGAACATTTGGATACGCCTTTAAATTGTATAATGCATCATATGTATACTTATGGTCGTTATTTGGTTTAACATAATATAATTCGTCAATGCATTCACCTTTACTAAAATTTAGGTCACCAAAAAACACAAAGGGCTTTTCCCTATAATTTTCCACAATCTCTTTGTACTGAGTTTTTCTTATGTTTATAGAATCAGTTGTCCGACCACTTTCTAAATGTGTTGTCATAAATAGTATGTTGTTAAACTGTAAGCACAAGTACCCACGATTCATATTGGATGTAGTATATGGCGTATATTTAATAGTATTTGTTAGTGTTGCAGTTGTTAAAATTAACATAACATTAAAGTAACTTGTGTTTTCATATGTAGAAATTGTGTAATTTAAAGACAGTTTGTTAGACAGTAATTTGTAAAGTGCGGGAATGACTTCTTGTAACCCAATTATTTCGGGATTATGTTTGTGAATAAGGTCACAAATAACCTCGCACTTATTTTCGAGGTCTCGGTAGTCGTTTTCTACGTTAAAACTAAGAATTTTCATGTTTATTATTATAGGTATTATAATTAATTAAATTATCCGCAGATGATGTTCTCTGATGATGATAAAAATAAAAACAATATAAATAAATAAAAATGAATTAAATTATTTCACAAATAAATAAACGAGTATTAATTCGTTTAATTAAATTTACCACAATCATGTCAGACATTCAAAGTATTGCGGCAAAAAATAACTTTTACATGCCCGAGTGTGACCCAGTTACGAACCAATGGTTAGAAACCAACTTTAACCCAGAGGATGAAATGCAATATCGTAAATATCGTCTAGCTAGTCAAGTAGAAAAAGTAGAAATTGATAAAAAGGTCAGTATGGTCAAAGGATTTATAAAACATAACCAGTTGGCTAAAGCCTACATAAATGCATATGGAAAAACAATCCCCATGATGGCAGTGTTTGCTAATTACGATACACTTATGGATACGTTTATTGCATATGGATACCGTCGTGAAATGACAGGTCACATAATCAGTGAACTGCGTTACCAGTATAGTAACATAATAGATTTTGAATAAAAAACAAAAAGTAAATAAAAAACAAAAAGTAAATAAAAAACAAAAAGTAAATAAAAAACAAAAAGTAAATAAAAAACAAAAAGTAAATAAAAAACAAAGGTTTTTTATTGTAAAAAATATCATAAAACAAGATATAAAATGAAAGCAAAAGCTAACCATTTAGAAATATACAGCATCTGTTTAATTGAATATTGCGTTATTTAATGGTTTGCTTAACAAGTTCACCGTTTTTATACACAGAGCATTTAAATTGCTGTTTAGATGGCTGAGAGCATACTTCTTTATTACTGTTGAGTTCGTTAATAAAAAGTGTAGAGTTAGCGACACTAGAGTAATAGAGCAAGCATACAAGCAAAGTTGCAAGAATGCTACCACCAAACACGTCCGCCATAATGCGACCTATGCCAGCCGATGTTGAAGTTAAGTTAAGACATCCAATTTGGCTTTTTACAAGTAGGTCATAGATAAAGTAAGCTATAAAGAAAAAGGTAACAAAATAATTTACCATACTAGTTTCATACTTGTAACTTTGAATAATCTGGGGAATTAAAAAGTACATGAGTGAGAAAGCAATAACAAAGGAACTGTATGTAGTGTTTCCCGTCAACTTAAACGCGTTTTGTCCAGCCCAGCACTTGTCTTCAAATGTACTAGGAGCAAAAGGTAAAGCTACGTAGCGAATGGCTGTTGCGATAAACACGAAAAAAATAAAAAGAATTCCTTTAAATGGTACGCTAGTAAATAAAGTAAATAGCAGTACACCAGTGCAGATAATGGCAGGAGCAAAAAAAGCAAATAATTTATTAATATCTTCTAAATTCATTTGTTTAGACATTTTATGAATTCTTTAATCCGTTTGTTAGTTTGACTTTATATTTTATGTTTTTAGCTTATGTTTTTAGCTTATGTTTTTAGTTTATTATTTTGGATATTAACACATTTTCATTTTTCATATCAAATGCATTCATTTCTAATGTATTCATTTCAAATTTATTTTGTCCTTGTAAAAACAAAATTCCATGAGGTGGTTCGTATAGTTTTTTATGCCACCAGCGTTGAATAACTATTGCAGCACGTATTTGATGCTTTTTGTCCATTATATTTTCAGCATTAAGTAAATCAGTAAATTTGTCTTCACGCTTTTGTATTATATGGGCGAGTTCCTGGTCTGATTTTGGTATGTATTTGTGGGTGGCTTCGTCATAATTCCATTTTTGGTTAACTTCTCGTGTGTCCACATTTTCGCACAATATTGATCGTCCATAATAATTTTTGTAAATAATGCCACACACAAAAAAATCAAGCATCATTCCCACAAAAACAAAAGATCCAGTGTGGCAATCGCTAGTTTTGTAAATATTAAGCAATCCATAGTAAAGAGATATATAAAACCAACCAGCAATTAAAAATATACGACAGTTTCTTTTTTCATTTTCTAAGTGGTTAATATGTAAAATTTAACGCAGTTTATTTATTACAAGAGTTGTCAATGAGTTTACACAAAATATCTCCGTGGCATGGCAAAGGGTGACACCAACAGCCAAGTGTTTTACCATGTAATTCAGCAAGATTATATTCATTTGTTTTAAGTTTTTGACAAATAAATGTTTCATACTTGGCCAAAATTTGGTCTCTGTTTCCATCTCGGCCAATTTTGTACGGGTTGCACCATTTTGAAGAACTGGGTGGGTAGCGTTGCTTATTAATAAATACAACACCACCACGACCAATATATAAATTAGAAGATAAATCATCGTTTATCCACTCGGCTAAATTTGCATGTTTAGGACGAATATATTGGACGCGTACGTTAACAACTGACGACATTGAAAAATCAATTGTTAGGTTATATCTAAATATGAAAAAAACAATTCATTTTTTTTTTTGTTTTTTTTGTTTTTTTGTTTTTTTGTTTTTTTTGTTTTTTTTGTTTTTTTTGTTTTATTTTTCATATAAAAATAAATAATTATACAGTACACATTATACTACTATACTAGTCAATTAATGGAAATTTCACTTGAATCTCATTCATTGTCTGGGCAAAATCACAAAACTGAAATTTTTGAACATTAGTCCATTTTGTATTACTAGCTGAATTATCATTCATTTGAGCGACTAACTCGTGTCCCTTTTTTGCAACCATTGAAACAACGGTTTTCCAAGATGGATACTTTTGGACCATTTGATGCAAAATTAAATGATTCACCAAGATATCGTCCATCGCTCTGTGCAAAATACATAATTTATACATTTGGGTTTGGGGTTGAATTAGATGGGGAAAAACATCATTATTGATGTCTTTTGCGTATGACAAATTCTGTAGTAGTTTTAATAAAAGTCTCAAGGAAATATCGTCAAAGTTAGTTTTAGCCACAGTAAAACGATTAGTTATAGTTCCAGAACGAAGTTTCATGATAAATATTGTTGTATTAATCTTTACTAATTATAGTAACACAAATTCTAAATCATTTTTTTATAAATGCATTTTAATTTTATTGACGCAGTTTTTATTTAAAAAATGTGAGTATTAATGTGTTTAGAATTTTTATAAAATGCTTAATTTTTTACTATACTAGTCAATTAATGGAAATTTCACTTGAACCTCATTCATTGTTTGGGAAAAATCACAAAACTTTTTTTTCTGAACACTGGTCCATTTTGTATTTCTGGCTGAAAATTTATTTATTTGAGCGAGTAACTCGTGTCCCTTTTTTGCAACTATTAAAATAAAGTTTTTCCAATGTGACTCCTCTTGAGCAATTTGATGCAAAAATGTACAATTCGCCAAGATATAGTTCATCAGTTTGTGCGCAATATCTATTCTATACATTTCGAGTTGAATTAAATGGGGAAAAAGAATACAGACATTGATCTCTGCATTAATGTCTGCATTAATGTTTGTCATTTTTTTCATGTATTCCTTGACAGTTTTAATAAAAACATCTTTGTCAAATTTAGTGCCCTTAACTTTAACATCAGTTGTAGTTCCAGAACGAAGTTTCATGATAAATATTGTTGTATTAATATTTAGTATGATTATAGTAATACAAATTTATAAATCATTTTTTTTTTATTATTATTATTATTTTTATGATTTGTTAGTATGAACTATATTTCCTTGACGAATAATAACAGTATTATTATCATCATCTTTATTTTCATCTGTATCTGGAGTTGTGTTTAGCATTCCAGTATTGGGGTCTAATCCAAACGCATACAGCAAAACTGCCACGATTACCGAGATAAAAATAAATGGAATAAACACAATAATCCACGAAACAACCGATAACCCTCTTTGACACAAGAGGTTTAAAAGAATTCCAACCATAATTAAAACAACCCCTTTAAAAAATGCAGTGTTGTATGCACCTTGTAACACGTCAAAAATCATTTGAACTAAAGAAAAAATAATGAATATTAATGCTGGCGGACATATGTTCTTAATATTTATCATTTTTTGTTAAAAAATATTATTACTTGATATATCCCAAGATTTTCTCCATTGGTACCGTTCTTAGAATTTCTACCAAGTCTTTTAAATCATGAGATTTAGTACACTTGCTAAAATACAATTGTGGTGAATTTATTAGTTTGTTTAACTTTATGATATTTTGTTTGTTATTTTTCAAGCCATATGCTAAGTCATCTAAGTATATTACTAAATATAACTCTTTAGTTGTAAAGTTGTAATAATAACTATCTCTTGAACAAGGTCGACGAGATATATTTAGAGTATTGTCATAAAAATGACTGGTAATGTCAATTAGTTGGTGTTTTTTAGCATATGATATTATGTGGTATTTCCAAACAATTGAATCATTTGTACTTATTGATAATTTTTCATCAATATAGACTGACATGTGTGTATGATTAGCTTCATATGATACTGGTAATTGCTTATCTTTAGTTAACGCTTTAAAATTCATATTAATAATATATTAAACCATGTTTATATATTAATTTTACCTTTAATTAAAAAATAACTAAACTATTACTTTATTCTTTATTTATCAAAAATTGGCTCATCTTCATCATTGAGAATTCCAACACGATCATCTGGGTCTCCTTGCTCATTAATATTGTATATAATGTTACTAGTTGAACCTACATAGTAAAACACATCATTAATTTGTATTTCTTCTAATTCTTCTTCTTCTTCTTCTTTTTCTTCTTCTTCTTCTTCTTTTTCTTCTTCTTCTTCTTCTAATTTTTCTTCTTCTTCTTCTAATTTTTCTTCTTCTTCTTCTAATTTTTCTTCTTCTTCTTCTTCTTCTAATTTTTCTTCTTCTTCTTCTTCATATTCTTCTTCCAAATTAGCATTTGGTTCTTCTTTATGTGTAACAATTTTTACAACCGGAGCAATTACAGGAGGATCTGGCAACTCTTGAATATCTAATTGAATTTCACTTGCAAGGGATACATTTGGATTGTTATTAATAGAATTAATGCCAGAATTAATGTCAGAGACAGAATTACTCTTGTAATTTTCATCAAAAGAATTAATCTCACTATTTTCGTCTGTAATTTCCTCATACTTTAAATCAAATGTATTAAGGATATTTGGCTCAATATAAGAAGACTCATCAGAAAAGTCATCAGAAAACTCATCATATCGAATATGCGTATTTAAAGGTTGTTTATTTATTTGTTCTTGCATCCATTTATCAGTTGAATTTTGTTTATAACTTGTATTTAAATCCAACAATTCTCTTTGCTCCTTAAGTTCTTTTTTTAGTTCATGAATTTCATGCTGCATTTTTTTAAACAAAATTAGCATTTCTTTAGTTTCCTTTTGTATAGATTTAGAAGAACCCTTGGAATTGCGTTCGTTAATAATGATTTTCATGGTTACAACTATATATACTATGTATTTGTATTTAATACATTTTTACAAATCATTTTTTTTATAAATAAAAATAAAAACAAAATAAAAAACAAAATAAAAAACAAAATAAAAAACAAAATAAAAAATAGGTATATAACAACAATGGCGGTATTTAATCCATATTTTGGTGTCTTAGCAATATTATTATTTACGGGAGCAATACTTTTTAAAAAATATACCGACCAAACAGAACGGCGTAATATGACATTGTCGGTAAATGATTATGGCGCTATTCAAAAGTACTTGCTAAATGAAACACAGTTAGATGAACTTGAAACATCAAACAAACCCATAATGTGGATTCATATTCCCCTTGAATACAATGCACGAAACTGGGAAAGTTTTAATTCTCGTTCCTCATATAATTTAAACCAACCCTATTTATATTTAACAGTAAAAAGTATAATTCGTTATTGTGACGATTCGTTTCGCATATGTATTATTGATGATGCTAGTTTTAAAAAACTTATACCTGGGTTAAACATTAACTTAACACGTGTATCTGATCCAGTACTTGGGTATATTCGCCAAATGCTTCTCGCAAATCTTGTATACAAGTATGGAGGTATGGTTACACCAATATCATTTCTTTGTTTTCAAGATCTTTTAGGACTTTATCAAAAAGGTATTCGCTTACATTCTATGTTTATTTGCGAAAATACAAATACCAACGTATCGGCATCTCATGCTGATTTTTTCCCCGATATAAGGTTTATGGGTGGTATTAAAAAATCGACAACTGTTCGTGACTATATGGATTTTATGCAGCGACAAATTTCGCGGGACTATACAAGTCAGATTGAGTTTTTGGGTGAGTTTGGTCGATGGATAAAAACAAGGTCGGGAGGAAACTTAAATACAGTTTGTGTTATTTCGGGAACATATGTGGGAACAAAAACTCTGGACGATGGACCGGTTTTGGTTGATACGCTTCTTGGATCACATACAGATGTATTAGACTTTTACAGTCGCACATATGGAATATGGATACCAAGTGATAATATTTTAAAACGCACAAAGTACGAATGGTTTGCTCGTTTGAGTATGGAACAAGTTGTTACATCCAATACTGTATTAGGAAAATATATTTTACTAGCTAACTCTCCTGATAAACATGCTGTTATTGAAACGTTAACAACACAAAATGATGATGATAATGACGCGTCAAATGTTAAACCAGACTGGATTTCATTTTGGAAAACACCAAGCGGTGTTAATGTATGGGGCCCTAAACCACAGTTTTTAGGAAATACTGTTCCTCAAGCAAATAATTAATTAAAACCAAATATAAAAAATGATATAAAAAGAAAATGTCAAAAAGAAAATGTCAAAAAGAAAATGTCAAAAAGAAAATGTCAAAAATGATATAAAAAGAAAATGTCAAATAATAACAGTTAATAATATGATATCTAAATGTGTTAATAAAGAGCATAAAAAGTTTGAACATATAATTGAGTTAAATAAAAAAGATAATGTTGTTAAAAAAAAAATAAAACCGCAATATGTTAAAACTAACCAAATGATTGAGCCTGATGCTATTCCATATTTTATTTTTATGTCAGTTCCTGTTCGGGTTTGTGTATCTGAACAAACAATTAAGTCAAATGCGGAGTTACGCAAAAAAACATTTGTTAAAGCTCAGGTTCAAACCATGATTGATAACGTTCGTGTAATTCCTGTTTATGAATTTATTCACAGAGTGCATAAGTATATACAAGAATATGAGGATCGTGTGGGTGACTTGTATGATACATATGATAACACAGACCATGGAGAAAAAGAAGCAAAAGCACTTGATGTTGTTATGAGAAAAATGTTTGGATTTAAAGATTAGTAATTTACATAAATAAAAACATATATATATTATAAATGAAATATGACAATTTTTTATTTATAATCATAGTTATTTTGTGTGCACTTTTATTTGGATCTTACTTAGGCATTTTTAACTTAAGGATGGAAGGATTTTCTGCTAATAAAACAGTAACTGTTTACACAGCTTCTAATGGTGCGACCGCTATTGTTAAACATGGAACACTAACTGTGACAAATCCAGATGGCTCAACCAGCATTTACACGGCAACTTCTTCAAACGGCCCAACATCGGGAACTTCTGGAAGTGGCGTAATTTACTATGGTCCTAATGGTGGAACCGCCACTGTGATTAACAGTCAAAGTGGTGCTAATAGTATTTCCATTAGTGGTCCTGATGGTGGAGAAGCAGTTATATTTCAAAGTTCTGACGGAACAATTGATACTGCAACCACAGATACAAGTGATAGTAATAATTCAAATAATAATGGCAGTTCATCATATGATAACTACAACCACTTTTCTGGCACGTCTTCACCTACTACTTATTATGGTCCCAATGGAGCAGTAATTCGCATTGGTGACAACTCTTTGACTGTTACCGACAAAAATGGCACAACCACCGTATTTACTTTATCTGAAGGCACTGATTCAAAAGTAACCACGTATATAGGCAAAGACGGACGCAAAGCGGTTGTTGCAGTTGATAACGAGGGCAAGTACGCAGTTAGTGTTACTGCATCAGACGGGTCCAAAGTTATGTACTATGAAGACAATGTCTACACCTATAATGCGGATAATGGAGCAACTACGTCAAGTGAAGTTGAGCCGACTAACTCTTATGACTCAGCGTTCAACAGTTATACAGGGTCAAATGTGAATGCTGTTTCTGGACCAGGAGGAAATACTGCGGTAACTAATACTAACAATGACTATTCAAGTTCGTTACCGCCTGGCGTACCAAGGTCGCAAATTCCTACGGGGCAAGAAGACCTGTACATTTTAAAGTCCGAGGTTGTTCCGCCAGTGTGTCCCGTGTGCCCAAACCTGGTTTGCCCCGAGCCCAAATTTGATGAGACCAAGTGCGGTGCTTGTCCACCTTGCGAACGCATTAACAACGATAATTTTGAATGTAAAAAAGTACCAAACTACAATGCGTCAAATTCTTCCATTTTGCCTGTCCCTGTCATTAGCGACTTTTCTGGATTTGGAATGTAAGTTTTATACACCTAGTCTTTTTTTTTCAAATTCGCTTAATTCATCAATTGAATATGTTCTGTCAGTTGAAATATTATATAATTCTTCTCCAGCGAATGAATGAGGTGGTCTATTTTGTTTAAAATTATTTAATTGATTTTTCCAATATTTTACATTTAGTGGGACATTTGGCATATATGACATATAAACTACTTCTCTTGTGTCATATCCTGATAATTCATCACAGGTTGAGTGAGGTAATCTATTATCCCATAACACTAAAGACCCTGCGGGAACATCAAGTGTTTTACATTGCTTTTGTAGTTTTGTATGAGACTTATTATGCATTCTAAAAAAATCTCCTGATTCTTCTTTAATTGTTTTTCCAAAGAAATATTTTAAAAATTCATTATGAAAGCCTTTAACAACCTGTAATCCTCCTGAAGAATTACCAAAATGATCTGTTAGTGCCATAAATCCTTGTATTGGTCTATATTTTTTAATGTTTTCAAAACATTTAACATCGTTTATTTCAGTTTGTGGCCTTCTATCTAAATGTAATGCTAATCCGCCTTCTTTTCTTATAATGTCTGGCAGTCTATAACATATTCTATCAATATATGGAAGTACGTCAGTTGATTTTCCCAATGGATAAAACGTTTGTTCTAATAATTCATTTGCTTTTTTAAATATTTCATATACGTCTGAATTGAGATGTAGACTTAATTTCCATTTGCAATAATATATCTGAGAAAGTTTGGATTTAATTCTGACATCAAAATTTGGTTCTTCTTTTTTGCTTAATATTTCATCATGATTAATATTGTATTGCATTAATTCATTATGTAAACTATTTCTAGTTTTTTCAATTTTGTCACTGGATAATACATTTTCTATTACAACATATCCATTTTTTAAAAAAAAATCTTGTTGTTCTTTTGTAAAAAGTTCTTGATGTTTTGCTAATGTATTATTTTCCATTTGTCAGATTATTGTAATATAAATATTGTTTTTATATTATTTTTACTTTAGTATTTTTATAAAATTGTGTGTTAAACTAACAAAATTGTAATAATGTATTTTGTTAGTTATAATGTTTCATAACGTGTTTGGATTTCATGAAACCATTGATTCTGATAGTAAAACACCATATCAGGCACTACACAACAATTTTAGTTATAATTCAGATACTACCACGTTAACATCTAAACCGAATGGATTAAAATTTAAGTGTGGGGATTTTTGTATTCGCAATGTAACACAATTAACATGTAGTAAAAGTCTTGACATAAATACAAGTTCAATTAAGTTGGAACATATTGTAGTGAATGATTTGAAAACACTTTATACTAAATTTCCCGATTCAGTGTTTCAAGTTGCCAGTCAGTTCAACTGCTTAGAGTTTCCAGACCCATATACTGTGCCTGAAAACGGAGTTTCCCAATATGAATACGACGGCACTCAAGGACCAACTTCGGCCTTGATTTGCTTACCTGCCACTGTATATAGACATTTTTATGTTCCTTTAAAATTGAAAATAGGTCAAACAACTAATAATCAAATAAATAATTTAAATGCAGTTGAATTGTTATTAAACAATGCTACCGAAAAATATTTTACAGTAAAAAACGGATATGTTGATGCAACTGATGGGTCATTAAACCGATTAAATAAATATTTAAATAATAATCCTCTTTTAGTGAAAGAAATTGAAGATGCCGTTTGTGTTGGTATTCAAACAAATATGGATGCTGTTATTGACCCTAAAACACCATTTATAATTAGTTCTCAAGTATTTTGCTCTGCTTTATCATGTAGATATTCAAATATAAACAATCTAAATAATTGGAAACAGTTTGCAACTATTGTTTTAAAATCTGCTTATAAATGCACTCTGTACCATGCAGCACAAACTGGAGTAAATCGTGTATTTTTAACTTTTATGGGTGGTGGAGCATTTGGAAATAAAATTGACTGGATTGTAGATGCTATGTGTGAAGCAATTTTGGAAGTTTCGCGAAATACATCTGCAACCTTGGATATTAAAGTCTGCCATTACCAAGAAATTAACTCAAATGCTCAGACAAAAATAAACCAGTACCTTACGTAAAATATAATTTTATTGTATAAAGTTACATAGGTAAGTGTTCAAAATGCGTTTTAATGTCATGTGCGTGATTATTTTTTAATATATTTTTTGCATCATATAAAAATGATTTTATTACATTACTATTCATTAACATTCCTTTTTCAACACCAAAATGATATTTGGAGTTACCATTATACTCCATCATGTTGGGATTTGCATCATATAACCCATATGTTGTTTGTAATGTTTGCAGTAACATTAGAATTTTTTCATCATTTTCAGAATTATTTTGGTTTTTCTTCCAAGATATGGTACCAACGGTATTTCCCATATTATTACTTTATGTTATAAGTTATTTTTATATTATTTTAAATTTAATAAATTAGAATCAAGTGACTGCAACCATTCCATCATTTTTTGCATATTATCTAAACGGCACTTTTTGTATATACAATCGTCATTTATTCTAATGTTTAAATTGTCTTTTATTGAATACAACCATTTGGCTGTTTCTAATTGATTATTTTCACACGTATCAATAAATATATTTTGCAGATTATGGGTTTGGGTCCAATCGTATATTTTTTCAAAATTATTGTTGCCCTTATATTCGTTTTCAATTTTAAATAAATACTTTGCTAATTTAATTTTTTTGTCTGTGCAAATAGTATAGAACATGTATACTCTTCTATTTGAAAAATGAGCACGTGAGTATTTTTTATGAATAAATTTTAAAATTTTTAGTTGATCTTCAACATCCATATAGTGATTTGTACAACATCTATGAAACCCAGCTACCATTGTATTTGTATCTTCTTCATCTAAACATCTAGTGTTTACCCTTAACATTTTTTTAATTTCGTTTGTTTTACTCCAAATCCACTTTACTATATCTAAACTCCCACAAGAACATGCGTATATAAACAATTTTGTCCATATTTTCTTAAACAATTCATTATTACAATTTATTTCAATTATTAAATCATCCAGGTTATTATTTTCACAATAACAATACAATTGTTCTTTTTTATTATCCCATAACAATTTTTCTGCATCAATATACTCTTGAGTATGTGTAGCACCATATGCACAAAACTGCATCATTAAACCAGCAGACATATATTTATGCTATTAAATATATAATGAAACATTTATTTAAATTGTTTTTTACTTTCGATTCTTTTTTTGCATCTGGTTTACCATAACTACCCCAATAATTACAAAGTAGAGTAAAAACGGCAAAACCACTAAAAGCCATGCTATGCTTTTGTGCCCATCTTTGCACATTAAATTTAATATCCACGCCCAAAACAAAATGTACGCAATCTTAATGATAAATACTAAAATAGTACTAGGGACTTCACATATAAAACTACCAACACAGTACGAGTTTGTGTTGCCAAAGTTTTGAACAATTGCCACGACAAGCACAAATAAGGACACAAGAAAATAAACACGAGATGGGGTACATAAATCACTCAATTTTTTAGGAAAAACCATTGACCGATTTTTATATTACTATTTATTCGCAATATTTGTTTTTACCTAAACAAAATAAAGATAAAAAATAACTATTATTAATTGTAATGAATACTTTAGAAATAGATTTAATTAATCATACTACATTTTGTGATGCATGTGAAAGAAATGTATCATCAGAAGAAATTCAACAGTTAGCTGTATTATATTCAAACAAGTATACTGTATTTCTTCTCGCATGTGAATACTGCAAGGATTTAGAAACGATCAAATGGATTTATAATCTGGACTCAACCATTGATATTTCTAAAGATAATGATGAATGTTTTCGCGTAGCATGTCAATTTAACCTTTTACCAGTTGTTCAATGGCTTTTGCAAATTAAACCCAACATTAATATATCAGCAAACAATAACGAAGCATTTCAAAGGGTGTGTGATAATCATGATATTGATATTGGTCAATGGCTTTTGCAAATTAAACCCGATGTTGATATTTTGGAAGATGATTATGACAAAAAATTTCAACAAGCATGTGATGAAGGTAACGAATCAAGTGCGAGATGGTTTAACGCATTATATCCAACTAAATATATAATTATTTGCATAAATTATTATTTTCTAGGATTCATAACAATAACAATAATAAAATATCAAATAAATAAAATATCAAATAAATAACATAAATACATAAAGATATAAGTAATAATGAATTATAAACATTCGAATGATTGGAATTGCAATCGTTGTTATGGTATTGTACATTATCCTAAGTTGTATTGTAAATGTGGAAACAAACGGGGAGAGTCAAAACCTCGTCTAGGAGATTGGTATTGTGTTCCTTGTGCTACGTGGAAAGATTCGTGCAAACAACAATGCTTTAAATGCAATACAATTAAACCCGAAAATGTAAATAAAACTTACTTAGTTAAAAAAAAATATTAACTAATAAATTAACAAAAATAATAAATAGTTAATAAAAGATGGATAAAACACTTACCAAATTGTTTAATTCGGCTCAGTTCAAGTTTTCCACCCTAAGCACAAATAAGTATTTTCTTTATTTTACTCTTTTTTTAGCAGTTAGCACCGTTATTGGTTACATTGCTACTAATCAGATTAAAGCTCTTATCTTTTTTGCTTTAATTGGCATGCTTGTGTCCAAGTTTACGCCCAACATGTCAATCATTCTTTTAATCGCCGTCTTGTCCACCAGTCTACTAGTATCAATGAAGACTTTACGTGAAGGGATGACAGACGATACAACGAGTGAGTCGACCGAGTCTGATACGGACAATACAGATGTTGAGGACAAACTGCAACCCACGCAGAAAAAGGCTTTGGCGGCATTAAAGGCTGAGCCAAGCGTTAAGGACGCTAAACTAAAATTGGCAAAAGGTGGTGTGATTAAAGACGCAAAGCAAGTGGATGTTGAGGAAACAACAGGTGATACTGATGAGCCTGAGGCCATGACTTCCATGTCCAAAAGTCAGAACAATGCCAAGGGTGCATCTAACAGAATTGACTATGCATCAACCTTAGAAAGTGCTTATAGCGATTTAGAGGGAGCACTCGGCAGCGGTGGAATTAAACAACTTACCCAAGATACTTCAGCCCTTATGTCCCAGCAAAAGGAATTATTTCAATCCATGAAGCAAATGGCTCCGCTAATTGACGATGCTAAATCTATGCTTAAAGGCTTTGATATGAAAAGTTTAAATGGTCTAGCTTCAATGGCTACTAGTGTTGCACCATCTGCTCCTGTTTAATTGATACAAAAATATTGAGGGGTAAGTCATATTTTGAATGTTTTTTGTTAAAAATGAAATAAAAAAGTGTCTTTTCATATATTAAAAAAACCATGAATATTGAATTACCAATGTGTTTATTAAATTGGATAAATCTAGATAATATTGATTGGGATTGGTTGGGTTGCAATCAGTCACTAGGTGCTATTCAGTTGCTAGAAAAGAATCCAAATAAAATAGATTGGTGGTCTTTGTCTTCTAATCCGTCAGAAGGTGCTATGAACTTGCTAGAAAAGAATCCAGATAAAATCGATTGGCAAGAGTTGTCCTGGAATTCGTCAAAAGGTGCAATACAGTTGCTAGAAAAAAATCAAGATAAAATTGATTGGCGTTTGTTGTCTGAAAATCCGTCAGCTATGCATTTGCTAGAAAAAAATCAAGATAAAATAGATTGGAATCATTTGTCTATCAATCCGTCAGCTATGCACTTGCTAGAACAAAATCCAGATAAAATAGTTTGGTATACATTGTCTGGCAATGCATCAGCTATGCACTTGCTAGAAAAAAATCAAGATAAAATAATTTGGAGTGAATTGTCTGCCAATCCGTCAAAAGATGCTTTAAGGTTGCTAGAAAAAAATCCAGATAACATACATTGGTTTGACTTGTCTACAAATCCGTCAGCCATGCACTTGTTAGAAAAGAATCAAGATAAAATAAATTGGAAAACTTTGTGTATGAATACGTCGGAATTGGCTATACAATTGCTAGAAAAGAATCAAGATAATATGGATTGGCAAGAGTTCTCTCAAAATCCGCATATATTTAAGTATGATTATAAACAGATGAAACAAAACTGTATGCTGTTTAAAGAAGACTTGATGAAGAATCGGTTTCATCCTTGCAATATACCCAAGTTCAAAGATTGGGGAGTCAATGGCTTTAATTTTGACTCCAATTAAAATAAAAATGATTTAAAACTTGTTATTAAATACTATAACATAAAATTAAAGAAAATGCAAACAGAACCTCCATGTTACATTGCAAAGTATGCAGTGATTTTGGATAAACCCTTTAATAAAATTGTCAAGTGGGAATTTGTGTTTTCCATATATCCTATTTGGGAAACGTTTAAGCAACATTTAAACTATGGATATCTTATCATAAGAACGGTTAAACAAATCCAAGAACTTTACAATACAATTAAAAATGGAGATGAGCTTATTCATATTGACTACCAACTTAACGAGAGCGAATTCGATAATATTACAATAAAAAACAATCCCCAACTAAGCACAATGGTTGGCGAAATATATGAGATATTTTGTGGCAAGTTAAACAGCTTTAATTACGCAAACGTAGATTATGATACAAGAACAGAAATGCTTTCTATATCTGGTAAAGATGCCTATGGTAAAAGTAAGCCTGTTTTTACCCAACACTTGTCGGTTTGGTCTCAAGATACATACCACAAAAACAATCTATTAATGCATAGAGATTTTGCCAAGTTGTTTGACATGTTAATAAATGAAAATGACCCAAAATTTGTGCTAAGATTTCGCAATCATAAAGATGATGTTCTTAGAATAGTTCGAGACGAAAATACGATCATCATGCAAACTAGTGACTTTAACAAAATTAAGTTCGTCATAAATACGTCATTTAGTACTGCTATGAACAAGATAGGAACCCACATGACGACTTATTAATTAAAAAAATTATATTTGAAACATAACCAGCACAATATCATTATTAGTAGAAACTCTATTTATAATTTTTTGAATTTTATCCCAGTCTCCACCCGAAAGACCTGCTCCAATTTGAGGTATACCTATAACTTTTCCTTGAAAGTCACAGTTTATTTTTTCAAACAGTTGTTTAATTGCATCATAATCAACCTGAGGATTTTTCGGATTACCATAACGATACTCTGTATATCCATTAATTATGTATTTATTAGAACTTGTTTGACATAAACTATATGAACCAAGTTTATTTTTATCGTTTTTATTCGTAGTTAAATCCACAGCATATGCTGCGGGATATTTTTTTTTAATTTGTTTAGCCAAACCTGCTCCCATTGAGTGAACACAATTACAACCATGTACAATAATGTCAAATTTACCATTTTCAAACAAAGTTAGCAAATTTCCATAAACAGTATTCATTGTATGTTTCTTGGTATTGTATTTTTATCATGAGTATTTTTTATATTTCATTTTTTATTTCATTTTTTATATTTCATTTTTTATTTCATTTTTTATATTTCATTTTTTATTTCATTTTTTATATTTCATTTTTTATTTCATTTTTTTATTTAATATAGTTTTATAAGACAGTTAAGGTTTTAATAAAACTGTATCCTGTATAAAATTTATATAATAATAATAACAAATAAACAAAAAAACAATATACATGTTTATTAGTAATAGAGATAAAAATATAAAATGGCAGGAGGAATATTAAATATTATATCCACAAGTCAAGAAAATATTATTTTAAATGGCAATCCTAAAAAGAGTTTTTTTAAAAAAACATTTATGTCATATACTAACTTTGGGATGCAAAAGTTTCGTGTGGATTTTGAGGGCGCTAAAACTCTCCGCATGTCAGAAGAGTCTCATTTTTCTTTTAAAATTCCTCGCTATGCTGAACTACTCATGGATACTTATATTTCTGTGCAACTGCCAAACATTTGGAGTCCGATTTTTCCGCCACAAGAAGAAGATGGTGATGCAGGCAAGTGGGCACCATACGAGTTTCGATGGATTAAAAACCTTGGTGCAAAGATGATTCGCAAAATTTCAATTACTTGTGGCAACTATACGCTGCAGGAATATTCGGGCGACTACTTGCTTGCAGAAGTACAGCGGGACTTTACTGAAACTAAACGTAACATGTTTAGTCAAATGAGCGGAAACACATGCGAACTAAACGACCCTGCTAACTGTGGAGTACGAACTGATGCTTATCCCAACGCATTTTATACAAGTAATATATCTGGGTCAGAGCCGTCAATTCGTGGTCGCACTATTTACATTCCATTAAACAACTGGTTTAGTCTTAAAAGTCAAATGGCTTTTCCTTTAACATCTCTTCAGTACAATGAGTTGCACATTAATATTACATTTCGCCCAGTGAATGAAATGTTTCAGATTCGTGACGTAAAAGACTTGGCTAATAATTTTCCCTATATTGCTCCCAATTTCAACACATTCTACTCTCAGTTTTACCGTTTTATTCAGTCTCCACCAGACGTAGAACTTGGCATTAATTCATACACGGACACCCGCACTGATTGGAACGCTGACATTCATTTAAACTGTACTTATGCTTTTTTGGCCAATGAAGAGCGAGAACTGTTTGCTAAAAAGAAACAGGAGTATTTAATTAAACAAATTCACGAAACTACATTTCACAATGTTACGGGACCAAACCGTGTAGAACTAGATGCTATTGGAATGGTTTCCAACTACATGTTTTACTTTCAGCGAAGTGACGCTAATTTGCGAAACGAATGGTCTAACTACACAAACTGGCCCTATGATTTTTTGCCATATGACCTATCTCTTGCTCCTGACGAAACTACTGTAATGTTTCCAGATGGGGAATCTGCTACAGGAATTGGTCCTGGTCTAGAGCCAGATGGAACTCCGTCTGGTCTCATGATTACAGGACCGCTTGCCCCTTCCAATGTAAAAAATATCATGACAGAAATGGGAATTTTGATGGATGGTGAGTATCGTGAAAATCTCCAACCGTCTGGCGTGTTTAACTACATTGAAAAATATACACGAACACCTGGAACCGCTCCAGACGGGCTCTATTGCTACAACTTTTGCCTGAATACATCTCCATTGGATTTACAACCATCTGGAGCAATTAGTATGAGCAGATTCAACACGGTTGAGTTTGAGTTTAATACTATTATTCCTGCTTTAGACCCACTAGCACAGAGTCAAAATATATGTGACCCGTCAACTGGTGCAGTAATTGGCGTCAACAAACCAACGTGGCGTATTTATGACTATAATTTTGACATGCGAGTGTTTGAAGAGCGGTACAATACCGTGTATTTTTTGGGCGGCAATGTGGGTATGGCGTATGCTACTTAATTTATTTATTCTATAACTACATATTCTTACCAACTTTGCGTTTATATTCTTCTGTGTTTTGTTCATATTCAAACAAACTTGTTTTTAGTTTATCATTTTCTGCTTGAAGTTGAACGACATGTTTCCACATGTTTAATTCTTTTTCGGTTTTTGACAAACATGATTTTAAATGATTATTTTCTCCAGTTAACTCTGCAATTTGAAATTTTAAAGTTGGTTCGAGTCCATGTGTTCCTTGAAATATATTAGGATTTGCATAAAAGTAAGTCGGGTCTATTCTTTTTACATGTTCATTGTCAATATATTTTTCAAATAAATAAAGTGCATTCGGATTTTTAGCTAACAATATCCAATATACATTATCCAATTCTTCCAAGTAATGTGTTTCGACGATATGAATTAATTTAGTACTTCCGTATTGACACAAATTTTTAATTGTTGTATTTGTTGTGTTACTGTCAGTAGATGATGGGTTAAATGGCACACTCAACATTAGTTCAATAATTATTTCTGAATGCTGTTCAATATACAACATTGTATTTGGGTTTGAATTTTGTATTAATATTCCAATACCCCTAAGTTTATAGTGTTGAAGTGTTTTTAACTCTATTGGTATTGGTTGTTTTATTGATTTTAAACTCTTATAGGACTTATTATATTGATTTTCCAAGTTAGTTTGAAGAAAAGATAATAATTCGACTTGCATTGTGTTATATTTGACAACTTAATATAACCATAACCCAGAATTTAATTTCATTTTTAAATTAAAATGACAAAATAAATGTTATTTAGTTTGTTAGTTGGTTCATTAATTTCATAGTATAAAATTAATTTGTTTGTTTATATTTATGTTATTTTTTGGGTACAAACTAACATAAACAAAATAATATTGCATTATTATATGAAGTCTAAAAATAAGACGCGAAAACGAAAGCGTATCTTTGTAAAAAAAGATTTCGTATCAGGTGACGGTATGGTGGTAAGTCTTTGGGGACCAGCCATGTGGCACTCATTGCATACCATTAGCTTTAATTATCCAATAAAGCCAAGCAAATCAGACAAAAAAAACTATAAAGAATTTATAACAAGTTTAACACATGTTCTTCCATGCAAATATTGTCGAGATAACCTAGTAAAAATATTAAAAGTTTTACCCATGACCAGTGCAAGAATGAAGGATCGAAACTCTTTTTCTCGCTACATGTACTTGTTACACGAAAAAGTCAATAAAAACTTGGGGAAAAAGTCGGGACTTACGTACTGTGATGTTAGAGAACGGTATGAGCATTTTCGTTCAAGATGCAGTACAGATTTAAACAAGTCAAAGTCAAAGTCAAAAACTCATAAACATAAAAAAAACATAAAAACAAAAAAAGAAAAGGGTTGTACCGAGTCGCTATATGGAAAAAATGCCAAGTGTATAATCAAGATTGTTCCAAAAGAAGAAAAATGCAAGACATTTCAAATGGACAAGACATGTAAAAAAACAAGAAAATAAAAAATCAATGTGTTATTAATTCATGCCACACATTGTTATCAAGTCCATCAACTATATTAACAAGACAATACTTCTTATTCAATAAGAATCAAACCCATTTACTCCCCAATCTTTAAACTTGGATATATTGTTAGGATGAAACCGATTCTTTATCAAGTCTTCTTTAAACAGCATACAGTTTTGTGTCATTTGTTTATAATCATACTTAAATATATGTGGATTTTTATATAACCAATCCCACTTGATTTTATTTGGATTTTTTTCTAGCAACTGTATGGCTGACGGATTACTAGACAATATGTACCAATTTATTTTATCTGGATTTTTTTCTAGCAACTGCATAGCACCTTCTGACGGATTACTAGACAATTTATGCCAATCTATTTTATTTGGTTTTATTTTAAGAAACTGCGTAGCCCATTTTGACTGGTTAGAATACAAAGTTCCCCAATGTATTTTATCTGGATTTTTTTCTAGCAACTGCATAGCCCATTTTGACTTATTGTTAGACAAATACGTCCAATGTATTTTATCTGGATTTTTTTCTAGCAACTGCATAGCACCTTCTGTCGGATTTTCAGACAAATATTTCCAATCTATTTTATCTGGATTTTTTTCTAGCAATCGTATAGCACCTTCTGTCGGATTTTTAGACAAATACTTCCAATCTCTTTCATTTATTTTATTTGGATTTTTTTCCAGCAACTGTATAGCCCATGTTGAGTGATTGTTAGACAACCGATTCCAATCTATTTTATCTGAGTTTTGTTCTAGCAACTGCATAGCAATTTCAGAGTGATTGTAACACAAATTATTCCAATCTATTTTATCTGAATTCTGTTTTAACAACTGCATAGCACCTTCTGACTTATTGAAAGACAAATATTCCCAATTTATTTTACCTAAATTTATCCAATTTAATAAAGACATTGGTAATTCAACATTCATGATTCTTTGTAATATTCATTATACAACAAACAAAAAAATCATTTTTTCTTTTTATTTTTTTTTTTTGGCTTTTCTGCAACTGTAGAAATATTTTTAGCAAGGCCCAAGCTGATATGAGCAATTTCATCATCTGTCATGGGTTTATACTCTAAAACTCGTTTTTCCATGTCTGCGGTAGCTTGTTTTACGGCATACTCTTTTTGCTCTTGTTTTTTTGCTAGGTTTTCTTTCATGCGTTGTCTGGTATCTTCGCGTTGCATTGCAGCGTTCATTTTAGTTACATCCATACGCTGTTTTCCTTTACCTCCTGCTCCACCTTGGCCCATAAACTGCTTCATTAAAGCATTCATGTCTAAACCCATACCTGCCATCATTTCTTTAAGACCCTCCATACCTTGGGGCATACCACCTGCTCCTGCTCCACTAAATCCTCCAGGATTCATGGCCTTCATAATTCCCATAATTTCAGACTGCAATTCGGCTTCACTAATTTCGCCAGAATCCATTTTTGCCTTCATTTTGGCTCCGCACTTTTTCGCTACCTCCATCATTTTGGTAGGATTGTTCATAAACTTTTTAAATACACCAGTTGGGTCAGTCATATTTTCAAGGTCAATATCTAAATCCTTGGCCAACTCTTCTGCCATTTGGCCGATTTTACCCTTCATTAATGTTTCAAGATGCTCCTGCATGTTTTCAAAATTAAACTGGGGCTTTTTATCACTTTTTGTATTATTTTCTTCAGTCGAACTTTCGTCGGTATTTATCTCATGAGTTGTATCTGGAAACATATTTTGAATATTTTTCATTGTTTCTTGTAACTTAGTTTGAAAATCCTCGCTATCCATGTTCTCAAACATTTTTTCAGAATCTTGGCCCAGTTCATTCTTGTTTTTAATTGCACCCATGACTGAAATTGCAATTATCTGAAGATACTTCCAAATTGTAGATTTGGTTGCGTCGGAAATATCCGAAATCCAAAGAACCTTGAAGTCAATGTTTGGTAAAAATATTGTATTCACTTCCGAAGACTCTAAAAAAATGTCAGCGTTTTCGTACACAATGTCAAGAAAACGGTCAGGATAAACCTGCAAACAATGATCCCAGACCAGCTTACGATTTTGCTCGACTTCGGTTACGCCCCACCAGTCGGGCATGGTTAATTCGGGAAAAGTAGTGCATAAATCTTGAATAAATTGGGTAATGGTGTTTCCAATATCGGGCATTTCGGTTGATAATGAAGTCATTTATCCTTTTTATTATTAATGATTTTACTTGAGTGTTTTTAACTCATTTAGTTAGAAAATAATAGATATTTATTATTTTGTACACAAAGACATTCATTTTACACTATCACAAACAATTGTCATTGCTTGTAGAACTTCATTTAATTTATCACTATACTTATTTTTTATTTTTATATCATTTGGGTTTTCGCTAAAATAATTATTAATAAATGCAATCATATCTTCATGATTATTATATTTAGTAATATCAAGTCCAATATCAAGACTTAACTCTTTAGACAAATCGATTGACATTTGTTTAATATGTTCAGGTTGTTGATCCAAGATATTTATAAATTTATATGCATTAATTATTTGCACATTTTTATCTATATTTTTATCTATATTTAACTTTCTCAATATCATATTTTCTTGCCCTACGTTGCTTATCTTCTTTGTGCTGTTTAAAATTTTGTCAATTTCCATTAGGAAATTACCGTCTTTTTTTGTGCCGTTTAATTTTTCGTTAATATTCATTATTAGTATTATTACTATATTTGTCCTTATATAACTTTGTCTTTATTGCAATAAATAATTATAGAAATGTTGCTTCATAAATCTTGTCGAGAGTTGGTCTGTACGGAGCCTTGGTAAAATCGTGTTCACGACGCGTTGTCATTTTCGTCACCATTTCCTGCTCTAATGTATAAGGAAACTTGTGCCTAGCAGGAACACCAGCCCACTTGCTGGCTTCAGTTGGGTAGTACATTTCTAACGCAGCAGAACCAGTAACAACCATAGAACGGCGAACAAGTTCAAACGCAACAAATAAGCCCAAAACACCTAGCACAGAATTTGCATAAGCAAACAAGCAAAGTGAAGCCGTAGCAATCAAAATCTTTCCTATAGAAGTGTCGATAATAGTGGCTAAAGCCTTAGGTGGGTTAGAGCCAATAATTAAATATAAAGCAAACAATACAATTAACAAAGTTTGGGGAGACTTGTTCATTTTAATATGTGTTTATATTTTATATTTTTTTTGTTTTATGAGTTTTGTTAGTTCTTATATTAATATTATGAGTGATACGAAAATATCATTAAAAATGAAATATTAAATCTGTGCAACTTTTACCACATAAAATATAACAAACATAATAATGCTTGAATTTGTATTTAACACTCGTACAAAATTCATGCTAAACCATGGTAACAATTTGTACCGACTACGAACTGCAATATTGCAGGATTGTAAAACTATTATGCTAGCGTACAATGATTCAAATGAAACAAGTGACAACAATAATTGTTGGTTAAACGCACAACATGTAAAAGAAGACATTGAGTGGCACCGCAAGGGAGCTGTAATTATGTGGATGACAAGGTTTGTTAATAATGAGTTTTACATTTACGAACCAACCCATGAAGAGTATAATGAAGAATATAAAAAATTTAAGTTTTCAAATACAAAAGCTGTATTTGAAAATATTATGCGATTTGATATGGAAGATACAAAGATGAACATTGAATAATATAAAAACATTAAATTACTTGCTCATTACGTTTAAATATAGTTCATTCTGTGTTGTTGGATTTTTTGTCATTTTTTTATATTTTATAGATTTTTATTTACAACTAAACCGATTCTAAAATAATATGGGTAATTTCTGGGTCTAAGTTCAACGTGTTTAACGTGGTTAAATAATTCTGCCACTCAATATCTGTAATATTTAGTGTATAGTTGAACCACGTTTGTGGTTTACTGCTTAGTATTTTTTGATATTTATACCGAATAATATCAAATGTAAACCCCAACTCTTCCTTCATTTCTCGAATCACAGCATTTTCTACTGTCTCGTTTTGCTCCACGCTTCCCTTGGGACTACGAAATAAGTAATTCACTCCATCATCATCTTGAGTGTTGTTATAACATACGACCTTCAGCTCTTGCATTTTAGCAATTGGGGAATTATTAACTATAGTTATTCCAGTAATAAACACTCTTACAGAAATCTTTTGAAAAGTTGGTTTTGGATTTACAAGGTATTTTTTCATGACGAGTTTAGCAAGCATATTCATATCAGAGTTTAATTTAAACGAAATCATATTATAATCCATTGTTAAAATTGAACAAATTAAAGGTTGTGTATAAATAACATGTGCTAAATCTCGGTTACTAAAATCGGCATTAACTAAACTATGTTGTTTTCGAAACTTGTCAAGAAATATGTTATCATCATGCATGGATAAATTACCAAAATCTTGGATAAGATTTGTTTTACACATGTGTTCAATAATAGGTTTACATTTATTTACATATTCTTGACTATTTTCCATAAAATTATAAATAAACTCTTGATTTTTAAATCCAGGGTTTACAATAACTAAATGTTCATGTGGTTGTAAACAATTAAATAAATTGCGAATATAACTAAGAAAATTTAGCATTATTTTTACTATTCCAAGTTAATTGTTATATTTATAAATCATTTTTTTTAAAATTGATTGTTATTTTTATAAATTACTTACAAGTCCATGCTTACGGTATTTTTGTCAGACTTTGACTTGCGAGGCTTTCTCGGTTTTTTTTTTGCCATGGATGGAGTAACAGAATTAGAGTCGCCACTAATCTGACTCATATTGTCATCGTCATGAGCTTGAGTTTGTTGTTCAGGTGCAACATTAATGGTTCTTGTCTTCATACCCGAAAGCAAATTACTAACATCAGATGGGCCACGCATTTCTGGTCTAGCTTTGCGTTCACTTCGCTCTTGTGGTTCGCCCAAAGCCAAGTTCATAGCTGAGTTATTTGCCATGTGTTGCTGAGATGGAGCAACATTTCTTGGACCAGGAGGCATACGTTCTCTGTCTCTTCCTACTGGTTGAGGAGCATTTCGGGCTTGAACTCCACGGGCTGCTGCTAAATCAGGACGATTATTGTTACCACCGCGATTTAGAGGTGGAGGCTCAGCATACTGTCCTTGAGTAGGCATGGGTGGAGGTGGTCCACCTGGTCTTTGACCTTGACCTTGACCTTGATTGGATTTTTGATTAGCACCTTGGTTTGTTATTCCGCTCATAAAATTGCCGATACCAGGATTGTTTTGCCCCATAGTATTAACAGCCGCATTCTGAAAAGACCGCATGAGCTCAGGATTTTGTCTAAAGATATCGTCCATGCCAGGTGCGGCAGTCTTGAAGATTTTATTGGACAAATTCACCATAAAAGCACTTCCGCCCAGTTGAAAGAGCAACTTTAGTTCGGGAGCAATATTGCCACGACTCTGGTATTTGTCATACAACTCGCCAAATATATCGTCATAATCATCAATATTTTCATCAACCTGGTCTCCCCAACCATCCAAGTTTATGTCACAAGGATCAAACTTATTATTAAGATACTCAACACCATTAATAAGCATCTTCATGCATCCTGCTTGAAACTTTACTGACGATTTTTTTGCCGTGTCTTCCATAATAGCATCATATTCGTTCTTCACCTCGTTAAATGGCGATTCCATGGTATATTTTTTTAACAACTGTAACTTTCCCTTGCTCTTTCGCTCCATTTCCTCAAGTTTACGAATCATGTAATACTGCAACTTTTCCTGATCGTTCTTACTCATGGGGTTATTATTGCTAGAAGCATAATTAGACGAAGGTGCCGAGGTTGAGGGCATTTCACCATACTTGCCATAATTGTCCCAAGTTTGCCCTGAACCCATGTTGGATGTTGCTGACCCAAGGTCAAGAGGTACATCGTTGTCTTCATCATTGATGTTCAAGTGAACACTAACATCATCGTCACCTAATGCAGTGTCATTAAACGATACGCCACCGCCACCATTACGGCCAGACGAGCCTTGATAATCGTCGTCACCCTTTAAATCGTTCAATTCTCGCTCCAAATCATTTAAGTCAGACAAATCAATATTGGCATTTCCTTGTTTATCTGAGTGAGATTTATTCATGAGCAACTCTACTCCACCCCCGAAATTAGAACTGGATGTTTCGTTTAAATTTGAAATATCTATTATTTCCGCCATGGTTATAGATATAAAATAGTATTCATTTACTTTTTTTACGCAACTAAAAAAACATTTTATTTGCCTATATTGGGTTAAAATAAGTATTTTATAAACTCATTAGCGTATTACTCATTAACATTTTACTCATCCATGCCCGTAATTTCCACGGGTTCGCTTGCAGAGATATCCTCTGCATACTGTGCTTGCTGTTCAACCAGTCCGTTGATTTGCTCTTGCTGCTGCAACATATCTGATTCAAGTTTAACAACTCGGTCTGTAATACCAAATTGGTCTTTTAGCTGTTGCTTTAAAGAGATAATATTTCCCGCATTTTGCTGAGCAAGAATCATGACATTATCGGGATTGCTAGTGTCGTAATCTTTGTATTCGTCTTCTTTTTCATCTGCAGATACATTGTCAGTTGACGACGTCACATCTTCAAGTCCTTCAACTAAAGAAAATCTAAATATTTTTTTGAAAAATCCATAAAATGAAATAACAACTAACATAGTGAAAAATCCAATTAAAAAATGTAAAAACTGGTTTTGAAAATAAAACATGTTAATATTATTTATTATACAATACCATTATATAATATAAATGTAATAATTGTTGAAAAAATGAATATATATAAAATTAATGTTTTAATAACAAAAACATGAACATGAATGTAGAGTTACCCATGTGTTTATTGAATTGGATAAGTAAAAATAAAATAGATTGGGGAATGTTGTCTGCAAATCCGTTAGCAATACAGTTGTTAGAAAAGAATCAAGATATAATTGATTGGAGCGGGTTGTCTAGAAATACGTCAGAAGGTGCTATGTGGTTGCTAGAAAAAAATCCAGATAAAATAGATTGGTTTTGGTTGTGTAAAAATCCGACAGAAGGTGCTTTGCAGTTGCTTGAAAAAAATCAAGATGAAATAGATTGGTTTTGGTTGTGTGTAAATTCGTCAGAAGGTGCTATACGGTTGCTAGAAAAGAATGAAGATAAAATTGATTGGCATCATTTGTCTAGTAATCCGTCAGCAATGCGGTTGCTAGAAAAAAATCCAGATAAAATAAATTGGGAGAATTTGTCTGAAAATCCGTCAGCAATACAGTTGCTAGAAAAGTATCCAGCAAAAATAAATTGGTGGAATTTATCTAGAAATCCGTCAGAAGGTGCTATTTACTTGTTTGAAAAAAATTTAGATAAATTAAATCAAATAAACATCTGGAGTAGTATTAATGGTTGGAATAATTTGTGTAGAAATTCGTCAGAACGTGCTATGCAGTTGCTAGAAAAGAATATAGATAAAATAGATTGGCGATGTTTGTCTACAAATCCGTCAGCTATGCAGTTGCTAGAAAATAATCTAGATAAAATAAATTGGGGTGGTTTGTCTATAAATCCGTTAGCTATGCAGTTGCTAGAAAAAAATCAAGATAAAATAAATTGGAGTTTCTTATCTAGAAATCCGTCAGCCATGCACTTGTTAGAAAAAAATCCATATAAAATTGATTGGGAAAGATTGTCTAGTAATCCGCATATATTTAGGTATGATTATGAACAAATGAAACAAAACTGTATGTTGTTTAAAGAAGACTTGATGAAAAATAGGTTTCATCCTTGCAATATACCCAAGTTTAAAGATTGGATGATAGATGGGTTTGAGTTAAACAAAGATTTTTAATGTAATAATTGTTGAAAAAAGTAATAAATTAAAAAATAATTATAAAAAGATGAAACAAAACTGTATGTTATTAAGAAGACTTGATGAAAAATAAGTTTAATCCTCGTAATCTTCCCTTACTAAATAAACCATTTTTTTACTTAAATGAAACTTGTCCTTGTTTGTTAGTCGTCGCTTTAAATTACATTCTAAACAAGCAATAACTACATTATCTTCATTATGACCAAGCGTATTATCTATTCGGTCAAGAGTCCATTGTTTTGGTTCATAAACATATTCATACAATACTGAAACATGTGCTTCACAATAAAGACAAATTAATTTTGATTCACATAATAACTGAATTATTTTATCTAAACTAACAAACGCATTAATATTGTACTTATTTTTCAAAATATCCTGAGATTTGTAACTTGATCTTTTTATTTTTAATAGTTTTATTATTTCTTGGCAAAAGTAATTGTGTGTGTTTGATTTTGCTTTGCTTAAAACATTATTTCGCAACTGCATTAACAACCCGTGTTGAAACTCAGTTGTATTTTGATTTGGTAAAAAAATCCATGACCTGCTTCCAATTTTAGTTATTTTATCCTTTTCAACCTTTTCTTTTTTTACTTTAACCACATTCCATTTAAATAATGGAATAGTGATTAATTTTGTATCATTTTCTTTAATATTTTGTGTTATTTGGTCAGTCATGTTATTATTACTTTGTATATATTTAAAAAACATTATTATCTGATTTTTACTCAAACCCATCTATCATCCAATCTTTAAACTTGGGTATATTGCAAGGATGATACCGATTCTTCATCAGGTCTTCTTTAAATAACATACAGTTTTGTTTCATCTTTTTATAATCATAAGTGAATATATACGGATTTGATGAAAAGGAATACCAATGAATTTTATCTGTATTTTTTTCTAGCAACTGCATAGCACCTTTTGAGTTATTCATTGACAAACAAGACCAATCTATTTTATCTGGATTTTTTTCTAGCAACTTCATAGCACCTTCTGACTTATTAAAACACAATCCAGACCAATTTATTTTATCCAATCTTTAAAGTGTTTTTAACAAACTGTTTGCAGCTGCATTTGCTTCATTTGCTGCATTTGCTTCATTTTCTAAAATGATATTTTGTCCTTTAATGTGTGTAATGTATTCTTGAATCAAGTTAAATGTGGTCATGCTAAGCTCGGATATATTAACGTTAATGCCTGAGTTGCTGTCGTTAAGTAAGTGAGGCTCGTTGGTCTGAATTATGTTTTTTATGTGAATATGAATGTTTTTTGGCTGTTTACTAATGAATTTTGTCATATCGGTGAGTTGATTAAAGTGGGCAAGTCGTAACTTAAACTCGTCTGCGTCTTGGTTTGACTTTATTTCAGATTCGGTTAAAATATGTGTTTCGCCATTGGGATATGAAGATGATTCAGAGTTCTCAGAGTTCATATCTTAAGTTACTTTATATTTAAATGATGGTTTTATATTATTTATTGTAAATAACTAAAAAGAAAAAAAACATATATAGTAAATAAGTATAATAATGGATGTACTTTCAATGATTGGAATTAACGACGAGGGTGGATATAGCATTAAGTCATTTTTAGATAAAGGTCCTTTAAAAACACTTGTTGGAGGTGGATCAAACCAGTCTAATTTATCGATTCCGTATGGACTGTATTCGTCCAACACACTCGACTATAAGGATGATAATAGTGACAATAACAATGATGATATTGAAGATTCGTATGGCAACCAAGATGACGACGGTGTGGTGGATGACGACATTTATGATAATTTACTGGCTTTAATGGATGCTGAAAACCAACCAACAACAAATGATGTTGAGCCAAATTCCATTGAACTTATTGTAGCAGAAATTTCAACTGAACCAAGTACATTAAAAAAGAAAACATTGAACAAGTCAAGAAAGCATAAAAAGTCCAAGTTTATCATTCAAAAAACAACTAAAAAAAATGCAAAAAAATCACATCAAAATAATAAAAGAAAAAAAACAAGACGAAAATAAACTAAATATTAAATGTATTATATTTAATAATATCTGAATTTATGTATTCAGATATTTTTACATTTTCAACATTTGGTCGTAGTAGTGCAATGAGATATGATCATGCAAATGATTCACTTGTTCAAAGTATATTTGACAGAGAAAGAAAATCCGAAATTCCGTTGGTAATTGAAGAATATATGAATCGGCAACGTGGTGGTAAACCTAAACCAAAGGGTAAATTATTTCGTAATGTACGTAACCATGATAAACTGTGGTATAGAATTGGCACTTATTCAAACAAAGAACTGTTGCGACAATTGCATGTTAACAACATAAATATTGCAGAATTGAATGCAACCATAAAACAAGAACAGAATTTACATGAAATCTAAAAAATAAAAAGTTGCGGTTTTTTTACAATAATAACTTAATCATTGATAATAATCAAGACATTATGGATGATTTCAACCTGAGTACTTTGCACGAGTCCAAGTCCGAGTGGGCGGGGCGTCTCATGACAATTCTTACTCCCTTGGTGATTGAGGGACTGCGTTCCATCTTTAACGAATCTGTAAAATTGTGCGTACAAAATGACGAGTCAGCCAAGTATCTCATGAATTTTCAAAACTCGCTCGGCCAAATTCACAAGTGGGGAAATGCAACGGTTGAGTCAGAGCGTAAGCGCATGATTGAGCGAAGTGGATGTGCTTATTTAGACGATATGGTGACATGTGTACACATTGTTCAGCTTAAGATTTTAACCGCTATGCGTGTGGGAAGCAAGCAAAAGAAAATTAACATTGATATTCCTAAACTTGACGTGTTTATTCATAATATATACATAAATACAGCTCGTAAGGTTTACAACAATGTGTACTTATACGACACATCGGTTAACCCTTTGCTTGTGCAAAAAAATCATCGAGAGTTGGAGATAATTATTCAAGAGTGTATTTTAAACACAATTCGTCAGAGTATTCCTGTGGAAACAATCTTAAGAGCGTACATGGACGAAACGGTGGAGGAAGAGGTGACGGAGGAAATTCAGGAGCAGATTGTTCCTGCGACAGAACCAGTAGTTGATTCAGCTGTGGACAATATTCCGACTTCAACAAACCCAGAATTAACAGAACTACGTGAAATGCAAAAAATGCTAGCAGAAGAGCCAACTGTAGAGCCAACCATTATTCCCGAGACACCTGTTATATTGGAACCTGCTGTGGATCCTATTATGGTTGATATAACTCCTCTTTCGCGTCCTGCATCTTCTGAAAACTTAACGCTAAGTGCTGGGGCTGATGTTGATGAACCTTTTAAATTAAACCTTGGTTCTGATGTTGATACAAATGATTCTGTGCAACTAGATTTTGAAGATATGTAATTTAACTTTTATTTAAATATTGTAATATAATAATGTTTAATCCAGGAGTGAATAATCCTCCAGCTGATGATACCCCTGATACCCCATTAATCATGTGTTTTAAAGAACATAGTCAAATATTATGTATGAATACACATAATAATCAAGAAGAATACATTACAGTTCAAAATTTACAAGTGGGAACTTTGGTAAAAACTGGGTGTGATGGATTTAAGGCAATTGTAAACATGACCAAATCATCAATATTTAATAAAAATGTTAATGACCAAAGTAAAATTAACAAACAGCAATTATATTGCTGTTCAAATGAAATCTATGACGAGCTGTTTGAAGATTTAATTATAACTGGAAGTCATTCCATTTTAGTAGATTCAATTACAGATGAACAGAAAACTGAAATAATTAATTTTTTCGGAAAAATATTTGTGACTGATAAAAAATACAGACTTCCAGCATGTTTAGATGAACGAGCAAGTATGTATGAAGAAGAAGGAGATTTTTTAATTTATCATTTTGCATTAGAAAATGAGTGTATATATTCAAATTACGGTGTATTTGCAAATGGATTGCTGGTGGAAAGTGCAAGTATTTATCATTTAAATACATAAAATTAGTATTCATATTCTTCTTCTGTTAAAAGAATTTCTTTTTTTTCTGGAATCTCTTCAGTTTCTTTATTTTTTTTACTTTTATTCTTTTTAGGTTTTGAATCAAGCTTTACTTTGACCTTTTTTTCAGTTAACGATTTAACTTTGACATGATTTTGTACAAAAGGAACTGGACTGTTACTTGCAACAGTACTTGAATCATCATCATCATGATTTGATTCGTCACTGGTTACTACAAAATCATCCTTGAGATATCCCGACTTGGTTTTCATGTGAGTTGGTATGTTAGCCAACTCGTCTTCCTCCATTAAATCCTCCAGAGCTGTTGTGGCTAAATCTTCATTTTTACCAAACAATTCAGTTTTTATTTGTTTCCATGTATCCACGGTTAAATCTGTCACAACTCCATTTTTAAATCCAACTAGCAATGCGTTTCCTAAAAGTAAGACTGGGCTCGCTGAATTTGTCGGAGGAAACTCGTATGTGTTAGCAGATGTTGCTTTGCCCTGAGTCTTGCCATACATACACACTGTATAAACAATTTCAGAAACTCTAGCTGACCATGTCCCAAAGCATCCAAATCCTGTGGCCGACTTGAATCCGCACTTTTTAAACAACTTTTCCTCAGTATACTCTTTAATATGGTAAGGGGTTAAGGTGGCATTCTTGTTGACAATAATTACTTTTAATGAAGACATTATTGAATTTGTTATGTTTACTACTATGTTAGTAGAGATGTTTTTAACTCATTTTTTATGTTATTCAATTGGTTTTTTTAAAATCTGAACTAGGAGTTAAAACATATTTATCTTAAAAATGAAATAATAATATCGGTACTAAGATAGTACCAAAGAAAACTATGAATATAAACGTACCAATGTGTTTATTAAATTGGATAAATCAAGATAAAATAAATTGGCAATTTTTGTCTCTAAATTCATCGGAAGGTGCAATGCAGTTACTAGAAAAGAATCCAGATAAAATATATTGGCCAAACTTGTCTATGAATCCGTCAGAAGGTGCTATGCAGCTGCTAGAAAAAAATCCAGATAAAATAAAGTGCTCATGGTTGTCTAAAAATAAGTCAGAATGGGCCGTGCGGTTGCTAGAAAAAAATCCAGATAAAATAAATTGGAAAAAGTTGTCTGCAAATCCGTCAGCTATTTGGTTGCTAGAAAAGTATCCAGAAAAAATAGATTGGGATGAGTTTCCTATAAATTCGTCAGAAGGTGCTATACGGTTGCTAGAAAAAAAAATAACAATAAATTGGACTGATTTGTTATTAAATATATTCAAATGGAGAATTAGATAAATCTTTAGATATTTCTGTTGACATTTTATTGTTTTTTGTTAATACTTGTAGTATTTGTGATTTGCTTTATTCAAGAAATAAATTTCATTTTTTTTAATTTATTATTATTTTTTTTTTTACTTTTTTTATTTTTTATACAATTTCGTATTCTTGGATGATTTTTTCAATACGAGGACAAAACTGCATCTCGTTCAAGATTCTGTGCTTTTCCTTTTTAATATGCTCAATACGCTGAGACCACCAGTCTTCTCTAACTGCTTGGGCCATAATTTCGTACGATTTATCAAAGTCATTCATGTCTAGTTGCACATAAGCACGACTATCTACGTAATCAGCCACATTGGGACAGCCATAGTAAAAGCACAAACACTCGCACAATATGGGTTCCCACAGTTTTTCTGTTACATAATTAACCTCGTAGTTGTTTTCGCACATAAAATAGTACTTGTACGGAAGATATCCCATACTCTTTTTTGACATGGGAAGTGAACCTTGGTATCCAAGAAATTTTCCAAAGTTGGTTTTGCTAAAAATTGCTAAAGTAAACCCTTGATTTGTTGCTTTTTCATCAACCATCATTTCTCGTTGTTTAGTCTCGATGTAATTTAAAAAGTCAACCCGATGAATATGGCCTGGGTCGTAATACTTGGAACTGCAAATACATGCAACCGTGTCGTGTTTTACATTATCTACAGTGGGTTGAGACAGTTGATTGTAGTTTAATTCAAGTTGCCAGTAGATGTTCATGCATTCTGTTTTAAAGTTAGCCGACTTTCTTCCAATTACTTTCAAGAATCTGCGTTCGTCAGGGTTTGCCCATGCTCCCCACGTTTTTGTTCCCCAGTTGCACTTGGGGTCGTCGACCCACGGCTCCATCTGTAATACAATTGTTTTTTCGGGAATAAAATACTCGTTATCTCGTGGTTTGTTAACAATAACATAGTAATCAATGCGGTCATTATCCCATGTAAACTCAATGTCATTCCAAATAAAGCCATTTTCACTATTTCTTTGGCTCATCACAGACCATTCCTCACACAATTTCTTTGATGAGCACCAATTTCCAATCATTTTAACACGCAAACGACACGATGTTGAAATTTGAATTACATCTTTAAGAGCCATGTACGCATTGTATGCTTCGGTTTTTACATAGATTCCATCATTATTTCCAAAGTAATTTGACACAAGTAAGTTATTCACATTGCTTTTTAAAAAGTGCAATGTATTGAACGCAAGACAATCTGGGCGACTTTGTACGAGTTTTTTCAACTTAGATATAGGAACATGAATCTGACCCAAGTCATAGTTTACTTGGTCCATCTTTGGGATAAACACAAAGTCGGGGTCTTTCACGTCAGAACGTTGTAATGACATTGAAACACCCGTATTTTGAATATCTGTGTCTATTTTCGCACCAGCCTCATTCCACACACTAAAGCATATTTGTGGGACACATTCTTGTATGTTTAAGTTGTTCATCTTTTTAATAATATAATCAATGCCATGCTTGACACCATTGGCCTCTATATATTCAACCAACTTTTGTGCTCCTACCTTGTTGATACTATACATAAAAAATCCACCAATGTATAAATTCTTATTATATGGCTGTACTACTGGTGCTATTGTAGTTGTACAATCTTGATTGTAAATGTTAGAAAACTGTTTGCGTTGTTTATTAAACATGTGGTAGCCTAAAAATACCATATCTGTGGTTACCATGGCATTATGTGTTTCAGCCAGTTTGTCTTTCATGTTGTCGGCAAACGTAACATCATCCTCTAAAATAATGTAAAAATCGTGTTCGGGGTCTGTGAGCAATTGCTTCCACATGTTAATGTGACTAAGAGCACATCCAATAACTCCCTTGCGATTTCCAAAGTCGTTGCCATGAAACATGTCGATAATTTCGTCGGTTGTTTCTAACTTTAATCCGTCGACTGCTTCGACAAACTCGTACTCGTTTGTTGCATAACCCTGTTTTTTTAACTTTGCTTCTACATTTATCTTTCTGTCTTGGCGACGAGACAAGTTGATAATTTTTATAGCGGGTGTTTCTTGAATGTTCAAGGTAATATTTGTGTTTGTTTGAATTTTATTGGTTGGTGAAACTGGTGTTATATGATTATAATTTGGTGAAACTGGTTGATTTTCAAATGACGTAATGCGAATTTCACTTTTGCATTCTGTTAATTTTGTGTTAATTTTATCAATACAATAAGTCGGATTATTTTCTAAAAAAGTTGGGTCATTTGTTTTTAGCTGAGATAAAATCGTTTCGATGGTTTGTTTTGCATCATTGGACACACTATGTGTTGTACTGGGGTTTTCGTATTGTTGGCTAGCATGAAATTGGCTCTGACTGTTTAGTTGGTATGCGTTTGGAATACTAGTATTGTCTTTATCTTTAGTTAAACGTCCAGTATGAATATTGGTTATTTTGTTAAAAAATCCACTCTTAAACCCAGCCTTTTCATATTTATTGGAGTACTCACGTTCAAAAAATGTTACATCTGTGTTAAAGTTTCCTAAGTCTAAAATTGTGGCAGTTTCCATGATTGACGGTCTAAAACTAAAATGTGGCCAGTAATGACAGTTGGGAGCATTTACGCCTGAATTCTCCTTGAAATTCTGCATACAAAAATCCGATATGTCTTTAAGATATTCGTGACTGACAATATTGTATGCATCAATGGTTTCGCCATAGGAACGGTTAAATAACATTTGTTTGACTTTATTTTTTTGAAAGGCTGGGAGTAAAAGACCGTCGATTCCGTGTGTTATATACGAACCACAGTTAAAAAATAAAAAATCGTCCTCCATATGAATCCAGTATTTTGGCTTGCGTTTTTTTAGTTCGTCCCAAATAATATTCATGCTTTTTAAATGCCCTTTTTCTTCAGGGGTTTTTAAATAAAAATTAAGCCAAGGATACAGTCGCTTCATGTTTATTCTGTCTTCTTCCGACGAGTTGTCATCTACAACAAACCAAGTATCAATACGACTTACATCCGTCCACGTATTTAAAATCGAGTTTATAGTTTGAGTAAAAAGGTTAAATCGCTTGCATGTTGTAAACGTAATCATAATTTCTGGAAACAATTCATTTGCATTATCTTTTAGTTTATGCTTTTTATACTTTGTAAGAGACGGTTTAGCTTTTTCTAAAAGCAGTTGAAAAATTGTGCATTCATTAATCGTAATACCTTCGCGAGCTGTGCCACCACACTTTTTCTCTAATATCTGCACTATGTTGTGAAAAAGAGCAACTGATTCTTTTACATTTGGTTCTTCACGCATTTGGTCTTGGTAAAAAATCATATTGTTGAGTGTTATGTTCATTTTATACTGGGGCAATTTGTGTGCTGTAGCAATCTTTTTAATGCTTTCGTACCCACTCGCTAAATTTTTGCTCCAATAACAACTAATAACATTAGTATAATCCATGACTTCCGTGTATAAATACTCTTTAACAAACAACTTGTTATCTAAGTTTATTTTATGGTAGTTTTTTTGAATTTGAGTATAAGTCATGTCTGTTAATAAATGCATATTCTTGCCGCAAAACAACTCCATTAATGTAATTAATCCATCAAATCGTTCATTATCATATTCGCTTGACTTTTGGTAATAAAAAACGGATTTTTCAAAGTCTTTCTTTAAATTATCATACATATCTCCTAGTGTAATGCACGCAAAATACTTTTCCTGTGGCCAATTTTGTCTTGTTAGCACATTTTCATACCACTCGATTGCCTTGTTTACGTTTCCAGCGTCTTTATAACTTTGAGCAAGGTAAAATGCGTAGCGGTCACACAATTGTTTGTCGGGTTCAATAGCCATTTCTTTTTCAAATGTGACTGCGTCTTTGCTATACTTTTCAACTTGGTTGCACTGCTGACTTCTCGCTCCAAGTCTTCCCGAGTCAATGTGATAGTCGCCCTTGAGAATTATTTGAGAACCACATGAACCCTCCATTTCAGTCAAATACTCATGCAAGACACCGACATACTTCCATTTTTTACGATTGTTTACAAGCAAGGGACGTGTATATGTAAACCCTTTTCCAAACTGCAAGTGATATTTGTCTACATTCATTGGAGACGGAACTTTAAAGTTACCACAAATGGTATCATCTGCATCAAAGATAAAAAGGTAATCTGTTTTGTTAAATGCTTTCTCTAAAGCTTCACTTCTGCTTTTACCAAAGCCCTTCCACTCACATTTATGCATTTCGCCTTTTATTTTTTTATTGGCAAAAAATAATTCAATAACTTGGCGAGTTGCATCGGTTGAACCTGTGTCGCAAATGACCCAGTAAGTTAATGGAATATATTTAAGCAAGTTATTTAAAGTTTGAATAATAATGTGAGCCTCATTTTTGACAATCATATTTAAACATATTGACTGGGTTTTGATCATTATCTTAATGTTAATAATAAATTATATATGTTTTTATATTGTTTAACGCAATTTTGTAACTTTTAATTTTAAACTTGATTAAATTCTTTACCAACATACATAAATAAATGATTTGGAACAATTATAATTGTGTCATCTTTTTTCCAAAAACTTTCACCAATTTCTATTTTATTAATAGCTGTTTTTGCATTTAGCTTTTTTAAGAATTTTTTTATTTTTTTTCTGTATTGTATTTGGTTATTATATACAAAATAATGCCCGGTTGTTAAGTTTAAAACTATATTCATTGTTGTCTTGTGTGGGTGTTAAATTAAAGTTTTAAACAATTCATTTTTATAAAACAATTAATAAACATATTTTTACAAAACAATATTGTGGTAAAGTAATATGACAAAAAAATATACATGTAAAAAACGTGGAGGAGAAAGATATAATAATCCCAAACTATTTCCCCACGATATTAAGTACCAAGATATTATTAACAATGCAAATAATTTAACTGAAATTGATCCACACAACATTAGCAATTTTGCAGTGAATCACGTTTATTATTTACATAAAAACGGTAACATGAATTATAGCAAATATCGCGTTAAAGATATAAATTCCAAAAATAATACAATAACTATAGTTCCCGCTCTTGCAAAAGGTAAAAAATATGGTTTTGTTGTTCCATCTGTATGGAACATAAATAAATTTGATTATGCGTATTTAGTGGATAATGATAAATTAAGACGAATAAATACTAATACACTCCGCAATGTAAGCATGGGATCTATTGCAAGTAAAACTACAACACCTGCTCAAAAAAAAACTCTGGGTCACCCAAACATTAGCCGACACATAGAATCGTTTTTAGGCGGCAAAACTAAACATCGTCGTAAAAAAAACAATTTTCGTCGTAAAGTAAAAGGCAAACGAACAAAACGTAAAAAAACAATATAAAAACAACATTATATGTATAACCAATAAACATGATTTCTGACAATAACACAAACGAAATAAAAGTAGATGATCAAGATGTTAAAGACAGTACATTTATACCAGAATCTATTCAAAACTTTGATGAGCTGGATATTCCATGCGATTTATTACGTGGTATTTTTGGATATGGATTTGAAAGTCCTAGCCCGATTCAAAGCACAGCAATTTTACCCATAATTGCAAAACGTAATTTAATTGCTCAAGCTCAATCTGGGACTGGCAAAACCGGTGCATTTACAGTTGGGTGTCTTGCTCTCATTGATTTAAAAATTAAACAAACTCAAGTTTTAATTCTTTCACCAACCAGAGAATTAGCAGGACAAATTGCTGAGGTAGTAATTAAGATTGGTGCCATGATGTCTGGGCTACACGTTAAAACTATTATTGGCGGTACGCATATTCGCGACGATGCTCTTAACTTAAAAAATATGGTTCCCCATGTTATTGTTGGATGTCCTGGGCGAGTGCATGACATGATTGGTCGCAAATACATTAACTTAGTGGGACTTAAACTTATTATTTTGGATGAGGCTGATGAAATGTTATCAATTGGTTTTGAAGATCAAGTTTACAATATTTTTCAGTGTTTACCAGAGTCTGCTCAAGTTGCTTTATTTAGCGCCACATTGCCACCCAACATATTACGGTTGTCTGAAAAGTTTATGCATGATCCTGTAAATATTAGCGTGGCTCCCGAAAAGTTATCTCTTGATGGTATTAAGCAGAACTATGTGTTAGTACATGATGACCAGCAAAAGTACGATACAATAAAAGACCTATATCAAAATATTTCCATGGCACAGTGTATTATTTACTGCAACACAGTTAGTAGAGTTACTCACCTCTATGAAGCCATGACCAATGATTCTTTTCCTGTTTGTTGTATTCATGGAAAACAAGAAAAAGCAGATCGAGATAAAGCATTTCAGGCTTTTAAATGTGGCGAGTGTCGTGTGCTTATTTCCTCAGACATTACTGCACGTGGGATTGACGTTCAACAGGTTAATATGGTTATTAACTTTGATGTTCCGTCAAACATGCAGACGTATTTGCATCGCATTGGGCGTAGTGGTCGATGGGGACGCAAGGGAACTGCAATTAATTTAGCGACAAAGCGGGACAAGTTTTTGCTGGAGGATTTAGAGGGATATTATTGTTGTCAAATTGGCGAACTTACAGATGAGTTACTTAACAATAAAATATAATATGGAACCGTTTAAAATTATCACCATCTGTATCAGGTTTAATTGAAAAAATGATTTTTGTTTATTCTACAATGATCATTACAAAGAATTATGAATGTAAAATTACCAATGGGTTTATTGGATTGGATAAATCAAGATAAAATAAATTGGAGAGAGTTGTCTTTCAATCAGTCAGAAGGTGCTATTCAGTTGCTAGAAAAAAATTTAGATTGTTTTTATGAAATTTAGTTATAGTTATATCTCTACTCATCAGACAAATTTAACTCACGCTCACAATAGAGTTGAATCTTGTCTTCTTGCTCTATCTGAGAAATCAGTGCTAACTTTCTTTCACTTGATTGTTTTAATAATATTCTGAACTGGTTAATTCGATTATCACGAGATTCTTTTTGAGATTGGAGAAGAAGAGAACGCGCACGTATTCTTGCTTGCTCAATACGTGCTTTTTGACGCAGGTTAAAAGCTTCACGATCTATTTCATCTTTCTCTAACTTTCGCCTTACTGCTAAAGTAATCCTATTTTCTGCATAGTAAGCCTTAGCATAAGCTTTTGCATGTGCTCGGTCATATACAGTATCATGGCTGGTATGAATATGACCTTTGGCTCTACGTACCTTTTTTGGACATGTTAATGTAGTAAGTATTGGTATTGGTTGACGCGTTAACCTAGTAAGCATTGGTATTGGTTGCGACATCTTACTATTATTGATAATAATGTATAATTCATAAATGGCTTACTTGTCATGATTACAAATCATTTTTTTTTACCTTGTTTTTTTTTAAGTGCGAACAATCTGTTCCATATTATTCATAGCTTCCAAATTTGCAATTGTGTTTTCAATGTTCGTCTGCTTCGTGTTTGTATACAAGTAATCTGTGTGAGGTGAATGCTCATTTTTCTTAATTTGACCATAAATATGATGAATATTATTTACAAAATGTTCAAGCTGTGGTTTGTTGGAGATTAACGGAGTGCTCATACTTGGCATCGTGGGTGACGACATAAGCTGAACCAGAAAATACATGAGATACCGATGCTTCTTATAAGAAGTTGACGTATATCTGGTTGTAAATAGAGTTAGAGATGCCCTGACGATGGTCTCAATAATCTTATGGTTTGTTTTACAACTGGCTTCGGTAAAAAAAGCGTCCCAAATCATCCACACAATATCTTTTTGAAACTTTAATTCAATTAAATTTCCAATAAACCCTCTACGTTGACATTTGCACACATTTTTTTCCAGTACTACTTTTTGCTCAAACTCCATTATCCACTCCATCCAGTAACACGCATCTCGCACATTACCTTTATCCAGATGATACACAAACTCGTTATAAGCAACAAATAATTCCTTTGGGTCTTTTGCTTGAAACAGTTCTTCAATGTAGTTTGTTTCTTCCGCACACAACTTGTCCTGCATAGCATCCATTTCAAAGTCAGCGTAAACCAGTTTAATGGGATTAATTGAATGTGCTTTGTTTGACCCACATAAAACACAAACTAGTTCGCAAAAAACCTTTCGTATCTTAATATTGTTTCTCGCTGACAATTCCATGTCTTGGAACCCTGTATTCATGAGAGTTTTAAAATCCAAATAGCGTTTTTTTAAGTAGATGCAGAGTTTGGGATTGCTTGTCTGAATATATTGAAAATAAAACACAATCATAATTTCCCACAAATCGTCATAGTGCCCCGCACATACTAACTCAGCGGACCAGTAGCACGAAGCCTCATACTTGGACTGGGCTAAAGCATTAATAAGTTTTTTTTTTACATCTGTCTTTTTAAAATCAGAAAAAGCTATACCACGAAAATCCGACTTTACTCTAACATCATTAATGGATGTATCCACCTCAATTACCATGTCTTCTTCTTTTTCTTCTTTTTCTTCTTTTTCTTCTTTTTCTTCTTTTTCTTCTTTTTCTTCTTTTTCTTCTTTTTTTTGATACACTTCTTTCTGATTCATAATTGTTTTGTGTTATTTTTTATATTGATTTTATTTTTTAGTTTTTAAATATTAATTATTAATTTAGTTTAATAACTTAAAAAATGAAATAAAAAATACAACACTATATAATGATAATACAAATATGAATTCTTGGTTTAGTTTTATGCAATGTGGTGTAAGTAAGGAATATTTATTTGACATGATTAACCAAGTAAATAACAATGATAGTGAAGTTACTGAAAACAATGTTCTAAAATTTATACAATCAACGGCATTTAACCCAAATGATATAAATGATTGTGGTGAAACGATTTTAATGGTTGCGTGCCAACATAAATTAAGTGAAGTTGCTTTAGAAATCCTCAACAATTATGATCCAATGACCAATGCTATAGATTCAGCTGGACGTACTGCGTTAATATTTGCTTGTGATTCCAAAATGGAATCTGTAGCATTAAAGATCATTTTAACAGAAAACTCAAATCCAAGTGCAGTTAGTAAAATAAGCGAGTCCACTGCGTTAATATATGCTTGTCAAGACATAAAGATGAAATCTGTAGCATTAAACATTATTTTAACCGAAAATTCAAATCCAAGTGCAGTTAGTAAAATAAACAAGTGTACTGCGTTAATATATGCTTGTTATACACAAAATGAATGTGTTGCATTAGCAATTATTAAAACTCGAGAATCTAATCCAAAACACGTAAATAAGGATGGATATACAGCGTTACTAATAGCTTGTTCAAATAAACTGGAATCAGTTGCATTGGCACTTATTCAAAGTGGGGATTCTAATCCAAGTTATGTAAACATTCTCCATTTGGGAGAAACTGCGTTAATGGTAGCTTGCTTTAACAAAATGGAATCTGTTGCCATAGCATTACTTGATACATCTTTTGCAAATCCTGAACATAATAATCATCAGGCACTTGTATTTGCCAGTAAAAACAAAATGATCATTGTATACGAGAAATTGTTGAAAATTAAAAGTCATGGATATGAATCTTATTTTATTGAAGAAAAAAATGATTTGTAGGTTAAACAATTTGTGTGTAATATGTTTGTTTTTTAATTAAAAATGAAATAAAAATACAAAGTATTTAATCTATAAAATAAACATGAATAGTTTATTAATTGCACTTGGACTACGTCAAAAACAAAAAGATATAAAACAAAAAGATATAAAACAAAAAGATATAAAACAAGATGATATAAAACAAGATGATATAAAACAAGATGATATAAAACAAAAAGATATATTTAACCTAATTTGTAAGAACAGATGTGACAAAAAATATAACAAAAAATATGACCAACCATATATTGTAAAATTAATACAATCATCCAACTTAACTCCCGAACTATTTAATGATAGTCAAAGTGGTTCAATCGAAACTGCGTTAATTAAAGCGTGTGAAAAGCATATGGAATATGTTGCATTGGCAATTATTCAAACAAAGATGTCAAATCCAAGTCAAGTGGTTGTTCGAACTGATTGTTTTAGACAACATTATAAAACAACTGCGTTAAACGAAGCTTGTAAAAACCGAATGGAATCTGTCGCATTGGCAATTATTCAAACAAATCAGTCGAATCCAAGTCTAGTTACCATGATGAAAAATACTGCATTAATTGATAGTTGTAAAAACAAATTGAATTCTGTTGCATTAGCAATTATTCAAACAAACAAATCTAGTCCAAGTCAGGTAAATCAAGATAAATATACAGCATTAATGTATGCTTGTCAATACAAAATGGAATCTGTTGCATTAGCAATCATTCAAACAAACAATTCTAATCCAAGTCAGGTAAATCAACGTGACTATACAGCATTAATGTATGCTTGTCATAACAAAATGGAATCTGTTGCATTAGCAATCATTCAAACAAACAATTCTAGTCCAAGTCAGGTAAATCAAGATAAATATACAGCATTAATGTATGCTTGTGAATACAAAATGGAATCTGTTGCATTAGCAATCATTCAAACAAACAATTCTAATCCAAGTCAGGTAAATCAACGTGACTATACAGCATTAATGTATGCTTGTCAGAACAAAATGGAATCTGTTGCATTAGCAATCATTCAAACAAACAATTCTAGTCCAAGTCAGGTAAATCAAAATAAATTCACAGCATTAATGTATGCTTGTGAATACAAAATGGAATCTGTTGCATTGGCACTTATTAAAAGCGGGGATTCTAATCCAAGTCAAGTAAACATAAATGGAGAAACTGCGTTAATTGTAGCATGTAAAAATAACATGATATCTGTTGCCACAGCATTACTTGATACATGTTTAGTGAATCCTGAACATAATAATCATCGAGCACTAATATTTGCCAGTAAAAACAAAATGACCATTGTATACGAAAAATTGGTAAAAATTAAAAGTCATGGATATGAATCTTATTTTATTGAGGAAAAAAATGATTTGGTTGCCTTATAACATATATAAAAGTAAAAATTAGTTGTTTTTTTAATTCAAGAAACTAAATAAAATATTCTGCTATATTAATAATGACCAGATACTCTAAAACATCTAGTGGAAAGTACCAAATTAAGGGAAGTACATACCCTAAGCTTGTTGGAAGCCGTGCCCAAGTATGGCATGGAAATGCCTACAAGACCACAGGCGATTTAACTAAACTTCATTTATTTAAGAACAAAAGTGGTCGTGTTGTTAGTCGCAAAAAGCACAAGACCGCATCTAAGGAAAAACGTTTAGTTAAGCACGGATATGGTGCTCGTAAAGGCAAGTTTGGTGCCGTGCGTTTAGGGACAAACCGCCGAAGACGTAAAAGACGTGGTGGTATGAGTGCATTGTCGCCTGCTTCTGTGAGCGGTATGGGTAACAACTCTATGAGTACCGATGATCTTCAGCTTGAGGCTGGTATGTCTGGTGGTAGACGTCGTCGACGTCGTTCAAGCAAAAGACGTTCGTCAAAGCGTCGATCTTCTAAAAGACGTAAAGGTGGACGCAAAAGTAGACGTTCCAGAAAACGTAGCAGTAGAGGCGGTAAAAGACGTAGGCGTAGACGTAGAGGAGGAATGAGTGCATTAAACCCATCTTCAGTAAGTGGCATGGCCGACAACTCAATGAGCACAGATGACCTTCAGCTTGAGGCGGGTATGTCTGGTGGCAGACGCCGTCGTCGTTCAAGCAGAAGACATACCCGTAGACATGGTGGAAGACGCCGTCGTCGTTCAACCAAACATACCCGTAGACATGGTGGCAGACGCCGTCGTCGTTCAAGCAAAAGACATACCCGTAGACATGGTGGCAGACGCCGTCGTCGTTCAACCAAACATACCCGTAGACATGGTGGCAGACGCCGTCGTCGTTCAACCAAAAGACGTAGACATGGTGGAAAACGCCATCGTCGTTCAACCAAAAGACGTAGATATGGTGGAAAACGCCATCGTCGTTCAAGCAAAAGACATACCCGTTGAACATCAAGAAAACATTAAATAAGTGTTTCAAAATATTTAAAAAAAATGATTTGTTTTTGTATTATAAATATCACAAGGAAATTATCCATTTCATAATAATGAATAGTTTTTATAAAAAAATACCAAGTTTTATAGATTGTTATCTTGGTTGTGCAATACTATCAAATATTTATATTACTAAATCATTTGCTGATGATTTCACTGAGTTAAAAATCATGAATTCCAAAAATAAATACGAAAAAAGTACATATAATACATATTGGTGGTGCCTATTACCAAGTTCTTTTGTGCTTAGTACAAGTTTAAGTGTAGTATAGCCTATTATATTGCCAATTGCAATTATGGATAATAAAATAAAAACTATAGAAAATACCAAATAATATTAAGTTTTGTTATCTTCATAATATTCCCTAACAAACTATTTTTTTACTAAAATGAAACCTGTTCTTGTTTGTTAGTTAGTTGTTGTTTTAAAAATTTGGAAAAATATATAAAAATGATTTATTCAATCAAGCAAATACTTGTCTAATTGTTAACATGAATGTTAAATTACCCATGTGTTTAGCTAATTGGATAAATCCAGATAAAAAATATTGGTGTCATTTGGCTCAAAATCCGTCAGAAGGTGCAATCCAGTTGTTAGAAAATAATCCAAATATAATTAATTGGAGTTGGTTGTCGAGTAATAGCTCAGAAGGTGCTATGTGCTTGCTAGAACAGAATCAAGATAAAATATGTTGGCGAAATTTGTCTGAAAATACGTCAGAAGGTGCTATGCGGTTGCTAGAAAAGAATCAAGATAAAATAAATTGGCAAAATTTGTCTGAAAATTCGTCAGAATGTGCTATCAAGTTGTTAGAACAGAATCAAGATAAAATATGTTGGTATGAGTTGTCTAATAATTGGTCAAACCATATTACGCAGTTGCTAGAAAAAAATCAAGATAAAATCGATTGGCGTTTGTTGTCTGGTAATCCGTCAAAATGTGCTGTGCGGTTGCTAGAAAAAAATCCAGATAAAATCAATTGGTATATGTTGTCTGGAAATAACTCGGAAGGTGCTATTCAGTTGCTTGAAAAAAATCAAGATAAAATCGATTGGCGTTTGTTGTCTGGTAATCCGTCAAAAGGTGCTGTGCGGTTGCTAGAAAAAAATCCAGATAAAATACATTGGGAATATTTGTCTCATAATTCGTCAGAACGTGCTGTGCGGTTGCTAGAAAAAAATCAAGATAAAATAAATTGGGTTTCTTTGTCTTTCAATTCGTCAGAAGGTCTGCAGTTCTTAGAAAAGAATCCAGATAATATATATTGGCAATATTTGTCTCAAAATATATCAAAACGTGCTATATGGTTGATAGAAAAGTATCCAAATGAAATCAAAAAAAATCAAGATAAAATAAATTGGCGGTTTTTGTATGGCAACCCGCATATATTTAAATATGATTATAATAAAATGAAACTTAACTGTATGTTGTTTAAAGAAAAGCTTATAAAAAATAGATATCATCCCCGCAATTTATCCAAGTTTAAAGATTGGAAGATTAATGGCTTTTAAAAATGATTTATAATTATTACACCAAGTTAAATAAAAAGTGTACAATGAAGTTTGAATATGAAAAGTACATTTGCTCTATTGAGTCAACAAAAGAAACATTGGAAAAATTTGGTGTTGCAATTGTCGAAAAAATATTGGTTGATGAAGAATGCACCGATATAATTGATAAAATGTGGTCTCATTTTGAACACATTACACAAAAATGGAAAACTCCAATTAACAGAAATAATACCGCAACATATCGTGAGATATTTAAATTATTTCCAACACACGGAATGTTATTTCAACATTTTAACATAGGACACACACAAATCAGTTGGAATATTCGACAACATCCTAAAATTATAGAAATATTTTGTAATATTTGGGACTGTACTTCAGATGAACTTTTAGTTAGTTTTGACGGAATTAGTTTTGGAGTTAAACCCGAAGATACTAATCGAGGATATGACCAAAAAACACCTGGATTTCATACAGACCAATCATATACCATACCCGACTTTAAATGCATTCAAAGTTGGGTTACCGCATTGGATGTAGAAGAAGGTGACGCAACTTTGTCAATTTATGAAGGCAGTCATAAATATCACCAAGAATTCGCCAAAACCTTTAATATTTTGAACAAAGACAACTGGTTTAAATTAGCTCCTGAACATAAGCAATTTTATTTAAATAAAGGGCTGGAAGAAACTCGCATATGTTGTCTAAAAGGAAGTTTAGTGTTGTGGGATTCGCGTACTATTCATTATGGAGCAAATCCGATTAGAGGCCGTGCTCATCCAAAACTAAGGTCAATTATATATTTGTGTTATATGCCACGTGAACAAATATCTGCAAAAGACTTACAAAAAAAACGAAAAGCGTTCAATGAATTACGAACTACATCTCACTGGACAGATCGATGTACTATGTTTCCTAAAACACCTCGTACGTATGGAGGTGTATTGCCTGAAATTACACCTATTCCATCACCCATATTAAATAGTATTGGAAGACGCTTAGCTGGATTCTAAATATTATTTATGAAGCCATGTTATTATATGCAGAACATTCAAATCCACATTTTTTGCATTTACAAACTACACACACCTTTTTGCCGCAATATCCAGATTTTATATCTAACGAACCGTATTTGTTATATTTAGTGTCTACTTTTTTATATTTTTTTAATATAGAGTCGTCTACAATGGGTTTAAATATGACCCAATTGTATTGTGTCATCCATTTCTTGTTCAATTCATCTGGTAAAAATGGAGTTAAATTCAGCACTTTAAAATGGGATTCATCAAATGTTTCATCATCTCTTTCAAGGTAAATCACCTTTTCAATTAATAAATGATTTGCAATTACTTTTTTATTATCTAAATTGACTTCTATACAATTCGGACATAATATAGACTGACAACATTGAGTAGTTAATGTAGTATCTATTGATAAATATTTATCACTTTTTTGTGTAAAAAAATCCATAAAAACATTATCCCAAGTGTATATTTCGTTTTTATTACAAACATCACAATATGATCTTGTGTATTCCACTTGTGTTGAATGGTTTGATTGTTTAATGTTTGTTGGCTCGTTACATGTGCAGTCATTTTTACAGTTATTCCAGCATTCATCCTCTGAATCCAAATCGTCCGAATCGTATTCCATTGTAAAATATTTCATCATGTTAATTATATAATAATAAACTATTTATATCATTTAAATAAAAATAATAATAAATCAAAATATTAAGAACATGTCTGCAAAGCCAACAACACTTGACCAAAAAAAAAACGCCCAAGATGGCGAAGATTCATCTGGTTCTTCGCCAAATAATATAAAAAAACCTGACGCAAATGGATTTATGAGCAACTTTACTATTACTACACTTCAAACACTATTTTACGTTGGAATAATTGGATCTATAGGAACATACACAGTTAAAAGTGCTGTAGCAAAGCTGAGTGCCAATTGTAGCGTTGAACTTTTTTCTTTAGCTAATGGGGTTTTAAACAATTGTAAAAATAACTTGGGACCAAAAACGCCATTTCATGATTCTGCCAAAAGTTCTGTTATTGCTCATTACTACTCCAAGGTGTTTGCTGACGTGTTTTCGGCTAATACATCATTTATAGATATGTTTAGCAATCTTATGGCTGGTTTGCCCAATTGGGCTATTATGCTAATTTACAGTGCAGTCAGCATTCCTTTTTTTATTCTCTTGTGGCTATATAACTGGCTATCAAACATCTTTTTTGCGGTGCAACAATTACCGCTACTTTTTTCCGAAAAAGCAGACTGCAAACCTAATCCAACATTACTTACTAGTGGTGTGAAACGAGGATGTGACGCAAATGCATGGACCAAGGGTAGTTTATTTTCGTGGAAAATAATTCCTGTTGGGTTTTATCTTATGTTTATTGGTCTAACTACTTTTTTTAGCTCGTTGTATACTACCTTCACGTCTTTATTTACCCCCCTTACGTTAAAGTTCATTCTAAATTCTAAAAAATACGAATTCTCCGACTTTATTCAAGATATGATGACAACTAATCGACCATTGTGGCTTATTTTGTTTTCTTTAATTCTGCTTAGTAGCACCAATGCTTACTTGGGCAATGCATATACTGGGGCAGCATTTGTTGCGATTATTGTTGCATACATAAAAATGTAACAAAACATATTATTTTCTTCTTTTTCTACTATGTTTTTTACCTTTTTTACCTTTTTTACCTTTTTTACTTTTGTTAGTTGTGTATCTTATTTTTCTTGATTTTATCTTAATTTTTCTTTTTAACTTTGTGTTTTTACTGGTTTTAACATTTGTCCGACGGCAATGCTTGATTTTTTTACGTTTTCCTCCAAATAATGACGAGTCATCATAATCAGAGTTATTATCATAATGATTTAATGGCGACTCGTATTCATGGTCATAATCAGAATTATTATCATAATCATCTTCATAGTTTGTCTCTGACTCGGGCTTATAAAACCCACCATTTTCCGCAAAAAACTCTATGTTAAATGGTTCTCTCGTCAAAGGATTAACGCGCTTTGGATTTGCTTTAAACCAATGAGCCAGTGATTCGCGGTTATAACAATCATACTCGGGAATTTGGTTATTTTCAGAATCATATTTTTTTGCTCTAACTAACAAAGTGCCTGATTTTAAAGGTTCGCCAGAAATCGGACCATCTTTATTTCCACACTGAGCCAAGTCAGACATCGTATAATTGTGAGCATCGCGACGCCAGTCCAATACAACTAATGATTTAATTAAAATTATCGACGACGGCAAAACAGTTAAACTTGGATTATCATATATATACAAAGCTTCTAATGTTTCAAGTTGGTTTATATTTGACGGCAATGATGTTAGTAAATTATTTGTTAGTTCTAAAACTATTAAATGCTTCAAGTTTCTCAAATTTAGCGGTTCTAATGTAGTTAGTCGGTTTCCGTGTAAATATAACCCCTCGTGTGCGTTAATATTTGAAGGAAGTTTTATAATTTTGTTGTTTCGTACACTAATATAATCTGATGTAATGTTTGGTGGTAAAGTTGTTAATAAATTATTGTCCATGAACAAATGTTCTAGTTCTTTTAAGTTTGCAATTTCTTTTGGGATTGAGGTTAGCTGGTTATTGTCTAAGTCAAGTGCAATTAACTTTGTTAATTTACCAATGTTTGGCGAAAGAGTGGTTAAATTACTGTCTGGCATATTTAATTCAGTTACATTTTTTGCTATTGCATTTGGTGCTCCCTGACTAATCCATTCGTCAAAATCCGGTCTTGTCCAAATCATCTTATTATTTCTTAATATTATATTTAAAAAAAAACATATAAAGTTACACTTTTACCAATTGCATTATTTTGTTCATGTTTACATATACGTGCAAATCTGCATACTTTTTATTTTTTGGCTACTTTGGTCCCTCATAGTACTGCGTTAGTTCGCTCATATATTGCTGTAAATAATCTGACGCATCTTTTACGTTATTAATCGTATTTGGATACCCTCGGTCAAAATTTGCTTCTGTACCATTAAACTTGTCGTCTTCGTCATCAATTCCTTCGCCATATGTCAACATTTCAAAGTTGGGATACATATTATAAAAAAAACGCAAATCATGGCTCGGATTATGCAAGGCTGAACTTATAAAAAACTCATCAGGACCAGTTTCGTCTTCAGTCGTCATCCAGTTAAACCCGTATCCCCAACCACAACGGGGGTCGCAATCCTCTGTGTCGCATATTTTCTCATGTATTTTTGGACTTTCTTTAATATATGACCTTCCATAGTCTATAATTTTCGCCACGTACTTTGACTTAAACGACACGACTGACCCATCGTCAAAGTGGTAGTGAAATTCTAGATATTTTCCTGGGACTGGCTCATACAACAAGACATTGTGTGTATGCAAATCGTAGTGAACAAATTCGTCAGTAAGTTGACCTAGTGCAAAGTACACTTGTGCCATTATAGCATGTGTGTCTTGATCATTTAATAAATCCTGCATAGCATCCATGTCTTTTGCTGTTTTTATGTGCTGAATTAATATTGCGTAAAACTTGGAATTGTTGCACATATCTGCAAAGTCAATGTTTGCATCTACAACCACATTTGTTTTTGAATTTGGGGATGATGTAATTAATGTTAAAGAATCTTTAAATGTATCTACATCTCGAAGCAATTTTGTGTTTTTGATGTACTCGTACTCGGCCAATCCTTTATATTTGTACAAGCCATATGTTTCTACAAAGCACGGGAAATAGTTGGTCCATTGGTTCACCTTTAAACCAACCATGTATTCGTAGGCCAGGTTATCCGCCATTTCGTCTGCGGATGACTTGAATATTGTGTTTGCGTGATAGTTTTGATTTTTGTAGTATATTTCTTTTACAAACCCATTTTCACTTGGAGCACCAATTGACCTTATTGGAGGTACTACATAGTTAAATGCGGTGAAATTATTAAAGAACTGCCTTATTTTATGTGTTTCAATGCCAAATGCAATGCACAACCCTGAGTTTGAACAAATATTCTTTAAAAAATGTGCCTGGCGTCTTTGTCCCGTATTTGTGATGAATTTACCAATGATACTGTGGGTTTTTAACCGTGTGTTGCGTATTTTTAATGTTTTTGCATTGCTTTTGCTTTTGCTTTTTGTGTTTAATTTAGGGTCACTTTTTGACTTTGATTTTGACTTTGATTTTGACTTTGATTTTGACTTTGATTTTGACTTTGATTTTGATTTTGATTTTGACTTTGACTTTGACTTTGATTTTGATTTTGATTCACCAAATAAACTTGAAAACATTTATAATATTATAATATTATTATATAATAATATGGCAGATTTAATCCCTATAACATGGAATGTATCCAATTTTACCAAGCTAATTAAGATAACAAGAGAGGTCGATGAAGTCAGTGAGTTAGATTTAACTAGAATTGGAATAACCCGTATTGCACCAGAAATTGAACTATTAAATAATTTAATATCTTTATATGCAGATAACAATAACCTAACTGCATTACCACCAGAAATAAAAAATCTAACACAGTTAATTTATCTAGGTTTAAGTAACAATAAATTAACAACATTACCACCAGAAATAAAAAATCTAACACATTTAACCCACTTAAATTTAGAAAATAATCAACTTACTGCATTGCCACAAGAAATTACCAAATTAATAAATTTAAAAACGTTAAATTTAATTGGCAATCCATTGCTAACTACAATTCCACCAGAACTTGAACAAATGCCCAATTTAAAAATACTGCGAGATGAACCAAAAAAAACACAAGACTTACAACCACTTAATCAACCGACTCTAAACATTTTTAAAAACGTGCTGTGTAATAATTATCTTGAAGGTGAAGACAATACAATTCCTGATTTTTTAACAGACACTTTAGACGAAAACCCATTCATTGTGGAGCATAAAAATATTTACTCTGGAAATGCATTGGGGTGGCTCTTAAAAGAGTTTTCTGACGAAACCGACCCAAGAGAATTCGTAGAATGCAAAGATGACACACCTAGTCAGTGGGAGGGGAATGCTTATGCCAAGTATGTAAAACCAAACGGTAGAACATTTGTTAACGTACGTGTTAACGGAAGTAATATTCTGGTTTTAAAACCCGATTGGTTTTGGTACGGACCAATTCCTGAAACCAGACTTTTTCACCTAGAACCACAAGCACCTGTAAAAAAGTACATGACAAATCATCTACTACCCAACATACGACCTGATTTTAATGCGTTAGGAGCAGACCATTGCAACCAAACTGGGGAAATGATTCCATACAAGTTGGTGGAAATTACAGAAAACAGTGCTCCTGCGTTTGTTGCTGCAGCCAAGTACAAAACGGATTCTTCAGCAACGGCTTTAGCGGTTGGAGGCAAACGACGTAAAAATAAATATACTATTAAACAAAAACATTATTTTCAAAAAAATGACCATAAACATAAAAAATACAAAACCTTAAAACATAAGCATAAGCTAAATAAACATAAACAAACCAATAGCTTAAAACATAAGCAACACAAACGTAAACAAACCAAACGTAAAAAATATAGCTTGTAATATTAATGTGTGTTATATATTAACTAAAGTAATTTTTAAATAATATATATATAACAAATGGCTTCAGAATGGACTGGTAAAGACTTTAATATTTTTCTTAATCTTAATAAATTAACCTTAAATGACAATAAATTAAGTGTGCTGTCACCTAAAATTGGTGAATTACGTACATTAGTTGATCTGAACTTATCTGAAAATCAACTAACTGTGCTTCCGCCAGAAATTGGCAATTTAGTAAATTTAACTGAGCTGGACTTATCTGACAATCAACTAACTGTACTTCCTTCAGAAATTAGTAATTTAGTAAATTTAAATAAACTGGACTTAATTGACAATCAACTAACTGTGCTTCCGCCAGAAATTGGCAATTTAGTTAATTTAACTGAGCTGGACTTATCTGACAATCAACTAACTGTACTTCCTTCAGAAATTGGTAATTTAGTAAATTTAACTGAGCTGAACTTATTTAACAATCAACTAACTGCACTTCTTTTAGAAATTGGTAATTTAGTAAATTTAACTGAGCTGGACTTATTTAACAATCAACTAACTGTACTTCCTTCAGAAATTAGTAATTTAGTAAATTTAAATAAACTGGACTCATCTGACAATCAACTAACTGTACTTCCTTCAGAAATTGGTAATTTAGTAAATTTAACTAAGCTGAGCTTATCTGACAATCAACTAACTGCATTGCCACCAGAAATTGGAAACTTAATTAAGTTAGAATTTTTGGTTTTAGCAAATAATAAACTAAC
>Ga0222670_1000031_pt1 | contig 67342 bp, 69 predicted proteins | sample AntAcemetagen732_FD_181148 | JGI IMG/M metagenome (GOLD analysis project Ga0222670, IMG submission 181148) | Saline water microbial communities from Ace Lake, Antarctica - #732 | ecosystem: Environmental > Aquatic > Non-marine Saline and Alkaline > Saline | place: Antarctica: Ace Lake... | reverse complement strand
CAATGGTAATAAAACCTACTATGAGAACTCAGATGGTACTATTGAAGACAACAGACCTAAAGAAAATTATGGTGGTAAAACCGTTATTATTGACGGGATTGAATACGAATTGAAAGCAAAGAAATAAATAAATCATGAAAACATTATGAAAATAGGAGATAAAGTAGTTTGTATTAAAAATTCATTAACTGGAAGTTTAAATGCAATGAAAGGTAATCATTACATTATAATAAATATTCAAAAAGATGAAAATCAAACTGATAGTTTATTCTTTGAAGGAGTTAATAACGGAAGTGAATATAATACTGGAGGATATGATTATTACGGATTTGACCCTAAAAGATTCCGTAAATTAGAAACATACAGACTTAAAAAGAATCAAGTACAATTTAATATCATTGAAGAAAAAGAAAAATTGATGATTAAAGAATTGTGTTAATTAAATATTTTAACTCTAAATAAACATTCACCAACCTTGCTATTATTACAATTGAGTGCAATGGGTATTCCTATTACAGTCTTAACAGATGTATATGCTTTTGATAGCAAATAGGAACTAAAAATTTAATAAACATTAAAAATGCTACAACCAGAACATATGATTCCTGTTATTCAGGAATATATTAAACAAAGAAAAGATATGATTGTAGATATACGTACTCCACAATCAAATATAGAATTAGCACAAATGCTTAGTGCATATAATTATGCAATACAATGGTTTGAATTAAACAAAAACAAATGAAATATTGGAATCTCAATTTTATAAATGACTCTGAACAAGTCAATATAAGTATGGTAAAAATGAATAAGGGTATAGTAAACATTAATCTTCATACTCACAGTTGTAATAATCGTAAATTTCCTAGATTAAAAACAAATGGTATTTATTGGATTAATGATTCTGGTATATCATTTCTAACTTCTTATATTAAAATCAAAGTAGTTCATATAAGATCAGGAGTAATATTCTATATCAAATATAACTCTAAACTAAATGAATTTAAAAGTAAAGAATTACATTTTGAAACAGGTAGTATAATTCATTTACATGCTGAACCAGAGTTTATAAACGTAAACTTAAACCCTAAATACTATAAAGTAAATACACTTGGTAATAAATCAATTATTAATTATCAATTTACAGGTTATTAAATAAACAAATCTTAAAACTAAACAAATGGAAGTTAAAAGAGCAAAGGTAATTATGTTACCTGCAAAAAATCAAATTAATCAAGTATCTGAAGGAGATATATTCATTAATGATTCAAGAGAATACAGTTGGGGTAAACTTGAAGCACTTAAATGTAAACGTGTTACATCTAACGGACATGCATGGAATGGTAATGGTATTAAAACTTATATTAATCATTTATACATTGTAGATGATTCAGATATTAAAGAAGGTGATTGGAAATTAGTAAATACTGACACAGACAAACTTTCAACAGTTGTACAACATGAAAAAGGAATTAATTATTATAAACAATCTAAAATAATAGCAACAACTGATAAAAGAATAAAAAATCAAATGTTGTTAGATGGTTTTGATAGAATATATCCACAACCTAGTAAATCATTTATTGAAAAGTATTGTAAACTAGGTGGTATTGATGAAGTTATGGTTGAATTAACGGAATGGGGTGTAGGGTTTGGTCATGATAAAAATGGTATAGAATTACCATTACGACTCAAAGTAAACTCACACAATGAGATTGCAATTCATACTATTAAAGATAATTGGTCAAGAGATGAAGTTAATCATATACTTAGAGATTTCTCTAATGTTATGGGATTAGATAGTAGTTATGTTAGAAGCTATATTAAAGAAAACATATGATAATACTAACATACTTAGGTTACTTATTATTAGCTATAATAGTAGGTACTGCAACAACAATAATAGCAGGAGCAATATATAGAAATCACTTTTAAACTAAATAATTATGCCAAACAATCAAGTTAAACTAGCTAAAAAAGCTTACAAAGAACTACGTAGTAATTCTGCTAAATTCAAAACTTCACAAGAAGAATATTGGAAAGCAATTATGTCTGCTAAAACTCCACGTTGGGGTAATCTAGTAGTTAAACCAGTAATTAATTAATCATGAGTAATCTAACAGTAGCATTTATAATTTACATAGTTGTAATGCTATTGTTAGCTTATGACATGAGAAAACAATAAATATTAAGCCTGATGATAACAACAGTATGATGTGACCTGCGAGAGTGGCGAAGCACGAGATTACAGCTCTACCAAAGAGTGTTGTTTGTTTGAATGTGTTAACCCAACTACTTGAGTAGTCCGTGAGGTAGGGGCTTAAAGCGAAAATAACATCCAGTGTGGTAACTGGCAGGTATAAATATTGCAAACTAGGTAAATAGCGGTAATCGTCTACTAGACTTGGGAAATATGCATTGTACGCGATGTATAATAAAGAGTAACGAGAAGAAATAAGCGGGTTCATATACTAGTCGTGAAAATGAGAAATTATAAAGTTCAATCTTTATAATGAGTGAGGTTCGAGTCCTCACACCCGTTCATAATCATTGAGAGAAGTCATTAAAAAAACATGGAGTAATTAGCCATAAATACTGAGTCCCTTAGAATACCAAGACAGCTAGCAAGTTGACGGTATACTGGGAGGAAAAGCTATAACTAACATACTTTAAAAGAGTAGTTAGAAAGAGTGAAGTACAGAACCCAAAGCGAGAGTAGCGGGTATTCAGTTTGACTCTCTCATACATTACATACTATTAATCATTTGAAAGGTAAAAGAAGTATTTGACATTTGTTACCAAGGATAATGTGTATAGTATTAACTCCTGTCCAATTATAGGTGGTACTAGCTCAACCAAATTAGAGTAGGTTATATGGCGGTATTAATAAGTATTATAGGCTTACAGGAGTTCTTTTAAAAATTAACAATTAAACAATGAAAATATTATTATTTATTTCAATCGCAGTAAGTATTGTAGAATACTTTTATTCACCAAGGTTATACTTTGGTAAGAATATACACCTATGGTATGGTACTAAATTACGTAAACATATTAAACTATTATAAAATGAAAAAATATACAGTAAGAGGTGATTCTAAATTAAATATTGGAGAACATACAATTAAAGAAGTATTAAATTTACTTGAAATTTCTAACACTAAAGATGGTATTTACTACGTTCCTAATGTACGTATAATGGTTAAGGAGGATAAAATGATGATAATCCCTAACTCTATGTCTTCTGGTGGAGATTATACACCATTCGATGATTACGAAGTCATACCTAAAGTAAATAAACTAGACAGGATATTAAACACTAAATTGTACAAGCTTTACATTACAACAATGCAAAACAATCAGTATCTTTCAGAAATTAAATTAAAAGCTGCTGGTAGAAAGAGTATTGAAATTAACTATTTAGATTAAAATTCTTAAATTATTATAAACAATTAAATTAAATATTATGTTAAATAACAAGAAAAGTAAACCATCAGCTTCAGGTATTATTGTATACTTTAATGCTGAAAAAACATCATCACAAGTATGTAAGCCTAAGATGGAAGGTAATGATAAAGAAAGATTTGATGGTAATTGGGCTGCATTAGCACAACAAATTGCTGGTAATACAGGCTATCATTCATTTGAAATAATATGATACTAATCCTACTAACACTCTTATAATAGCCGCAAAAAGCTGTTATGAAGTAAAACAATGAAGATTGGTTAGTAGGTATATATATGGTGAAGATTGTAATCGTATCTTTAATGGTCAACTTATGCAGCAGCCATATATATTTTTATTTATTTAAAACAAATTATTATGAATGAAAGCAATATATTCTTTAATAGAATATTTTATGTTCAAAAGTATTGGGATATATTTAATCAAGTATATTTCTGGAGATTTTGGATATTAGGATTTTATTTTACTACTGATAAAAACAAATTACCATGATTATACAAATGATACCTACTTCAGCAGAAAATTCTATATTTATTACAGGATTTGATGCTGAAACACAATTATTAACTTACAGGTTATCAAAAGAACCTAAACAAAAGCATATTGAACAAGTTCAAAAAGATGATAAAGACATGTTACATATACCTGGTTATCATTTTCAAGAAGGTTATCTTAATAAATTTATTAATGAAAACGAAATAATATGAAATGTAAAAACAACAAACAACATGATTTTCAATACAACAGAAAGAATTTTAGATACGAATGTGTTGAATGCGATGTTAAATACAATAAAGATATACATTCACTTAAAGACCCAATAGATGATAACGAAAAAGAATTACCAAGTCGGCTTGACTCCCAAGGATAACGCTTTAATACAGCTTATAAGTAATTACGATAGAGATATGTTAATCAATCGTAGAGACAGCTTAATACAAACAATAGCTAACTGTAATGATACTAATGAATCTGAACTGTTTGTACAAGAACATGATGATGTATTATTAGCTTTAGTACAAATGAACTAAAGATTAGAGTCACTAGAATAAAGTTATTACATATCCAGTAATAACCGCTTGTCATATACTCTAATCTTTAAAAACTTTTAAAATGACTAAAAAAATAAGCACTCATAATTAATAGGAACAGACATAGGGATATGTAACGATGGTTCGAGTCCATCTGAGATGCACAATTAAAATTAATATAAACCGTTAAAAACAATTAACAAATGCCTAAAAGTAAATTGAGAACAAACAGACAAGTAGTTGCAATGGGTAGTAATCTAGGACAACGTAGGTTGACTAGAGGTGATGTAAAAATCAAAGAAGCTGCTTACAATGAAAAAGTAGAAACATATTCTAAACTATCATTAGATGATTGTAAGGAAATGTATACTGAAGGTTGTTTAGGTGGTATCTATAAAGATGCACTATTAACAGTTATTAAAAACAAGACAAACGAAGTTAAATCTAAAAAAGACATAACAGTATGAGTCAATTAATAGGAATGATTACAAGTCCTTACAATGGACAACCAGTACTAGTAATAGTACAAACTACTAATCATGGTAAAGAGTTTATTGATAGAGGTCAACCACTTGGTAAACCTAGAATTGCTAACCAACCTACTTTACGTAAGTTGACATTAAATGGTAAAATTGGTGATGTATTTAATTACATTACCAGAGAGAATTATGGTAAAAGAGATATAGTTAAAATATCTTAGTAAGTTATTAATTAAAGAAGGGTAGTTGAAATATACTACTCTTCTTTTATAAACTATTTAATTATGAAAGATAATGAATTTAAAGTAGATGAGTGGGTATGGTGTGATACTAAAGAATATAATGACCATCGTAAATCTAAAGATAGACCTATATTTCAAGTAAAAGAAGTAGGTCATAGGTATTTAAGAGCTGAAATAAAAGATGGTTGTGGTGTACACCATGAAAATTGCAGACTTGCAACGCCAACTGAAATAGCTGAGTATAAGTTAAAGAATCGTATTAGTGTAGAAGCTACTAAAAATAATGATTTTGTAGATGGTAAATGGTATAATGTATTTGCATATCACCCAGGAGTTCCTTACATTATAAAATATAACAGTAATAACTTTGATAATATTGAGTATATATCTATTGGTGTACATAGAGGTTTAGGAGGATTTAATAATGTTAAATTAGTATCTGAAATATCTTTAGAAGAAATTCAACAGTATTTACCAGAAGGGCATGTAGATTTGATAGTTAAACCTGTAATTGAAGACACAATTCCTCAAAAAGGTAGTTATATTGAGTTTATAGTTGATTATACATCAGGTAATTGTGAACTAGGCGTTATCTACAAAGTTCAATATATCATGAGTACGTTTGAAGATATTCATGGTGGAAATAATCATTGTTGTTCTCATGGCGATTGGAAAAATTATTACAAGGTATCTACGCAAGAAGCATTTGAAGCTCAAGCTAAACCTGTTAATGTTATTCCTGAGTATGTTGAGTGTATTAAAGGTAATGGAGGAAAATCTTATAATACTGTAGGTACTGTGTATAAAGTAGATAGTTATGATAAAGCTACACAATGTATAGTAATAAATGGGAAAATTATTGCATCTATTAATTTTGAAAACCCTATTAGCGGTAATACTACAGATTATAAAATTTCTACAAAAGCAGCATATGACGCATATTACGCATATGACGAACAGTTAAAACGTTTTATTGCAGCACCTGTTGTTGAAGAATGGTCTGTTGGTACTTATGTAGTATTTCTTAAAGATTATGGTGGGCATCCTAAAGGAACTGTTGATACTATTGAAAATAAAGGTACTGATATTATTTCATGTTCATTAAGATTTGAAGGTGGTACTATTCCTTGTAATCAATATAGAGATAGTCTTAAATGGTTTGCTACTAAAGTTGAAGCTGAAGAGTTTGCTAAAACAATTACAGGAATTAAACCTAAAGAAGAAAAGATGTTAGTATTTGGTAAATATGAAATAGGTACTATTGTGGTTAGCCTTGAAGATGTTATTAATTGTAGAAAAAATGGTGATATCTATAAAGTGTTTTTAAAATCTAGCAGCAATAATCTTGTATATACTGAAAAAGGATACACTAGTTATAGTAAACCTTCTCAATGGAGAGCAGCTACAACAGATGAAATAGAAGCGTATAAAAATGGTATAACTAATATTAATCAAATTAAAATTAAAACAAATGAAGAAGATTTAACTGGTAGGTATTTAAAAGCACTTGTAAATAAACCTAACCGTGCAAAGGTTGATATAGGGAGATATGTATTAATTACTGAGAACAATAATAAAATTCAAGATATTTATGGAGCTTGGGTTTACAGAAATTCTGATATAGGTACATTATGGGAACTTATGCCTGTTGGTTTTTCACCTAATACTTCTAAAACAATGAATAAAGAAAAGTTATTAGCTGAAGCTAAAAGACGTTATCCTGTTGGGTGTGAATTTAGACCTGCACATGTAAACAATGAAGATATACATACTGTATTGTCACATGATTTAGAAAATCCTAGCGAGTTTCCCAAACACTTATCTTTTAAATCTAAAAAAGGTGAATATGGTTGGGTATCTAATGTATATAGTAATGGTAAATGGGCTGAGATAATTAGTATGCCAGAGGTTAAAGATGATTACAAATTAACTTCAGATGGTATTGTATGTGCTCCAGAAAGTGATTACGTAATGGGTGTAGATTCATGTTTACTTTTATTAGCTAAAGAAGCTTATAGTCGTTCATTTAATACAAATACAATAGGTTATTGGTTACAACAGTTACCAGACCCTATTCGTATGTCAGCTTTTACAAATCATTTTAAACATCCTATAGGTAAGTATAATTTAAATGCAAGAGCTGATGGTATACATTCTGCATTACATCGTGCTTTCTTTTGGACAGATTCTTTAAAAGGTCATAATTATTGGTATGATATTGCAAATGGTAGTTATAATCAAGAAAAACCATTAGTAATAAATTACGGAATAGGTTGTAGTCCTTTTTATAATCCAAAAACTACATGGGTTGAAAAAGAAAATAATTTATTATCATTTGATGATGAATTAATTTTTATTGATAAACCTAAGAAAGTAACATCAATAAAAACACAATTATTAGTATTAGAAGAGTAAACAATAAATAATAACAATTAAAAACAAAAAACAAAATGTCAAAATTAAATTCATTCGTAAAACAATTCGTAGCATTAGTAGAAGGTGACGATTCAGGAGTAAAAGCTCAAAAAGCATTTCGTAGTGCTGATTCAGCATTGAAAGTACAAATTGCTTCTCAAAAAGGGGATGTCATTAAACTAGAAGATGATGTAGAAAACGCAATTGAAGTGCTTGATAAAGCTAAAGTTAATGGTGGTAATCAAATTGCTGATAGAGATTATTATGTAGAACAATTGGTTGCTGCTAAGAATCGTGTACTTCTAGCTGAAAAAGCTTTGAAAGACCATAACAATAAACTTACTTTCCTAGAGGAAACTCTAGCTAGTTTGAGTGCATAATAATTTATAAATTCAACTAATAAACCTTTTGTAAACAATAAAGGAACTTGCTCAAGTATAATCTGGAAACACCGTTTATTGCTGATTTATCAGTATCAAGGAAGAAGGACATACGTAGCTCATGCCGTAAGGAGAGATTAAAATGTAGTAAGTTGAATATAATGATAATAGCCTGAAGCGTAAAGGATCGAAGACAGGTAAGTTTGATTAAGGTTATGAGTAATAACTATCAACCACTAAACCTCTAAATCGTATGTTAGCAATTTGCTTTGCTAGTTTCCAAATGGGGTAATCTTAAATAGAAACTAGTTTTTTAAAGATATGAATAGAAAATGGAAAAGTCCTACTACTAATGGACATGGTAAAAATACTAAATTATATTTAGTATGGAAATCTATTAAAAATAGATGTTTAAACCTTAAAAATTTAGATTATAAGAATTATGGGGGTAGAGGCATTACTATTTGTCAAGAATGGTTGAATTATGATAATTTTTATAGTTGGATTATTAATTCTAATTATAAAGAAGGTTTACAAATAGATAGACAAAATAATGAGTTAGGTTATTATCCTGAAAATTGTAAATTTGTAACTAGAAGTGCGAATCAATTAAACAAAAGAGCTTCTGGTAAAATTTTAGTAAAAGGAGTACATAAACATAGAAAATTAAATAAATATATTGCTTCAAAATTTATTAATGGAAAAACTAAATACATTGGTACATTTGATACAATTAAAGACGCAGAATTAGCATATATAAATTATTAGCATAGTTGGTAGTCTAGGGGTAATTTAAAACTACTGTGATATTTAAGAAGAAGCAGGATAGCGACCTGAAGATTTGAGTTATAGGGACACAGCCCTCTTAATTAGAATAACAAAAATGGACTGTACACGGGAGTATGGTGGAATGGCATACACAGCCCCACATAGGGGTAGTATCACATGGTAGACAAGAGTTAGCTAAAACCATTATAAGGATATATGTAGGTTCGATTCCTACTGCTCCCACAACAAATTAAAATTAATAAAATATGATTCAAAACATTAAAGATGTTAAAAGACCTATAGAAATTGATGAGTATTTTTTAGTACCTTGCATCACAACTATAGATGAAGATTTAATACCTAATATAACACCTGTATTATATTTAAAACATAATGATTTTGAAAATGGACAAAAAGAATATCATTATCATATAGATACTAGGTTTGTAAAACAAGGAGGAGTTATTTCTAAAGATGCTGATAGAAGTACTAGATATAGGTTTTTAAATATAGGAAGACCTAATGAAAAAGTACATGGTAAAATTGAATATTTTGTATTACCTGTTATTGATGAAAGGTTTGAATATAGTACACCTATTAATTTTATAAAAAAAAGTAAATTAAAACATAAATGTATTCATAAAGGTAAATGTCCACATAGAGGTTATGATTTATCACAAGTAAAACCTGTAAATGGAGTAATAACTTGTCCTTTACATAGTTTACAATTTAATGCTAAAACTAAAAAATTAATAAAATGACTGAAGAATTAATTACGTATGAAACAGCTATTTTAGCTAAAAAGAAGGGTTGTAATTTAAAAAGTAATAATGCTTATGCTAATTTTAATAATTCAGGAAGAGTCATACTAAGAAATAAATTTCAAATGATTATTTCAAGATGGGATATAGAAAATAAGGTTAAAGTATATTCGCAAAGTTTACTACAACGCTGGCTGAAAGAAGAACATAATATAATTATAGTTTTATTACCTAATATTAAAAAAGGCAGTATTAATGAATGGGGATATATCATAACAAGTTATGAATATCGTCACACACAAAGTAATTATTTTGAACTAAATGAAACATTCGGTACTTACGAGGAATGTTTAGAATTAGCATTACAAGAAGCACTTAAATTAATAAAATAATGTACAAAAAAGAAGTAGCGGATATAGAAGTATATCCTAATTTTTTCTTATATGTAGGACATGACGCTGAAGGAGAAGGAAAATATGAATATTCGCTACATTCTTCAGATTCAAAGAATACAATAAGAGAGTTTATAGACAGAATGAAAGATGGTATTGCTATGATAGGATTTAATAACTCTGGTTATGATTATCCTGTCATACATTACATCTTAAATAATAAAAGAGTAATTACCTTATTAAATGCTGAAGAGGTATGCGCAATGATTTACTTGTACTCTAAGAATGAATTAATTGAGTCTGATGAGAAAGTATGGATACCACCTAAAAACATCTTAGTACCCCAATTAGACCTTTATAAGTTAATGGGGTTTACGAACGCAGCACGTAGAACTTCACTCAAGGCAGTAGAAGTTGCTATGCGTATGGAGAATATAGAAGACTTACCATATTCACCAGATATGCACATTAATAAAGAACAATCTTTAGAAGTTACAGCATATTGTCATCATGATGTAAAAGCAACAAAACTTTTTTATAATGAAATACAAGGAGAAAGAGATTTACGTAAAGGATTATCTGAAACATACAATCTTGACTTATATGATGCTCCTGATATGAAAATAGGTTCTGACATAATTTTAAAAGCTATATCGGAAAAACTTAATAAACCTAAGTGGGAAGTAAATAAATTAAGAACTTTTAGAAAAGGAATAAATATATTAAATATCATATTACCTTATATAAAATTTAAAACTGTAGAATTTAATAAAGTATTAGATAAATTTCAAAGAACTATAGTTAAAGATACTAAAGGAGATTTAGAACATTCTACTGTGTTCAGAGGAATTAAATATGATTATGGTACAGGAGGATTACATGCTTGTATAAATAGTGGTACTTATAAGAATAACGACCATTGGATGATACTAGACATTGATGTAATCAGCTATTATCCGAATATAGCAATTCGTAATAAACAATACCCAGAACATTTAGGTAAAGACTTTTGTGAGGTATATGAAGATATGTTTGAAACACGTAAAACATTTGCTAAAGGAACTCCTGAAAATTATGGAATGAAGATAGCTCTTAATTCTGCTTATGGAAAAAGTAATGATGTATATTCATTTTTATATGATCCTAAATTTACAATGTTTATTACAGTAAATGGACAACTACTATTATCATTACTTACTGAGAATATATTATTAGGAACTAAAGCAGAGTTATTACAAGCTAATACAGACGGTATTAGTATCAAAGTACCACGTACAGAATATAATGCTGTTAAACAGCTTATGAAAAAATGGGAAGAACTCACATCTTTAGAATTAGAAGAAGTCGAATATAAAGCTATGTTTATATCTAATGTAAATAACTATATAGCAGTTACAACAGATGGAAAAGCTAAGTATAAAGGTTTTTATGAAATTGATAAACAGTATCATAAAAATCATTCTAATAGAATAGTATCAATAGCGATTGCTCGTAAATGCTTATTTGATATATCTCCAGAAGAAACGATAACAAATCATATGCATGTAACTGAATATGAAGATATAAATGTTAAAGCTTATGGTATATATGACTTCTGTGCATCCGTAAGAGCCAGAGGTGATGCTAAGTATAAAACTAGACATTGGACTCAAGGAGAGTACGTTATAAACGATTTGCCGAAGACTAATAGATACTTTGTAGCTAACCAAGGTGTAGAATTACTTAAAGTATTACCACCCAATATGAATGCTAAAGACTGTATTGCAGAACACAGAGAAAAATATCCTAATCAACTAGATTTATTTATGTTTGATGAAGATGTAATAGTACGTAAAGAACGAGTATCTCAAGTTGAAGCTGGTCAAAAAGTTAACATGTTTAATAGATATTATGAAGATGATTACGATTTAAATATTAAATATTACATACAAGAAGCTAACAAAATACTAAATAAATTATGAAAAAAGAAAAAAAAAGTATAAATTACCAAAAGTTTTTGCTGAAAAATGGGTAGCTGAATTACGTAGTGGAAAATACCAACAAACAACAGAAACTTTATATGATACAACTACAAATGGTTATTGTTGTATAGGTGTTTGTGTTAAAATGGAATACCCATTACATTATCTTAAAAATCATCATAACGATTATGGGATGGTTTTGGCTTCTGAAAATGAAGAAACAAAAGATCGTGATTTTACAAAAGTTATATTAAGCAAAATACCAAAAGAATTAAAAGGCTCTGCTTCTGCTAATACTCTTGTTAGCGAATTAGTACAGTTAAATGATGATATGAGATATTCTTTTGAGCAAATTGCTGATTGGATAGAAGATAATGTTGAATTTGTAAACTAAAAAATATAGAATAACTGATGAAAATACAGATAAATAAAAATAAAAACATATTCTTCTGTAGTGATCCTCATTATCATCACGCAGGATTAGTTAGAGGAACTTCTGGTTGGGAAAACACTTCTAAATGCAGACCTTTTGATACTGTCGAAGAACACAACAAAGTATTAATAGACAACATTAATAAGTCTGTTGCTAAAGACGATGTTTTATTCTGCCTTGGTGATTGGTCATTTGGAAACTATAAAACAGGTGAGCATGTTAGTAAGATTTTTGAGTTTAGAGATAATATCAAATGTAAAAATGTTCACTTGATTCTAGGTAATCATGACCAAGAAATTCGTAAGAACGCTAGTAATGTAAGAGATATATTTAGTTCAGTACAAGAATATCTTGAAATATATATAACTGAAGAATCTCCTAAAGAACGTGGTATTAAACCTATTAAGCAATTGGTAGTAATGTCTCATTACGCAATGCGGGTGTGGCACAACAGCCATAAAGGTGCTTGGATGCTTTATGGGCATTCACATGGTACTTTAGATGCTATGACACCAGAAATATCTAATCCTCAATGGATTGGAGATCAGTATTATGTTAAGAACTTTAGAACTATGGATGTAGGTTTTGATACTCATAAAGAGTTTAGACCTTACTCGTATGATGAAATAAAAGATTTGATGCAAACTCGTAATGTTGAATTAGAAGTAGATCATCATGTTTGATAATCGCAGAAGAGAAGTCCAACTAATAGCTGGTCAACATTGGGAAGATAGTGGTTGTTTATCAACTGTCGAAATTGCGACTAGCATCGGTAAAACATGGATTTCATTAGATGCAATGTTAAAGCAAGAAAAAGGATGTAAAGTTCTTTTTCTTGCTGAGACAACTCAACGTGAGAAAGATTTATATGATGATATAGCTAAGTATGATGAAATATTTGGTACTGATATATTAAATCATGTAGAACTTGAGTTTGCATGTTATCAATCTGCGTTTAGATGGTCTAATAGACATTTTAATTTAGTAATTGCAGATGAAATACATTCAGCATGTACTTTAACATATGGTATATTTTTTTACAACAATACTTATGATAAATTACTAGGTTTAAGTGCTACATTGCGTTCTAAAAAGAAATACCTTATTGGTACAGAAGAATATACTAAGATGAGTTTGTTAAATCAAATTGCTCCTGTATGCTATGTGTATGATATAGGTGATGCACAGCAAGATAAAGCTAGTAGAGAATTAAACATACATATAATATATCATAATCTTGATAAGGTTACTAGAAGTATATTATCAGGTACTAAAAAGAAACCTTTCTACACTACAGAAGCATTACAGTATAGATATATCAATGATAAATGTACTGAATGTCAATTAGGTGGTAAGTTTAAGTTAGGACGTATGTTTATAGCTAAAAGAGCTAATATGCTTTATAGCTTACCTTCTAAAATAAAACTTACTAAAGATTTACTTACAAAAGTAAAAGGTAAATCAATTCTCTTTGGTAATCATATAGATAGCTTAGAGCTAATTACTCCTAATGTTGTAAGGTCTAATAGAGCTAAAGAAAGTAAGAAGCTTAGAGATGCTTTAAATAATCAAATACGTGAAGATTTTGATAATGACAAGATAGATGTAATAGCATCCTTTAATATGTTAGTTCAAGGAGCTAATTTAAATAAAGTTGATAATGTAATACTTATGAGTTATTACTCAGAGCATGGTAGATTTATTCAACAAGCAGGTAGATTACGTAAGAACGATAATAAAATAGGTAATGTGTATATAATTGTAACTAATGATACTCAAGAAGAATCATGGTATGAATCATTTAGTTCACAAATACCTATGGAAGAGTTTAATGTAATGTATTATAATAATATTAATGAAATAAAATTTGAATAATGGATATAGAAACTATAGTTAGAACACGATATAAATATACTAAAGAAATATATTCATATTCTTATTATATTTGTAAAGATGGTATTTTTACCTTAGAATTTGAAGATGGTGATTATAAATTTAACAGTAAACACTTTATTTCTCAAGGAAATACACATTTTCATCACACTAGTAATTGTATATCAGGACTTGAAATATTAGACGAGTGGTATGAAATTGTTGATAAATTACCAGATAATTTAATTAAATAAATAATGCCAACATACGATTATAAATGCCTTAAATGTGGTAAAGAAGTAGAGAAGATTCATGGTATACATGATACACCAAGTTATGTGTGTTGTGATAGTGCTATGAAAAAAGTTATATTAACAGCACCTAGTGTACATGGTGCTAGTACAGGTGGTAGAAAAGCAAATACTTAATAATAAAATAAACAAATATGGGAAAATTTAAAAGAAAAGCTAAGAAGAAAGTTAAATTAATAGTTTACAGTAGGTCAAGTGGTATTCTTCAAAAAGACCTCATATTTGAAACTAACGAAGAGATTGCTGCATATTTGTGTGAATTAAGAAGAATGCATGATAAAGAAGCAGAGTATATTGCAAATAACTTAGGATTAATATATTAAAGTATGAAAGAATTAGAATTTCACGGTTTTCCTAAAATGGGAAGATTAAATAGAGATATTATCATTACTGAAAAAATAGATGGTACTAACGCTCAAATACTTATTACAGAAGATGGTGATATTATTGCTGGTAGTAGAACACGTTGGATTACACCACAAGATGATAATCATGGTTTTGCAAAATGGGTAGAAGGTAATAAAGATACTATACTACAATTAGGTGTAGGTCGTCATTTTGGTGAATGGTGGGGAAGCGGAATACAAAGAGGTTACGGATTGTCTAAAGGTGAAAAAAGACTTTCTTTGTTTAATACTGTAAGATGGTGTGAACATGGTAAAACTCCTTTGTTAGTACCTAAAGCAGATTTACGTGTTATAAAATATCAAGATGTATTACCAGAAGGTATTAATACAGTTCCTATATTATATAAAGGAATGTTTAATAGTTTAGCTATTGATAATACATTAGATATACTTAAAATAACAGGTAGTTATGCTGTAGAAGGTTTTATGAATCCTGAAGGTATAGTAGTATTTCACACAGCAGGTAATGTTGGGTTTAAAGTTACTATTAAAGATGATGAGATTCCTAAATCAATGAGTAAACAATAAATTAAAAAAAATGAAATATTTAACAAGTATAAATAGAATTATAAATAAGTTTGTTGCTGTAGCAGCAGGAGCTATAGCTGGTTCTTTATGGATAAGAAAAACAGACAATTGGGAAATTTATTTACCAATAGTTTTATTATTAATAAGTCTTAAATTTATTTTAGATGAAATTAAAGTAAAACAATAAAAAATGATAGGTGTAGATGAAGAAAGATTGAGAGGAGAGGGAGTTACACCAAATGAAGCATTTTATTTATATTCACTAAAGAATATAGAAAATATACCATTAGGTAAAATGTCCAATATAAGTTTTTTAAAAGAATTTGATTATTTAGATTCTGAAGGAGTACTTACAGAAAAGAGTATAAAGTTTCTTAGTGAAACTTTTATGAAAATTACAATTAAGAAAACAGTAACACAATCTGATGTTAAAGATTTAACAGAGAAATTTAGAGAGTTATTCCCAGCAAAAATAAAGTCTGGTGGTATACCTGTAAAGAGTAACTTAGATAATCTTATAGCTAAGATGATAACTTTTAAAAGTAAACATCCTAAAATAACTGATGAAATTATACTAGCTGCAACAGCTAAGTATGTTGAAAGTAAACGAAAAGAAGGATACGCTTTTATGAGTACTGCTGAGTATATGATTAGTAAAAACAGTACATCACTACTAGCAACATTATGTGATGCATACGAAGAAGATAGTAAAAATGGAGGAACAGAAGAAGTTAAATGGGGAAGGAGTATTTTATAAAGCACTTAAAGAAATTGAGCATCGTCAAGAACGTGCTGCTTTAGGTAATGTAAATTGTATACCTCTACCATTTGACCGAACTGCTCAATTTCATCCAGGAGTTGAAAAAGGTACTTATGCAATAATTACAGCATCATCAGGAGTAGCTAAATCAAAGTTTACTAGATTTCTATATGTAATAAATTCATATGAGTTTATTAAGAATAATCCAGAAACTGATGTTAGATTAAAAATATTCTTTTTTTCTCTTGAAGAAAATAAAGAAAAGTTTATGATGTCAATTATATCCTATTGGTTATATACAAAACACCACAGGAGAGTCTCTATTAAACAATTAAGATCTGTTGGTAAAGTAGGTTCATTTTTATCCCAAGAGATATTAGAATTAATTAAACAAGGAGAAGAATATTTTGCAGACCTTGAAAAGTATGTTACTATAATCGACAATGTGAAAAATCCTACGGGTATTTTCAAAATAATGAAAGATTATAATGAACGTAAAGGACATTGGACTTATAAAAAAGTATTAATATCTGAAGTAATAACTTCTGTTAAAGATATATTTATACCAGATGATCCAGAGCTATATATAATGTGCATTATTGACCACATAAGTCTGTTACATACAGAAAAACAAGATGGTCAAATGCTTAATTTACATCAAACAATTAGTTTGTTTAGTAGTAGATATGCTTTAGAATTACGTGATAAATATAATAATATTATAGTTGTAGTTCAACAACAATCGGCTGAGTCTGAGAAAAAACAGTTTACATTTAAAGGAGGTTCTATTGATGAAAAGTTGTTACCTTCATTAGCTGGTTTAGGAGATAATAAATTAACTGCTAGAGATGCTGATGATGTATTTGGATTATTTGCTCCTGATAGGTATCAAATAGAAGAATGTGAAGGTTATGATATTACTAGATTACAAGATCATTTTAGGTTATTACTTAAATTAAAAGGTAGAGATGGTGAATCTAACATTAGAACACCATTGTATTTTGACGGTGCTTGTAATATTTTTAAGGAATTACCATCATCAAATGACCCAGAAATGATTCATGTTTACAATAGAGTAAAAGAAATATATAACAATTAAAGAATGAGTGAAGAGAAAAAGAAGATAAGAACTATTTGTGTAGATACGTTGACTGCGTTGCAAGATAATCAATACGCTAGTGATAAAAAGAAACCTGGGCATGACCAATGGTTCGATTACGGAATTTCAATATTTGATTTTATGACACAGCTTCAAAATTTAGGTTTTGAGACTGTTTTAATACTTGGAAGTCCTGGTACTGGAAAATCATTTGGTATGAAAACATTACCTACAGATACTAATATATGGTTCAATGCAGACAATAAAAATCCAACTTGGAAAGGTGGCAGAGAAGTTTATGGTAAAAAAAATACCCCTAAAATGCCTTATCATGTAGTACCTAAAGAATATAAAGATATCATTAGTCATATTAAAATGGGTATTGATAAAGGTATGTTTGAAGACGATAAGATTGCATTTATTACAGGGCATACAGAAACTTATAAAGAAGGTAATGAATCTAAAGTTAGATTGAAAACTCTAGGTAAGTTAGCCAACAGTAAAATGCAAATTGAAGGTAAGCTTGAAATGGTATTATATACTAAAGTGACTAGAAACGAAGAATCTGGTGATCCAGAATACCTTCTTGAAACACAGAATAGTGGTATGAATACGGCAAGAAGTAATGAAGGTTTATTAGAAGGTATGATACCAAACGATTATAACTTGATAGTTGAAAAACTATTATCGTATTAATAAAATAGTAAACAATAACAATTAAATAAATAAAAATGAACGAACAAAAAACTTTAAACATTGAAGACATTAGATTTATGTTATCTAATGGAATGACACGAAAAATTGATGATAAAAATTATAATGCAGAACTTGGGTCAATTCAAGAACATTATAATTTAAGTGCTGACCAAATAACTTTAGCATTTAGAGATGAACGATTGAAAGGTATTCGATTTAAGAAAGTAGCAATGCCAATGTTTGTACTTGATGAAGGAGAACGTACAATTGAAACTTTACCAAGAATGAATAATACAACAATTTCTACAACAGTAACTGCTACTGAAGAATTAGTAGAAGGTATTTTTGAAACAGAAGAAGTAGAATTTTAATAAACGATAGTACAATAATTAATTTAAAATAGAAAAGAATGCAAGTAAGAGATGGAAGTGAGAATGTAATTGGTGAGAAGGAACTCTTTACTGGTGCTAATACTTTTGAAGTAGTAGCTATTGCACCTACAGTTGAGGAAATGTCTAGTGTACTAGGTTTTAAAGAGCCTAAAGCACCAACAATTCCTGTAGGAGCAGATGATGATGGTAATGTACGAGTACGTATTGACTTTTGGTTGAGACAGCCTGAAGCTGAAGTGACCGAGAAAAAATCATTCTTTATTACAAGAGCAAAGCGTGTTTCAACAAATACAGGGACTACGCAACACATTAATTCTGTTGCACAAACAGGTTGGTGGAAAGAAGGAGAAACAATTCCTTCAAATTATACCTCATGGTATAATACAGAAGGTGTACGTCCTGCTTATCAAGGAGAAGAAGAGTTTATTCAATTTATGCAAGCTTACTTGAATCATAAAGGTGGTAAAACTGGTGATAAATTTGGTTTAAAAGATTGGGATGCTATCTTTAATGGAGATTTTAGTGAGCTTCAAGGATATATGAGAGCTGCTCAAAAGACTGGCAACCGAGTAGGTTTGTTAGTGGGAGTACGTACTGTAGAAGGTGAAGATGGTAAAGCAGATCGTTACTATCAATCATTCTATCGCAAACTAGTTACTCGTAGCTATCAAGATATGAATAAAGCATTTACTACTGAATTTGCTAAAGATGGTAATGAATTTAAAGATGATTACCAAAATAGCTTTGTATGGCAAAAATGGACTGTAGGAGGAACTCCTGATACTGGTGAAGCAGTAGGAACTACAACTGCTACTACAGCTAATGCTTGGTAAATAAATAAAAACAGTCTTTAATAATGATGAACGTAAGAGCATGTATTAGTACGGACATCATTCTGTCTAAAGTAAGTGAATTAGAAATTTATAAACGTTACATAGGCGATAATATAAGTATCAGAGAGATGATTCAGTCTCCTCTAAGAGGTGATGACAGAACGCCATCATTTAGACTATATTACGGCAATAACGGGAATTTAAAATTTATTGACTACGGTACAGGTATTAAAGGTGAAGTTTTTAATTTTGTACTTCTAATGTTTCCTATGTTAGATTTTGAAAGTATGTTAGAGATGGTTTGGGCTGATATGAATTGTCAGTCCATTCCATCACTATATATACCTAAGAAACATATAGTACGTAAACAACGTGCGTTTCCTGAAATAAAAATACAACGTAGGAAAGCTAATACTGAAGACGTACAATGGTGGCAATCATGGGGAATATCTACTGGAACTTTAAATAAATTTCGAGTTGTACCTATATCAAGATTTCATATGAGTAATTATGGATGGTGGACGTGTAATACACCAAGCTATGCATACAATTTACTTAACGAATGGAAGATATACAGACCCCATGAAGAGGAAATGAGGTTCATATCAGGAGGTATGACATTACAAGGGTATGATTTATTACCTGAAAAAGGTGAATTATGTATCATACAAAAGTCTTATAAAGACGTAATGTTACTGAATGAATTTAATATAACAGCGTTTGCACCACAAGCAGAATCAATTGATGTACCAGAACCTATAATGGAAGATATATTAAGTCGTTTTAATCGTGTACTAATATGGGGTGACCCTGATGCTTCAGGAGAAGCTTTTGTACAACGTCACAGCGATAAGTATGGAATAAGTGGGATATTCAACGATGATGATACTAAAGATGTGACAGACCATTGTAAAAAATATGGTAAAGAGAGTACAAATGAATTAATAATTAGATCTTTAAGTAGATGAGAGGAGAGAGATATGACAATAAAGAGAGGTGGTTCACGCAATCGTTCGGCTGGTAATAATTTTGAACTCTATTGTGGGAAATTACTTAAAGAGTTTTATCCTAAATGTGTAACTTCAAGAGCAGAAAGTAGAAATAGAGATAACCAAAAGGTTGATTTATGTTATACAGGTTTCTTGAATGTACAATGTAAAAATTATTCTAAGATACTAAAGTATCCTGAAATTATAGATGAAATGCCAATCGAAGAGGGTCAAATGAATGTCATATTTGACAGACAGACCAGAAAAGCAGACAATGGTAGATTTATGAAACGGGGAGAATATGTACACATGCATTTGGAAGATTTTTTAGAACTAATACGTAAAACATGTTTAAAATAGTAATGGTAATGATGATTTTATCATTTCATAGAGTTAATAAAATGTCTAAACCTGTGACTGTAACAGCAACGGTATATCAGGCAACACCTGCACAATGTAATGAGGATTACCTCACTACCGCGTTTGGGTATAAAATTAACTCTGATGATGCATTAGCACATAAATATATAGCAGTAAGTCGAGATTTAGAATTACACTTTAAAGGTGGAGATTCTGTTTTGATAGAAGGTACTAATGTATATGATGGTAAATGGATTATCGCTGATAGAATGAATAAGAGATGGGCAAATAAAATTGACTTTCTTGTTAATCATGATTCTTATATAGATAAATTTGAAAACGTACAAATAACAAAACTATAATGTTTGGTAATGATTTATCAGAGGAAACACTCGATAGTCTTGAGAAAGTTTTATCATTGACACGAGAAAGACTCGAAACGTCAAATGTAAAACAAATAAGATTAGAAATTGAAGCTCTGTATGATATGGGTGAATCCAATATTTTGGGAGGAGCAATGAACCTTAGTGTATTGGAAGAAGAAGTAGATTTCTTTTCTGATATACAAGATGGATACAATAATTTTATGCAAGAATACACAAGTTTTCTTGACAAATAACAATAACAATTAAATATAAAAACAAATGAGTAACGTACATATTAAAGCAAATGGAGGAGCACCTGTAACACTCGAAAGCTGGACTGGTAGAACTTTTGATGATTTAAAAGCAGCTACACCTACTGTAAATTATGCAGGATGTAGAGTAGTAATCCGTGGTACACAGACAGACCTCGTAGATGGGGATGCACTTATTCCTAACGATGCAGATGATGTTTATATCTTTGTAACACCTGCTAAAATGAATGCTGGTGCTTCTGAGTATGCAGCAAACTTAGCTTATGCAAAAGAACAGTATCATACTTCTGATGAAGGTGCTGCACATTTTGCAAAATACAATTCTCAAAGTGCTGATGTACTTGCAGAGCTTGTAAATAGCTTTCAAGAAAAATCAGACGATGAAGTGTCTACATTAGGAGATGCTCTTGATGGAGTTTATGCAGCATTAGACGTATTGGTAGATGCTTTGAGTAATCAATCACTTGCTGTAATTGGTGGTGTAAGTCTTACACAATTGAATGCTGAGTTTGATGCTCTTGTTGTAAAGACAAAAACTCTTTGCGGTAAATAATAATTGAGGAATAGAGAGAGGTGTGACATAAAGTTACACTTCTCTTTATATTTCTTCATAACTAAACATCATATGATATTTAAACTTAACATTGAAGAAAATGAGTTATACTTCTCATTTAAAAGTAATACAGGTTATTTTACTAAAGATGCTAAATCTGATGTAATACCTACTAAAAAAGTATACAGTCAAACTGGTAAATATAAAGAGTTATACAAAGTACTTAACAAAGTATTTAATGAGTATCATTTTGCGTATGAAAATGTAGATAATATTGATATTCAATTTACATTAACTGGTCAGTATCACGTACTTACTTATTATGGAGATGTGGAGGTTTTTAATAGTAAAGATGAAAAACATTTTATTAAAGGTGTATATACTAAATTTACTTTAAATTATCATAAAATTGATAATAAATATTATCTTAAACATTTTAAAATGTTTAGAGATAATTACACTGCTTTTGAATTAAAAGAAGGTTATTTGTTTAGTCATTGTATACCAAATGAAAGTAGTGTTATAGAAGATATGATTTATATAGCAAATACCCATTGTAAATTTCAAGATATGTGTTTAGGTTCTTCTGAACTAGCTCATATTACAGATACTTACAAATTTTTAAAAAACATTGATTTTACTGATTTATTTTTAATAATTGATAGTTTTATTAGGTGGGAAAGTATTGAAGGAATACCTTATTGTTATATGTTTAATATTTATGGTAACTCATTAGGTATAAACTCAACCAGTAATATAATAGGTTATGAGCCTATAATTCTTAACATTTTAAGACAGTCGGGTATTAAAACTTGGTTAGATACAAATAATAATATAAAAATCGAACATGATTCTTTAGTTAATGTATGTAATAAAGTAATAGTACAAAAAAATGATTTTAATAGAGACAGTAAAAAATACGACCCCAGTAAATTAGAATATTATTCAAAACTACAATCATCATCAAAAATATCAGAAGTTTATTTTAATGATAAATATGTAGTTGTAAATTGTAAACCTACAGATGTTAATAAGTATGAACAATATATTTCTACTATATTTAAACATGTAGATAATAACATAGTATATACATTAACAAACCATATAAATGATTTACTATCTGTATATAAATTTGAAGAAGAATACGAAATTGTAAATTAAACAAATTATGAATAAAACAATAACAAAAAGTCCAGTAACAACAAAACCAACACCAGTAATTAAATACCCAGTAATTGAACTTAAAGGTAGGGGTACAGTAATAATTACTGATTATGTACAAAAGCGTATTAACATGCTTCATGAGCAAATCGGAAGTACAGAATGGTGTGCTTTTATTACTTATGATAAAGTATCTGGTAGTATTAATGATCCAGCTAATTTTATAGTTAAAATTGCTGATATTTACCCTATGGGTATTGGTTCAGAAACTTATACAGAAAGTGATAATCATGCTTCTGAATTAAGTAAAATGGACCAGAGAATACCTTCTTACTTTATGAGTAGAACAGGATTTTGCCATACTCATCATGATATGAAAACTTTCTTTTCTGGAACTGATTTACAAGAATTACATAATAATGTAGATAAGTATGATGGAGATTCATATTATTTATCTTTAATTGTAAACTTTGCAAAAGTAAATTCATGTAAAGTAGTTAAACTTGTAGACATTCCCGCTAATAAAGCAGTTTACAATGAAACTGGTACGGAGCATACTATGGAATTTCCAGCAGAAAAAGTTATGATTATGTTTGACCTTGATGTTAAAATTGAAGAAAACATTATATGGAATGATGATGTAATGCAAACTCGTATTGATGAACTTAAAGCAGAAGTTGTAGCTAATGAGGCTAAAGCAGCAGCTAAACAATTATCTTATGGTAGAGCAGGTATTACAGCATACAGAGATTGGAATGAATATGGATATGGTTACGGTAAACAAATAGCTTTAAAGCTTGCTAATAACGATAAAAAACTTAATAGAGAGTACGCCACATTTCTTAAAATGGCTTTGTCATGTAGTGATAAACCAACTAAAGAAATTGGTCAAATACTAATGGAACTTACTAAATTAAGTCCTGATGATTTTGATACTCGTTTAGATGACATTGGACAATATCTTATCACTAATTCATATGATGAGTTTGGTGAAGATTGTATGTCTGAAGGTATTAACAAATGTAAAAGTATTCTTAAAACTTACTTAGGTGTTCCAAAATGGAAATCTGAAGTAGAGCATTTAGTAGAAGTATTTGAAAACTGTGCAGAAGATTTAGTAGCTTATGAAATTAATGGTGAAATAATAATGGAATAATTATGAAAATTAAAGAATCAAGAGCACGTTATTCAAGTGTTGATTGGTTTGGTGAACTAAGAGAGGTAAGTATCGGTGGTCTAGGGACTATCGGTACTCATCTTTCATTAGATATTGCCAGAGCAGGTGACCATACATTAATTATGTATGATGATGATATAGTAGAAATAATAAATCTTTCAGGTCAATTATTTCCTAAAAGTGCAATAGGTAAAAATAAAACAGAAGCTGTTATAGACCTTATAAAGGCTTATACAGAAGCTGATGATGATAAGCTATTCCCAGTAAATCAAAAGCTTGTAGAAGGTACGTATGTAAGTACTGTATGCTTTTCATGCTTTGATAATATGATAGCACGTAAAGCTATGTTTGAACAATGGTTCAAACGTGAAGATAGGGAGTTATTTATTGATGGTCGTATGACTATTGAGAATTATGAAGTATATACTGTAACTAAAGGTAATGAAGACCGCTATAGAGAAACTCTCTTTGATGATTCTGAAATTCCACCACAGATATGTTCTTTAAAAAATACATCTCACACAGGTGCTTTAATAGGTGCTAGAATGACAGTAATGTTTACTAATCATTTAGCTAATATTAAAATGGGATTACCCATGAGAACTATACCTTTTAAATTCAGAGAAGATATGGAAATTAATCTTATAACTATAGAAGAATGAGATTTAAAGTAGTAAGTAATTCTGAAAAAGAATACTTAAAAGAACATGATTGTTTTATTAAATTACCTATTATAGAACATCAAACTATGGTTCCTTTGTATATGGCTTTATCTGGTACTAATATTATGAAAAATTATAGAAATGGTGTTAGAGCACAATCAGGTGTAATATGCAAAAAAATTAGATATTTAAAGGGGACATACATTTCTCCTTTAGTAACTTACACAATGATTTATATTGATGTTGTAGAGCATTATAAAAAATTACATGATGAAGCTGTTATTAATGGAGATTACACAATAGATATTAAAACTAAAGATACTAAAAAAATAACTTACCAGTTAAAAAATGTATCTTTAGGTTTTCAAGAACAGAATTATCTACAAAATATAATGCCTACAGTAATAGGTGATATGATTGAAGAACAATTGTATGTTAAAAAACAGTTAGAGATTAATAATTTAAAATTAGTGTGATGAGTAATTATGAAAACAATATGTTAATTGCTAAATTTATGGGTGCTACATTATCTAAGCACCCACAATTAAATAATGTTACTGTATGGGTTTCTGAAGATTTTTGGGCATTAAATAACCAGTTAAATTTTAAATATAATTTAAAATTTGACACTGATTGGAATTGGTTAATGGAGGTTGTTGATAAAATAAAAAGATTAGACGTTGCTGTACAGTTAATATCTAATAAAAATTGTTGTATACATAATTTTGGTCAAGGATACGATTATAATTTTAATTATCAATTTGAAAAAGATTTTACTCCTGTATACAAAGCAATAATAAATTTTATACAGTGGCATAATGAAAATAATAAATAAATGAACTCTTGGAGATTTAACTCAACAGCAAGCTCCCATTATGGTAGGGCAATTACTAAAAGTTTAAATATTCCTTTTAGAGATGTTTATAAAACTGTAAAAACTATTAGTAATGATGGTATTATTGAAACTAAAGATGGTAAGAAATACCAACTTGAATTAAAAGAAATAAAAAATGAATAGAAAAGAATATTTTGCAACAAGTGCTATATCGCGTAGTCTCCTTATGGAGCTACGTAAGCATCCGTTGTTAGCAAAAAAAATGATTGAATTTGGTATGAATGAAGAAAGTGATGCATTACGATTAGGTGATGCATTTGATTGTATGATGTTTGATTCTCAAGAGATTGTAGATGAAAGATTTCATATAATGCAATTAACTAACCCACATACTAATGGTGCTACTAATTTAGGTAAATTTATAAATGTATGTATTGATAATATACAAGGTATTGTAATAGATCAAATTAGTTATTCTGATTTGTATAGCTTTGCTTATGATGAAGCTGGCATTAAAAATCCTAAAAAAGATACATTTATTGAAGAATTTACAGATTCAGTAGGTGAAAGATACTTAGATGAATATGGTAAATCTATTGGTAAAATTGTATTAGAAAGAGAAGAACATGATAAGTTAGTATTGATGCAACGTATATTACGTAGTGATCCTAATTTCGGTAAGTATTTTGTAAATGATTTGGTTAAAGACCAAATGCGTTATAAAATTAGTGAGCATGAAGAAGTAATTTATCAATTAGTAGTACTCTGGGATGATTGTAAAGTAATGTTAGATATTGTATATATTAATCATGAAACCAAAACAATTAAACCTATCGACCTTAAAACAACATCAGTAAAAAATCATGACGTACAACCAACGATTATTAAATATGATTATATTTATCAAGCTGGTATGTATCATCTTGGTGTGTCTAATTGGAGGGATAATAATTACCCTGATTATACAGTTTCTAATTTTAGCTTTATATTTGCGGAGAAGAGTGTTACTTTTGCTCCTATTGAAATGATAGCTAGTGATACTGATTTGAATGCTGCTATTTATGGTGGTACTGATAAATTTGGCAAGTATCATTCTGGCATATTAAATTTAATAGAACAACTCAAGTGGCATCAAGAAACTGACAAATGGGAATACAGTAGACTTGTTTATGCAACTAAGGGTTTTATTATTTCTGATATATTTAGTAAAGCTTACAATGAAGTAAATCAATTAGAATGAAAATCGTAGGAAAAACAGGACGTACAATTGATATTAATTTGCTTAATTATAAAGGTATTACAGAAGTTAATTGTACTGAAAAAGAAGGACTGTTAAAAGGTATTTTACATAATGATAAAAGATTATTATGGAAAGGTGATGATTTATACACAGAAGATTTAGGATGGCATCGTATTAATATGATTAAACGTGTGGGACCAAATAACTATAAATCTACTTGTATGGAACGTACTGATACATCAATGATGTTAGTGCCTTTGTTTGGTAGTAATGAATTAGAAATGTGTTATTCGGATTTCTTTATGAATGCTTTTTTATATCATGAAGAACATGGTAATCAAGAAGGTATTATATGGATGTTAATAAAAAAACCATTAAAGATTGATATTAGATATACCAGATTAATTGATAAATTTAGAACCTCTACTAGATGTGTAAAAGAAGAACAATTAACTAATACTTTTACATTATTTACTATGAAGTTAGATGATGATTTTGTAAGAGATTACACAATGCTTACATTAAGTAAATTTTCTAAGTTATCTGAAGAAGCTAAACATTCAATATATAAATTTCATGGTTACTTAGGTCAACCAGACCATCAATTAAGATTACAATTATCTAAAAGTCTAGTGTATAAAGCTTATCTTGAAAAGAAGATAGGAGAAACAATACATAGAGATGCAGAGCTTAGAAGTACTATTGATGATGAAAGAGAAACTTTCAGAATGAGTTATATAACAGAAGATATAAGATGAATATAGAAGAAAATAATAAGCTTATTGCTGAATATGTTCAGATAGAGTATAAAGAGATACTTTATAAAACGGGCAGTAGCGGAGATAAATATTATCATATAAATGATATACCAATGTTAAATGATTCATGTCATTGTTATCCAGCAGACGAAAATGATTACCAATTTCATTTATCTTGGGATTGGTTAATGCCAGTAGTTGAGAAAATATGGAGTTATATAGATAATAGAGAATCTTTATTTTATTTTACTAATGATGATTGCGATATAGTAATGGTTTCAGATGGATTAAATAATCAAAAAGATTGTTATTTAGCAGTTGTAGAGTTTATTAACTGGTATAATAAACAACAATAATGACACAACAAGAAAGATTTATTGAACTATTTGGAATAAGTTGGTATAATCAATTAAAAGATTTTCTACATTCTGAAGAGTTTAATACTATCGGTCAAAAGCTATTACAAAGACGTAAAGAGGTAGAAGTATGTCCAGCGCAAGCAGACATCTTCAAAGCGTTCAGAAAGACACCATTTGATGAAGTAAAGGTGGTTTTGATTGGGTTACACCCTTACAAATCAGAAAGTTCAGCTACAGGCTTAGCTTTCGGTGTCGATCTGAATGTGACTGATAGATTAACAAGAAGTATTAAAAATATACATAAAAGTATAGAATCTGATTTAGGTGTATTAAATGTAGACTTTGATTATACATTAGAAGGATTAGCAGAACAAGGAGTTTTATTATTAAACTTAGGATTGACTGCTGATAGTAAAGATGTAGATAAACATGTTAAATTGTGGAAACCTTTTATGGATGTTGTGTTGAGTAAACTAAAGAAATTTGGGTATATGTATATAGATATGTCTAAAGATAGTAATCCTCCAAATGGAGTATTTACATTTGCTAACGCACATTTATGGATGCTTGAAAAAGAAGAAATTAATTGGAATATTAAAAATAAAGAATGAGTAAAGAATATACAATAATAGATGATTTTGATTGGATAGAAAAATATAAACCAAAAGAATATGATGGTGGTGGTTTAATGGATGTAGACCCTAGAGGTGATAATATGACTATTGAAGATTTTAATCAAGCTACTAAAGACCGTAAAATATGGACACTTATAGATGGTGATGGAGATTGTACAATAATTAACGATTATCATTTTGTAAACAGATTAGAACATTATTATTGTGAAGTACCTTTTAAAGAAGGTGAATTAATAGAAGTAGATTAAACAATAAATTATGAAAGAAATATTATGCAATAGAATACAAACGCCAGATGGTACTATACTTACATCTCATGATAGACATGATTTTAAAAGTTATGTTGATAAAAACGGGTATGAATATATGGTTGACGGAGGTGTATTACCATGAAAAAGATAAAATGTTAACAATTTCTTAACATTAAAAATTAGGAAGTGATGTAAAAATGTAGTATCTTTGTAGTATAAAATATAGAGATATGATAAAAGAAAAAGACATTCTAATTAGAGTTAATTCAGAATTAAAACAAAAAATCAAAAAAAAAGCTGACCAGTTAGGGTTATCAGTATCTTCTTTTGTAAGAATGATTATTATAAAAGAAGTTTGAAATGGAGAATTTTAATGTAAGAAGAATACCAACTAATTTTAAAAAAGAAATAATAGAGAATTATAATAATGGTATATCATCAAGGAAGATTGCCGAGAAATACAATTTAAAAACTATCAGTGTTCAAAAGTTTTTGAGTAAGTTAGGCTTGTTAAGATCTCCATCAGAAGCTGCTATAAAATATAAAATAGATAGTAATTTATTTGTCAATGTAGACTGTGAATGGAAAGCCTATTTTTTAGGTTGGATAGCCTCTGATGGTAATGTTTATTTAGGTTCTAGAAAACACACAATTTCTTTAACGATAGTTGAAAATGATAGACACATCTTAGATTACTTTAATATTAAAATATTTAACGGGTTTAAACCTTTAAATTATAGAAAAGCAAGATATAAAAAAGGTACAAATTATTATTGTAAACCATTATATAGATTTTCAATAGATAATAAAAAAATGTGTTACGACTTATTAAATTTAGGAGTTACTAATAATAAGAGTAATACAATTGGTGAAATTAAAATTCCTAATAAATTTATTAGACATTTTATTAGAGGAGTATTTGAAGGAGATGGGTCTATAGGTAAAAACAATTCAGGTAAAAAAGTATTATTTTTTACTAATTCATTATTATTTAAAAATTGGTTAATTCTATTGTTGAAACAAGAATTAAATATTGACCCGAAAGTTTATCAAAACGAAAAGGGATTGTTTAATATTGTATTTTACAAAAAAAAGTACATAGAACTGTTTTATAATTATATATATTCTGATTGTGAAATGTTCTTAGCAAGAAAAAAAGAAAAATTTAAATAATAAAAATGGAAAAACATTTAATAATAAACCAAAGACAGTGTACTAACTGTAATGAAATAATAATTTCTCATCATGTACATGATTATGTTACTTGTTCTTGTGGTAAAGCAATGGTTGATGGGGGTAACTCATATCAAAGATATTCTATTGATAATGAATATCCTTCAAAAGATTTATCAATATACTCAGATGCTTCTTATGAAGAAATTAGAGAAGTGCTGTATAGAGGTGGTAGAGGTAAAAATGGTACTGAAGAATTGAAGTATGTACCTCTTAATGAAATGAGTAATAATTGGGTTGAAAAATGTATTAGTTATGAAAAACTATTAAGACCTGATAATAAATACCTTAAATACTACAGACAAGAAGTAGAATACCGTAAAAAAAATAAGATATTAATTAAAGATTAAATTATGAAAGAAACAAAAATAGTACCTATGCATTCATGTGTAGCAATGTGGTTAAAAACTATCGGTCAAGAAAAACCAAATCAACCACAATTGATGGATATAAGTCTTAGAAAGTTATATACTGATATAACTAAAGAAGAAACTAATGAGTTGTATAGTGCAATAGCTGCTAATGACCTTACAGAAATATGTGATGGTATATATGATTCATTACATACAATTACACAACTTGCGTTAATGCATGGTTTAAATGTAAATGATATCACTAGAGCTGGTTATATTAGCAATATGAGTAAGTTTTGTAAAACTAGACAAGAAGCTCTTGATACAGTTATTGCTTATGAATTAGGTAAACATCCTAATAAAATGGGAGTACATATGGCTACCACATTTGAATTAGTGGGTGAATTATATGTAGTTAAAAGGATGTCAGACGGTAAAGTTATGAAATCAATTAACTTTAAAGAACCAGATTTTAGTTTTATAATTAATAGAAGAACAGATGTCAAAGAAACAACACAAGGAGCAAATATTGAAGGATAGCCTTTCTGATGGTTATAAAGACATTGAGAAAGCAGAAATAGTTGATTTAATGTATCTTAGAGAAAGATGGTATAGTGCTACTCAAGAAACTAGGAGTAATTTCGACATAACATATAAAATGGAACATGGATAAAATAAGTGAAGTTGGTAAAGATTGGAAATTATTAGAAAATGGAAAACATGCAGTATCTAATTTTGGGGACATAGCTAATATAGGGACTTTACACAAGGTTGGCTATAGAAATAGAAAAGGTACGGTTGAACCATTTTTATTAAAAGCAAGATTGAGTGCTAATACATACTATATAACTTTTAATAATCATTTAATTCATAGACTTGTAGCTAGTGAATTTGTAGATAATCCATTTAATTACACAGAAGTAAATCATAAAGATGGAAATAAAGCAAATAATCATTACTCCAATTTAGAATGGTGTACACGTTCTCAAAATGTAAAACATGCATATGATACTAATTTAAACAAAGGCGCTGTAGGAGAACTAAGCGGAAGTGCTAAATTAACTTGGGATAAAGTAGATAACATTAGGAAATTTAACAAGGAGGGAATATCTACTGAAAAACTTTCTAATCATTTTAATGTGGGTAAATCACAAATAAATAAGATAATAAGAGGAGAACAATGGAAGAGGTGAAAAAAGAAATGTTTGGGGGGGATGAACTCGCAATATCGGTTTGGCAAGGTAAGTATGCAGCAGAAGGAGAAGTTCATTACGACCAAATGCATAAAAGATTAGCAAAAGAATTTGCTAGAATTGAAAGTAGTTATTCAGACAAAGAATATACTCTTTTACAAACAGTAAGAAATCCAGATAGATTAATAGATTCTTTAAGTGATTATGGAATTGAAAGAAGTTCTTTAACGCAAGAAACTATATATGAATTATTCAAAGATTTTAAATACATTATACCGCAAGGTTCTATTATGTATGGTCTTGGTAGAAAAGATAAGTTTATTAGTTTAAGTAATTGTTTTGTAATACCATCAGCTTTAGATAGCTATGGTGGTATATTTAAAGCAGAACAAGAACAAGTGCAACTGATGAAACGTAGAGGAGGTGTTGGACAAGACATTTCTAATTTACGTCCAGAAGGAACGTCAGTAACTAATTCTGCGGGAACTTCTACTGGCGTTGTGTCATTTATGGAAAGGTTTTCTAATGGTACAAGAGAAGTAGCTCAAAACGGCAGAAGAGGTGCTTTAATGCTATCTATTGATATTAATCATCCAGATGTAGAGAAGTTTGCTACAATCAAATCTGATAGAAGTAAAGTAACAGGAGCTAATATATCAATTCGTCTTAATGATGAGTTTATGGAAGCTGTTAAGAATGATACTGATTACACTCTTAGATTTCCATGTGATATTATAGAGGAAGATTTATTTGGTTTTGATTATACATCCAAAGAAGCTTTAATTGATGCAGAATATAACACATTAAAAACTGGATTTGTAGTAGGTTCATCATTTAAAAAAATCAAAGCTAAAGAACTTTGGAATACTATTGTAACTCAAGCTAAAGAAAATGCAGAGCCAGGTTTAATGTTTTGGGATAATGTTCTTGATATGTCACCTGATAGTGTGTATCCAGAGTTTACACCTGTAAGCAGTAATCCATGTGGTGAACAATTTTTACAACCATACGATTCTTGCCGACTAATGTGTATGAATTTGTTTTCAATGGTTAAGAATCCATTTACAGATACAGCAGAAGTTGATTTTGAGTTAGTGTATAAAATTGCTTATGAACAACAACGATTGATGGATGATTTAGTAGATCTTGAAATTGAAAATGTTGAAGATATTATATGTAAGATAGAATCTGATAATCAACCTGTAGAAGTTAAAGCTACAGAACTTACTTTATGGCAGAATATATTGAAAGCTGCAAAAGCAGGTAGACGTACTGGTAGTGGTATTACTGCTTTAGCTGATATGTTAGCCGCATTAAATCTAAAGTATGATTCTGATCAAGCTTTAAAAATTGTAGAGTTAGTAATGTCTACTAAAATGCGTGGAGAATTAGATTGTACAATTGATTTATCTATATTGAGAGGTTCATTTGAAGGATTTGATGCAATAAAAGAAGGTATTGCTTTAAATGAAGAAGGATTTTACAAACCAGCTAATAGTTTTTATTTTTATTTAAGAGCTGATTTTCATGAACAATCAGTACGTATGGCTAAATATGGTAGACGTAACGTCAGCTTTTCAACAATTGCTCCTACAGGAAGTGTTTCGATTCTTACAGGTACATCATCAGGTTGTGAACCACTATTTATGCCATTTTATATGCGTAGAAAGAAAGTTAATCCATCTGATAAAGATGTAAGAGTAGATTTTGTCGATCAAAACAAAGATTCATGGCAAGAATTTCCTGTGTTACATAGTAAATTTAAAGATTGGATTAATATTGGACATCCTCATTTTGTAGAAGGTGATATACCAACAATGTCAAATGAAGATTTACAACAATGCTTTGAAGAATCTCCTTGGTATGGTAGTACAGCTAATGATATTGATTGGGTAAAAAGAGTAGAAATGCAATCTATACTCCAAAAATATACTACAAATGCAATTAGCAGTACACTTAATTTACCTGAAACAGTTACATTAGAAGAGGTTCAAAATATCTATATGAAATCATATGAACTTAAACTTAAAGGTGTTACAGTTTATGTAGAAGGAAGTCGTACAGGTGTATTAGTAAGCAATAATGAAAAGAAAACTGATACATTTGAGTATAAAGATGCTCTTAAAAGACCAGATTCACTAGAAGTTGAAATATACACTACTGTATCTAAAGGTACTAAATGGAATGTTATTATAGGATTGTATGATGGTAAACCTTATGAAGTATTTGCATTACATCATTTTACAGATATTAAAAATGGTGAATTGCTTAAACTTAAAGAAGGTAGATATGATCTTTATACAAATGGAGAATTATATTCTGAAAATATAACTTCTGAAATGACAGGTGAAGAAGCTATTATAACGAGACTTTGCAGCACTTCTTTAAGACATGGAAGTGACGTAACGTTCCTTGTAGAACAGCTTGAGAAGACTTCTGGTGACATAACTTCTTTTGGTAAGGCGTTGAGCCGTACTTTAAAGAAATATGCACGTACAGAGCGTATTATTGAAAAAGCCAAGTGTGAAAACTGTGGTGATAGCTCTAATATAGTAATGGAAGAAGGTTGTCTTAGTTGTAAAAGCTGTGGAAGTAGTAAGTGCGGAGGATAATAATTAATTAATTTCAACAGAGTGACGGAAGCGTATTTGTGCTGAATTAAGCTCTATAGCAAATATGATAAATAGACGTTAAATTGGTAATATAGTATAGAGCCACACATCTCTGCGGCAACCGTGAAGAGAGTTGAATATAACACTATAATGTAAGTATCGAATCTTACTTCTGTTGATTTTAATTAAATTAAATAAATAAATAAATGATAAAAGGAACTAAAAATCAACTTTACAATATAACTAATCATTCTCAAGGAGATACTAAGAAAATATTAACAGTATGTTCAGCAGGGTTACTAAGGTCAGCTACATTACAGAACTTTCTTATTAAAGAATATGGTTATAATGTAAGAAATTGCGGTACTGAAGAAAGTTATGCTTTAATACCTATTTCAGAAGCATTAGTATTATGGGCAGATAAAATTATATTTGTAAATAAGGAAAATTACAATACTGTAAAATTAGAACTTCATAAGTTAGGTATTCCCGAAGATAAAATTACAGTATTAGATATACCAGATATGTATAACTTTAATAATCCTGAATTATTAAAGATTATTAAAGTACAATACGAAGAAAGTTTAAATAAATGAGTGAAATAATAACAGCTAGAAAACTATTACAAGATAATCATATTAATGAAGGTTTTGAAATAGATGATGAATGTACTTACGATATAAGTGAAGAAAGTATGATTAAGTTTGCTACACAACACGTAAAAGCAGCCTTAGAGATTGCAGCAAAAGATCGGTATGTTGTTAATAGTACTGCACAACGTAGAATTGAAAACGCTTACAATTTAGATAATATAAAATGAGTAATACAACAGAACTAAAATCATTTCATTACTATGAAAATAATGAAATAGGATTTTCTAGTTTAGATACTGTTAAATCTACTAAAACACTTGAAGCTGGTGTATATGATATATCATATTTAGAGCATCCTGACAATAGAGTTTTAGTTGAATTAAACACTAATATAGAAAAACCTAAAGAGCATAATTATCCTGATAGAGATAAAATAGAATTACTATTAAAAACATTTTTTAACAAAGATGTCAAAAAAGAAATTTCAAGTTTGGGGTTTTATCACAAAGTTGGCATTTTACTTTATGGAGATGAAGGTACTGGTAAATCTACTATTATAAAAAAACTGTATTCTGAATACATTGAAAGTAATAATGTTTTAGTATTTCATATTAATTCTCAAAATTACAAAATTAAAGACTGCTGGGAATTTATAAGTAAAGTTAGAGCTATTCAAGATAATCCAATTGTTATTGTATTTGAAGAAATGGATGTGTTAATTAAACAAGATCTAGAAAGTCGTTTAAAAATGATGCTTGATGGTAATTTATCAATTGATAATTGTATTGTATTTGGTACTACTAATTACATTAGTATGATACCAGATGCTATTAAAAATAGACCATCAAGATTTAAATACTGTATCAAAATAGAAGGTATTCAATCTGAAGATGATGTATACAAAATACTTTACGCTATGATAAATAAATTACATTCTGAAAATGAAATTATTGAATTTTCTAAAGAATTAAAAGGTAAAACTTTAGATACAATTAAACAATTTGCTATTGATAAAATAATGAATATTGATTCTTATAATATTTCTAAAGATAAAAAGTTAGGTTTTTAAATTTATAAAATAATATTAGGATGAAAATAATCTCAACAAGATTGTCTAAAGTAAAAGTACCACATGATTGTTTTTTTTGTAATAATAAATTTCCTAAAGGTACTACAATGTGGAGATATACTTTAAGATATGATGGAAGATTATCTAGTGTATATGAATGTATAAATCATAAAAAAGGAGATACTTAATTGTATCTCCCTTTTTTGTTGTTCTATTATTTTGTTAGTTAGTAAAGAATTTTAATTTTTCTTCTGGATAAAACCAACTATCTACTGAATCCCACATAGGTATAGTTCTTTTAGACCATATTTTAAGTCTAGTTTGTCCTTTATGTCTACCTGATTGATATTCTCTAAGGAAAGGATCGTTATTACCTATTATAAATGGGTCTATTACTTTTACAAGATCCATTATTTTATCAATTTGATTAATAGTAGCAGATGGTGATTGTATCAAGGTAGTAATTTGTGTAGCGTTATATCCTGGCACAAAAAAACCTATTTCAGTACTTAAACGATTAGCTTGATAAGCTGTCATATTAAGTAACCAATCATCATCATCATCTCCTGCAATTGATGCGAGTAGTGTACCAGCAACCATTAATGCTACAAAATAACCTACTTCTGCTATATTACGTTTGATATTAGCTTTTTGCCAATCTTCTAATTTATCGTATGCTTCTCCTGCTGTTGCAAAAGTTAATTTAGCAGCTTGTAATTCTTTATAAAGAGATACTACAAACTTAGTACTTGTAACATACATACCTTCTATATCTTTATCAAGACTAAAATCATAATCATGACTTTGAAATCTTCTATTCCAACCTGGACGTAACCACTTACGAAATAACATAGCAGCTCTACCTTGCCAATATTTCTGTATAAGTGCTCTATCTGTTAAGTTATAAATACCATGAAGATCATTATTAACTTTTTTAAGTTTTATTTTAAAAGATTTAATATCCTTTTCAGTAAAAGGTTTACCATTTTCTTTAGTCAAACCTTCCATAAGTTTAAGACGATAATTATCTACTTCATAAGCATCATAAAAATTAATTTCATTTCCGTTCTTATCTTTAAGTTTTAAATTACTCATCATTCCTAAAGCTAAACGACCTTGAATTTGATGCTCACCTCCTTTGTTAATAATAAACATATTACTTAAACTAAACATTCTACCAAAGTTAGTTCTATCAGCATTTACTTCTTGTATTCGTTGCCCATGATCTTGAAAAACATCTAGTTCTTCAAAGACTAATCTCATTTTATTATTAGAACGTAATTTTAACATATCAATCATTAATGATGGCAATTCTCTCCAATAAGTTTTAGTAGCAAATAATAAATCTTTATGTTTAATATATTCTTTTACAAAAGCTTCTTCACGTAGCATTATATTACCAAGCATTACGTTATTAAATCCTGCATAGATATTTAATGCTAAAGAGTTCATAGCTGTATACTTAATAAGAGCATCTGCTAATTTAGAAGTATCAAAACCAAAAGTAGTACCTTGGTCATCATCTTTAAGTTCGTTATAAAAAACTGTGTTTATATATTCTTGAAATCTAAGATGACCTCTACCGCCAACAGTTTCTAATGCTGTAGTATTATTGAGCATAAATTTATCAGTTATTTTATTTATACCACCTTCTATTCCAGTTGTAGCTTTGAATACTTTTCTTACTTTAAGTACATCGCTTGTAATATTCACAATATTAATTACTTTATTATTGTTTTTGTAATTAATAGCCATATCAGCAAGTATCATCATTCCTGCTGTAAAGTCTAACGAAAGATCTTTCATATTATCAAGTTTCCTATAATGCAATATAGGAATATGTTTCATTTGAGTTTTATCTTCATTAAACGTCTTTACACCATAATCGTAGTCAGTTTCACGCTTTTCAACAGCATCTTTGTAAGATTCTTGCATAGTTCGTTTAGGATCAGTTTTAATACGTTCTATAAAGTCTTTACGTATTTGAACCATAAGCATAGAATTTACAATCTCCTCTGGAAGAGATTTTAATAAATCTTTACGTATTTTCATCATACCTTCGTAATATTTCTTTTCGGTAGGATTACTCATAATAGCTGTATATTGCTTATTACCATAAATTGATAATTTAGGTATAGCTAATTCTTTCTTATATGTTATATTTCCTGCAAAATCAGCATATTCACGTTTACTTCTCCATTCTCGAAATGTAAGCCGTACTTTAGTAAAATTATTATAAAGAGCTTTATTAGACTCTTTAAGCTCATCCATCATTTTTTTATCGACTCTATGATCTGTTTTATTGTTTGGGTACTTATCAAGTAAAGCATATAAAATATCTCTATCATGTTTAAGAGGTATTATTGATTTTATTATATTATTATATTTAGTATTAAGAAGTTCTTTTAACTTTGGTGATGTTTCTGTATTATTAGTTTCCCATACTTCCACAGCTCCCCAATAAGATGATCTTTGACTTTCAGTAAGAGCATACCATTTTTTATCACGAGTTATATACTCATCTCTTGTATTAGCTTCTGGCAATCCATATTCTTTATCTAACTTACTTGTAAATACTTTCTTAGCTTCATTAAATTGAGCTTCGTTATACTCTCCTACAATATTACCAGTAACATTACCATCTTTATCTAATTCAGCCATAAATTTAGTAGTTCTTCCTCCTGCTTCTACAAAGTTTTCATGAAGATCAATAATATCTCTATTAATATCAAGAACTTCTTTATTTGTATCTTCTTTGGTTTCTTTATATAATCTATCTATAAGTTTTATTACTGCATCATGAGAAGTACCTGCGGCATCAATATAAGTTTGTGCAAAACTAAGATCTCCTACTTTTTCACTTAATTGAGCTTCAAATAAATCTAATTCTCTTTTTAATTTTACAGGATTATTTGCTAAATTTTCCATTCCGTTAAAAATATCTTTAGCTACTGACATAAGTATAAACTTAGTATGCTTTACATAATCTTTTTTCATAGTTTTAATACCTGTATCAATAGTATCAAAAGCCTTTAGTATTTTATCATACAATTCAACATCTTCAGTAGAATTACGTTTTAGCTTTTTAACAGTAGGCATTAAATCTTCCAGTAAAGGTTCATATACTAGCATATAATCATTCATCTGTTTAAGAAGTTTAGAAAGTTGATCTAATTCATTATTATATACACCGTCTTGTATAGCTTCTTCTATAATATCAACACGTTCAATTATAAATTGTGCTTCTTCTTCCATTCTAGCTATAAAGTTGATTAATCCCATAGTAACATAATTCTTGTTATAATCATCAACATCTCTATCATCAACATCTCTTATAGCTTTTGACAATACATCACGAAGATCCCTTTCTGTAGTTGTAATTTCTTCAGTTCCTGCTTTTTTATATACATTAATTTTATTTACAATAATACTTAATGCTGATTTTAAAGTTTTAAGTTCACCTTCAAGTATTCTACTATTCTTAAAGTCTTTAGGGTCTAATTCAAATAATACATTATTTTTATTAGATACTTGTGATTCTAAGCCTTTCTTGACATTACTACTATCTTTAAGTGTTTCTTTAGCTATAGCATCAATAGAGTTCCTTATACGTGTTGTTTTAGCTTTAGAACCAAACGTAAAGAAGTCTAAGAACTTATTCCATACTTGTAACATAAGACGTTTCCAAGAAGGTTTTTCATTTTTTACATTATCACTTAAAGATAATCCTATTAATTGCCCTACAATCTCTCTACGTACTTTGTTTTCATCATTATTATACTCCTGCATATACTGCTCAGACTTTTGTTGCCAAAGCTCTGTTAAGTGTACATTTTCAATAGCAAACATAATACGTTTATCATTATGTAATGCAAATTCAATAAAATGACCTACTTCGTGTGCTAGAGTACTTTTATCAGCATGACCTTCTTTAACTGCTATAACTTTATTAAACATATCAGCTACAGCTACGGCAGTAAGTTTTTTACCTTCTTTTTGCTCGTAGTATTCAGCATACTCATTATAATTAATTAAATCAATACCTAGTTCAGATATCAATCGTGTCATAGCATCATCAATTTTAGGATCTACTGGTTGCTCAGTAGATTCTTTTTGAAAAAACGTATTACTTTTATTAAATAATACTTGTAATTTTTCCAAGTTTACATTTAAAAACAACTTATCATTTTCATAAGAAATATTTATAAAAGGAATTACTTCTACAAGACTTAACGAAACTCCTAATTTATCAACTAAATTATCTTGTATTTCTTGAATTAAACCGTTTAAATAATCAGATGTTTCAGATGTAGTATTTCTATCTCTTAATACTTCCTGTAAAGTTTTATTTACCTTTGTATTATTTATAAAACTTTTATAAATATTATCTATTATAGGTTTGTTTTTTACATAATCGTTAAAATTATACGATAATGTATTTATGTTTTTACTAGCTAAAAATTCTGTTACTTTAGCTAATGCTTTAATTGGAGATTTGGACTTGTATATTGCAGAAGTAATTATTATTTTATTCCCAGTAGAATAATTAAAAGTTTTTTTCGTGAGTAATCCTAGACTATAAAGAGTTGGAGTAGATATATCATCTAAATATAAAACACCATTGTTTACATCTTCAAATTTATCTATTCTCATTATAAAGTATTCAGCACCTTCCTCTTCTAAAATATAACTACTTTTATTTTCTGAGATTGTATAATTTACTTTATTGTCTAATTGAAACATTACATCATTACCAAATAAATCTTTATTAACTTTAGGAGTTTCTTTTACAGCAGGTTTACTATAATCAGGTGCTTTAAACCATTTAGGAGCTGTGTATTTGATTTTTTTAGCTGGTATATATCTTCTACCTTTATCATTTACTATATAATATCCATTAGCATTAGATGTAGGTTTTAAAGTATATCCAAGCTCTTTAAGTTTAGGTTTTATAATATCAACCATTAACATTTTACCAAAATAACCCGTAGTACCTATACTAAAAGTTTCTGTAAGATTTTTAAGTTTTTCAGCTTTACTTAATTTCTTTATAGGATTATCAGGAATATTAAACATCACATTTTCATCACTAAAAGAGTCAATAATATCTTCTTTAGTAGGGTAATTCTCTACACCATTTTTATCTTGCCATAAAGAAACTTTACCTGATAAAACTACAGGATGTAAGCTTGTATCTACAACAAGTTTCTTAAATTCTCTACTTTTAATGTTTACACAATTATTTGCCATAGCACTCTATAATTTTATCTTGTTCTTCTTTAGGTCTAGCATTAAACCAATCTTCTGTAATCCTAGGTATATCAAACTGTTTAAAGTTATTATTAATAGTATTTAATTGTTCTTTAGTAATATTTACTCCACTATCAGTTATAATTCCTTCTTTACTAGTTACAGTAGATGTAGGTTGTGTGGTTTCTTGTTTAACTTTATTCCAAACTCCTATTTTATGACCTTCTACAGTAATTTCAGAATATTTATATCCTTTAGTCTCTAAATTAGATTTAAGTCGTTTTTCTCCTTCATTATAAGAATTACTATCAACATAATCTTTATTATCAGTGATAATACTAGCACCTGCTTCTATAGCTTTAATAGCTTCTTTAATAGTTTTAGTTTGCTGTTCAGCTCTTAAAGTTTCATTACCTCTTTTACCACCTACAGATACAAATATTATATCATTAGGATTATAATTACCAGTATTAGCAAATTTACCAGCTTGTTTAGCATATAAACCTGTTGAGCTACCTTCAATACCTTCTGCAAATCCAATATATTGTGTAGCTATACTTGCTTTATGTACGGCTTTAGTATCAACGGATTGTATTGGTTTTACTGTGAATATATTTTTAACAGATATATCTATTTTATTATTTATTACAATAGGTTTAACAACAGGTTTAACTACTCCTCCAAAATTAATATCATCAGTATAGTCACTTACATCAACATTACTTGCAGCTACTTTAGTCAAATCTAATAGTGTTTGTTTTATAAGTTCATTATAAAATGATTCTAAGAATACACCTTTAACAGCATGCGGTAATGACATTTCTATAGTCTCATTATGTACACCTAATCTTTGTATCTCACGATATACTATTTGATTTTTAATACCTTCTATAAACTGACTCTTCTTCATGAGTATCATTTCAGTTTTATTACCTTCTTGAATAGGTACTTTAATAAAATCTACTCGTTTAAGACTAGGGTTTTTATTCATAAGAGCTAATTCTTTTGGGTTTTTAGCAGATGCTGTATAAATAGGGTTTGTACTTTTCATCATTAATTGTGGTAAATCTCCAACAGTTAATGATCTATTGCCTTTTTCACCTAATAGCTCATATTCTTGTATTTCATCTAATCTAAGCATTGGTACTGAATACATAGTCCTATACTTATTTCTTACTATTTGGGTTACAATTTCCATCTTTTGCTCTGGAGTAAAAGTTTCACTATCAAAGTTTTTTTGTAAGTGACCTGTAAAAGTAACACCTTTATCATCTACAAGTTCAGACATATATGTTATTGGTACAAGGTCTTTAAATGTAGATTTACCAAATGTAAATCCTGTACTAAAGAATGCATACTTATCTAAATCTTTAGCAATTTGAACTTCTTCTGGTTTACTAGAATATAACATTTCTTGCCATACATTTCTTAATTCGTCTTGATGATCTCTATCTTTACCTAAACGATTAAATAATATACTTGCTACTCTTTTATCACCTTTAATTTCACCAGTTTCTTTATCGTATTTTACATTTACAACTATAAAATTTCTCATAAATATTGAAAAAGCTCCTTCAGGATTAGCTTTATTATAAGCTGTAATTCTACTAGGTAATTCAGACATTACACGTTTCATTTCAGAATGTGTGTATGTTTGAAAGTCAGTAGCAAATGATGTCATAGTCATTCTATAAAGATCATTCATTTCTTCAGGAGTTAATCCGTCTTCTGAATAACTATTAAATAAATCTATAATTTCTTTAAATATACCATTATCTTTAGCATAAGGTGAACCTGTAGCTTTCAAATAATCATTTTTAACTGGTTTAACACCTAAGTTATAAAAGCCAGCTACATAAGGTATTTTACCTCCCTCAAAAAACTCTTTAAAACCTATAATAACATCTGAATAAGATTCAGCTATTTCTACTTTTCTAGCAAGTACTTCAGTATGTGCTATAGAGCCTGTAGGAGCATTAGTAAGTGAATCATAACGCATACCTCCCATAGTTTTAGCAAGTGCGTTAGCTTTCTCTAAAGTCTCACTAAAGAGTATTAATACTTCATTTTGTACGTACAATTCATTTTCTGTAAGTTCAGATAACTTCTTACCTTCAGTTTTAATAGAATCTCCTAATGAACCTGTATATCGTTTAGCACCATCTTTATTAAAACTTACATTTAAAGTTAATGTATTTTGAGCACCTTTTTCGTGAAATGCGTTAAACTCATTAAATTTACGTTTAGACATTTCTTCACGTAATTCAGCTTTAAGTCTAATTACAGCTTCCTTTTTACTGTCTTTACCTGTAAGAGCTTGTTCATATCGTGTAAACTTACGTAATATAGGATTAGCTATAAAAGCTACTGATGTATCAATATCAACACCTGTACGTTGCATAGCTATTACTACATCTATCGTAACAGTAGTTATATTTAAAAATGATGATAATGGGTCTTTAGCATTATCTACTGTAAAAGCAGAACCTTCTGCTAAGTTTTTACCTATTCTAGCTCCATCTTTGTTTTTCTCATTAGACAATGATGATTCATTATAACCATTAATCTTAATAGAATCTCTAAAATAGAAATCTCCATGTATCATTAAAGAGTGATTAGATGTGTGATTAGCTGTTATACCAATAAGTTTTAAACCTGTCATATTACGTTCAAATACTTCTCTACCTGTAGATAATCTAAGAATATTAAGATCTTTTTTAGTATTACTTGGTTGATTAAATAATACAGCATCTTTAGCACTTTTGTAAGTATCAAAGTTACCAACTGATAATTGTTGTTGCATAGTATATTCACTTGATAATACAGCCCAAGCAATATCAATTATCATATTATCACGAGATTCTTTAGTTTCTGGTCCAGATACTACAGCTTTAATTTCAGTTTCTTTTCTAAAACTACCAGCTTCATCATCCCACTCTAATTCATTACGTTTAGCATAATCAATACGCCCTCTCTCAGGATCATAACCAGATATATTAGACTTAGTAAAAGTTCTACCAGTTTTAGTATTTATTTGAGGAGTATTATCAGCAGTTTCCCACTTAGCATATTCATCAGGTAATAATTCACCTTCAGCTTTTTCAAGATTATATAGTAATCCATAAAGTTTATCAATATCAAAATCCAATCCTGCAATAGTAGTAATTTCATCAGGTAGAATAATCATTCCTGAAGGTGTATAACCTATTACTTTAATGTGAAACATTGAATAATAACTTTCTGTAGGAATACGATAAAATATACCCATAAGTAGTTTTTGATCTACTTTATTAAGTCTTTCAATATCTATAGTACCATCACTATTCATATACTTTTGAATAACACGTTTAGATGTTATAGGCATAATTGCCTCAAAGTAATTAATACTTTTATCTTCGTTAAACTTTATTTCAGGCTTTCTAAGACCTTTATCGTTAGTTTTTTCAAGTCCATGAGATGAAGCATTATATAATGAAGCTCCATTGATAGGTTGTTTAGTTATACCATTCTTATAGAATGAATTAAACATCTTCTCAACCATATCAACAATTGTAGGATGCCACAATGGTAATACAGTTTTAGTTTTAGAATCATCTAACCAATCAAGTGCTTCTAATAAATAATCACCATATTCTTTATCTTTAATTTCTTCTCTAAGACGATTTACAAACTTTTCTTTATTAAATGTACCACTTTCATCGTGCCATTCAGCTTTAAGTTTATCAGCAGATGCTTGTAAGTTAAGTTGTATATATTCTTGATATTGATTAAATAAATCTTTACCTGTAATACTTGTACCATCTGGATAAAAATAATCTTTATCCATTTCAATACCTTGCATTAATAGTTTTCTAAATTGACTGCCATATAAATTCTTAGCATCTAAATGGTGTTGTGGAGTAGCCATCTGAATACTGTAATCAGCATTAGAGAATGTATGTTTATTAAGATTAGTTACTTCATTGATATTACCAAGTACATCATATTGCCCTACTTTAACAGCAGAAGTGTACATTAAAGCATCAATTACACGCTTTTTAGTATCAAATGTAAAACTACCATCTTTCTTAAATGTATAACCCATTTTTTCAAGAATAGCTTGCATTTGAGGATTACCTTTAGCCATTTGTGGTAAAAGTAAAAATTCAGCATTCTTATGTTGAAATGGTATTATTAAGTTATTATCTTTATTGATATTAACTTTAGTATGTCCATATACAAAAGGTTTAATAGGATTCATAATTATAGCAGCATTAGCAGGTATTGACTTACCTTCCATAATACTGTTATAAATATCATTATGAGCATCTGTCCATTGTTCAGTACCTAAATATATCTCTCTAAGTCTGAATATATCAATCCAAGTAGCCGCATCAGTATTATTAAGACCATCACCTTTAGTACCAAGACCAAAAGCAGCTCTTACATTTTTATTAGCTTCTCCAGGAAATGTTTTTTCAATAATAGCTTTATGTTCAGTAACTATTTTATTTTGTTCAGTAGCATCTCTTACATAAGCAATATGGTATTCAGGTCTTACATTTACTCCATTAAATGTATTATTAATATCAACACCTAAACGCTCACCAGGTGAATATATTTGTTTAACACGTTTAAATACATCTTCCATATTAACATTACCTTTACCTTTGTAATAAGCAATATCACCTGTAAAAACAGTCATTAATTGAAAGTTCATATACATACTATTGTATATATATTTTTCAAGATTATTAGTATTTTTAAAGAATCTACTATCAACTGTATTAGATGTATCAGTAATAAAACCTTTATCGTTTTTACTTAATATATTTTCATCAAACATAGATTGTAACTCTTCTTCATATTTTTGCTTAGTAAACTTATCTACTAAATCATTAAATCCATCTTCATCATCAAATGTTTCTTCGTTAAAGATAGTAAATGTATTATACTTTCTACCGTTAATAAGTAATTGAGTAGGTATTTTTTGAAGTTCTATAGGTAAAGGTCTAATGTCTTTAACATCAACTTTTTCATCAAGTACATCTTTTAACCAATTATCAAACTTTTCTTGAACAGGTTCTATTTGTTTGTTAACCCATTGTATCATACTACGTTCTTGTTTAGCAGAAGATCTAAGACGTTCTGTAACTTCTTCCATAGTAAATTTCTTATGATATAATGTCATCATAGTACCAACATCTGCTAATACAGGAAATTGATAATAACCATATGGGTCTTCTACTTTTCTATCAGGATGTCGATTAAACCACAAATTCATTTTAGTAGATTCTAGCTGTTGTTTACTCATTTCTGAATATACACTTGCTTTTTTCTTACCATCTTCGTTAACACCGTCAAATATAGCAATACGAGTTTTAAGATTTATACTGGGGTTATTAGCCATATCATCTAAAAATGATGAATACTTAAAGTAAGGATCACTTTTGTATTCTTTAAAGAAAGCTATGGTTTCTTTATTTGCAATACCTTTCATACGATTTAAATGATCTGTAGCAAACCTAGCTTGTAAAGTAGGATATACCATTTTACCTTCACTGCTAACAAAAGCTACTTGAGACATTGAAGGTTGAAACTCAGCTATTGCTTTAGCTATAGTAGTAAGTGCGTTACGATCATTCTGACTACCTTGTGCATAAGGATCAACACCTCTTTGCATAGTACTTACTACATTAATAAGCCCTAAACTATTAGGATTACCTAAGAACACAGCTAATTTACTACGTCCAGATGTACCTTCAGCAAACATATGAGATAATTCAGCTTCTGTAATAGGTATATGAATATAATTCATTATATTTGATACAGTTTTTATAGCACTCTCTTCAGCATTTTCAAAAGCATCAGAAGTGTTAGATGCTTTATTATAATCCTTTTGTATAGCTGTTAGTTTTTCAATTGCTTTATCAAGATGTTTTATACTTACTGTATTACTTTCTGCATTAAAGTCTTTAGAAGTATATAATTGATTTTGCCATTGAGCAATAATATCTTTATGTATAGATTGTCTGTTAGATTCAAATACAGAACTTTCTACATTAAAAGTTTTTTCACCAGTTGTTTTATTTGTATTAGTGTACCTTTTAATTTGTGCAGTAACAAATGATGTATTACTTCGTTGTCCAATAGCTCTCCAAACTTCACGCAACATACCTTTATCATTCTCAAGTTCAGATTGAAGTATTTCATAATTAGGAAATTTAACTACAAGGTCTTTTACTCGTTGAAGCATTTCAGCTTCAGTTTTAGAACCTGGCAATACAGTAAGTAAAGTATTTCTTGTAGTATTTGTAGGTTCATATGTTGCGAACCCACCAAATTTTCCTTCTTTAGTAGGTATCTTAGCAAGTAATGCTTTAAACTTTTGAGAAAATTTATCTATCGCAGAATCAAATCTACCTTTATCTTGCCAACCTTCACGAACTGTACTTTCTTCTTCTGCTTGAGTGTCATCTTCAATACTTTCAAATGAATCAACAGCTTTGTTTTCAGATGTAATTTTAATACCATGTATTTTAAGACCATTTACTACTCTTTCCATAAAAGGAGTAAATTCTATCATACTAGTAGTAGCATTAGGTTTTCCTAAAGTAAGTAATAATTTATCAAGTTCTTTTATAGTATTTTCATCAGCAAGTTCTTCCGTAAGAACTTCATGTTCTTCTTTGACAAAATCATATACTCTTGAGTACATACCTTCAAGACTATAATCATTATATTTAGTATTCTTACCGTGTGCTATAACTTTCTTAATAACAGTTAAATCATCAGCATTAGGTATATTAAGTTCATCACGATACTCATTAAGAACATCATTTAATAATATACCATTTAGTAATGCTATAGATAAAGTCTTTTCTCTAGGGTTTAAGTAACCTTGTTTTTGTGTAGGTTTAACGCTAAATCTAGTTACATTTTTAGTAAATGCAGGAACTTTAAATTTACCATAACTACCTCTATCAATACGATAAAAATAACTATTTAATGAAGGAGCATTTTTAAGACCTACTCTTTCTGCTGCAATTTGGATAAGATGATATAACCTTTTAAAGAAGTCCAATACTTTAGCTGTAAGACCCTCAGTAGCATTACCTTCTGTAAGTTTGTATTCCATAAAAAGATCTGCCAGCTCTTCTTCTTTATTAATAAGACCTTTAGTTTTATCTTTAGTATTAGTAAGAATATCTTTACGTTCATTTGGTGTTAATAAAGTGTTAAATACTACGTGAAATGCTTCGTGGTATGCTGTACCTGTTTTAGCATTTTTAGAGATATATACAGAACTGTTTGTAAATAAACCCCATAAATCAACTCCACCAGCTACACCAATAGATTTCATATCATCTAATACTGTAAGTGGTGTATTAGGATAAGTTTCTTTAAACCATTTAGTTTCAGTCTTTTCATCCCAAACTTCATAAACGTCTTCAGTTACTTCTCGATTTCTTCTAAGTGTAGAACGTCCTCTTTTAGGTCTTTCTGTAGGTGTAGGTGATACTTCTATTTCTTCTTTTTGAGGTTCAGCAGCTATAATAGCATTTATTTCTGATGTTTTATCAGTAAACATTTCCATCTCTCTAGAAGATAAAGTTGCGTTATTTTTTACTTTTTGAACTAAAGAATTAATACGTTCTTTAGTTACTTCGCCTTTATCAATAAAATTATTATACTCAATATCCTTCACCTCACTTACAGAAGCAGCTTCTGTTTTAGTAACTTTTTCAGAAGTAACTTTAGTATTTTTAAATACTTTAGGTACTTTAAGATGTACCATAGAAGCATAAGTATGATTACCTTTAGGTAAGTTACTTTTTAACCAACCGTTTTGTGATACTTTTTCATTATAATTTCCAGTGTTAAGTTGGTCAAGGTCAATATTCATAACCTTAGTTTCAAGTTTAGTTTTAAACTCTTCTAAAGTCATAGCTTCAGATACAACTCTTACTTCACCAGTTTTTTTATCAATATCTAATGTATGATATTTACCTTTTTCATATTTAAATTTTAAGTAAATATTCTTTGAAACTTTAATTTCTGCATCAGCAATAAGTTTAGCTATTTCATCAACATTAGTAGTAGAAGTAATTTTCTCATCTAACTTATCTAAGATGTCATATACTTCAGCTTGTTCTTTAGGATGCTCACTAAGGTTAGTTGTATATAACTTAACAGCATGATACATACCACTCACCATCTTAACAAACATTACAATAGCACCTTTTCTATCTGCAAGTTCTGATTCTCCTCTATAAAGTATATTTTCACGAGGTATTCTAAATTTAACTTCTCCACTATTAGTGTGTATATCTACTTCACCTTTTTCAGTAGTATCTACAGCACCAAAAAACAAAGGTTCTCCTTCATTAAGAATAGTGTGGGGTGACTGCCAATTTTGAGTAATAGCAAAGTCACCTACTTCTCTACTGTGTATAATAACATCAGTTACACCAGAAGTATATTCACCAGTAGTTTCTCCACTAGCTTTCCAATCATCATAAACAGCTTGTCTTAATCGTTTAGCATCTTGATTATCAGAACTATCATTTGTATTTTTAGTAGTCCTAAGAGTACCTATACGTACTAATTTACCATCAATAACAGTATTAGTAATAATAGTAAAATCATCTTTACTTACTTTAGTAGGTGAGTATGTAGAATCTAAAAACATTGTAAATGTAATTGGATTACCAATAAGTTTAGTATTTACATCATCTAATGCTAGAAAAGTTTCATCAGATACAAGTTCTATAGTTTCAGAAGTTGATTCATTTAAAGCAGCTAATTCAGTATCGTATTTAGAGTTAATTTTACTTTCTTTTTGTTTTACTTGTTCTTTGAGGTTTTTAAGATATTTTTCACCAGCTTCCTTAGAATCAAAATGCCCAACTAAAACTTCAGCTCCTTGTGTCATTACACCATCAGTATTTATCTGTGGTTTTCTGACATTTATTATCATCATGTAAGGGTCTTCTTCAAATCCTTTTGACGTATGGTCTTGAAAAGAAGCTTTATACTGATTTCCTTTGGAATGTTTTTTACCAATCATTTTCACAACTTCAACATTAGAAGTCGCATCTTTTTGAAAAGATTCTTCTATTTGAAAACGGTCTCTCTTACTTAATTTATCTAATTCTTCTGTTCTTCTTTTCTCAATATTAGTTTTAGCACTTGTATTGTCAGTTCCTTCAATTTCAATAGTATTAAGCTCACTTCTAATAGGTTCTCCATCATTATCGTATAGTACATGGGGACCACCTTCTTCAAGATTTTCAAATGTACTTGGGTCAGCTTTAGTAATAGATACATCTTTTGTTTGAAGGAATTTAATTTTTCCATCCTTCATTGTATACATTACATAAGGATTACTTTGTACATTTAATTTATTAGCAAAACTAATCTCTCTAGCTTGATTATTATTACCGTTATCTGGAGTTGGAGAAGCTTGATTAGCTTCAACATCAATATCTGGTAATGGTTCTTGATTAAAAGATTCAAGTATTTTATTTTCAAAATACCTATCTACAATATCTTTAAAATTTTTATTACTATTATACTTATCTACAAAAGATTGTGCATCAGTAATACCACTTACATTAAGTCCTTTTTTAGCAAATGCTGCTAATTCACGTTTAAGTAATGGTTTACTAGCATACCTTTCTAAGAAGTCTTCTGTTGTAGTAGGATTTGTTATTACTCCTTTACTAGCAGCATTAGCTAATATTGTAAGTTTAGCTTTAACAGCAGCACCTACAGTTTCATCATTAAGAAGTTTTTCTTGTTCTTCTAAAGATGTTTCATTATTTACAGTAGCAAGTACTCTATTTTTAAAAGCTTCTGCTTTTCTTAATGGTTCATCAGCATCAAAAACTTCTTGTCCTTTTTTAGTAGATAGTTTATTAAGGATATTATCCGTCATACCTATCTGTACTTCATTTTCAACCTTTTGCATAACTTGTTTATCAAGTTCTGATTCTTCAGCAAATGATGGAGCTATTGGTAATTTACCTATGTCAGTAAGTGATTTTTTTATTTCTGCTATCTTTTTAGAACTATCTTTAATCTTAAAATTAAGTTCCGTGTTTAAAGCATCATTTTCAGAACTGTCTTCTGTATCGTTATATTGTCTTTTTCCTTCAATATAATGCTTATTAAGAGCTAATTGCTCCATAAGATCTATATGTAAAGAATCTGTTCCTATAGAAGCTTCTGTTTTAAGTTTTGAAGTTCTAGCTTCAATATCTTTCATAGTTCGTCCTAAAAGACGTTTAGTATAAAAACTTGCAAGTTGTTCTTTTTTAACAGCTTCAGAAGTAGTTTTATCACTAAATATATTTACATACTGTTCTCCAATATATTCAAGGTCTTCTGCTATTTGTTTATCTGCTACTTTTTTATCTGCTATAGCTTCTTTAGTCCAACCATCAGCTTCAAGGTCTGCATCAGATACTTCAGCAACTTGTTTGTAATGTTCTTTAAGGTCATTTAATTTACCTTCACTTGCATATTTATATATTTCGTTTAAAAGTAAACCACCTTTTGCTTTTGCTACAGTATTTAAGTCATGCTTATCTATACCTGCATATATAGCTAATGCAGCATCTTGTAATCTTTCTGTTCTGTCACCAACAGTATCTGATATTTGTTGTGCGCCTGAAAAGAAACCTCCACCAACTGCACCAAGTGTTACAGCAGCTTTAAATTCTGGGTCTTCAATATAATCACTTAAACGACCTCCTAAACCTTCTAATTCAAAGTAACTAGCTTTTTTATCTAATGCTGTACGTTCTGCTTCTTTAGATATTGTAAATTGACCACCTTCTTCAAGACCTTCAGCAGTTACATCTCTAGCAAACTTAAATGCTCTATCTCCTAAACCTTCACGAAACTCTTTAGAAGCTTGTGTAGCCATATTAGAACCTTTGCTAAGTACGTTATATTGTATAACGTCTGTTGCTAAGTTTACCCAATTGGTATTCCACGCTTTAGAAGCTGCTTCACCTGCTCTCATACGAGCTTCTTCATCACCTACACCTTGCTGTAATAATTGCTGATATGAACTATTAAAGGTTTCATTAGCTTCCATAGTGTTTTCAGCATATCGTGAAAATACAGCACTCGAAATACCTTTTATACGAGCAGGTGTAGCTATAGTCTTTAATGCTTTATTTATTTTCATTAGCTTACTAGCTCCAGAAGCTAATGCAGTCATACCATAAGCAGGAATCATCAATGATAAACTTGTTGCTATACTTTCTGCATTATAAGCCCACCAACTAGCATCTCCAGGTGCAAAACCTGTTTGTGCAGCTTCACTACGATATATAGGTGCAAACTCTTTAACAGATTCTTGAGCTTGCTTCATAGATTCAGCAAACCAGTTAGTATACTCTTGTTCAGTACCTTTAACTATACCTATTGCTTGGTCAGCATCAACAAAATAAGATAATCCTTCTAAACCTCCTAAAACAACTGTAGAAGCTCCTTGTGCTAAAGCATTAGCGGTTTGTTGCCATCCTGATTGTGTGGCAGATAATACAGCTTCTCTATTTTGTCCTGGAGAAAATTGTATAGCATCATCAAATGATGTTTCGTAATTTGAAAATGTATCTATACGTCCACCTGAAACAGCACTGCCTATTTGCTCATTAGGGACTTGAAATATATCATTAGATGATTTTCTTCTCTTTATAGGTTGATTATTACGATCTAACTCCCCATTCTCTACTATAGGATCAAATATACCCATTAAATTATTTTTATGTTATTATAGGTTATTACCTATTGCAAATGCACTATCAATAAGCTTTTCTAATTCAGCATCAGAAGCTTTTTCTAATCCAACCCATCTAATTTTAAGACGTTCTTTTAGTTTACTCCTTGATGTAGTACGTTTGGCTTCATCTTTTATAAGCTCTAATGCCATTCTTTGTTGTACTTCAGGAGTTACTTTTGAATCATAAGGAATGTTCAATTTATCAGCATACTCTTTGAAAGTATCTTTTGTAAATTGAAATTTACCAACCGCATGAATCCTATCTCCACTATCCTTACTGTCTTTTGGTATGTTTTGACGTTTCATTACGTCTGATATAGTCATGTCTACGACACGTTTACCAATAATGTTATAACTATTTCCCCCATTGAAAACCTCACGTCCCTCATCAGCACCTCCTTGGTTCATTGCATTGTACTCACCTGTGTTACCCTCACTTTCATAATTACCTATAGTATTGAATGCATAATCGACATCTGCTTTAAATTCTTTTGGGATGTTTAAAGATGTAGTACCTACTTTTTCTTGTTCACCATAATACATTTGATTTTTAAATATAGAAGATAAATGTTCTTTAGCATCTACTTTATTCATTTTTAAAGGGTTTTCTCCTGCCTCTACTAGCATTTCAGTAATACTCCTTACAGTACCTTTTTCAGGGTCAAATACTTTTCCTGATATTGAATAACTTCCAGTAGGTGTTACAGATACAACAATATCTCCATATGATCCTGTAACATCATCGGGTCTTCCAAATTTAGCCACTGTAGAAGTACCTTTGTAAGTACCTTCGATAATATCAACGGCTCTGTCTGTCGCAATAACTTCTTTCATTTGAGGATTTGTCATAAATTGCCGCATATTATCTGTAACATCAACATCATATTCGGAACTTTTAATTATTTCTCCATCTTTAGTTGTAGAGAATAACCCTCTTACCATCCACTTATCGTTAATATTATCAAAGTAAAAACTTCTAGGAACGTAATTACCATTACTAAAATCATGAGTGTCATTATCAGTACCTGCTACGTATAAACTTTTTATATTTTGACCGTCTTCCCCATCAGGTTGTGTCATAGCATTCAAAGGTGAGCCTTTATAGTAAACACCTGTACCTCCTTGCATACGAGCAATCGCAGCATCGTTGATAATTTTATGAGACATTGGTATTTCCTTAGATGTAAGATCTCCATCTGTCTTTGTCAATAAATATCCTGTAGTAGTAAACTCTTCTTGTCCAAAGTTAGACTCAATAGCTTCGTTTAAATTAGAATAATACTTTTCGTATTTTTTAGGAATGAGTTGATCATTTTGAATAATAAAATCATCTCTCAACTTATGTTTAACAAGCTTGACTCTAGAAGCTCTATCCATTTCATCGCTTAATCTTGTAGTTTCTTCAGCCCATTTTTTATAAGAAATTCCATTACTTTTTTCTGAAATATAAAAACCACCATGTTTATCAGTAAAATCTTTAGTTTCATCCAAAAGGTTTTTATAATCAATAGTAGCATCATAAACAGCTCTTATTCCAGGAGTTAACTTATTTAATTCTTCTTTTATTTTTTCCTCGGTAGGTACTTCATCCCCTTCAGAAAGAGTTTTAAGTGCGGCATCATTAGTTGATTTTGAAGCTTTACGTCTTTTTAACAGCATAGCATCTGTATCTTGACGAGCTTGTTCTTCAACTTCTGAAGGCTCTGTTTTATATTGCCAATTTCCGTCAGGCATTTGAACAGGTTTATTATTTTCTTTTAATTTATTATGAATAACATCAAAAGTACTTGCATATATATTTCTTTGTTTTTCTATAAATGTTGTATCATAATCTCTACGTTCTTGAGGATTAAATGTTCTACTTGGAGCATAACTCATATCATTCAATGAATATCCAGTTTCCGAATCTATACCTGTAAGTGCGTTTGTACCAATGGCTTTTGACATATTGGCTATATTAGTAATTTCTCCAGCAGGTGTATTTGTAGCGTTAACAACATTATAATCTATTTCCCCGATAGGTCTAAGTGGTATTGATGATTCTTGTCCGTATTCACTAGACCCATCAGCACCAGCACCAGTAAGATTTTGCTTACCTTCTGTAAAGAATGATAATTCTGCAATATTCATATAATTATCAAATAAAGAATCCCATTTATATTGCCCTTCTCTACCTTCTCTTTTTAAAGACTCCATTTTCCAAGCTGCATTTTGAGCCATTTCAGGATCTAAAGCAGTTAATGCTTCCATATTAATAGTACCATCATCATTCCTAAATGAACTAAGAAACTTTATAGAGTGGTTCTTTACACCTTCATAATCTAATATTTTATCTGTTTGTTTATGTCTATACTCAGGTTTACCAGTTTCAGGATTATTTACTAAAGTATATTGATCATCTATAATAGGTTTTATTTTTTCAATATAAGGAGAGTATGTTTTAAGGTCTGATACGTTTTCTTGAAAATTATAATGAGCACCAGTAATCATTTCGTTTCTACCAGCCATAGCTTCTAAATCACCAACATTCCATTGTCCAGTTTTATCATCATGAGCACCAAAACGACTGCTAACACCATAACCTTTTGCATTTATACGGTCATCAACAAATTTCTTTGTATCATAATCAGACTGTATTAGTTTGATTCTAGGGTCAGCAGCTCTTTCTTGAGAAAACTTAGATAATCCTCTTGCGGCAGCTCTATAATTTCCATCTGTAGCATATGCATCAGATATAGCATTAAATTTTGTTTGATAGTCTTGTTCAACTTTGTTAGCATACTCTCCTTGTGTAGCATAACCTGCATTTAAACCTAAACCAGCTTCAGCTTTACCTAAGGCTATATTCATAGCATCATTACGTCCTTGATTTATTTGACCCATTTGCATCATAGCTCCAATAGGTAATGGGTCTATTGTATCTTGAAATTCTTTTGCTGAAAATTGAGTAAATCTGTTAGCCACTTGTTATTTGTTTAAGTAAGGTTTAAGCATCATCTCATCAAATGTTTCTGATATGTTAGCTCTATTTATATTGTGTATACCTCCGTTATGGAAGTTAGGTTTCTCTATTTGTTTATATCCTTGTAACCAATCTTCAGTATAGAATTTAGAATTATTATCTATAGGAATTGGAGATTCTGAATATCCATAAATTCTTTTTTTACTTGGGCTTTCTAATAATGAACCTTTATATTCTACAAAATCAGGTCCTTTATAACCCATATATAAAGATTTATCAATCCTTTCATTCATAGGAATACCTTTATTGAACCATACTTTATTAGCATTATCAGTATTATCCATCATCCAATTATTACTTGTTCCTTTGGGTGCAGCCCTTAAAACACCACTCTCAGCAGCATCTTTATAACCAGTATTTCCAAGCATTCTATAATAAGATTCTGAATCTGGTTTAAAAGCTAAAGGATTATATTTATAAGTATTTTTTAAGGGAGTTTCTTCTGTCAGATATTTACCAGCTTGTTGTACTGTATTTTTTATTTGAGGTAATTTTTCAATACCTTTCATAACACCTAAACCTAATAGTTCACCACCTATAATATCTCTATGATAAGCTTCAGCATCAGCTCTTTGCTTACCAGTCATATTAGGTGCTGCAAATGCCCAATTAGGATTACCTACATAATTAGCTGATCTATTATCTGTATTAGGAAAATCTATTTTGTCATTATTAATAGGTTGTTGTACAACACTATTAGGATTAGCTTTAGCATAATTAGATGCTAATCTATTATTTTCTTGTATTAATAAATCTTCATTAATAATGTTATTTAAATAATTATCAGGTAAAACCCCTAAATTATTAATACCTGTATTTCCATTGTTTAACGGTTTAGTAGGATCTGTAGGATCACTTCTTAACCCACCATCTTCAAAACTAGTTTTTACTGCATATTTTTTAGCTGAAGTATCACCTTCTTGGCTACCAAATAATTGAGCCACATTTCTTACAAAGCCATATGGACTACTTGCTTTTCCAACCGATTCTTTTATTTTATCAGTAGATGTTCCATTTCTATTCAAATGTGTGTATGCATCATTGTTAAAATCATAATTATCGAGAACTAAAGTATCTGGTTCAGATGTAAATGTTTGAGGTGTTGTCACTATAGATGCTCTACCTAATACAGATTGAGTTTGAAATGCAGGGTCTGTAAGTAATGATACCGCAGTTTTTACTCCAGAATTTGAACTGTAGGCTTTACTTGGTCTAACCGTTTCATAATCTTTATAATCTATGTATGATTTTCCAGCAGCTAAATTTTTTCTAGTTATATCCCGTAAAACACCAACTTGATCTTCTGTAAAATCTCCTTCGGTTCTAATTGGATTTTTATCATTAGAACCATAATCCATAAATTGCTTTCTGAAAATATCATCAGTAATGGCAGATATAGTAGTCATTGCTCCAGGAAAAGCAGCCTCTAAAAACCCTGTAACTGGTGCGCCCTCTCTTATATTTCTTCTGTTTTCTCCGTCACTTTTAGGATTATCACTTTTAAATTTTTGATAGAGATTATGGGTATTTTCTCCCCACTTACCGTCTTCAGCAATAGCCTCTCCTAATTTACCCAATTCAGGATAAGATTCGTTTAAAAATTTTTGTAGAACACGAATGTTAGTCCCTTCTTCGATAGTAGGAGAATAGACCTTAGAGACATCTTTAGTATCTTCCTCACCACCTAAAGGCTTTTTAGTAGGATCTGGCATACTATGCTGTTTTAGCTACTCCAAATGTATTTTCATACATCTCTCTAAGCATTGCGTTAGTATCCATAGTATTCATTTGTCTTGTTGTACCAGCACCTGCTCTACCTAAACCATCAATAGCTTCATAATAATTAGATTGTGCTACACCTTTATTAGCAGCTTCATCTTGCATAGCTCTCATTATAGTACCATTGTTAATTTGATCTTCTTGTGCTTGAAGTGATATATTAGTATTAGCTACACTTTCACGTATACCTGCAACATTTTGAGAACCACTTGTAGCTAAAGTTGCTAATGTACTAGGGTCAGCTCTACCTGATTGTCTAGCTACTTCCATTGCAGTAGCTCCCATATCTCTAGCTGCTCTTAATTGATGTTGTGCAGACATTCTACCACTTTTAAATGTAGGGTAATTTACTGGATCACCATCTTTAGGTTCTTTTGCTAAATAAGCCAATGAACTTGCTGCATTACCTCCAAAACTTAATACTCCTTGATACAATTGTTTAATTTGTTCAGGAGTCATACCTTCTTTTTTAGGTGGAGGTATAGCAGCTTCATCTGTAGGTATATTAGAGTATTCATCTAAATTAACAGCATTATTAGCATTATCAAACATAGATTTATAATCTACTTGTGGTAATTTATTAGTAGAAAGTCTATCTTGCCCTGTACCACCACTAACTTTTAATCTATCTAAAAAAGCTGTTTGAAGTTCATCTCCTGATAATCCTTCTACACCAGTAGTATTATATAGAGGATTCATAGTAGGTGTACTATCAAATTCAGTACTCCAAGGGTCGTTAGATGGGTCATTAGGATCAGTAGGTCTTACAGAACCATAGTTACCTGCATATTTCTTTTTCATACCACCATTCTTAAATTCTGTTGTATCATTATATCTTGTTCTAGGAACTTCAGCTTCACCTTGAAATCTACCTCTAGCAGCCCTACTTTTTTCGTTTTTTATAAAAGCATTTGCATCTGATAATGCTGTTTTTTCTTCTTTATCTAATGCTGCTGTACCTACACCCCCTGCAATAGCTGTACCTGCGCCTACAACGGCAGATGCAATTTGTCCAAATACGGGCACTGCGTTTAATGCTACTGCTGTTGTACCTGCTATAGCAGTTCCTGTAGTAAGGTCTTTTCTTTTTTTTGCAATCTTAGCCATTGTGTCGATGTAATCTTTATTTTGCATTGCATCTTGATTTACAGTATTTGGTTTTTTGAATGTGTCATACATAGTACTAGCCGCATTAATTGCTGCAGTAGCCGTATTGAAACCAGTTGATGCTTTTGCTGTAGTCGAAGGTACTGCTGTATCGGATTTTATAGGTGCAGACGTATTAGGCATTACAGAAGCTTCATTATATCTTTGAGGGTCTGCAAATAAAGGATCTTCATTAGGCAAAAACGAATTTTCATTTGTAAAATCTTCGCCAGCATTGAATGATTCGTTTCCAAATTGCTTTGGAGCACTAAAAAAATTATTAAGCTGTGTGGGATTTTCTTGTGTTGTACCAAGACCAACATTATTAGTATTGGTGTTAAGATTAGATCCTGGGTTTATCGTTGTTGGGCTTGATGTAGGAGTAAATCCTATGTTTTCATTTGCGTAATTAGGGTCTATATTATTAGTATTAGCATCGTCACTTATAGTAGGTGTGCTGTATCTAGGTCTATTAGTACCGCCAGTAGCATAATTAACACCACCAGTTTTAAACTCATTTTGGTCTTGATTACCTTCTACATTAAAAGGATCTATACCTTCAGAGACTAAATCATTAACTTCTTTAAGTATAATCTCTGTAGCAGCAGCATCAAATGATATATCTGAAATTCTATCTCCTACAGGTCTATTTTGACGTTTATTATCTTCAGCTTTAAGTTCCTTAATGTGCTTAGATATTTTACGAAATATAAATTCATTCTTAGAACCTCTAGGAGTATAAGCTTTTTCACCACCTTCTACTTCAGCATCATCAGTATAATCTAATCCTTTTAACGCATGAGGTAATCCCTCAAAGTCTTTTATTCGTGTTTGTTTATTGAAAGTTCCCATATTGATTTACAAAGATACATTATTTAAAGTCATTTGTCAAGTATTATTTTCTAATATTATTTATCACCTTTTCTAAAATAGTTTATTATGTGATAAAGCTTGAACTCTTTATTGTTATTATTAAGGAATGAAAACTTTTGTTTCATCCAATGGGAACGTATTCTATTACGTGTACCAAATTCATAAGTAATAGCATGTCTCCAATTACGTAAAGTACGTTTAATATCAGCACGTATGCCAGTTGTTTGATAAGAATTACTAGATGTAACACTATCAAATGTTTCATCCGTAACTTCTACACCATTAGTATCTATAACATCAGTAAGAAATTCAGTATTATCAAATATCTTAGTTATAGTAGCCATAGGGTTAACTGTAATTGTTATACTAGATTCCGTAGGAACATTATCATAAAATACACCTCTCTCGCCTATATCGTGTAGATATAAATCATTTAAGTCGCTAGGATTAGCTGTAAGGACATATCTTCCATCATTGATATAAGTAGTAGGCTTAAAGCTTCTATAGCTCACAAAACGATCCTTAGTGTCATTGTAGGCTATTGTAAAGGAACGTCCAACCATATCAAATAATCCATTGTTATTAATGTTACTATCATTATCATAGAAAGTAATGAGGTATTCTTTATTACGTATGTCATACGTACCACAGACACCCATAGGAGTTATATTACCACTTTGTGCAGGACTATCTACTTTTAGTATGTTACCTCTTGTATTAGAGTATAACCATCCTTTAATCTTATCGGCAGAGATATCCTTTAATCCTTCAGAATTATATACATAAAGTCCTGCATCTTTAGAATCCCAAAACATAATCCCATTAGGAGATTTTATAAATGAAAACTGATGCCATGAACCTATACTTTCTGATATATAATTAAATCTAGGTAATACACCTGATTGACCTAATACAATACCTCCACCAGTATTATCATTTACTACAGATCGTTCATTAACAGATGCTACACCAAAACCTCTTTGTTGCCAAGCTACTATATTATCACTTGCTTTCATAAGTTGACGTATTTCACCTAAATCACCTTGTATATCAATATATTTTTCAGAATCAAATATTCTCCAAGCATCAGCAAGTTCACCATATACTTTAGGAGCTGAAGCCCATATTCTTACAGGATGTCTTAAAACTTCAGTAGTATTTAATGGTATTGGAAATGAACGTTGTGTGTCCATTTGTTCAGAAAATACATAATTGTATTTAAAATCTTCTCCGTAATCTAATGGGTACTGTTCCGCATCAGGTGCTTGGTCGTCAGTACCATACATATATCCGATAGGATTTTGAGTCCCATTAATTGAATAACCATGTCTCATATCAGTATTAACAAATGATTCGCATGGGTAGTATAATCCTACTGCTATTCTTTTATCCCCGTTTCCCTTGGGTTCATTGTTTCCAGTAAAATCATCAAAACTTTTGGTCATTTTTAAAGTGTCAAATACATTGACATAAGTATCTCCACCGTAAACCTTAACTGTATGTTGTAAAGTATTGCTATTTAAAATAACATGTGCTCCTGTGTTAATATAAACATTTTGAGAACGTGCTGAATATCCTGGACCTCCGTATTGTCCATCGTTTTCACGCTCGTAATTTACTAGGTATTTATCAGCATGGAAATCAACATCGCCACCTCTAGGATAAAAATTACTTGTAGAACCCATCATATTTATATAGAAATCATAAGGTATTCCTCTGTCTAATACAACAGCAGCAGTATCTGTACCTCTTGAACGTCTACCATCAGGACTTGTTATAAAAGGACTACGATTCTCAAATTGATAAGTATCTATTAAAAAATCATCATCAAAAGCAGCATTTCTAATCTCTTTAACATCAAACGTATTACTGGTTCCTGCTGGGTCTTCATAAGGTATATTATGATATATTTTAGAGTATACGGTTTTAATTGCTGGCTGTAAAGCATTATCTTTTGTGGTTTGATAAGTACCTAATCCTTGTACAATCCTTATTTTATCATTGGTTTTTTTATTAATGTCTCTACCAAATAATAAATCTGGAGAATGAAATGTTACTATCGGATATGATTCTAAATTACCAGAAAAAGAATTACTAGGATTCAATGTAGAATCTGGCAAACTACTTATATTATTAAGATAATGATTTTCACCTAAAGTAGGATGATAAGTAGCGGGAATATGCGAATTATCTCTTACACACATATGAATAATACCTTGTGCCAAAACAGTTCTATCTTCAGGCTCTAATTTGACACGTTTAATAACCCAACTATCTATTTGATCTGCAATATTGGCAGGAATATTTACAGTAAATTCTACACCTAATGTATTTACATACCATACGTTATTTGCTTTTGACATAAGTGGAAATACTTTACCTTCATTTTCAGCAGCATCTACTGCAAATCCACTTTGAAAATCTTCAAATATATCGGGCATACGAATATCTCCTATCCACTTAGCATAACCTTCATTACTGGCTTTTGTAGGTACTAATGAAAATCTATACGTTTCTCCTCTACGGTATCCTTTATAGGTATGATCTATATAAGGAGATTTAAAATCAGTAAAATAGTTACCTTCCGTATATAATGTACCATCTCCTAAATTAACAGTAGCATTACCTCTCCAAGGTAATCTATAAGGGTATACATAACCTGGGTCTGTTCTTGCATCTGCTAATAATTTTTGATTAACAAATTTATATTTAATATTTGGACCCTCACCACCTAAAGTAACACCATCAGCTTGGTATTTGTAAATCTTTTGATTAGGATTAATAGCATCAGAAGTTTCATCAAGACCTGTTAAATCTAATACAGAATTATATGGTGCGCTAGGAGTAGCACTTACATCATTTAAAATTACTTCTTGTGTATTATCAAATCTATAAGCTCTAGCATCAAAATTTAAGTTAAAAGGGTCTCTTTTAGTGTTAGCTGCAAATAAGATATTATCTTTTTGAGCTATCGCATGACATTTATCAAATAAGTTATTACGTCTATTAAAAGCATCTTCTGTAATGATTACAGCAGGTTCACTTCCTGTATAAGTGTATTCAACTGTAGAGCTAGTAATAGTAAGTTCTGCTACTTTTGCTATTAAAGGACTTGCATCAGCTCCTTCAGTTTTTATTATTACTATATCAATACTATTAAATGATGTATCTACATCTGGTATCGTTATAGTAAACGATTTAGAAGTAATAATACCACTTTCTCCACCTTGGTACTCTGGATACCCACTCGATAAAGAATCTTCATTTATATATATACTATTAGATGCATGTGCGTAATTAGTTATTCCTCCACCAGCAGTTCTTAAAGCATAAGAAACTTCATAATGCCCTAATGTAATAGAACCTCCATTTTGTATACTTTTTAATACTGGTTTTTTTAAATCTACAATAGGTTTAATACCTAATTGTAAAGGTGGTACAGCCATTATATTAGGGTCAGCAAGATTCATAGACCTAAAATCATTAGCATCTAAACCATCTGTCCAATATGTACGTACAAATTCATCATTTTCTTTAACAGACTCAATACCTCCAGGATTAGCTACTGGAAATCTAGTTGACATACTAAGGTCATCTGAGTATATAAGTGTTATATTAGGTACTAATGATACCTTATCGTATGTTACTTTGTAAAAAGCTGCAATACCTCCTATAGCAGTATCGTTATTTGTAGAAATAATATATATATCGTCATCAATACGTGTCCAACCAATAGGTATTTGAGCAGCTTGATTAATTTGTAATGCAGTAGTTGTAAGTGTAGCACTAGTATTAAAAGTAAGTATGTCTGTTGTAACAGACCATATTCTAATAGTATTACCACTACGAGCTACATTAAGCTGTAATGGTACGAATGCATTACCTGTACGTAATTCATTTTCAATAGCATCCATTAATCCATCAGGACTATTTGTACTGCCATTAATAGAGTTACCAAAGCTGTTACCTCCAGTATGCCCTACAATTATGTTTGTTGCCCAGCTAGTAGGTATTGTATCAGGCGTAATAGTTAATATGTTAGGAATATCAGGTACACTAAAAGAAAATTTATTACCTTTAATATTTACTATAACATTATCAGAATCTGAACTATTAGAATTTAATCTAACATCTAGAGCATCTTCATAAGTAGAAGGTTCTTTCATTTTATCAGAAAGATCTTTTACCATACCTTTAAAAAACCCATTTTCAATACGTTCAGCCATTATCTTCTGGAGTTTGTATTATTTCTAAAATTTGTTTGATTTCTCAATACTTGCATCTTACCTGAATTAGCATGTCCTCCAGCATGTTCATCTTCAAAAGATACTATACGTCTAAATTGGTTAGCAATACTTCTAGTTTTATCTCTATTGGGTATTAATGCTTTATTTTGTGCAGCACCAATATAATACATTCTTTCTGTTTTTATATCATCGTATACATCTTTAGCCATTTTACCTCTAATCCTGAGTTTCATTGCTATACGTTCAGCTACATAAGCTGTAGCAGCTTGTTTAAACTTTTCATCATCAGGTACTGTTGGGTAACCCCTTTCATCAGTAGGAAATGCCATGTAAGCCATTTCAAGTTTACCTTCTTTAAAGTTAGTCCATATGTAATTATCATTAACTTTATAAGTCAAATCAGAACTACATATTAAGTCTGGGCATTGTGCCGAATGCATACGTTTATGAAAACTATCCGTAGAATATCTCATAGGTGTACCTTCACATGTACGTGTTTGTACAATAATTATAAGATCACATGGTAGCTCTCCTCTACCATTAATAATCTCTATATAAGGCTTATCATGTCCATCAGTAATACGTTCAGTATACTGCATAGGAGCGTTAATAAGATCAATGACACTACCAATCCATTCAGCAATATCTGTCCAATCAGTATCTACGGTAAAACCATAGTCTCTGTGTACACGTTCAACAATTGTTTCTAAACTTACGCTTTTACCTGAGAGCATTTATAGAGGGTTTTTAAATTATTTATACAATATCTCCATCAAGAAAACTAAACATTTCTTCTTTGGACATTGGTGATTTTATGTTTTCTTTTTTACCTTCTAAAGGATTTTTAGTAGAAATATATTTTTTAGTTTCATCAATATGTTTATCTTCATCTTCTACATACCCATATTTATTTTTGGTTATAATAAAACCATTTTCTGCTTCTTCTACTTTAAGTGATTTGGTAACTCCGTCTTTTTCTTCGGTAATTGACCAATGTTTGTTTTTATCCATTGTTCTTATTGATTTTAGTTCGTACATTATATTTTTTTAGTTATTACTTTTTCATAAAAGTCTACTTTTACCGATGTATCTTTTAATGCAGCTACTAACTCTCGTTTAGCACCTTTTACAGGACTAAAACGGTATCCTTTAATGTTACGTACATTTGTACCTGATTTAACCCATTTAAAGTGCATTAAATAACCTCCTGTATGTAAGTTTCTATGATATACAAATTTTCTATTTTCTTTAGCTACAGCATCATCTTTCCAAAGCTTATTAGTTGCTTTATAATCTATTGGTAATGATAATGTACCATTCTTTTTAAATTTAGGTTCAGGTTTAAGTTTTAATATCATAATAGTACCTAATCTAAATGGTAGTTTAAAGAATCTATTATGGAGTATCATTTCCGTCATAATTTCTTTATTAACATCTGCTACAGCATTATTAATAACACCTAAACCTAAATTAAAACCATCATTCCTTTCGATGTTATCTAAGTCTTTAACGTAACGTCTATGCAGTTCAGCAGAACTTATATCAATTTTGTTTCTCGCCACTTACAGTATTGTTTGCATCATTCGTAGTATCATTAGCTAATTGATACTTTAATAGTATCTGCTTAATGATATGTTCTTTCATATAGTTCCACATGTAATCTGATAAAGGATATTCAGTATCGTCTGTATAACAAGGATCTCCAGCACATGTATTAAATACTGCTGCTGAAGTAGGGTCACTAGCTACCATTCTAATATTAATAAACTCTGTAAGGTCTGCTAGAGAACCTTTAGAAGATAAATATATTCTATCGTTTCTATAGTAAGCTACAGTCATGTTATGGTTAAATCTACCATTACCAAAGAATATAGCTTCTTTGTAATCTTTAAGTGAATATGGTTTACTTGTAAAGTCAGATGGTCCTACACGCTCAATAGATTCTCTATGATGTAATACAATAGGTACTGGTATTTTATTTACAGTACGTAGTATTTGACAATCAGAACTAAAGTCACAACATTCAGTTGTAGAAGCTAATTCCATTTCTACACACCCTAAGTCTTGTATAATAGACTCAGGGATGTCTCTATCTTTATTAAGCTCATTACGTATCCATAAAGCTCTTTGGTTGTGTATAAGGTCTTTAATATAACGTAAGTCAAGAACGTCATCATCGTGAAATTCAGGTCTTACAGCTTCTACTATTTGATATGTAAGTTCGTTAAGAGTCATGTCCGTATGTCATTCTAGTTTTATATACTTTAGGTGAGTTAAGTTCTGATACTTCATAATCAACACCTGCTTCTCCACTACCAAAGTTAGTATGAATCCATTTAGAAGAACCATACATACTCATTACTTTTTTATATCTAAATCGTTTAGCAAATGTTTCTGCTGATTGATGTAAATCACCTGTTACTACATGAATATATTTAGAACGTATTTTTTTACGGTCAATATAATCATTAATAAATCCTTCTGTCTTATCATTCAATACTACTGGCATTCCAAACTTCATATCAGAATCATCTTTACCATGTCCAAAGATATATGTATGTTCTCCAAAAGTAATATGCTCTAACATCTTAGCAGTAACCAAAGTCTTAATTTGTGGATATTTCGCTTGTAAATACATTTGAATTGCTCTTACTGCACCATGACCAAAGCTACCTGAGTGATTGCAGTTAGTAGTAGCAATAAACCAAATTTCCTCTGCTATATCAGCATTAATAAGGGTTTCCATAGTTTTAATAGTAACTTCAATAAAAGTGTCTATTTGCTCACGAGAATCCATATTTTGAGGTAAATTATGTCCACCTCTAGTAGTTTGACCATTATTACCATCTAAAGCATCTCCTAGGTCATAAAATACAAGTTTTTTAAATTGTCCAAAAGTATCATGTTCATCAAGAATATTATCTACTAATTTCTCATGTCTGATAAATATTTCATCTCTATCATAATCATTACTGTAAATACTATTTCTAGCAGTCATAGCACCGATATGTTTGTCTGATGAAAAGATAGAAATCATTTTATCGTTCTTACTTCTTGAAGCACGTACACCAAAAGGAGTTACACCATCTTCAATAATTTTTTGTAAAGATTCAATTACATCATTATCTTGTACTTCAGTTTTATCAAGTGCATAAGAAAACCCTTGTTTACCATTTGCTGTAATATGAGTTCTAACGAGTTTCATATTATCAGGTACTTTGGGAACATCTTCTTTTTGATTGCAAATAGGAGGTAAATCTTCTAGTTTACAATTACCATCAATTACTTTTTGACAATCCTTAAATTCTTTGGAATCTTCAGAGAAATTCTTTTGATACGCTCTTATTTTACTG
>Ga0222670_1000025_pt1 | contig 73780 bp, 78 predicted proteins | sample AntAcemetagen732_FD_181148 | JGI IMG/M metagenome (GOLD analysis project Ga0222670, IMG submission 181148) | Saline water microbial communities from Ace Lake, Antarctica - #732 | ecosystem: Environmental > Aquatic > Non-marine Saline and Alkaline > Saline | place: Antarctica: Ace Lake... | reverse complement strand
CAATAGATTAGTGAGGATTATTGGGCGTTTTAGACCCAATTAGCTATTTAAAAAGTAAAAATTTAAGAAGAGAAGTGTGGACGGTTAAGGTTACCAAAATTTGTCGTACACACTTCAAAATCGTATGGATTGTATTCTTACAATTTATATATGAAGCTAGTGTGCGCCGTTTTTTAACTTGAGAGTTTGATCATGGCTCAGAACGTACGCTGGCGGCACGCCTAACACATGCAAGTCGAACGAAGTAGCAATACTTAGTGGCAGACGGGTGAGTAACATGTGGGTATCTACCCTTTGGCCTGGAATAACACGAGGAAACTTGTGCTAATACCGGATAAGTCTTTACGGAGAAAGCTTTATGCACCATTGGATGAGCCCGCACTTGATTAGTTTGTTGGTAGGGTAATGGCCTACCAAGACTATGATCAATAGCTGATTTGAGAGGATGATCAGCCACATTGGGACTGAGACACGGCCCAAACTCCTACGGGAGGCAGCAGTGGGGAATCTTGCACAATGGAGGAAACTCTGATGCAGCGATGCCGCGTGAGTGAAGAAGGCCTTTGGGTTGTAAAGCTCTTTCGTCGGGGAAGAAAATGACTGTACCCGAATAAGAAGGTCCGGCTAACTTCGTGCCAGCAGCCGCGGTAATACGAAGGGACCTAGCGTAGTTCGGAATTACTGGGCTTAAAGAGTTCGTAGGTGGTTGAAAAAGTTGGTGGTGAAATCCCAGAGCTTAACTCTGGAACTGCCATCAAAACTTTTCAGCTAGAGTATGATAGAGGAAAGCAGAATTTCTAGTGTAGAGGTGAAATTCGTAGATATTAGAAAGAATACCAATTGCGAAGGCAGCTTTCTGGATCATTACTGACACTGAGGAACGAAAGCATGGGTAGCGAAGAGGATTAGATACCCTCGTAGTCCATGCCGTAAACGATGTGTGTTAGACGTTGGAAATTTATTTTCAGTGTCGCAGGGAAACCGATAAACACACCGCCTGGGGAGTACGACCGCAAGGTTAAAACTCAAATGAATTGACGGGGACCCGCACAAGTAGTGGAGCATGTGGTTTAATTCGAAGATACGCGCAGAACCTTACCAACACTTGACATGTTCGTCGCGACTCTAAGAGATTAGAGTTTTCGGTTCGGCCGGACGAAACACAGGTGCTGCATGGCTGTCGTCAGCTCGTGTCGTGAGATGTTGGGTTAAGTCCCGCAACGAGCGCAACCCTCACTTTTAGTTGCCATCATTAAGTTGGGCACTCTGAAAGAACTGCCAGTGATAAGCTGGAGGAAGGTGGGGATGACGTCAAGTCCTCATGGCCCTTACGTGTTGGGCTACACACGTGCTACAATGGCATCTACAACAGGAAGCAAAACGGCAACGTTAAGCAAATCCCGAAAAGATGCCTCAGTTCGGATTGCACTCTGCAACTCGAGTGCATGAAGCTGGAATTACTAGTAATCGTGGATCAGCGTGCCACGGTGAATGCGTTCCCGGGTCTTGTACACACCGCCCGTCACACCATGGGAGTTGGTTCTACCTTAAGGCAAGGTTTCAAACCCTTGACCACGGTATAGTCAGCGACTGGGGTGAAGTCGTAACAAGGTAGCCGTAGGGGAACCTGCGGCTGGATTACCTCCTTTCTAAGGATGAGTGAAAGAGAAAAATTTCACTCTAAATAATATACATCGGTAATGTTGACCGTCCTCATTTCTCTTCTTAAAGTAATGTTTCCTTCTTGTAGGGCCGGTAGCTCAGTTGGTTAGAGCACACCCTTGATAAGGGTGGGGTCGAAAGTTCGAGTCTTTCTCGGCCCACCAAAAACCTAAATGGGGGATTAGCTCATCTGGGAGAGCGCCTGATTTGCATTCAGGAGGTAGCAGGTTCGATCCCTGTATCCTCCACCAGGAAACATTTAGTTATTAAAACTGTAAATAAAAATAATTTATATCAATATCTATATCCGAACATTAAAAGTTATTATTTAATGTTCAAAATAAAAATTTGATCACAACATAGATAAATTTTCTGTTAAAAGAATTTTTTTCTGTGCATAAATCAAGCGTTTAAGGGCGTGTAGTGGATGCCTTGGCACTGAAAGCCGATGAAGGACGTGATATACTGCGATAAGTTTCGGGGAGCTGTATGTAAGCTTTGATCCGAAAATTTCCGAATGGGGAAACCCACCACTTTATGTGGTACTTTAAACTGAATACATAGGTTTAAAGAGACAACCTGGAGAACTGAAACATCTAAGTAACCAGAGGAAAAGAAATCAATTGAGATTCCGTTAGTAGTGGCGAGCGAACGCGGAGTAGGCCAGTAGTTTTGTTAGAAAAATTTGAATAGTTTGGAAATGCTAACCATAGAGGGTGATAGTCCCGTATGAGTAATGTCTAACAAAATTCTTGAGTAAAGCGGGACACGAGAAATCCTGCTCGAATATAGGGGGACCACCCTCTAAGCCTAAATACTCTTCAGTGACCGATAGTGAACTAGTACCGTGAGGGAAAGGTGAAAAGAACCCCTATTAGGGGAGTGAAATAGAACCTGAAACTGCATGCCTACAATCAGTCCGAGCCCTTTTTAGGGTGAGGGCGTACCTTTTGTATAATGGGTCAGTGACTTAATTTATTAAGCAAGCTTAAGCCATCTAGGTGTAGGCGCAGCGAAAGCAAGTCTTAATAGGGCGATTAGTTTAATGAATTAGACCCGAAAACGAATGAGCTTACCATGAGCAGGTTGAAAGTTGGGTAACACCAACCGGAGGACCGAACCAGTTGACGTTGAAAAGTCTTTGGATGACTTGTGGTAAGGGGTGAAAGGCCAACCAAATTCGTAGATAGCTGGTTTTCCGCGAAAACTATTTAGGTAGTGCGTCGAATAAATAGATGTTTAGAGGTAGAGCACTAAATGGGCTAGGGGGAAGAGATTCTTACCAAACCTAATAAAACTCCGAATGCTAGACATTGTTCTTCGGCAGACAGACTGTGGGTGCTAAGGTCCATGGTCGAGAGGGAAAGAGCCCAGACCACCAGATAAGGTCCCAAAATCATGATTAAGTGTGAAAGGATGTGGAAATTCCTTAACAGCCGGGAGGTTGGCTTAGAAGCAGCCATCCTTTAAAGATAGCGTAACAGCTCACCGGTCTAATAGAGTTTCTGCGCCGAAGATGTAACGGGGCTAAAATCATGTACCGAATCTGTGGCTTTGCAAAGTTTTCGAACTTTGTAAGGGGTAGCGGAACGTTCTGTAAGCCTGCGAAGGGATACCCGTGAGGGATCCTGGAGGTATCAGAAGTGCGAATGCTGACATAAGTAACGATAAACGAAGTGAAAAACTTCGTCGCCGAAAATCTAAGGGTTTCTATGCAAGGTTAATCCGCGTAGAGTTAGTCGGCACCTAAGGCGAGGGCGAAAGCCGTAGTCGATGGAAACAAGGTTAATATTCCTTGACCTGATGGTAGTGACGGATTTCGTAAGTTGTGAGTTCTTAATGGATTGAACTTGCCGCGAAGAGGTCCCAAGAAATAGCTCCATCATGAAGACCGTACCCGAAACCGACACAGGTAGATTAATAGAGTATATTTAGGCGCTTGAGAGAATGATGTTGAAGGAACTCGGCAAAATGCTTCCGTAACTTCGGGATAAGGAAGACCCTTTTGTAGGCAACTATGGAAGGGTGGCACAAGCCAGGGAGAAGCGACTGTTTATCAAAAACACAGGGCTCTGCTAACACGTAAGTGGATGTATAGGGTCTGACGCCTGCCCGGTGCTGGAAGGTTAATGCGGTTGGTGCAAGCTAACTTCTGAAGCCCCAGTAAACGGCGGCCGTAACTATAACGGTCCTAAGGTAGCGAAATTCCTTGTCGGGTAAGTTCCGACCTGCATGAATGGCGTAACGATTTCTCCGCTGTCTCCAACATCAACTCAGTGAAATTGAATTCTCCGTGAAGATGCGGAGTTCGCGTAGTTAGACGGAAAGACCCCGTGCACCTTTACTGCAACTTTACATTGGTGTTAGGAAAAACATATTTAGCATAGGAGGGAGACTTTGAAGCAAAGGCGTCAGCTTTTGTGGAGTCACCAGTGAAATACCTCTTTTGTTTTTCTTGACATCTAACCGCTAGCCGTCATCCGGCAGCGAGACATTGTATGGTGGGTAGTTTGACTGGGGCGGTCGCCTCCCAAATAGTAACGGAGGCGTGCGAAGGTAGGCTCAGAACGGTCAGAAATCGTTCGTAGAGTGCAATGGCATAAGCCTGCCTGACTGTGAGACTGACAAGTCGAGCAGAGACGAAAGTCGGTCATAGTGATCCGGTGCTTCTGAGTGGAAGGGGCATCGCTCAACGGATAAAAGGTACGCCGGGGATAACAGGCTGATACTGCCCAAGAGCTCATATCGACGGCAGTGTTTGGCACCTCGATGTCGGCTCATCACATCCTGGGGCTGGAGCAGGTCCCAAGGGTTTGGCTGTTCGCCAATTAAAGTGGTACGTGAGCTGGGTTCAGAACGTCGTGAGACAGTTCGGTCCCTATCTGCTATGCGTGTAGAAGAATTGAGAGGAGTTGACCCTAGTACGAGAGGACCGGGTTGAACATACCACTGGTGGACCTGTTGTGGCGCCAGCCGCAGTGCAGGGTAGCTAAGTATGGAAGAGATAACTGCTGAAAGCATCTAAGCGGGAAACTCACCTCAAAACTAGTTCTTCCTATAGAGCCGTGGTAGACCACCACGTTGATAGGCTGGATGTGGAAGCGCAGTAATGCGTGTAGCTGACCAGTACTAATAGCTCAATTGGCTTGATTTATGCACTGAAAAAAATTTTTATAAAAAATTCTCTATGAGAATGTATATTGGTTTAATATCTATAATATTAGCTTTATTAACAATCTAAATTAAAATTGCTAAGAGATATTATAAAAAATTATTTTTTTGACCAATTTTTTTTGGAATTAAAAATAAATTCTGCAAATTTAAAATTATGCATCTCGTCAATATCTGTAGCTGTGACAGAATCTAAGAAGAAAAATCTAGGGTTTTTACCAACACAAGACTTCCATTTTATCAAATCAGATCTTTTTAAAATACTAATTGCAAATGGTAAAGAAACTAATGGTTCAAGATCTTGTGACCTAGGCCAAGGTGTTCTTTTAAAATTTATAGGTTTCCCTTTGTAAAAAAAATTTTCCCTATTCCTTATTGCGCTTAACAAACAGTCATATTTTTTAAAATTAATTTTTTTGTAACTTAATGCAGCTTGGTCATAAATTTTATGATCAGTTAAAGGATTTGTTACGTTTATCCATGCAACGTGTTCAGCTTTTATGCTTGATGCAACATATTTATAAACCTCACTCATAGGAACGCTAGAAGTAGAATAATAAGGATCTCTTAAATGTGTTTTAAAGCCTCTTGATTTTGCTATTTTTAAAATTGATTTACTTTCAGATGAGATATAGAAATCATCAAATTCTTTAGTTTTACTTAATTGTTTGAGTTTTAATTCAAATAAATTTGTGTTTGAAAATTTTCTTAAATTTTTACTTTTAACTCTTTCAGAGTTTTTTTTAACGGGAATAATACCAATAATTTTCATTATTTCATATGTTATGCTTTTTATTATTAAATTATATCAATTATTTAATCAATAATAGAATAAATTTTTCAAATGAAACAAAAATGATATATTTTGATTTTTTCAAAATAGATATTATGGGACAATATTTTGAATTATCGTTTTGAGACACTATTAATAAGCAATTAATTATATTATTTTTTGATATTAATCTCATTTCTTTAGTACCTACTAATCATTTAAAAATGAATTTTACTCCAATAGTTTAAAAAGATAATTGCGTATTTTTTTTAATTCGTTATGATTTTTGAGCAAAACCCTTATAATTTCATAAAATAATAAATAAAAATATTTAAAAGTATTAACAGTAAGATGTTTTATAGTCTTTATAAGCAAATCGAAATATATCTTAAAAATAAATTTCAAAAATTATTTTTATTTTAGTAAGCTAATGAAAATTTTTAAAAAATTCATTTACTTATTGTCATCTCATGAAAGAAAGCATGCGTGCTTACTATTATGCATGATAGCGATAATGGCTTTATTAGATATGATTGGTGTCGCTTCGATTATGCCGTTTATGGCGGTTTTAATTAATCCTGAAATTATTGAAACTAATATTATTTTAAAATCAATTTTTAAGGCTTCAGATGCGATTGGCGTTAAAACGGAAAAACAATTTCTTTTTACTTTAGGAGTTTTGGTATTTATATTGTTAATCACTTCAATTATTTTTAAAGCTTTTACAAATTATGTACAATTACGTTTTACCAATATGCGTGAATACTCTATTGGTAAACGGTTGGTTGAAGGTTATTTACACCAGCCATACAGCTGGTTTCTAAGTCGTCATAGTGCAGATCTTGGAAAGTCTATTCTTTCTGAAGTTGGCATAATAATTGGACATGGATTAGCTCCAATGATGGAGCTAATTGCAAAAAGCTTGGTTGCAATCGCATTAATATCTTTGCTGATCTTCATTGATCCTAAAATTGCTTTTATTGCTGGGTTTACCATTGGAGGTGCTTATGGATTAATTTATAAATTTACACGAAGTTTTATTAAAAGAATTGGACAAGAGCGGGTAAAAGCTAATCAAATGCGTTTTACTGCAGTAAGTGAGGCCTTTGGTGCATCTAAAGAAGTAAAAGTGGGTGGTCTAGAAAAATATTATATTGATCAATTTGCACAACCAGCTCAAACATATGCTAGACATGTATCATCTGCAGCAGTTATAAGCCAACTTCCTCGTTATGCTTTAGAGGCTGTTGCTTTTGGGGGTATGCTTATCGTGATTTTATACCTAATGGCTGAAAGTGGCAGTTTTACAAACGCAGTACCTATTCTAGCTCTTTATGCCTTTGCTGGTTATCGATTAATGCCTGCATTGCAAGGTATATATGTTGCAATTACCCAACTAAGATTTGTTGCTCCAGCACTTAATGCTCTTTACGATGATATTAAAAACCTTAAACCAGCAATAATTCACGATAGCAAAGAAATAATTAAATTAAATAAAAATATAGTTTTAAAAAATATTTATTACGATTATCCAAATGCATCACGAACAGCATTAAAAAATATTAATTTATGTGTTCCGGTTAATACCACTGTTGGGCTCGTAGGTGTTACTGGTAGTGGCAAAACTACAGCGGTAGATATTATTCTTGGATTGCTTGAGGCACAGAAAGGAACATTGGAGGTTGATGGTAAAATAATAACTGAAAATAATAGAAGAAATTGGCAACGGTCTATTGGCTATGTACCCCAGAATATTTATTTATCTGATGATACTATTGCAGCCAATATTGCTTTCGGTATTGCACATGAAGAGACTGATCAAGAAGCAGTTGAAAGAGCAGCTAAAATTGCCAATATACACAATTTTATAATTAACGAGTTAGATCAAAAATACCAAACAACTATTGGTGAGCGCGGCGTAAGGTTGTCAGGAGGACAACGTCAGCGTATTGGTATTGCAAGAGCGCTTTATCATAACCCTCATGTGTTAATTTTAGACGAAGCTACTAGTGCTCTTGATAACTTAACAGAAAAAGCTGTAATGGATGAGGTTTATAATTTTGAAAAAAAAATGACAATTATTTTAATTGCGCATCGTTTGAGTACTGTTAAAAGATGTGATAGTATTCTTTTGTTAAACAAAGGTAAAATCGAAATGCAAGGAACTTTTGAAGAGTTAATTAAAAAAAGTACTAGTTTCCGTGATAGCGCTAATAGTTTATAAAAAAAATGATTTCAAATTCTTCTATATTAATTACTGGTGGAACAGGCTCTTTTGGACATACTTTTGTACCACTTACACTAAAAAAATATAAACCTAAACGATTAATAGTTTTTTCACGTGATGAAATGAAACAATGGGAGATGGCAAAACTATTTAAGGATGATTCAAGAGTAAGATTTTTTATTGGTGATGTTCGAGATAAAAGTCGTCTTCAGCGAGCTTTAAGAGGTGTTGATTTTGTCGTCCATGCAGCAGCGACTAAAATTGTTTCAACTGCAGAATACAACCCTTTTGAGTGTATTAAAACCAATGTAGATGGTGCAATGAATTTAATTGATGCTTGTATTGATCAGGAAGTTAAGCGTGTAGTTGCACTTTCTACTGATAAAGCAAGCAGTCCAGCAAATCTCTATGGAGCATCTAAATTAGCATCAGATAAGCTAATCATAGCAAGCAACTCTTCATATTCTTCAATCCATCAAACGTCATTTTCGGTTGTAAGATACGGAAATGTAATGGGTTCGCGTGGATCTGTAATCCCATTTTTTATGTCAATTAAAGAAAAAGGACCTATTCCAATTACCGATGTACGCATGACGCGCTTTATGATTTCACTTGAAGAAGGTGTTAGGTTAGTTTGGCATGCATTTAATGATATGATAGGAGGTGAAATTTATGTTAAAAAAATTCCTTCTATGAAAGTAACTGATATTGCAAATGCTATTGCTCCAAATGCTAAACATAGAATAATTGGTATTCTGCCTGGAGAGAAGCTGCATGAACAAATGATAAGCTCCGAAGATTCTTATTCCACTTACGAATATGATAAACATTTTAAAATTTTGCCTCAAATTAATAATTGGGGGAAAGATAAAGAGCGGATTAAAAATGGTATAAAAGTACCACAAGGTTTTGTTTACGCAAGTGACACTAATTCAGAATGGATGACTAAAGAGAATTTACAGACTTGGATAGATGAGAATCAAAACTATATAGGCAAATTATAAGTAATGATTCCTTATAGCCGACAAGAAATCACAGATGCTTATATTTTAGAAGTTGAGAAGGTATTACGATCAGACTTTTTAACACAAGGTCCGATAGTTCCAAAATTTGAAAAATCTGTAGCTAATTACTGTAATTCATCACATGCGGTTGCTGTAAATAGTGCTACAAGCGCATTACATATTGATTGAAATGAATTTACTTATAATTGGTTCATCAGGCACACTTGGAAAATCACTTTACTATTTTCTTAAAAAAAAATTTAAAGTTTCTCATAATGGTTTAACTAAAAGAAAATTTGATCTTAAAAAAAAAAATCAAGTTAGAATTCTCTTAAAAACTTTAAATCCTAAGGTTATTATTAATTGCTGTGGCGTTACAGATATAGATTATTGTGAAAAAAATCAAGTGAAATCAAGTGAAATCAATGTTAAAATTGTTCAAAATTTTTTAGATTTTCAAAAAGAGTTTAAATTTTATTTTATTCATATTTCAACTGATCATTTATATGACTCAAAAACAAGAAGAGCAAGTTATGAGATTGATAAAATTAAAATCAATAATGAATATAGTAGGCAAAAAAGAATGGCTGAGAAAATTTGTTTAAAATATAAATCACTAATTTTTAGAACAAATTTTTTTGGAAAGAGTGGAAAAAAAACTATTGATAATTGGTTATATCCAAATCTCAAAAAGAAAAAAAAGATTTACCTATTTAATGATGTATTTTTTAATCCTTTAAGACTTGAAAGCTTAAATAAAATTTTTGAAAAGATATTAAAAGATAAAAAACTTTTTTTGAAAAAAGGTATATATAATCTTGGTTCAAAAAATTCTTTATCTAAAGAAAAATTTGCAAAAAATTTTACTAAATTTTTGTATTTAAAATATAAAGACTTTGTTAGTATAAATGTTAACCCTTTTTTAAAAACAAAAAGATCTAAAAATATGGTCATGAACTGTAAAAAATTTGAAAAAAGTTTTAAAATCACCTTACCAAAATTAAACGATGAAATATTAAAAGAGTCTAAAAACTATAGTACTTTGAATGAATAAACTATTTAATGATAAAAAAGTTTTTTTTATTGCTGATATAGCTGCCAATCATGATGGTAGTTTATCTAGAGCAAAAAAAATAATTAAACTTGCGGCAAAAGCTGGTGCTGATGCAGTAAAATTTCAACACTTTAAAGCTAATACAATTGTGAGCGATGCAGGTTTTAAAAAGATTGGAAAAATAAGTCATCAAAAAAAATGGAGAAAGTCAGTTTTTCAAATTTACGAGGATGCAAGTATTAATCCAAAATGGAATTTAGAATTATTAAAAGAATGTAAAAAAAATAAGATAGAATTTATGACAGCGCCTTACGATTTAGATTATGTTGATGATGTTTATAAATTTATAAGTGCATATAAAATTGGATCTGGAGATATTACATGGAAGGAAATAATCAAAAAAATCTCAAAAAAAAACAAACCATTAATTCTAGCTACAGGAGCATCTACGATCAAGGATGTTGTAAATACTGTGAGATTAATACTTAAATATAAAACAAAGTTTGTCCTGATGCAGTGTAATACAAATTATACCGCCTCAAATGAAAATTATGAATATATAAATCTTAACGTTCTTAATGACTATAAAAAAAGATTTAAAGATAAAATTGTATTAGGTTTAAGTGATCATACTTTTGGTCATACAACAGTTTTGGGAGCAGTTTCACTTGGTGCAAGAGTGGTTGAAAAACATTTTACAGATGACAATACTAGAAATGGACCGGATCATAAATTTTCAATGAACCCAATAGCTTGGAGGGAAATGGTTGATGAGACAGAAAAATTAATTCAATCTTTAGGTAATGGAAAAAAAAAAATTGAAAAAAATGAGTTACAGTCCTCAATAATTCAAAGGAGAGGGGTTAGATTTAATCAAGACCTATCTAAAGGTAGAAAAATTACTAGAAAAATGCTGGAAATACTTAGGCCGTGTCCTAGAAATTCAATAAATCCATTTTTCCTAGAAAAATTTTTAGGAAAAAAATTAAAAAAAAATGTAAAAAAAAATGATATTTTTACTATTAAATGCGTGATTTAGTAATTTTAATTCCTTGTAGAAATGATGGTAAATCTTTAGAAAAAATTATTCTAAAATTAAAGAAATATAATTTATTAATTATAGATGATTTTTCCTCCGACAACACAAGTTCTCTAAGATTAAAATATGAAATAGATTATTTAAGAAATAAAAAAAATTTAGGGTATGAGAGATCTATAATTAAAGGTTTCAATCATATCTTGAAAAAAATGAAAAAAATTAATTTTATAATAACTTTGGATGCTGATGGGCAGCATAATTTAAAAGATATCTCGAAATTTTATCAATGTATAAAGTCAAAAAAAATAGATTTAGTAATAGGTAACAGAAAAAAAAAGAATAGGATAATTGAAGATAAATTGTCAGAATTAAGTAAAAAAAAATATAACGTTTATGATCCTGTGAGCGGCTTTAAAGCATACAAAAGAAATATTATAAAAAAGATATTAAAAAAAATAAAATCAGATCTATTTCTTTCAGATGTGATTCCACTTAGCATTCAAAATGATTTTAAAATAATAAATTTGAATATTAATATTAATAATAGAAGATACAGCAATCCAAAAGTTGGTTCTCTTAAAAAAGTCAATAAAAAAATTCAAAAAATAATTAAACACTTTAAAAAATCATGAAAAAAAAAATAAATATGATGAACTGGGCAAAAGAAATATTTCCTTATCATAGGAGTTTAACTGGTATAGGAACATTAAAGACCCTGTTATTCATAAAAAAAAAAATTAATAAAAAATTTAAAATCAAAAGTGTTAAATCTGGAAAAAAAGCATTTGATTGGAAAATACCTTTAGAGTGGTCAATAAAAAATGCCTCAGTAAACTATGAAGGAAAAAAAATAATTGATCTTAAGGATAATAATTTACATATTCTTCAGTATTCAAAATCTTTTAAAGGCAAGATATCTTATAATGAATTAAGAAAACATTTATATTTCATAAAGAAAAAACCTAATGCCATACCTTATGTAACTTCTTACTACAAAAAAAAATGGGGTTTTTGTATTAGTTATAATCAATTCAAAAAATTAAAAAAAACAGGAAAATATGATATTCATATAGATTCAAAATTAACTAAAGGGAGAATGAATTACGGAGAATATTTTCTCAAAGGAAAAAGCAAGAAGGAAATCTTGATCGTATCATATATATGCCATCCATCTATGGCCAATAATGAATTATCTGGAATATTATTGTTAATGTCTTTAATCAAATCTTTAAAAAAATCAAAATATTCAGTAAGAATTTTATTAATCCCCGAAACAATAGGTGCAATCTATTTCATTGAAAAAAATTTAATTCATTTAAAGAAAAACTTAATTGCTGGTTTTAATTTAACTTGTATTGGTGATAATGGTAAATTTTCAATTGTAAAATCAGTTAATGAAAATAGTTACGCAGATTATTTGGTAAAAAGGATTTTTAATCACAAAGAGACAAATTATTATTCATATTTACTCAGGGGCAGTAATGAGAGACAATTCGGATGTCAAAATTTAAATTTACCTTTTGTAACTATCTCAAGAACATTGTATGGAAAATATAGTCAATATCATACTTCAGAGGACAATTTGGATTTTATAAGTGAAAAAAATTTAAAAAAAAGTTTAAATAAAATTATTTCTCTTATAAATGAAATTCAAAAAAATGATATTTATGTTAAAAAAATTAATTGCGAACCTTTTCTAACAAAATATAAGTTAATGAAATCAACTAATTTTTCACCTGGAAAAATAACAAAATTTAATTCTGATCTTTTAAATGTAGTAACATACGTAGAAAAGAGTAAAGATCTTAAAGTTTTATCTGAATTTTTAAAAATAAGAAAAAATAAACTTAATGAGATTATAAATATTTTAGTAAACAAAAAAATTATAGAAAAATTTATATAAATGATAGAATTATTTTCAAAAGATTTGTCTAAATTATCAATCATTAAGAAAAACTTTTTAAATAAAAATGATTTTCATTTATCACAGATTAATAAGATTAACGCAAAATATATTCGCCTTAAAAAAAGAAAATTCTGTAAAAATTGTAAAAAAAAAAAATTGATATTTTTTTTTAAATCTTTAAAAGTAGATTATTTTTTATGTAAGAAATGTAATCACTTAAACGGAGGATATGAAGAGTCAGAAAAATTTCTTAATCATTTATATTCTTCTGATAGTGGTAAAAATTATTCTAAGAATTATATTAAAAATTTCAGAAAAAGAGTTGATGAAATTTATATTCCAAAAGTAAAATTTCTAAAAAAAGTATTAGGCAACATTAAAGTTATAGAAATTGGGTCAGGAGATGGTGCTTTTTTAAAAGCCTGTGAAAAACAAAAAATTTCTGCTGTAGGATTGGAGCCAAATACTACAATGATGAAATTTGCAAAAAAAAAATTAAAAAAAAATAAGATTTATTTTAGTAAATTAGATGAACTTAATATACCAACAATACAAAATAACAGAACATGTGTTGTCGCCATAGGTGTTATAGAGCATCTAAAGAATCCAGATATTTTCTTTGATTTATTTAAAAAATCAAAACATAAATATCTTTTTTTTTCTGTTCCATTATTTAGTTTAAGTGTAATTTTAGAAAACTCATTTAAAAATATTTATCCTCGTCATCTTGGTGGAGCTCATACTCATTTATATACTGAAAAATCAATCGATTATATTTTGAAAAAATATAGATTAAAAAAAACAGCTGAGTGGTGGTTTGGTCAAGATATACTTGATTTAAATAGATCTCTTAAAATAAATTCAAATATTAATTATAAAAATAGTTATTTAGATACTTTTATGAGTAAATACTTTGATAAAAATGTAAATGACATCCAAAACCTCTTAGATAAAAAAAAAATATGCTCAGAGGTGCACATGATTGTTGAAAAATAATATATTTATTGTATTGTTCAATAATTGAACAAATATTTTTTTGTATAATTTTTGAATTAATTTTAAGAAAGATTAAAAAAAATTTGGTATTTTTAAATAAATGAATATTGCAATTATTCCAGCAAGAGCAGGCAGTAAAAGAATAAAAAATAAGAATATTAAATTGTTTTTTGGCAAACCTTTAATATTTTATTCAATTAAACTAGCCTTAAAGTCAAAATTGTTTGATAAAGTTATTGTTTCTACGGACTCACAAAAAATTGCCAAAATAGCTAAATCATTTGGAGCTGATGTTCCATTTTTAAGACCAAAGAATATTTCTACTGATAGTACTATTACATCTAAAGTATTAATTCACGCTGCAAAAAAATTTGAGTTATCTAATATCAAATATATTTGCTGTATATATCCAACAGCAGCAATTTTAAAATTAAGATACTTAAAAAAAGGTTTTGAAATGGTAAAAAAATTTAATTCAGATTGCTGCCTTGGAATTACAGAATATGATTTCCCAATACAAAGAGCCATGCAATTAAAGGGTAATAAAACGAATTTTTATTGGTCTAAAAATAAAAATTTAAGATCACAAACTTTTGAAAAATTATATCATGATGCAGCTCAATTTTATTGGCTAAATTCAAAAAATTTTTTGAAACATAAACAACTGTATCCAAAAAAAATGAATGCTGTAAAAATACCAAGAAAATTTGTGCAGGATATTGATGTAATTGAAGATTTTGAAATAGCTAAATTAAAATTTAAAAGTAATTATTATTAATTATTTAGGTTAAAAGAATATGAAAAAGATAGCAATAATACATTTGATGAAATATTTAAGGTTTTGAATAGTTTTAAAAGTAGATTGTAGTAAATTGAATTTATAAAAAATATTAGAATTATTAAATATGTCTCAAGTTATAAAAAATAAGTCAAAAAAAATTAAAATTGCAATCTTTGGTGGTGGTTTTGACTCTACTATTTCGAAAACTCATCTTAGAGCAATACTAGCAACAAATAAATTTGAAATTGTTTGTGGAATGTTTAGTAAAAAGAAATTTAAAAATTTAAAAAATTCAAAATTTTGGAATATATCTTTAAGTAAGGTTTATAATAACCTTGATCTTTTAATTCATAAAGAAATTAAAAATTTTGATACTGCGGTTATATTGACCCCTCCTAGTGAAAGACTGGAAATTTATAAAAAACTTTTCAATAAGAATAAAAAGATTATTTCAGAAAAACCTATAGAAGGGAGTCTAAGAGTTTTAAAAAAAAATTATAATAATTTTAAAAAAATTGATAGATCATTATACTGTACTTATAATTACTTGGGATATCCGTCAATTTTAGAAATTTACTATCAATTAAAAAAAATTGGAAAAATTAAAAGCTTTGTGATTGAGATGCCTCAACAAGCATCCTTAATGAATTTTAGTAAAATAAAAGAATGGAGAAAAAAAGATAATGAAATACCAAATCTATATTTGGATTTAGCAAGTCATATAATATGTATATTATTCTTTTTTTTTAAAAAATTCCCTATAGCTGTTAAATCAATTGAACAAAAAAATCATAAAATAAATTATGTTGATAATGTTTTTGCTTGGTTAGATTTCAAAGACTTTATTGGCACTTGTTGGTTTTCTAAAAATTCAATAGGTAATAAAAACAAAATATCAATAAGGATTTTTGGAGAAAAAGGATCGTTACAATGGGATCATGAAAATCATGAAATTATTAATTATGTTGATTCAAAAGGTAATAAAAAAACTTTAGACAGGACTACAAAAGGTTTAAAATATCTTAATCAAAATAAATTTTATACTTATTCTCCAGGTCATCCATTTGGTTTTTTAGACAGTTTTATTAATATATATGAGGAAATTTATAAAAGTTTTTATACTGGAGTTAAAAGTGATCTTCTTATAGGAATAAAAGATAATATAAATATTATAAACATTTTAAATGAAATGCATAAGTCATCTAAAACAAATAAATGGCATAAAATTAAATTAATTTAATGGAAAAAGTGAGTTTAATTTATGGCGGAGGTGCAATTGGATCTTTTTTATCTTGCTGTTTATTAAGTTCTAATCATAAAGTTTTTTTTTTAACTAGAGGTAAAAATTTTATAGAGCTTAAAAAAAGGGGTCTTAAAGTTAGTGTCTTTAAAAATAAAGTTTTAAAGAAAAAGTTCTTTTTTAGGGATAATAATAAATTTAAAGTAATTAACAATCTTAACAAATTAAAAAATGTCAAATTACAAAATATTTTTATTACAACTTCAATAAATGAAAGTATTGTAAAAACACTTAAAAACATTGAACCGTATATTGATAAAAAAAAAACTTTAATTGTAACACCATGTACGTCAATCCCATTCTGGTGGCATGAGTGTTTAAAAAGCAAATTTAAGTTAAATTTAAACAAAAATCTTCACAGTATCTTTAAAAAGAATATCAAGAGAAAAAATTTAGTTGGAATGACAATGTGGCTGTCAGGAAAGGTTGTAAAACCTGGTTTTGTTAAAATAAGCCATATACAAAGAGGTTTTCCTATAAAAGAAGTTTATTCTATTAAAAAAAGAAATGTAAATAATTTAAGAAATGATATTCAAAAAGTTTGTCGTTCACCAAAATTACAAAACATATTCTCTGAAATTTTTATAAAGTCTTTGAATTCACTTGCATTTAATTTAATTGCATTAAAATATAAACAAAACAATTATGAACTATCAAAAAATAAAAAAGCTCAAAAAGATATTATAAATATTTTAAATGAGGGTGATTATATTTTACAATATAATAATATTAAAGTCCCTCAATCTCCGATCTCAAGAATTAAACAAACATTATCAAGTAATAAGCATACTATGAGCATGTTAAACTCTGTAAAAATCAAAAAAAAAACTGAATTAAAATTATTATGGGAAAGTTTTGAAAAAATTTGTGAAACTTTAAAATATGAAATGATAATTACAAAAAAAAATCTAAATTTTGTTATAAAAAAATATGGCAAATATATTTGATTATTTAAAAAAAAATACATTAAAGCATCCGAATAAAGTAGCTATAATTTTAGACGATACTTATTTTACTTACTCTCAACTTTTGAATTTAACAGAAAATATAATTCAGAATTTTAAGGATTGTAAAATTAACAACAAAAGTAAGATCTTGTTAATTGAAGATAATTCTCTATCACACATTTTGACATTGTTAGCAGCATCATTTTTGAATGCATGTATAGTTCCAGTAAGTACGTATTATTCAAAAAAACATTTAAAACGAATAACCAAAATTATTGACATAGATACTGTAATTGGTGGCATTGAATATTGTAAATTTTTTAAAAAAGAAAATAAGATAAAAAAAATTATATGTACAGATTCAGATAAAAAATTTCATTATTTTTTTAAAAAAAATTTATTTAAAAAGAAATTGATTTCAAAAAGAAATATAAATAAAGATTATATAATATCTTTTACTTCTGGTTCAACTTCCAATCCAAAAGCAATCGTTTTTTCTCAAAAAACAAAAATTGAAAGATACAAACTTTTTAAAAAATTATATAAGATAAATAAGAAAGATAGATTTATAATTTCCAGTCCATTAGACCATTCTTTAGGTATGAGAATGTTTTTTGTTCCATTATTAGAAGGCTGTACATTTGTTCTAATGCGTAAGTTTTCACCTGAAAAATATATTCAAACAATTGAAAGACATAAGATAAATTTTTCTATACTTGTGGCCAATCAAATTATTGAAATTGTTAATAATAAAAATTTTTTTAAAAAATTTTATTTAAATAAAGGTTTAGTTTCAGCTTCAGCTGCTTTAAATGAAAAAATAAAAAGAAAAATTTTGACGAAAAAAATTAATTTATTTGAAATGTATGGTGCAGCTGAAATTGGCACTGTAACAAGTTTTAATATAAATAGAGAAAAACAATATTTAAAAAGTGTAGGGAAAATATATGATAAAAGAATTCAAATAAAAGTTTTATCAAAAAATAATAAATTATTATCACCTGGAAAAATTGGTGAAATTATCTGCAAAACTCCTGGAAAATTTAAATATTATTTTTCGCATCTAAAGAATAAAAAAAATCATAAGGATTATTTCTATAAAGATTTTTTTAAAACTGGAGACTTAGGTTATTTAAATAAAAAAAAATATCTTTATTATGTAGGAAGGAAAAAGAATATAATTAGGAGAAATGGAATTACAATTTATCCTGAAGATTTAGAAAAAGAACTAACAAAAAATAGTAGAATTAAAGAAGTTGCGGTATGTTCAAATCAAAAGAATAATAAAACAATAATTTATCTTTTTGTAAAAAAAGATGAAAAATTAGAATATAATTACGTAAGAGATAAATGTTTGAGGAATTTATCTACGTTTCAACTGCCCAATAAGATTATATTTGTGAAGGAACTTCCAAAAACTAATTTAGGCAAGATAGATAAAATTAAACTTATGAGATTATATATTTAATCTTTTTAGAATTATATCGGATATACCACCTACTGTTTTAATTTTTTTAGAGGTTAAATCTTTTGAATTGAACCTTATTTTGAATTTTTTTTCTATGTTCATGTGAAACTTTAATATTTCTAATGAATCTAAGATTTTAGCATCAAAATAATTAAATTTTTCAATTTGTAAATTATCTATTTCTTTAAAATTTCCTTTTTTTTTTAATATTTTTAATATGTATTTTATGATATATTTTTTTTGCATTTATCTTATGAAGTATTTGTTATCAATTATTATTCCTTTTAAAGATTCAAAAAAATTTATCAACAAAAATCTATCCTGTTGTATAGAGTTATCTAAAAATTCAAATATAGAAATTATTTATATTAACAATTTATCTTCTCAAAAATTAGATTTTTTAAAAAAAAAAATTTCTAAACTAAAAAATATAAACCTTTATAATACCCCAAAAAAAAATGGTATTGGTCCTGGAATAGGACGAAATTTGGGAATAAAAAAATCAAAAGCAAAATTTATTTTATTTTTAGATATTGATGATTTAATAAATTTAAAAAATTTTAAAAATTTATTAATCTTTTTAAAAAAATTTAAATACAATATTCTGACTTTAAAAAAAGTGGTAATAAAAAATAAATCTAAAATTTTTAGAATTCCTCCCAATATAGATTATTCTAAAAAAAAATTAGTGCCTTTTTTTATTAAAAAAAATAATATGGAATGTATTGGTATTATATATAAGAAAGATTTTTTAAAAAAAAATAAGATTAATTTTAACCAAGGAATTTATGAAGATATTTTCTTTGTTTTTAAAACATATTTTATAAATAAATTAAAAATTATAAAATTTAATAGAGAGATTTACCTTAAATATTTTACCAAAAATTCAATTACTAATTCAAAGATAAATATTAATAAAATCAAATATAAATTTCTAGCATTCAGAAATATAATAATTTTTCTAAAAAAAAACTTAACTAAAAAAGATTATTTAAAAATTAAAAAATATATTCAGTATAGATTAAGAGCAGAATTTGCTAATCAGTTAATGAATATAAAAGATTTAAGAGCAAATAGTAATAAAAAGAATATTTATGTTGAATATTTAAAAAAAATATATATTAAACTAATTGATAGAAAATTTTTAGTTAAAACCAAAAAAGATCAAATTGTAAAAAGTATTTTAAATGTATAAAACTTGCAAAGACTTAGAGGACTCTCTTTACATCGCCCCTAATGAAATAAGAGCTTGCTGTAAAAGATTTTTTTATAAAGATAAGATGCGTGGAGATGCAAAGTTATTAGATATTATAGATGGTAAAACACCAACAGCTGAAGATTTAATAAAAGGTCGTCAAAAATTATTTGATGAAATACAAGAGGATAAAAATGATCAGTGTCTAGGTTGTCCTTTTTTAGAAAAAGTTTCAAAAAAACCAAAAATTTCAAATCAAATTAAACGCCTTTCAATCGAACATCATTCCGTTTGTAATTTGAGATGTAATTATTGTAGTGAAATTTATTATGGAGGAAAAAGATCAAAATATAATGTTGTTGAATTTGTAAAATATTTAAACACTTCAGGAAGTTTTCAAAATTGTAATCAAGTTGTTTGGGGTGGAGGTGAGCCCACTTTAGATAAATCTTTTGAACTTATACTTGAAGAAATAAATAATAATGCAAATCCTAATATTTATCATAGAGTTTTTACTAATTCAGTAAGGTATAGTGAGGCACTTACTAATTTTTTAAAAAAAGGTCTAGTCAAAATTACAACAAGTGTGGATGCAGGAACTCCAGAAACATTTAACAAAGTAAGAGGAAAACCAAGATTTCTTAATGTATTTGAAAATTTAAAAAGATACTCCCAAATAAACCCAAAAAATGTCATTATAAAATACATCTTTACAGATGAAAACAGTGATGAGAATGAACTATCAAAATTTGTAGACAACTGTTTATTATATAATTTAGATGAATGTAATTTTCAAATAAGCTTAAATTTTAAAAAAGAAAAACTTAACTTAGGAATATTAAAAAAAGTTTCGTTTCTTTTTGCAATTTTAAAAATGAATAATATTAATAAGGTATTTGTTGATGATCATATAGCTATGAGATTTATGTCATTAAATATAGAGGATACAAAAGAATTAGAGAAATATTTATTAGAACATAAATTTAAAAATATAATATTAAATGCAAATGAGATAGAAGATTTAGTATTATATGGAGCAGGTAATATCGCTAAAGAATTGGTTAAGAAAACAAGTTTTTTTAAAAATTTAAAAAATTTTGATATTGTTGATAGTGATGAGGAAAAAATTGGTAATACTTTCTTTAAAAAAAGAATTTTATCTAAAGAAATTTTAAAAAATGACAAGAGAAAGGTTTTTATTGCAAGTGCTTTATTTTATGATGAAATTTACGATAATATTGTTCAAATAAAAGGTAATGCAAATAATATAATATCAGGCTTGATTGTTTAATATTCTTATAAATCTTAAAAATTTTTTTTTGTTCTCCATTACATATTTTCTAAATTATATATATTGATACATAATAATGAAAGATATTTATCATTTTACTTTTTTAGACCTAGAACAAAAAATTAAAAAATTAAATATAAAAAAAAATGACTCTATTTTTTTGTCTACAAATATTGGCTCAGTAGGAATACCTGAGTCAAAAAATAAAAATTATTTGCTAACAACAAGTAAATGGTTACTTGAAATATTGAAGTCACAAATTGGAACAAAAGGTAATATTTTTGTGCCAACATACTCATACTCATTTGCAAAAAAAAGAAAAATTTTTGATTTAAAAAAAACAAAATCTGATATTGGGTATTTCCCAAATTTTTTTTTAAGACAGCCAGATATTATTCGATCTATTGATCCAATGATTTCCATAAGTGGGATTGGACCTGATGCAAAAAAATTACTTAATAATATTCCTAATAATTCATATGGAAAAAATTGTACATTTGAAAGATTTTTAAATTTAAAAAATTTAAAGTGTTTTCACTTTGGTCTTGGATATAATTGGATACCCTTTATGCATTATCTTGATTGGAAAAATAAAGTTCCATTTAGATTTAAAAAAATATTTCATGGAAAAATAATATTAAAAAATAAAAAAAAATCTTTAAAATGGAACTATTATGCTAGAGATTTGCGAAAAGAAACAATTTCTAATGGATATAAGATTGGTAGTTTAGCAAAATTAAAAAAAATTTATAAATTTACAAAATTAGGTAGATCAATGATTTATGTCATAGATTATAAAAAATTTTTCATTTTTTCTAAAAAATTAACAAAAAAAAATTTATGGTTAACTGTTGATGGTCCAAAATATGATTTATAAATATAAAAAATTGAAAAGATAACTCATGGATACTTTTTTTATTGCAACAGAAGTAGACAATTCAGATCATAAAAATAAAATTTATGCAGGTGACTGGTGTTTTTTTTCTAAAATTAAAGAGATAAAGAAAAATGAAGACAAAATTATTTCATTTAAAATTTTGTCAGAAAAAAAAAAAATTGATTTGGAATTTGAAATTTTAAAAAATTTTTTTTTGAAAAAATTAATTAATAAGTTAAATAATTTACACAATACAAATTATAGTGATAAATTTTGGAAATTTTTATTAGATCCGTGGTTATTATATTTTTTAGACTCATATACCTTAAAATGGAAAATTATAAATGAAGTAGATAAATCTTATAATAAAATTTTATTTAATGATTATACGAATTTAGAACCAAATTATTTTTTTGATGTCCGAGATTATCATACAAAATTTCAAAGTAACGATCAATTTCATCAAACACAATTTCAAAATATACTAAAATTTAAGTTAAAAAAAAATAAAAAATTTATAAGCTTTAAAAATAAAAAAATTTTTAAAAAAGAAATAGTTTTTGGAAGAAAAAATTTTTTAAAAAATAGTTTTTTCAAATTAGTAGATTATATTCTAAGTTGTTTTTCTACAAATAATAAGTATTTTTTTTATAAACCGAGTTTAGGTTTAAAAAATTTTTTCTATCTAAATTTAAAACTAAGACAATTCCCATATTTTAATTACTCTGACTTTGAGAAGGAAAAATATATAAAATATTTTGATACTTCAATTAATAAAGAAGTTAGAGAAAATTTAAAAATTTCAGTAGGGACTAAAGATGACTTTAAAATTTTTTTATCTGAATTTTTAATTCAAGAACTACCGACTTGTTATGTTGAAAATTTTAAAAAGCTCATCTATGAGAGTAGTAAAATTTCAATTGATCCAAAAATAATTATTGATTCTGCTGAAATTTTGCATAATTCATTATTTAAATTTTGGGCTGCATTTAAACAAGAAACCTCCAAAGCTATAATTATTTACCCAGATCATGGTGGAACTTTGGGTATAATTAATCACCAAGATTTATTAGATTATCTAGATTATAGATTTTCATGGCATAAACCAATCGTTAAGAATGATATTCAAACTCCTTCTATAAACCTCTCTAAAATTTCAGGCAGTAGAGTAAATTCAAAAAAAGATTTAGATAAAATTTTATATATTTCCTATAACAATAAAAAATACTACCATTTTTTTATCAATGAACCATTAGGAATGAAAAATTTAAAGATTATAAATAAATTTAAAAATCTTAAAAAAAATTTATCAAAAGAAATCAAAGAAAAACTTTATGTGAAAACTTATACTAAAGATGATAAAGATTACTGGATTAAAAATAATTATTGGTTTGAACATGATCAAAATAAAATTATTTTATCAAAAAATACTTACAATAAGATTTTTAAAACTTCAAAAATTATAATTTGTAGTTATCCCAAAACATCTCTTTGTGAAGCTATGGTAAGTGGACCAACAATTATGTTATTTGATTTTGACGAATGGACACATTCTAAAAATTTTTTGGAGTTAAAAAAAGATTTAATTGAAAATAATATTCTTTTTGATGATGGCAATCTTGCAGCTAATCATATCAATTCTATCTGGGATAATCCATTGGATTGGTGGAATAGTGATAAACTCTTAAATGTGAGAAAAAAGTTTATGAACCAATTTGCAATGACATCTTCAAAACCTATTAATAAATGGCAAAAGGAGTTAGAGAAGATTTATAAAGTACATTTTGATAGAAATTGATTAAAAGTAATTTACGTTATCTAAATTTGTTTATATAAAGAATTGTTCAAATTTTGAACACAAATTATAATTGATTAATGCTCCAGTTAGACAAAATAATTTATTTGTTAAATAAAAAAGAGAAATTAAATTTTTATATTTTAATTTTTTTGATGTTTATTACTATGTTCAATAAATGAACAAAAAAAATCTTGATATATTCGAAGTTTTGAGAAGGATAGTTAATGAACCTCAATCAACCCAAAGAGATTTAGCGAAAGACTTAAATTTAAGTCTTGGTAAAGTAAATTATTGTTTAAAAGCAATAAAAGAAAAAGGCTTAATTAAAATTAATAATTTCAAAAAAAACCCAAATAAAATGAATTATATGTATATTATTTCCCGAAAAGGAATAAGAAAAAAAATTTCACTTACAATTAATTTTATGAAAAGAAAGATTTTTGAATATGAAGAACTTAAAAAAGAATTAGAGTTGACTCATAAAAATAAAAAAACATTCAAAGGTATCAAATAAATTCAAATTATTTTGTACTATTCTTAAATATAATATAATGAAAGTAAATTTTTTAAAATTTAAACATTGTAGAGATGATGATTACAAAACAACAGCTGACAACATCTATAATTTAATTAATGAGTTCTCAGATAGAGAAGACTTAGAAAAATTTTATACCTATTTTAAAAGTAAATATAATTTACCAAAGTTTGTAATAAAACAAACTCTTAAACAATATTTAGCAAAATCTTATTTATTAAAATCTGCTAAATTTAAAAAGAATCTTGAATTAAAAAAAATACCTATTTCAATCTTAAAATATAGCGCATTAATTTATGGATTTTTTTTTTTCAAAAGAGATAAAAAAAATAATAATTTTAAAATTATAATTGATTATATAGCCTCATCAGTGGAATTAAAACGATTTACTAAATTAATAAATTTATTTGGTGATAAAAATGTTTTATGTATTTCAAGAGATGTTGAGATTAAAGAAAACGAATTTTCTAACTTTAAGATTTACAATTTAAAAAAATTTCGCGATATAAACATTTCATATTTAATAAAATCAGCTTTTTTTGAATTATTTTATGGTATTTGGCTAGTTTTATACGTTTCGTTTAAAATGAGGTTAAATTTATTACCAATATCGCTTCATATTATTGATAACTATTTATCATTTAAATCATTATTTGATTCATATAAAGCAAAGTTATTGATACAAGAAAAACATTATAATACTGAACCAATTAAAAATTATTTATTTAAAAAATCAGGTGGGATATTAACATCATCACTACAAAAAAATATCATTCAGGCACATCCTATTTTTTTTTATATTGATATTGATAAACTTTTTACCCTTGGAGAGAGTGAATATGAGAGGGTTTTTGAATATGGAGGAAGAGTTGGAAGTATTGAACCAGTTGGTTCTTTATTCATGGAGTATTATTGGTTTGATAAAAAAAAAGAGATAAAGAAAGAGTATGATATTGTGATTATAGGCATTAACGTTTCAAATGCATATGAGAGGCTAGATTCTTATAGTAATTTTATGGAGGATTATTATTCCATTTATAAGTGGGTAGTTAAATTTAGTGAGGAACATTTAGATTTAAGTATTGCTCTCATACATCATTCAAGTGCTGGAAGAGATGTTATTGAAGAAAAGATTTTAAATAATTCTAAAATTAAGGTGCTTAATAAAAATTTAAATACTTATGACATTGCATTTTCATCAAAAATAGCAATTAATTTTGGATCAACTATGGGTTATGAGCTCAACGCTCATAATTTACCAACTTTTTTTGTTGATCCAGGGCTGAGAGATTCTTTTTTACCAAAATACGGTGATAATTGTTTAGATAAAATGAGATTAAGAAATTACGAGGAATTTAAAAATACTTTGAAAAATGCCTTAGAAAACCAAGAAAGCTATACTTATTCACAAATAAATCAAAATAAATTATGTATTAATAGCGCTGATGTTTCTAATCGAATTTATAAACATTTAATTGCAGAGAAGGAATTGTAGAAATGAAAAAAAAATTATTGTTGTTGCAGCTCACCCTTAAGTAATTAGTATTAATGTTCAAATATTCTTTAAGGTAAAGATGATAAAAAGCAACTGGATGAGATTTAAAAATACCAATATGCTATCTGAGTGTTTAGCTAAAGATATTCTATCTATTGCTAATAAATCTATAAATAAAAATGGGAAATTTACAATCGTTTTAGCTGGAGGAAACAGTTTTATTAATTCTTATAAAATTTTGAGAGAGTCAAAATCCAATTGGCGTAATTGGTATATTTATCTTTCTGATGAGCGTTGTTTACCAGCAAATGATAAAGATAGAAATGATCAAAAAATTAATGAAGTATGGCTTAATAATGGAAAGATTCCAAAAAAAAATATAAATTTTATATGTGCCGAATTAGATATCAAAGATGCAGTTAAGCATTATGGATTAGCTTTAAAAAATATAATTAATTTTGATTTAGTTTTGTTGGGAATGGGTGAAGATGGTCATACGGCATCATTATTTCCAAATCATTTTTACAATAAAAATAAAAGTGTTGTAATTGAATATAATTCACCAAAATATCCTAAAGAAAGAATAAGCTTATCTTATTCAAGACTAAATAAATCAAAATATGTTTATAAATTGATTAGTGGTCCTTCAAAATCTAAAGCATTAAATTTATGGATGAATGGTGAAGACTTACCAATTAACCAGATTTATGGAGATGTAGAGAAAGTTTATATTTGTGATGATGTGTTAACAGGTATTATTTAAGATAGTTTGTGCACAAAATTTAAATTATTAATTTAAATTCTACCTTATGCTAGAAATTTATTAGAATTAGAGTATTATAATATTACTTTTGTTATAAAAAAACAAATTTGAAATCAAAATTAAAAAATAGGATTTTAAGGGTTGAAAGTTTTAATTACCACAGTTCCATTTGGAGATAAAAATAGATTACCATTAGATTTACTTAAAAAATCTAATATTGAATATATAATAAATCCTTTAAATAAAAAATTGAACGAAGAGGAATTAATAAAAATGATAGTTGATTTTGATGCTATTATTGCTGGAACTGAAAAAATATCTGAAAAAGTATTAAACAAAGCTAATAAATTAAAGCATATTTCTCGTGTTGGTATTGGACTTGATAGTGTAGATTTGTTAGCAGCAGAAAAAAAAGGAATTAAAGTCTCATACACACCAGATGTACCAGCACCAGCTATTGCAGAATTAACTATTGGAATGATGCTAACTTTGTTGCGTTCAACACATGTCTCTAATTCAAAAATGCACAATGGAGAATGGTATCGAGTTTTTGGAAAACGATTGTCAAATGTTACTATAGGTCTTATAGGTGTGGGACGTGTTGGTATTCGTGTTATAAAACATTTACAAGGCTTTGACTCACCAAATATTTTAGCAAATGATTTATCTAAATCAGTAAAAGAGTTAGATTTACCTGTTCAGTGGGTAGATAAGGAAAAAATTTTCAAAGAGGCAGATGTTATAACCCTTCACCTTCCATTGACAGGTCTAACTAAGAATTTAATTAAACAAGAACATTTGTTGTTAATGAAAAAGGATGCAATAATTATAAATACCTCCCGAGGAGGTATAATTAATGAAAATGATCTTTATAATGTAATGAAATCTGGTCATTTAAGTGGTGCCGCTGTTGATGTTTATGAAAAGGAGCCATATAGTGGACCTTTAAAAGAGATAGAAAGATGCTTAATGACCTCGCATATTGGCTCTATGACAACTGATTGTAGAACCAAAATGGAGATTGAAGCCACTGAAGAAGTAATCAGGTCTCTTACAGGTGGATTACTAAAGCAAGAGGTGCCACAACAAGAGTATGACATTCAAAGAGAGAGTTTGTGAGAAAAAAATTCAAAAATATTTTAGTTATTGGTGGTTCTGGATTTTTAGGTAGTCACACCGCAGATTCTTTAAGTAAAATTGGAAAAAAAGTCACTATCATAGATAAAGTTAGTTCTTCATGGTTAAGAGATGACCAAAAAATGATAGTTGGTGATGTTATGAATTATGATTTTCTTGGGAAATCCATGAAAGGTATTGATTGTGTTTATTATTTTGCTGGTATTGCTGATATTAAAGAGGCAAAATCAGACCCTTATAACACTATTGAAGTAAATATAATGGGACTGACTAAAGCTTTAGAAGCTGCTGTTAAAAATAAAGTAAAAAAATTTATCTATGCCTCGACCATGTATGTTTATAGTTCACATGGATCTTTTTATAGAGCAACAAAACAAGCAGCAGAAATTATAATCGAGACATATCAAGAAAATTATGGAATTGATTATGTATTTTTAAGATATGGATCTTTATATGGTCCAAGATCACAAAACTGGAATGGCATTAGGGGGTTTATTCAACAAGTTATTGAAAATGGATTTATAGAGTACTATGGAAATGGTTCAGAAGTCAGAGAATATATTAATGTTTTAGATGCTGCGAGTTTAAGTATTAAAATGTTGGATGAAAATTATAAAAATAAAGCTGTGACAATAACTGGTCAGCAATCGATAAAAGTTTCAGATATGTTTGAAATTATTTTTGAGATGTGTGACAAGAAAGTTAAAGTGAAGTATTTAAATGATCTTAAAAATTCATTTCACTATGGTAACACCCCATATAGATATAAACCAAAGATATCAATGAAAGTAATTCCAACTGAATTTATTGATTTTGGCCAAGGTTTATTGAATATTTTCGAAGAAATATATAAAAAGAAACTAAAATTTTAATGCATCTTGATAGTGTTAAAATGATATTTTGGGATTTTGATGGTGTTATCAAAGAATCAGTTTCGGTAAAAACAGATGCATTTGTTGAAATTTTTCATTCATATGGGTTGGGAGTTGAAAAAAAAGTTAGGTTACATCACATAAAAAATGGAGGCATGTCAAGATTTGATAAAATTCCATTATATTTGAAATGGTCTGGTGTTGAACCAACTAATTCTAAGGTAAACAAGATATCCAATCAATTTAGCATGATTGTAAAAAATAAAGTGATAAATTCTGATTGGGTCCCTGGTGTTGAAGCGTTTATTCAAAGTAATAAAAAAAAATACATATTTATAATTGTTTCAGCTACACCACAAAAAGAATTGAAAGATATTTGCAGGAAACTTAACATAAGTAATTATTTTGATAAGATTTATGGCTCTCCTACTTCAAAGTCAGATGCAATAAAAGTAAGTATAGAAAATTATGGAATTCTTTCTCAAAAATGTTTAATGTTTGGTGATGCTATGACAGATTTAAAAGCAGCAAAAGAAAACAACATTAATTTTATTTTTCGAAGACATAAATATAATCAAAACTTAAAGATAGACTCCAAAACTTTAATCATAGATAATTTTACCCAAATATGAATTACATAGGATGTATTTGGAATTAATAATTCTACAATCTATCAATAATTTTTCTACTTTGGAAAAATCTCATTCACATCGACTAAAATATTGTATTTGAATAAGAAGTAATGATTGCTCTAGATAAAAATGGTTTTACAATGGCACGTGAACTTAATGAACATGGTCTACTAACTTTTTTATTGATCCTGAATATCGTTTGTCGTTTTTGCCTAATAAAGGCACTTAATATTTTGATAAAATTAGGATAGATAATCATGACTCTTTAAATTTACTGATAAAAGAAATTATAGATAATAAAAAATTTAAAGATATAAATATTGAAAATCAAAAAAAATAACTAATGATTAAAAAAATAAAGTTAGATTTATTTAAACTAAAATCAAAAAAGGATTTAGAAAGTATTTATCATTTTTTTAAAAAAAGTACTGGTAAATGGTTTGATAACAATCAGAGCCCTAAAGATGAGTTTTTTCATATCAGAAAATGTCCTTTGTGTAATAGTGACAACAGTAGAGAAGCATTCAAGATAGATGGGTTTTCTTATCATGAATGCTCATATTGTGATTCTTTATATACCAAACCCCATTTGCGCGATGGAGTTTTAGATGCCTTATATAGTGATGGAACCTATCAAGTATACCAAGATAATCTTGTTAAAAAGGGAAAGGAAATACGAAAAGGAGTGCTAGAGGAAAGAAAATTTTTTCAAATAAAAAAATTCATAAATAAAAATAGTGATCCTATGTTACTCGACATTGGATGTGGAAGTGGCACTTTCCTTGATGTGTGTAAGCAAAATGGTTGGTATGTTGAAGGAGTAGACCCTTCACCCACAGTTTCACAATCAGTATTAGAAAATTATAATATTAAGGTTCATCAAGGAGATTTTAACAAAATAAAATTTAATAAAACTTTTGATGTTATTACTTTATGGGGTGTGCTTGAACACATCTCAGATCCTGTAGCCACAATTAAGAAAGCAAAAGAATTACTCAACAACGATGGAATGGTTATTTTTGAAGTACCTTCAGCAGATTGCTTTATAAGTGAATATTTAAAAAAAAATAATTTTTCTCCAACAAGATATATAGAAAGTGGACGTCATAATATTTTTTTTTCAAAAAAAGTTATTAAACAAATCGCAGAAAATTTTAACTTAAAAATAGAGTACTTAGAGACTAATGGACTTGATATTCAAACTATATTACAAGAAGAGTTTGAAAATAAAATAACGGACAAAATTATAAATATTCAAGATACATTAAATGATTTATTATTGGGTGATCATTATAGAGTATTTATAAGAAAGTAATTTAAATAAAGAATATAATGATAATTGACACTCTAGACAATATAGACATTTATAAAAAATTATCCAAAGATGTTTATGCAGGACTAATATTTCTTAAAAATATAGACCATAAAATTGAACTAGGGATACATGATATTAATAATAGTGTAAAAGCAATTGTTGAGAAGTATGAGACAATAAACAACAATAGTTTTGAGTTTGAATCTCATAAACGTGTAATTGATATTCAGTGTCCCATCATAGGTCTAGAAAGAGTGTTTTGGTCACCCATAACTGATATGAAAGTTAAAAAATCATATGATAATATTAAAGATATCACCATTTATGGTGATCCCATCTCACCATCGAGATATGTTGATATTGGAAATAGAGTGTTTGCAATCATGTTTGAAAACGATGGGCACTCTCCAAAACATTGTGTGAAATATTCTGAATTAATTAAGAAAATTACAATTAAGGTTTCAATAGACTAATTAAAATTATTATTTTTTATGAAAGTAAGTAGAAGAAAATTTGTATTAGGTTTGTCCACCTTATCAATAGCGTTAATTTCAGGTATACATTTTAAATACAAAAAAAAAAATAAAATTAATCTTTTTTTGTCTAATTATGAAAATATTATTCCGTTAAAATTAAATTACAATAAAAGTAAGCAGGCAGATTTATTTGAAAATAAGATTAAATTAATGTTGTCTAGCATTGGGATAAAAGAAACAGTAATATCTATCGATCAAGATATTAAGCACGATTATCAGTTGGGAAATCTTAAATTATTCGATGGTTGGATTGTATCAGATGTAGAAGCTAGTATATTAGAACTTAAACGAAAATATGTTTAAAGATTTAAAGAATTTCCCTTCTAATTCAATTTTAAGATATGATATTTGTATTGTTGGTACTGGGCCTGCAGGTTTAAGTGTAGCTAAACAACTATTAGGTACAGATCTTAAAATTGCTATACTTGAGTCTGGTGGACTTGAACCAGAACCTGAATATCAGGAATTAAATGAAGGTATTAATTCAGGTCCTAGCTACTTGTCACTTGACAGCTCTAGGCTTAGATGTTTTGGTGGTGCGGGTAAATTATGGGCTGGTCATTGTGCACCGTTTAAAAGCGATGAGTTTGATAAAAAATCTTATGTCCCTCTAAGTGGCTGGCCAATTTCTTACGATGATTTAAAGGTTTATTATAAACAAGCTGCAGAGATGCTTGGTATATCTTATGAAAAATTTTATAATAAAGATTTACTAGGAAATACTTTTAAAGAAAAAAGTTTTAATGAATTTATAAGAGATAATTCTTTTCTAACTCATGAAGTCTATCAATTTTCCAATACAAAAAATAGAGATTTTGCGGAAAAATATAAAACAGAATTTAAGGCTTCTAAGAATACAGATATTATTTTTCATTCGACTGCTACAAAATTAAACTTGGTCAATAAAGGCAATGATGTTGATAGTATTTCAATTGCTAATCTAGATGGAAATAATGCAACCATTAAAGCGAAAATATTTGTATTAGCTTGTGGAGCTTTAGAAAATCCTCGCATCTTATTAGCTTCTAATAAATATAATAAAAATGGAATAGGAAATAAAAGTGGTTTTGTTGGCTCTTGCTTTATGAGTCACCCTGGTATTGACAAGGTTGCAGAGGTATATAAAACTGATAATAAATCTTGTATTGATAAAAACTTTACAAATAAAAATTATAAAGTTGCATTTACAACTTCTTCAAACAAGAGATCTGAATCAAAAATCTTAAGGCATAGTTTATCCTTAAAAGAAAAATTATCTTTTAAGGATAAATTAATTGATAAAAAATTTTCTTTTTTTAATATAAAGTGTGGTAGAAACAAACAGAAAATAACACAAAATTGGAATTTAACAGTTGGACTTGAGCAACCTCCAAGAATATCTAATAACTTAAAATTACATGATACTAAAGATGCTTTGGGTATGCCAAAAATAGATATGTTTTGGGATAGTTTGAGTAAAATTGAAAAAGATACTGTTTTAAAGTCAGTAAAAATTATGGCTCGTGAACTTGGAATATTAAATACTGGTAAGATTAAATTTAAAAAAGAATTTTTAAATGGAAAATCATATATATTTGATGATCCAATAAATCATCATATTGGCACAACCCGAATGTCTGATAACCCTCAAACGGGAGTTGTTGATAAAAATTGTAAAGTTTTTGGATTGTCAAACCTTTATATTTCTAGCAGCTCAGTTTTTACGACTTCTTCAATTGTTAATCCAACTTACACTATTATTGCATTATCTCTTAGATTAGGAGAATATCTTAAAAATATAAAATTATGATAGACACTGAGTTTTTTTTTAAAGACCTAGTTAAAAATGATATTAGTTTTTTTTCTGGAGTGCCAGATTCACTCTTAAAGAATATTTGCGCCTGTATTTCAGAAAGTGCTGACGATAATAATCATATTATTGCAGCTAATGAGGGTAACGCTCTTGCGCTTGGAATTGGTTATCATTTATCAACTGGTAAATTACCACTTATTTACATGCAAAATTCTGGACTAGGAAATATAGTTAATCCTTTATTATCTTTGGCAGATATAGAGGTATATTCCGTACCTATTTTACTTATGATTGGTTGGAGAGGCGAACCTGGTGTAAAAGATGAACCACAGCATAAAAAACAGGGAAGAATAACTCTTGAAATGTTAGAAACGATGGAAGTTCCATATCAAATTTTATCTAAAGACACGACTAATGAGCAAGCTAAAGAAATTATTTATAAAGCAAGTTGGGAATCATTAAAAAATAATACACCATATGCAATTGTTGTTAAAAAAGATACTTTTACTGAATATAAAATAAAAAAAGATAATAAACCTAATTTACAGTTATTTAGAGAGGATGCAATCAAAACGATTGTTAAAAATTTAGATGATAAAGATATCGTCATATCTACCACTGGTGTTGCATCAAGAGAATTATTCGAATATAGAGTAGAAACAAACAAAGGTCATAAAAAAGATTTTTTAACAGTTGGTGGAATGGGACATGCTAATCAAATTGCGTTGGGAATTGCCCTACAAAAGCCTAGTAGAAAAGTTTTTTGTCTTGATGGTGATGGGGCAGCTTTAATGCATATGGGTTCAATTGCAATAAACGGCAACACGAATTGTAATAATTTTCGACATATAGTTTTAAACAATGGTGCCCATGACTCTGTTGGTGGACAATCTACAGTTGGATTTAATATAGATTTTCAAAATATTGCTAAAGCGAGTGGATATGATTTAGTTTTGCATGCTAAAACAAATAAAGAAATTATTCAATCTATGGAGATATTAAAAAAATTTGATGGTAAAGTATTTTTTGAGATAAAGGTTAAGAAAGGTTTTCGAAAAGATTTAGGCAGACCTAATACTACACCAAAAAAAAACAAAGAAGATTTAATGAAATTTATTAGAGAAAATGATTATGAGTAAGAAGATTTACGTTGGTATGAGTGCAGATTTAGTGCATCCAGGACACATGAATATATTAAAAGAAGCTGCAAAATTAGGTGATGTGACAGTTGGATTGCTTACTGATAAAGCGATAGCTAGCTATAAAAGAATGCCTTTTATGTCATTTGAACTAAGAAAAGAAGTAATTGAAAATATTAAGGGAGTATCAAGTGTTATTGCTCAAGAAACTTTAGATTACAGGCCAAATCTTAAAAGGATTAAACCTGACATTGTAGTACATGGTGATGATTGGAAAGAAGGAGTTCAGATTAATACAAGACAACAAGTAATTGACACTCTTGCTGATTGGGATGGAGAATTGGTTGAAATTAAATATACACATGGAATTTCTTCAACACAATTAAACAATGCTTTAGCAGAAATTGGTACAACGGTTGACGTAAGAAGAGCAAGGCTTAGAAGATTGATAAATGCAAAGCCAATTGTTCGTATTTTAGAAGCACATAATGCATTAAGTGCACTTATTGCAGAGAATATAGTTGTTGAAAGAGATGGCAAAAATGTTTCCTTCGATGGTGTTTGGTCGAGCTCTTTAACAGACTCAACAGCTAGAGGAAAGCCAGATATCGAAGCTATTGATATGACTTCACGAATTAGCTCTGTTAATGATATTTTTGAAGTAACTAGTAAACCAATGATATTTGATGGCGACACAGGTGGAAAGACTGAACATTTTGAATTTAATGTGCGTAGTTTGGAGCGAGCTGGCGTTAGTGCAGTTGTTATAGAGGATAAAACGGGGCTTAAAAAAAACTCGCTTTTTGGCAATGAGGTAAAACAAACACAAGAGACTATTGAAAACTTTTGTGATAAGATTAATCGAGGAAAAGCTGCTCAACTAAGTGATGATTTTATGATAATTGCGCGTATAGAGTCACTAATTCTAGAGGCTGGAATGAAAGATGCATTAATTCGAGCAGAGGCCTATATTAAGTCAGGTGCTGATGGGATCATGATACATTCAAGACATAAAGATCCAGCGGAAATAGTTGAATTTATGGAAAAATTTAGAGCTGTAGATATTAGTACGCCTGTAGTAGTGGTGCCAACAAGTTTTAATTCCGTAACCGTAGAAGAGTTCATTAAAATGGGTGTTAATGTTGTTATTTCTGCGAATCATATGTTGCGAGCTGCTTATCCTTCAATGTCAAAAGTTGCTAAATCTATATTAAAAAATGGAAGAAGCTTGGAGGCTGAACCAGACTGCATGTCCATTAAAGAAATTTTAGAAATTATTCCAGGTACTAAATAGTTGCAAAAAGTATTTATCAATCAAGGCTTAGCCATTTTACCTAAAATATTAAATGATCTTAGGATAAAAAAAATTTTTTTAGTTGTTGGAAATAACGCTTATCAATCTATCGAGAATTTAATAAAGCCTTACACCAAAAGTATCAGTATAGAAATATTTATTATGACTGACTCAAATTTCAAAACTGTAATTTCTGGATGTGAAAAACTCAAACAATCAAATTCAGATTTAATTATTGCTATTGGAGGTGGAAGAATTATTGATGCAGCAAAATTAATTAGTGTTACAGCTCTTTCTAAAGAAAATTATGAAAATGTAATAAAAGGAAAAGAAATTTTAAAAAATAAATTTTTACCTTTATTAGTTATGCCAACTACTGCAGGCACAGGGAGTGAAGCGACAAGTTTTAGTGTTGTATATCTTGGCAAAAAAAAATTTTCTGTTGCTAGCGAAAATTTATTACCAGAGTATGTAATAGCAGACACTTCATTAGTTCAAGAAATGCCAAATTATCTAAAAGCATGCACTTTATTTGATGCTTTTTCACAGGCTATAGAGTCTTTTTGGTCTGTTAACGCAACAGATATGAGTAGAAAATACGCTAGAAGAGCAATTGAATTAATCAATATGAATCTAAAAGAATATTTAAATAATGAATCTAAAAATACAAAGAATATGGTAGAGGCCGCATACTACTCAGGAAAGGCAATAAACATATCAAAAACAACTTTACCACATGCATTATCTTACTTTCTGACTATAAAATATAATGTTCCACACGGGCATGCTGTAGCTTTAACTTTGGGATTTATCGGAAAAATTAATTATTATTCTGGGTGTGATAATCTCAAAAAAGTTATGAATGATGTATGTTCAATGTTACATATTGATATTAAAAATTTTGAAAAGTATTGGTATAATTTAATGCAAGTAGGTGGCTTAGAAATAAAGTTATCTAATCTAGGAGTTAAAAAAGAAGATTTAGATCTTATAATTGAGTCAGTCAATGTTGAAAGGTTAAAAAATCATCCACTAAATATCGAAAAGGAAATTTTAATTAAAGAACTTAATAAAATATTCTAAATTATGGAACAGTATAAAAAGATTAGAAAAAAAATTTATAGTGTTCAATTTGAACGTTGGAAAAATATTTTAAATATCAATTCACCTTACTCACTAATTAAAGCTATTTACTATATAGAAACTGCTTCTCTATTTTTGTTCATTACACAGAAAATTATTAAATCGCCAAACTTTGTTACAGTTCTTTATATTCTAACTGGTGTTGTTGGTGCATTCCTAGTTATTTTTAGTCCTCATAATTGTTTTTTTTACCTTGGATTATTTATGATTTTTACCAAAGGAACTTTTGACTGGGCTGATGGAGCTTTAGCACGAAGATTAAATAAAACCTCATTCTTGGGCCATGCACTTGATGTTTATGGAGCAAATATTTGTGACGCGGCATTCAAAATAGCTTTTATATTTTATACTATAAATTATTACCCAGAGTATATAATTTTATTTCCACTATTCGCCTTTGTACTTTTGATAACAAAATTTAATACGTTCTCTGATCTTCTTTATTATAAATATATTAGAGATGACCATACAATAAATAATAAAAAGAAAAATAACTTTGAGGAAGATTTGAGACAAGGAAAAAAAATGAAAAAAATAACAAAACTATATAATATTTACACATCCTTTTTAGATGCAAGAGCAAGAAGTACTGATTTTCTAATATTAATTTTATTAATCGATGGGATATCAGATGTTGATATTACCTTTTTATTGTTAATTTTATCAGCATTAATTATTTTAAGAGCTATTGTAGAATATGTTGCCACTACTTATTTGGCATTTCAAAATTATAGGAATTAAAAATGGATAAAAATTATTGGAATGAGTACTATAAACTACATGGAGGAGATAAAGAAATTAGTGATCCTAGTAGTTTTGCAAAATTTATTTTAAAAAATTTTTTTTCTGAGAGGAAATTTAACATTGTAGAGCTTGGATCTGGAAATGGACGAGATGCGATTTTTTTTGCTTGTAATGGTCATAGTGTAATCGCTATTGATCAAAGTACAAAAGTAATTAATATCCAAAAACAAAATTTAGAGAATAAGTTTGCAATGAATTTACATTCTAAAGCACAAGATTTTGTTAAAGAAGATTATTCAAGATATGAAAAAATAGATGCCTTTTACTCTAGGTTTACTATTCATTCAATTTCGAAAAGTGATGAATTAGAATTACTTCCAAAAATTTATGATAATTTAGAGAGAAAAGGTTTATTTTGCATTGAAGTAAGAACAATCAATGATCCTCTGTATGGAATTGGAGAGTTTTGTGGTGAAAATACATTTGTGACTGACAATCATAAACGACGATTTATAGATACTAAAGTCTTTCGAAAACAAGTTTTAGATTTAGGTTTTAAAGAATTATATTTTATTGAGAAAAATAATCTATCAATTTATAAAAATGATAATCCAGTATTGATGAGAATAATTTTACAAAAATGATATTTGATAATAATTATATTTTTAAAACAGCTGTAAAAATATTAATAAATAACAATATAAATTATTGGGTTTGTCATGGCACTTTATTAGGTATTATTCGTGATAATAAGCTACTTTCTTGGGATAGTGACATAGATTTTGCAGTATGGGAGGACGAATACTCTAAAGAAGATATACTTAAAATCTTTTTAAGTGACAATCGTTTCAAAAAAGAAATTATTATAGAGGAAATAAATAGCTTACACTTTTTAATAAATGAAAAGAGAGTAGATATTAATTTTTATACTAGAGATAAGGAGAAAGCATATATTAAATGGACAGCTTTGCCAGAAGGTTTTTTTTTTAAATTGTATGACTTTGTTTTAAAATTTCTTGCAAACGAAAAAAGTGTCAGAAAAACAATTAAATCAAGCAATGGAAAACTTATAGAGTTTGTTAAACTACTAATTATAATTCCATTATTTTTTTTTAGACTTTTTCTGCCAGAATTTTTTAGGACTAAATTAATAAAGAATTTTTATAAAAAACTTGACACTGTTGGTTATAGCTTTCCAATTGAATTAATGAAATTTAAAGCGATAAAATTTTTGGAAACAGATATAATTGTGCCAGTTGAACCCGAGGATGTTTTGAAGTATACGTATGGCAATGACTGGAATATACCAAAACAAAATTATGTATGGTATAAAGAGGCTAAGAATTTATTTAAACAAAGTCAGTAATGAAAATTATTAATATCATAAGGCCTTTAAAAGAATTAACAGGTTAATGAGTGAATAAATAGTTATGAAAAGTAAATAAATATGAAGGTATTAATACTAGCTGGGGGTTATGGAACTCGCCTAAGTGAAGAAACTGATATAAGGCCTAAACCAATGGTTGAGGTAGGAGGAAAACCAATACTATGGCACATTATGAAAACCTATTCATACTATGGAGCGAATGAATTTATTATCTTGCTTGGATATAAGGGTTATTTTATTAAGGAATATTTTGCTAATTATATCTTACATCAAAGTGATGTAACTATAGATATGTCAAATGGTGATATGCAAATGCATAACAAATCTTCTGAGCCATGGAAAGTAACCTTGCTTGATACTGGTTTGAACGCAATGACTGGTGCAAGAATTAAAAAGGCTAAAGATTATATTGGCAATGAAACTTTTATGCTTACCTACGGTGATGGTCTTGCAGATATTAATATTAAAGAGACACTAAAATTTCATAAAAAACATGGAAAATTTATGACTATGACTTCGGCACAACCAGGCGGTAGGTTTGGAGCTCTTAACGTGGATAAAAGCAATCGGGTGATTGATTTTAGGGAAAAACCCCAAGGAGAGGAATCATGGATTAACGCAGGTTATTTTATTTGCGAACCAGAGGTTTTTAATTATATCGGTGATGGCGAAGATGTAGTCTTTGAAAAGGAACCACTTAAAAATCTTGTTAAAGATGAACAGATTTTTACTTATAAACACAATAGTTTCTGGATGCCAATGGATACTCTTAGAGACAAAAATAAACTTAATGAAATTTATAATAGCAAAAAAGCACCTTGGGTGGTTTGGGCTGATTGATGTTTAGTAATATTTACCGTGGAAAAAAAATATTATTAACGGGACATACTGGCTTTAAAGGAACATGGTTAACAACATGGTTATTACATCTGGGTGCAAATGTTATTGGTGTCTCCAAAGATATTCCAACGAACCCATCAATGTTCAATATATTAAAACTTTCAGATAAGATCCGGAATGTCGTTCTTGATATTCGAAATTTTAAAGATATTAGTAAAGTTATTTCAGATGATAAACCAGACTTTGTTTTTCATTTGGCAGCTCAAGCTATTGTATCTACCTCATATACAGATCCATTAGAAACTATTTCATCTAATACTATGGGTACAACCAATATATTAGAAGCATTAAGAATTTCAAATCATCAATGTACAGCAATTATTATAACGAGTGATAAAGCTTATGATAATGTTGAGCAGATTTGGGGATACAAAGAAAATGATCAAATGGGAGGCAAAGATATTTACAGTGGTTCTAAAGGGGCAGCAGAATTAATAATTAAATCTTATTATCATTCATTTTTTAAACTTAAAGAGTCCAATGTATGCCTAGCAGTTTCAAGAGCTGGAAATGTGATTGGTGGTGGTGATTGGGCAAAAGATAGAATTGTTGTTGATGCAGTTTTAGCATGGAGCAAAAATAAACAAGTTAAAGTTAGAAATCCACAAGCAACTCGACCTTGGCAACATGTTCTAGAACCCCTTAGTGGTTATTTAAATTTAGGAAAGGAACTTTTTAATAATAAGAAGTTAAATGGTGAAGGATTTAATTTTGGTCCTTCATCAGAACAAAATCGAACTGTTAAAGAGCTTTTATCTGATTTAAGTAGATACTGGGATTTAGATATTAATGAAAAAATATTTATTGTTAAAGACCCAATTTCTTTTCATGAAGCAACACTACTGAAACTAAATTGTGAAAAATCTCTTACCTTATTGAATTGGCGATCTGTATTAGATTATAAGGATACAATTAGATTTACTTCTGAATGGTATAAAAACTATTACACAGAACCCGATTCTGTACAAATAAAAACAATAAATCAGATTATTGAATATGAAAATCTTGCTAAAAATAAAAAACTTGCATGGACGGAGTAATTTTAACACCATTAAAAAAAATAACCCATTTGAAGGGTGACATTCTTCATGCAATGAAAAAAAGTGAAAAGGAGTTTTCTGGGTTTGGAGAAGCTTACTTTTCATCCGTTTATCAAGGTAAAATAAAAGGTTGGAAAAAACATAACAAAATGACCTTAAATATAATTGTTGTTAAAGGTGAGATTGAGTTTGTTGTTTATGATAATAAAAGTTTTTTTAACGTTAATTTGTCAAAAAATAATTTCCAGAGATTAACAGTTGGACCTGGTTTATGGCTTGCCTTTAGAGGATTGTCTTCAGATAATATGCTACTTAATTTAGCTAGCATAGAACATGATCCAAAAGAGAGTGAAAATAAAGATTTAAAAAATTTTCCTTATGATTGGCATAAAATTTAGGCAGATAAGACATTAATAAATAATTATGATATTAAGTAAAAATTTGAATAATAGTAATTTACTTATTGTAGGTGGCACAGGCTTTATTGGTTCAAATGTTGCCAAAACAGCTTTAGAAAATGGGTTTAAAGTTACAGTTATCTCAAAAAATAATTATCCACAAAACAAACAAATAAATTGTGTTGATTACATTAATGTAGATATTTCAAGAGAAAAAGATTTACATCATATTTTAAAAGATAGGGTATTTGAATATGTCTTAAATTTAGGTGGTTATGTGGACCATAAAAATTTTAGTGAAGGTGGTAAAGAAGTTTTTGAAACACATTTCAGTGGAACTTTAAATTTAGTCAAAAGTATCAATAAGGATATTCTAAAAGGTTTTATTCAAATTGGAAGTAGTGATGAGTACGGAGCAAACATTGCACCTCAAAAAGAGAACCAAAGAGAAATGCCTATCTCTCCTTATTCAATTGCTAAAACTTCAGCAACTCATTTTTTGCAAATGCTATATAGAACAGAGAGATTTCCAGCTGTAATCCTTCGACCATTTCTTGTTTATGGACCAGGTCAAAATAGTGGTAGATTTTTACCTCAGATTATTAAAGGTTGTTTTTCTGGGGAGGAATTTGAAACCTCTTCAGGTGAACAGTTGCGTGATTTTTGTTATATTGATGATATTACAGATGGAATATTGAGAGCAATAAATAGCGATAATGTAAATGGGGAGATAATTAACCTTGCATCGGGAGATCCAATATCTATTCGCACTGTGATAGAAAAGGTACAAACTTATATTGGAAAAGGGAATCCGAAATTTGGAAAAATTGCTTATCGTGCTGGAGAAAATATGAGTCTTTATGCTGATACATCAAGAGCAGAGCACCTGTTAGGATGGAGATCAAAGACAACCATTGAAGATGGAATTAAAAAAACAGTAGACCATTACCGAGTATACGATCTAAAGTGAGTACAAAAAAGCCGTTAATTAGTGTGTTGATGAATTGCTATAATGGAGAGAAATATATTCGTGAGGCTATCGACAGTGTAATTAATCAAACATATGAAAATTGGGAATTAATATTTTGGGATAACCAGTCTAGTGATTCAAGTGCTAAACTTTTTTTAGAATATGATGATTGTAGGTTGAAATATTTTTATGCTCAAAAACATACAGAGTTAGGCGATGCTAGGGTAGAAGCCATGAGCAAAGCTAAAGGTAGTTGGGTTGGTATATTAGATGTGGATGATATTTGGTGCAAAGAAAAGTTAGAATATCAAGTAGACATAATAAATAAATCTCTCGATGATGGTGTTGAATTAGGGCTGGTGTACGGCAAGGTTTTAGAAATTAATGAAAGAGGTATCGAAGTTGGCGAACTCTTTCATATTAACTATAAAAATAAAACATTACCAAATGGCATGATTTTAAAAGAATTGTTATTGAAAGGTAATTTTATAATGAGCCCTTCTATTTTATTCAGCATGAATGCTTTCAAACAAATCGGAGGATTTCCAAGAGGATATTTAAATGCTTCCGACTATTATATTTCTTGTGCGATTTCTAGCATTTATAGAGTTGGAGTAGTTAATAAATATGTTGCAAAATATAGAGAGCATCAAAATAATTTAACATTAAATCAAAAAGTTATTGCATTTGAAGAGCAATTGATGATCTTTAATAAATGGGTAAAATATGTTGACGTTAATGATTTACAAAAGATAAAAAGAATTAGAGAGTTAAATGTAATGATTGCTTTTATGGAAATGAAATATAAAAATAATTACATTAGGGGTGCAAAACTTATTTTATTGCATGGTTCTTTTTTATTGGCCATAAAAATAGTAATAAAACACTTATTTTCTAAGTATAGAGTAATGAATTAATGAGAATTTTAAAAGTATATAATAATTTTTATATAGTAATAATATTTATATTAATTTTTATTGGTACTTTTTTGGCTCCTTTGCAACTTCACCCAAAGATAAGTTATGCGGTTAAATTTTTATTGTATGTTTTAGTTATTTTATTTCATAAAAACACCATATCACAGATGAATAGATGGTTGTTTTTTGCAATAGTTGTAATAATACCAACAGGATTGCTTGGCTTATTTATGGGGTGGAACTACGTAGATATTTCTGCAGATATAACAAGATATTTAGCTCCATTTTTGGGTTATACGGCAGGTGTCTTATTGTTAAATCACTTAGACTATTATAGAATTATATATTTGTTGTACGGGCTGTTAGCGTTAAAGGTGTTTCCGTATTATAAAACAGTAGTCTATAAGGTAAGCGATGTTTTTCAAGGAGGCCCATTAGTTGAATATGCTAGTTCATATAGCTTAGAGGTTCATTATCTATATGCTTTTATAGCTTATTTTCTTATAAGAAATAAAATTGTTTCCGGGTTTAAAAAAGTGTTACTGATTGGTTATGTTGTCGGCTATATTTTAAATCCAATTTTAATAGTCAGTAAAGCAAGAACTATAACCATGTTATTATCAATTACATTAATATTTCTCTTTTTTAGTAATTTAAAGAATAAATTGTTGCTGATTATATTAGTTTCATTGGTTATGAGCACATTTCTTTTATATTCTAGTAGTAAAACTTTAAATATCGTTACTAAGCTCGATAGTGTGACTTCTAGATTTCAGGATACATTAGAACTGATTAAAACTAAAGAGTATTCTGCAGATGCTAGTACAGCATATCGAGTTGCGGAAATTAAAAATGTATTTGGCATGTTGATTGATAAATTTCCATACTCATTACCTTTTGGATTTGGAAGTGGTGCGTTATACTATGAAAAACATGCCCAAATAAAGGGTGGCATACCAGCGGGAAATTATAGATCAGATGGCGGAATTCATGATATTTTCTTTGTACCAGGTGGTTATTTATTTAGGTATGGAACTATAGGGCTGCTCTTTATGCTTTATTTTGTTGTGCACAATTATAGAAAGATTTCAGTTAATAATGTTAATGCCCATCAAAATACAATAGGAGCATCGTTGAAAATATTTATAATTATATCTATCATTAAAGATCTATTTATCCCTGTCCACGCCTACGGTAATATCGAGTTTGGTTTTTTTATAGCTATGGCGATAGTGTCACAAAATAAACTTAACGTTCAACGCAGTTCATTAAATACTTCTGTTGTATAATTTAGTAATTTTTTGTATTATTGAGAAATGAATGCGTAGACTAATTGTTGGTATTGATGCATCAAGGAATCGTTCTGGTGGTGCAAAAGCTTATTTGATGGGAATTCTATCCGTAGTAAATCCTTTAGATTACGGCATCAAAGAGGTGCACTTATGGGCACCAGATAGTTTATTAAATAAGTTAGAAAATTATAGGTGGTTGATTAAGCATTCATCTGAAGAGTTGCAGAAGTCTTTAATTAAACAAATTTGGTGGCAAGCTACAAAGCTAAGTTATGAAGCTAAAAGTATTGGTTGCGATATTATGTTTACGACTGATGCAAGTACTATGTGTAGATTTAAACCAATGATTGTTCTTAGTCAAGATATGCTCTCATATGAACCTGGAGCAATGAGGCGTTATGGTTATACAAAGCAACGCATAAGGTTGCTTGCAATTCTCTTTATTCAAAATTATGCATTTCGATTTTCTGATGGAGTAATTTTTCTCACACAATATGCTTCAAAAGTTATACAAAAATCAACAGGTCTCCTTACTCGTGTAAAGTGTATTCCACATGGGGTAGGTTTAAATTTTAGATCATTACAATTGAATCATATCTGGCCGAATGATTCCATTGAACCAATTCGATGTGTATATATTTCAAATGCCGAAATGTACAAGCATCAATGGGTTGTTGTTCAGGCGCTTTCGATTTTACGAGCGCATGGCCATAATATTACATTGCAACTGATTGGTGGAGGAGAAGGTAAGGCTAAGAAAATATTAGATAAAAGTATAAATAAATATGATCCCGAGGCTTCATTTGTCCAAGTTATTGATTTTATTTCCCATAATAAGGTGCCTGAATACTTATCAAAATCAAATATTTTTATTTTTGCATCAAGTTGTGAAAATATGCCTATAACTTTAATTGAAGGAATGGCATCGGGGTTGCCTATTGCATGTTCTGATCGTGGACCAATGCCAGAAGTACTTCAGGATGGTGGTGTGTATTTTAACCCAGAAGATTGCAAGTCTATTGTTTTTGCTATAGAGAAAATTATCTATAACCATTCACTTCGTAAATATATTTCTAAACGTGCAAAAAAACTTTCAAATAAATATTCTTGGAAACGTTGTGCAGATCAAACATGGGAATTTATTGTAGACACTTATAGGGAGCTGAATCATGATTGATAAGCAATATAGAATATGTAAAAATTGCATAATGGACTCGTCAGACTCATGTATTGAGTTTGATGAAAATGGTCGCTGTATATACTGTAATAACTTTTACAATATAATTCTCCCAAAATGGAACAAAAATCTCAAAGATGAAAAGGGATTATTTAAAACTATAGAGAAAATTAAAAAAGAGGGCAAACATAAGAATTTTGATTGCATTATAGGATTGAGTGGTGGATTAGATAGTTCATATTTAACTTATATAGCAAAAGTAAAGTTTGGTTTAAGGCCTTTGCTATTCCATGTGGATGCGGGATGGAATACAGATATAGCAGTTGGTAATATTGAAAAACTTGTCGATGGGTTGCAGCTCGATCTATATACTGAGGTTATTAACTGGGAAGAAATGAAAGATCTTCAGGTTGCATTTTTAAAGTCACAAATTCCACATCAAGATATACCTCAAGACACCGCCTTTTTTTCTGAAATGTATAAGTTTGCTCGTAAGCATAAGGTTAAATATGTTTTAACTGGAAGTAATTATTCTACCGAGTGTATTAGAGAGCCAGATGAGTGGGGTGTGACCCCTGGAATTGACAAAACATTAATTAAAGATATTCATTCTATATATGGAGCAAGACCATTAAGAACTTTTCCAATCATTGATGTATTTGTATCTAAGATTTATTATAAGTACTTTTTAGGAATGCAAGTATTTAACCCCTTAAATTTTATTACATATGTAAAGTCAGATGCCGAAGTTGAATTAAATAAATTTTGTGGTTGGAAAAAATTTAAACATAAACACCATGAGTCTCGTTTTACTCGTTTTTTTGAAGATTACTGGTTACCCAATAAATTTGGTTTTGATAAAAGGAGAGCGCATTTTTCTAGTTTAATTCTTACCGGTCAAATGACAAGAGAAGATGCAATTGAGAGAATTAAATCTCCAGAACTTGATGATCATTTTGTAAAGAAAGAATTTGAATATGTTTCTCATAAGCTAGGTTTGACTGTTAGTGAGTTGAAGTCTATATTTGAAAGTGATAACAAAAACGTTGGTGACTATAAAAATAAACAATTATTAGTGAATTTTGGCTCAAAGATGATACAATTATTTGGCTTAGAAAAGAGGTTATATAAATGATTGCTGTTGTTGATTATGGCTTGGGAAATGTCCAAGCATTTAAAGATGTTTACACTAGATTAAACTTGCCGGTTTTAATAGCAAGATCTTCAAAAGACCTGGTAAATGTAACTAAGCTGATACTTCCAGGTGTAGGGTCGTTTGATTACGCATTTATGAAATTAGATGAGTCTGGCATGCGTAAAAATATAGAGGATCTGGTGATTGATAAAAAAATACCAATTTTAGGCGTGTGTGTAGGTATGCAAATGTTAGCAAGATCAAGTGAGGAAGGTAAATTAAAGGGATTGGGATGGATTGATGCAATAGTTAAAAGGTTTGACTCTACTAATGGCATTATTCTGCCCCACATGGGTTGGAATAATGTTAATCCAAGATCTTACAGCGGATTGTATAAAAATACAAAAGAAGATTTGAAGTTTTATTTTTTACATGAGTATTACTTTGATGCTTGTGAAGAATCTGATGTAGAAGCCACTGCAAATTATGGAGGTGAGTATGTATGTTCTGTTAGAAAAGGGAACATATTTGGAGTTCAGTTTCATCCCGAAAAGAGCCATCATTTTGGAATGCAACTTTTGAAAAATTTCGCAGAAATTTAATATATGCTGAAACCAAGAATTATTCCCTGTTTATTAATAAGGGATAAAGGCTTAGTCAAGACAAAGAATTTTAAACCGTTTAAATATATTGGAGACCCAATTAATGCTGTTAGAATTTTTAATGAAAAAGAAGCTGACGAATTGATTGTTTTAGATATTGATGCAACTAGCAAAGGCATGGACCCAGATTTTTTAACAATAAAAAAAATTGCAGCAGAATGTAGAATGCCCCTTTGTTATGGCGGAGGTGTAAAAACTGTTGAACATGCTGAATATATTATTAGTCTTGGTGTTGAAAAGGTTGCAGTTAGTGCTGGCTTTATTACTAATCCTCAGTTGGTAACAGATATATCATTTAAAATTGGCGGCCAGAGTGTAGTAGTTATTCTTGATGTTAAGAGAAATTTATTTGGAAAATATGAAGTTTTTACGCATAATGGCAAAGTAAGGACTAATAAAACACCTATAGAGCTGGCTAAATTAGCAGTAAAGTTTGGCGCTGGAGAGGTTGTAATTAATTCTATTGATTTGGATGGCGCAATGAGCGGTTATGATCTTATTTTGGCTAAAAATTTGCGAAATGCTGTCAATGTTCCAATCTCTATTATGGGAGGAGCTGAAAATCTTAATGATATGAAAAATCTTTTTAATACATGTGGGATTGTTGGAGCCATAGCTGGAAGTCTATTTGTTTTTAAAGGGCCCTTAAAAGCAGTATTGATTAACTATCCTTATGGTATCGAAAAAGATGATTTGGTAGAAAACAATTAAAGTATTAAAATATATAACAAATTGAAAATGTTTAAAGCTAAATAACTTTATGATAAAAATAAAAGTATTAACAATTGTTGGAACTCGTCCTGAAATTATTAAATTAAGTCAAGTTATAAAGAAATTAGATGAGTATACTGAGCATATTATTATCCATACAGGGCAAAACCACAATTATGAACTTAATGAATTATTTTTCGAGCAACTTGGTATAAGAAAACCTAATTACTTTCTAGAAGCCGCAAAAGAAACACCATCAAAAACTATAGGGGATATAATATCAAAGATAGATGACCATTTAGAAGAACTAAATCCAGATGCAGTATTAATTTATGGTGATACAAATAGTTGTTTAAGTGTCATACCTGCAAAAAAAAGAAAGATACCTGTTTTTCATATGGAGGCTGGTAATAGATGTTTTGATCAAAGGGTTCCTGAGGAAATAAATAGAAAAATTGTTGATCACTTAAGTGACATAAATTTACCACTATCAGAACACGCTAGAGATTATTTAATTTCTGAAGGTATAAAACCAGAAACAATTATTAAAATTGGTTCACCTATGAAAGAAGTTATTAATGTGAATATGAATTTAATAGAGAATAGCAAGATCCTTACTAAACATAAACTAACTCCTAAGAAATATTTTGTTGTAAGCATCCATCGTGAAGAAAATGTAGATTATAAAAAAAATTTTGAAAAATTGTTAAGTTCGATTAATGAAATTGAAAAAGTTTTTAAAATGCCAATTTTTATATCAACACACCCAAGAACAGAAAAAAAACTAAAACTTATGAATTATAAAAATTTAAGTAAAAATATAACTTTTGCCAAACCTTATGGGTTTCATGACTATATTAAATTGCAAATGAATGCTTTTTGTACAATTTCTGATAGTGGAACTATAACAGAGGAGGCATCAATTTTGAGTTTTCCTGCTATCACTATTCGCCAAGCCCATGAAAGACCGGAAGGCATGGATGAAGGTACTTTAATAATGTCAGGACTGGATAAAGATAGAATTATGCAGTCAATTAAAGTTGTAACAGAAACTAAATTAGCAAAAATAGTTGAAGATTATAATGTTGATAATGTATCTGATAAAGTCCTTAAGATTATACTTTCTTACACTGACTATATTAATAGAACTGTGTGGTATAAGTAAATATGTTTAAAAATCCCAGGGTTTTAGTATTAGGCTCAACAGGAATGCTGGGTCATCAACTTTGTAACTATTTAATTAATAATAGTGATTACACATTATTTGACATTGCTAGAACCTCTAAGTTTAGAAAAGAAACCGCTCTAATTGATGTAAGAAATGAAAGAAAGTTGTTAGACTACATTAAAGATGTAAGGCCTGATTATATAATAAATTGTGTTGGTATTTTGATAAGTGGTTCGAATAAAAATATAGAGGTAGCGATTTTTATAAATTCATATCTTCCCCATATGTTGGCAAGAATTTCTGATGAAATTAAGTCAAGACTTATTCATATATCTACTGATTGTGTATTTTCTGGCAAAAAAGGTGAATATATTGAGACTGATCATAGGGATGGTCAGGGCATATATGCGCAAACCAAAATATTAGGAGAAATTGTAGATAATAAAAATCTAACCTTAAGGACCTCTGTTATTGGTCCAGAAATTAGAGATAATGGAGAAGGATTGTTTCATTGGTTCATGAGTCAAGAAAATGAAATTTTAGGTTTTACCAAAGCTATTTGGTCAGGAGTAACAACAATAGAACTTGCAAAAGTAATTAAGTGGTCAGTCGATAGACGTATAACAGGATTATATCATGTAACAAATAACTCAACTATCACTAAGTATGAACTTCTAAATTTATTTAATAAACACACTAAAAAAAATATCAATATTAAACAATTTGAGAGTAAATTTGTTGATAAAAGCTTTGTTGATACTAGGTTATTATTAAATCACACTATTCCATCTTACGATGAAATGATTTTTGAAATGATTGAGACTATTGTTAAAAATAGGCCTTTGTATTCTCAATATAAGGCAATTTATTTTGACAAAGAATAAAAAAATTTTAATTGTAACTGAGTGTTTTTATCCTGAAGAGTTTAAAATCAATGACATTGCTTTATCATGGAAAAACAAAGGATATGATATTGACGTTTTAACTTTAGTTCCAACTTATCCATTTGGAAAAGTTTTTTCAAATTTTAAGAACACTTTTTTTCGAAAAGATAATTATCAGGATATAAGTATTTTCAGAGTTTACGCCATCACTGGATATAGAGATAGTGCATTTAAAAAAAAAATGAAATATTTAAATTTTATGATTTTAGGTAGTATTATCGCAATTTTAATAGGAAGGAAATATGATTATATATTTGGTTTTAATTTGGGTGCATTAACTGACATGTTGCCTGTAGTATTAATAAAAAAGTTATATAAAAAGAGAACTACTCTCTGGGTACAAGATATTTGGCCTGATAGTTTGTATGCTTATGGTTTTAAAAAAAATAAAATATTACACAATATTTTAAATATATTTGTAAAGTTTATTTATAGAAATATTGATGCTATAGCAATTTCTAGCAAAGGCTTTGAGACAAAACTTGCCCATTACTCTAAAAAGGACGCAAATTTTTATTATTTACCAAATTGGTCTGACAATTTAGATATAAGCTCCTTGGCGAAAAAGGTAGACGAAACTAATAAAGTTGTAAATTTTACTTTTGCAGGAAACATAGGAAAACTTCAAAATTTAGAGAATATAATTAGTGCTTACAGTTCATTATCAGATGAATATCAAAAAAAATCTCAACTAAGTATAGTTGGAGATGGCTCCAATCTAGCTAAACTAAAGATGCTAGCAAAAAATAATTCTAATATAATTTTTTATGGTAGACAGCCAAGTTCAAAGATGTCTGAATATTACAACAATAGTGATTTTTTAATTATCTCTTTAATTAATGATCCTTTGTTCTCAGCTTTAATTCCTTCCAAAACACAAACTTATATTGCAGCTAAAAAACCTATTTTAGCAATAATTAATGGAGAGACTGCCAATATTGTTAAGGACAATAATCTTGGGTTACATGCAGATCCATCAAATATTGAAGATATTTCAAAGTTATTTAAGAAATGTATTGAAATGAATAAAGAAGAGAGAGAAAATTTTATTAATCGAAATGATTATTTACTGAAAACAGTTTTTAATAAAGAAAAAATAATTGAAAGTTTGTTGAAGCTTGTAACGAGCAAAATTTAAAAAAAAATAAATATTCACTTATTATATAAATTATTATTTTTTTCAAAAAAAATTCGATAGTATTAATTAATAAAATTTTATAAAAATTATGAAAATATTAGTATCAGGAGCCACAGGTTATATAGGATCACATACTGTATTAGAACTTATTAATGCTGGTTTTAAAGTAGTAGCAGTGGATAATCTTACCAATTCATCTTTGGAATCTTTAAAACGTGTTGAAAAATTGTTTAAATGTAAAATTCCTTTTTATAGGCTTGATATTCGAAACAAATCTGCTCTTAAAAAAGTTTTTGACAAACACTCTATTAAGGCTGTGATTCACTTTGCAGGTTTAAAATCAGTTAGTGAGTCATTTTTAAAGCCTGTTGAATATTATAATAATAATTTAGGAGGAACATTTTCTTTAATTGAAGTTATGAAAGAATTTAATTGTAAGATATTTTTATTCAGTTCATCTGCTAGTGTTTATGGTGATCCTCAAAGTATACCTATTAAAGAAAATGTTCCATTATCAGGATCAAATCCATATAGTCGAAGTAAAATTATGATTGAGCAATATTTGCAAGATGTATTTAATACAAGCGACAATTATTATCTGGGAATATTAAGATATTTTAATCCTATTGGTGCTCATAAAAGTGGATTAATAGGTGAAGATCCAAATGATATTCCAAATAATTTAATTCCATTTGTTTCACAAGTAGCTATTGGAAAAATAAAAAAACTCTATATTTTTGGGGGAGATTATGAAACACCAGATGGAACCGGAATTCGTGATTATATCCATGTTGTAGATTTAGCAATTGGACATATAAGAGCATTACAAGTAATTATGAAAAAGCCACAAGTATTGATAGCAAATTTAGGTACAGGCAAAGGCCATTCTGTGCTTGATGTGGTTAAGGCCTTTGAAAAAACTTCAGGTAGAAAGATACCTTTTAGTATAGTGGATCGCAGACAAGGAGATATAGCCATTTGTTATGCTGACTGCAACCATGCAAACAAAGTCCTTAATTGGAAAGCAAAGTATAAGCTTGATGAAATGTGTGAAGATGCTTGGCGATGGCAAACTTTAAACCCCAAAGGTTATAATTGATTGTGAATAATGTTAGGTATTTTGGTTATTTATAAAAAAATAATTATTTTAAACTCAAAACTATATTCCACTTAACACAAACAAATCTTTATTTTGGATAAGAAAAGTAAGATTGATAGTATTTCTTGATCCTTACAGGTAGATAATTGTTATACAAAAGCAAACTACAAATGAAAATGAGACTTAATTTAAATTGTTAAAAAAATTAGAAGTTTCCAAGGAACAGAGTCATGAACTCAAAAAGTACTATAAAAAAAAGGAATAATATTTTAACAACGCTATTCACGAACAAAACTTGGGTGAATTAGATTTTTTAGATTTGTGTGTTTATAAAGTTGCTTCTACAGACACTAAAAATTTACAATTTCAAAAAAAATTTGCTAAAAAAAATAAGCCAATATTTTTATCTACAGGTATGAGCTATCTTTCTGAGGCTGCATTAGTACTGAAAATTATATGTGATTTTAATAAAAATGTAGTTTTGTTGTAGTGTATGGCTAATTATCCAATTCAAGATATCGAAGTTAATTTAAAAGTATTAGATACATATAAGGATAATTTTGAAGTAATATTCTATGTTAATGAAAAAAATTTTAGTAACAGGGGCCTCTGGATTTATAGGACAGTCTCTTTGTGAAACTTTATCAAAATCTGGAAGATCGGTGCTTGGAGCTGTTAGAAGTTTAAATTCAATTTTATTAAATAACAACATAAAATATATATCAGTTGGAGATATTAGTTTTAAAAAAAATTGGAAAGACTTATTATTTGGAGTTGATTGTATTATTCATTGTGCAGGAACAGCACATAAAATGAATAAGGATAAAAACTTTGATGCTTACAAACTAACAAATTTAAATGGTACGAAATATCTTGCAGAACAGGCAGTAGAAGCAGGTGTTAAAAGATTAATATTTTTAAGTTCAATTAAAGTTAATGGTGAGAATACAGATATTATTAATGGAAAGGAAAAATTTTTATATAATGATATTCCAAAACCTAAAGATGCTTATGCTTTATATAAATTTGAAGCTGAAAAGGTGTTATTTAACATTTCAACCAATACAGAACTGGAGACGGTAGTTGTTCGTTTTCCATTAGTTTATGGAAATGCTGCTAAAGGGAATCTAGTAAGGTTAGTAGATATTATTTCAAAAAATCTACCATTACCATTTAAGGCCATAAATAATAAACGTTCTTTTATTGGAATTCATAATTTGGTTGACTTATTAATTAGGTGTATTGATCATCCAGAGGCAAGTGGAAAAACTTTTTTAGCTTCTGATGGTGAAGATTTATCTACCCCTGAACTTATAAAATTGATTGCTTCATCAATGGGAAGAAAAGCTAATTTATTTCCTTTGCCTGTTTATATGCTTAAATTTCTAGGTTCAATTTTTGGGAGAAGAGAAGAAATAAATAGGTTAGTTGGATCATTAAGGATAGACAATAGTTATACACAAGAAAAATTAAATTGGACTCCCCCTATAAGTGTTGAAGAAGGTATCAGAAGAATGGTTCAAGGAGAATGATAAGGATTTTTGATTTTTTATTTTCATTAATAGGATTAATATTCCTGTTTCCTCTACTAATTTTAATATTTTTGATTGGTTTATTTGATAATGGATCATCTTTATTTATACAAAAACGAGTTGGTTATAATCTTAAACCTTTTTCATTAATTAAATTTAGAACGATGCCAGTGGGTATAAGATCAGCTGGAACACATTTAATTAAAAATATCAAATTTAGTTCATTTGGATATTTTTTAAGAAGAACCAAAATTGATGAAATACCTCAATTATTTAATGTTTTGATTGGTGATATGAGCTTAGTTGGACCTAGGCCTAGTTTGTTTAATCAGAGAAAATTAATTAATGAGCGCAAAAAAAGAGGGGTATTTAAAGTAAGACCAGGGATAACCGGACTTGCTCAAATTTCAGGTATTAATATGAAAACCCCAACACTTCTTGCGAAAACAGATCAAAAAATGATTAAGAATATGAATTTAAATAACTATTTTTATTATATCTTTAAAACAATCTTTAAAATTATTTAATAAATAAACCTACTTTTTTTGATATTGGTGCTTTATTGTTAACTCTTAAATTAAAAATTATGTCAACTTTAACAGAAGTATCTAAAAATATTATTAATCTTCCTCGCTATACAAAAAGGATAATAGCAATTTTAATAGATCTAGGTTTATGTATTTTTTGTACCTGGTTTGCATTTTTTTTAAGATTAGAGGAATTTGTTAAAATTAATAATGTAACAACTTTAGCAGTTGAAATTTCAATACTCTTTGCAATTCCAATATTTTGGCTAATGGGGCTGTATAAAACTATTTTTCGTTTTCAAGGCTCCTCAATAATATTTACAGTGTTTATTGCAACCTTTGCTTATTCATTATTTTATTTTGCAGTGATTGGTATTTATGGAATTCAAGGTATTCCAAGATCTATTGGTGTTATTCAACCTATTTTATTATTTTTATCAATTTCATTATCAAGAATAAGTATTAAGTATTTATTTTTATCAAATTTTAAAAAAACAAAAAATAAATCCAATGTTCTAATCTATGGAGCAGGTAGTGCAGGAAGACAGTTACTAACTAGCTTAGAAAACAACCTTGAGATGAAAGTGGTTGGTTTTATGGATGATGATACTCAATTTCATAGACAAATTATCTTAGGTCAAACGGTTTATGATCCTTTAAATATAGAAAAATTAACTAATAATAAAAGTGTAGATCTAATTTTACTAGCTCTACCTTCAATTAGTAGACAAAAAAGAAATCAAATTATTAATAATCTAAATAAATTTAAGTTAATTGTTAAAACACTGCCAAGTGTTCAAGATATTGTTGAAGGCAAAGTATCTGTATCGGATATTAAAGATTTAAGTATTGATGATCTTTTAAACAGAGAAGAAGTTCAACCAAATTCAGAACTATTATCTATAAATATAAATTCAAAAGTTGTAATGGTTACAGGAGCTGGGGGCTCTATCGGTTCAGAGCTATCTCGTCAGATTGTAAAATTAAATCCCAAAAAATTAATTCTTATCGAATTAAGTGAGTTTGCTCTTTACAAAATAAGTGAAGATTTAAAAAATCTAAATCAAACTATAAAAATTATTCCTTTGCTAATTAACATTCAAAATCAATCAAAAATTGAACAAGTATTTAAAACTTTTAATATAGATACTGTTTATCATGCAGCAGCATATAAACATGTTCCTTTAGTTGAAGAAAATATTTGTGAAAGTGTAAAAAATAATGTGTTTGGAACGTTTAATTTAGCAGAAGCTGCACTCAAATATAATGTCTTAAATTTTGTTCTAATATCCAGTGATAAAGCCGTTAGATCAACAAATGTTATGGGAGCCACTAAAAGGCTTGCTGAAATTTGTGTTCAATCTCTTTATGATAATCAAAATCGGCAATCTAAATTTGCAATTGTAAGATTTGGCAATGTATTACAATCTTCAGGCTCTGTTATTCCAAAATTTAAAAAACAAATTAAAGATGGGGGGCCTGTAACCCTTACTCATCCTGATGTAACTCGTTATTTTATGACCATAATAGAGGCTTCCCAATTAGTTATTCAAGCCGGGGCTATGGCTGAAAAATGTGAGGTTTATGTTCTTGATATGGGAGAAAGTGTTAAAATTAAAAACTTAATTGAAAAAATGATAAAACTTTCAGGGCTTTCGATTAAAGAAGATAAAAATTTAGATGGAGATATTGAGATTGAAATAACAGGGCTTAGATCAGGTGAGAAATTGTATGAAGAATTATTAATAGGGGATAATCCTCTAAAAACTTATCATGAAAAAATTCAAAAAGCTCAAGATCCTTTCACTCCTTTTAATAAATTAAAATTAGATTTAGATCATTTATCTAATTTAATAGAGGAAAATAAAGTAGAGGAAGTGAAACATTCGCTATCAAATTTAGTTCCCTCATATGAGTCAAATTCAAAAATTGTTGATCATTTCTATGAGCAACAATCAAAGTCAAAGGATGATTTAAATTCATCAAAAATTATTAATAGTGATCAAAATAAAGTTGTAAGAATTAAAAACTAAATAACTTTAAAATTTAAAAACTTAATGAATAACTTTAAATACTCAAATATAAACTTAATTAATTTAACAATAGCATCTATCATCCCTTTTTTAATATGGGGTCCTTTTTTTCCAGATTTAATTGTAAGTATTTCAGCTTTATTTTTTTTATATTATTTATTGAAAAAAAATAATTTTTATTATTTTAAAAAAAAACCTTTTATTGTATTTTTGTTATTTTGCATTATTTCTACATTAATTAGCTTAGAGTCTGAAAATATATCCCTAAGTATCAAAAGTTCTTTATTTTATTTTAGAATAGGGGTGTTTAGTTGTTTTATTTGGTATTTAGTTGATAAAGATAAAAGTATTTTAACTTATTTTTATAATGTATTAATTTTATGTTTTTCAGCTTTAGTAATTGATGGCTATATTCAATATTTTACAGGTGAAAATTTACTAGGATTTAAATTAAGCGGTATTCGCGTTTCATCATTTTTTGGAGATGAATTAATTTTGGGTTCATATTTGTCAAGATTATTCCCCTTATTATTTGCTTTATTCTTAATAAAGAAAAAACAAAAATTTGAAGTTTATTTTATAGGGCTTTTATTTATTTTAGTAGATGTGCTTATTTTTATGTCAGGGGAGCGATCTGCCTTTTTCTTTTTAAATTTATCAACGGTATTTATTATTATCTTAATAAAAGAGTTTCAAAAATTTAGATTAATAACATTTATTATAGCAATTGTTTGTGTTTTAATTTTAAGTTTAAATTCAACAAAATTAAGTGAGAGAATGTTTAAGGGTCCTGCTGTACAAATGGGGCTTATTGAAAGTTCAAAAGAACCAGTTATTTTTACATATGTTCATGATAGTCATATTAGAACTGCTTACAAAATGTTTAAAGACAAACCTCTTTTAGGACATGGTCCAAAGATGTTTAGAGTTAAATGTAAAGATGAAAAATATGCAGTCGGTAATTTTCCTTGCTCTACTCATCCTCATAATTTTTATATTCAATTATTGGCTGAAACAGGAATTGTAGGATTTTTATTTTTATTTAGTACTTTAGCTTATGTGATTTATACAGCATTAAGACAATTTAAATCCATATTCTTTAAACAAAAAAGATATTTGACGGATTATCAAGTATGTTTATTAGCAGGGATTTTGATAACCGTTTGGCCACTTTCACCAAACGGTAATTTCTTTAACAATTGGTTAATGATAGTTTATAGCCTACCAGTAGGTTTTTATTTTCAATCTATTTATTCTAAGCAAAGTAGAAAATAGATATGTTGAATTTTTTATTTAAATAAAGCTAAAACTGATATAATAAAAAAGTTTTTATGGTTAAAAATTCTAAAATAAATGACGATGAAATCAATTTAATTGAATTGATGCACACACTTTGGAAGGGCAAGTGGAAGATAGCTGTTGCCGTGGTTAGCTCTGATAGGTTATCAATCAACCAAGACAAAAAACTTTACTGCCATAACTGAAATTAAACCTATAAGATCATTAGAATTAAATAAATATTTAACTTTAAATAAATTAAATAAATTTACTGACACTGACACTGACACTGACACTGACACTGACACTGACACTGACAGTAAGTTTCAAAAAATTACAAAATCAAATCTTTTAAATTTATATCTTGAAATACTTAACGATAAATCAATATTTGAAGATGCATTTCGTAAGTTTAATTTTTTAGATGTCAGTCAATATAGTGATGAGCAAAAATATAATGAAGAGATTATTAAACTAGCTTCATCAGTAAAAATTTTATTACCCTTAGTTGATGCTAAACGAGGAAAAAAAAATTTAGAAACTTCTTATCACACTATTAGTTTTACCCATCATGATGCTGAAAAATGGAAAAGTGTTTTGACACATGTAGACGAATTTGCAAATAAACTTGTAAAAAAAACTCTAATTGAAGAATTTAATAATACTTTAATATTTTTAAAATATGAACGAAAGTATAAACTTGAAGATATTTCAATTGAAATTGATAATTTATTACTTTATTATGAGCGTGAAATTTCTGATCAATTGGCATATTTAAAAGAACAGTCAGAAATAGCCAAGAAATTAGGAATTGCAAAAAATACAATTGAAGTACAAACATTTGGCAATCAAAACGCATTGTTATCAAATGTTCAAACAGATTCGCCTTTTTATTTAAGAGGTTATGAAGCGATTAATAAAGAAATAGAATTGATACGGTCACGTAAAGATAAAAAAGCATTTACTAAAGGATTATTTAATTTAGAAAAAAAGAAAAGAACAATTGAACAAGATCAAACTATAGAACGAGCTAAATTAGCTCTTCAATCAAATCTGCAGGATAACAGCAATTTTTCTGCTGCATCAATAAATGCTATTACAACTAAATTCGAATATAAAAATTATAAAAACATATATTTGGCAGCTATAGTAATTGGTTTAATGGTCGGGGTATTTTACGTTATAATCTCTAATGCATTTCAATCTCAAAGAGTTTCTAGAAAAAAAACTAATTAAGCTTACTTTTTAATCATAAAATTAAGAGCTTCTTTGATTTAATTACTAAAGATTAATCTTTACATCATTCTTTAATTTTAGTAATAACTACTGCCTGGTGATTATTGCGAAGGGGCAATACCCGATCCCATTCCGAACTCGGAAGTCAAGCCCTTCAGCGCCAATGGTACTTTGTCTTAAGACACGGAAGAGTAGGACATTGCCAGGCTATAAAAAAATATTATGAAAATTAAAAGCTCATTAAAATCACTAAAAAAAAGAGACCTTAATTCTAAGTTAGTTAGAAGAAGGGGTAGAGTTTACATAATTAATAAAACAAACCCAAAATTTAAAGCAAGACAGAAGTAAGTTTTATGGACAATGAAAACCATAAAAGCACTTGGAATAACTTTACAAAATTTGTGTTGTGGGGAACTGTCGCTGTTATAGGTGTTTTAGTTTTAATGGCAATATTTTTGCTATAATATTCTCTTATGAAAATTGCTTCAATTTTAGAAAATCAAAATATTGAAAAAAGAATAGCAATCACGCCTGATATTGCAAAAAAGTATATAGCCTTAGGTTTTGAAATCTCTTTAGCTGAAAAATATGGTGAACACTTAGGTTTTAAGGATAATGATTATAAATTATTAGGAGTTAAGATTTTAAATAATGAATCTGAAATCTTAAAAAATGCAGATATTATTATTCAGCTAGGTTTATTATCTGATGAAAATCTTTCTAATTTAAAAGAAAACCAAACACTTATTGGAGTGTTAAATCTTTATGTTAATAAAGAAAAAATAGAAAATTTATCTAAAAAAAATATTAATATTTTTTCTTTAGAAATGCTACCAAGAATTACTAGAGCTCAATCAATGGATATCTTGTCCTCACAGGCAAATCTTGCTGGTTACAAAGCAGTTATAGAATCGTTTACATTTTTTGAAAAAGCAATACCAATGATGATGACAGCAGCTGGTACCATCCCAGCAGCAAAAGTATTGGTGGTTGGTGCAGGAGTTGCTGGTCTTCAAGCAATAGCTACTGCAAAAAGAATGGGTGCAATAGTTTTTGCAACAGATGTAAGAATGGCTTCAAAAGAACAAGTTGAAAGTTTAGGTGGAAAATTTTTAACTGTTGAAGGATCAGAAAATTTAGAGACCGAAGGGGGTTATGCAAAAGAAGCTTCTGAAGAATTTAAAAAAAAACAAGAGGATCTTTTAGCTGAAACTTTAAAGAAAATTGATATTGTAATATGTACTGCTTTAATTCCGGGTAAAAAAGCTCCACTAATCATTAAAGGTTCTATGATTGATAATATGCAATCAGGCTCTGTTATTTATGATTTAGCTTCAATTCAAGGTGGAAATGCAGAATTTACTGAAGTTGATAAAATTGTAGTTAAAAATGGAGTAAAGATTATTGGTGAAACAAATATTTTAAATAAGCTTCCCGTTTCAGCTTCAAATCTATATTCAAAAAATGTGTTTAATTTCGTGTCAAATTTATATGATAAAGAAAATAATAAGATTAATATTAATTTAGAAGATGAGATAATTGAAAAAACTTTAATAAAATAGAATTATGGAAATAGACCCTTTTATATTTAGATTAAGCATATTCATTTTATCAATTTTTATTGGATATTATGTTGTATGGAGTGTAACCCCATCTTTGCATACACCACTAATGTCAGTGACTAACGCAATTTCGTCAGTAATTATTGTTGGTGCTATAATTGCAGGGTTGGCTGGAAGTACAGACAATGTTTTCACAATCTCAAATATTCTTGGTTTTTTAGCAATATCTCTTGCTGCCATTAATATATTTGGAGGATTTTTGGTCACTCAAAGAATGCTTCAAATGTATAAAAAAAAGAAGAAAGATAAATAATTATGTCAGCAAATTTATCAGCAATATTTTATTTAGTTTCAGGAGTTTTATTTATTTTAGCATTAAGAGGTCTTTCATCACCAGAAACTTCAAGACAGGGTAATTTTTTTGGAATTTTAGGGATGGTGATAGCTATCACTGTTACTTTTTTATCGGTTGGAAATTTTTCTAGTGGGCTTATTTACGTACTGATTTTTTTACTAGTAGGTGGTCTTATAGGGGCATTCATAGCTTATAAGATACCAATGACGGCCATGCCAGAGCTAGTAGCTGGATTTCATAGCTTAGTCGGTTTGTCAGCAGTTTTTGTTGCAATTTCAGCTTTCTTAAATCCGGTAGCATTTAACTTGGGATCAGTAGGTGCTATTAAACTTGCAAGCTTAATTGAAATGTCAATTGGAGCTGCAGTTGGTGCCATAACATTTTCAGGCTCAATAATTGCTTTTTTAAAGCTTCAAGGAATAATGTCAGGGTCACCAATTACCTTTAAAGGTCAACATTTTCTCAACGCTTTATTGTTAATTTCAATTCTAGTTTTAACTTACTTATTATGTTCATCCCAGTCCTCTAATTTCTTTTGGTTATTAATTGCAGTTTCATTTCTAATTGGGTTTTTATTAATCATTCCAATTGGTGGAGCGGACATGCCAGTGGTGATTTCAATGTTAAATTCATACTCTGGTTGGGCTGCGGCAGGAATAGGTTTTACTTTAGAAAATACTGCATTAATTATAACAGGTGCCCTTGTTGGATCTTCTGGTGCAATTTTGTCTTACATAATGTGTAAAGGTATGAACCGTTCTTTCTTTAATGTAATTTTAGGTGGATTTGGTGCAACAGAACAATCAGCGTCAACTGGAAATAAAGAGCAAAGACCAGTTAAAAGTGGTAATGCAGAAGACGCAGCTTTCTTAATGAAAAATGCATCATCTGTTATAATTGTTCCTGGTTATGGGATGGCGGTAGCTCAAGCACAACACGCATTAAGAGAAATGGTAGATACATTGAAGAAAAACGATATTAAAGTTACTTATGCAATTCATCCTGTTGCAGGAAGAATGCCAGGCCATATGAATGTATTGTTAGCTGAAGCAAACGTCCCCTACGATGAAGTTTTTGAACTAGAAGAAATTAATAATGATTTTGCTAATGCAGATGTTGCATTTGTGATTGGAGCGAATGATGTAACTAATCCAGTTGCAAAAACTGATCCACAAAGCCCAATCTATGGAATGCCAGTATTAAATGTTGAAAAATGTAAATCTGTATTATTTGTAAAAAGAAGTTTATCTCCTGGTTATGCGGGTATTGATAATGATTTGTTTTACAAAGAAAATACTCTAATGTTATTTGCAGATGCAAAAAAAATGACTGAGGATATAACTAAAAACCTTTAAAATTAATGACAACAAAAATATTTTGTGACATTGCAGAATTAAATTTAATAAAGAAGTTCAATAAGAAAAAAATAGTTAAAGGCTTTACAACTAATCCTAGCTTGATGAGAAAAGCTGGAGCTAAAGATTACAAATCTTATTCAAAGAAAATATTAAAAATTTGTAATAATAAACCAGTCTCTCTTGAGGTATTTGCAGATGACTATAAAGCGATGAAACAGCAAGCCCTTCAGATTAATACCTGGGGAAAGAATGTTTATGTAAAAGTACCAGTTGCTAATTCTAAAGGTATTTTTATGGGCAAAATTATTAAAGAGCTTAATAATTTGGATATTAAACTTAATATCACAGCAATTTATAGCGCAAAGCAAACAGAAAAAATTTTAAAATTAATTAATAAAAAAACTAAAGTTATAATTTCAATATTTGCTGGTAGAGCAGGGGATACTGGTAAAGACCCAGTTCCAGAATTTAAAAAAAGTATCGCTCTAGCAAAGAAATTTAAAAATGTAGAAATCCTTTGGGCAAGTGTTAGAGAGCCTTACAATTATACTCAAGCAAAACAACTAGGTTGTCATATTATTACAATCCCACCAACAACTATTGAAAAAATAGAAAATTTTGGAAAAAATTTTGATCAACTTACCAAAGAAACTGTTAAAGCTTTTTTAGTTGATAGTAAAAAATCTAGCTTTAAAATTTAAACTTAAAAGTTTTTTTAAAGTCTTGACTTTAAGTATACTTTTCTTTCAGTAAATTTACGTAATCCCAACGCTGTAAACACACCACCTATTGCATAAATTAAATTTAAATAATTAAGTGCAAAAGTTGTTAATATAATTTTTTTTATACTTTTAACGTATCTGGATACTTCATAAATGATAAAAAGATTGATTAATAAAAGAAAACTACCAAATAGTTGAAATTTAAAAAATAAAGAACCATTAGAAATGTAGAAAAATATAAAAAAACCAATTAAAGTAATTAGTGGTAGGCAGACTAACGTGCCTTTAAATCCATTATATATATTAAACCCAGAAAAAACGTCCATTCCAAAAGATAATCTCTGAAGTGTTAATTTTTTAAAACTTCTTTCTCTATGAAAAACTAACAATGTGGGACAAAATAAGATTTTAGTATCTTTATTTTTTAATATTAATTTTTTAAAGAAATCTTGGTCCTCACCAATATAAATTGACTCATTCATCCCATTATTTTCTAAAAATAATTTTCTACAAATCAAAATATTACATGACTCAAGCCAGTCATTGATATATTTTTTCTTACTCTTGAATTTTCTGTAAAACAAATGACCATTTAAAAAAAAAGATCTTTTGCAATAGTGTGAGATTAGTTCTTTTTGCTCTGGAAAAGGAATATTAGGACCCCCCATGACTAAAATTTTATTTTTTTGAAAGTAATTATTTGCATTTTTTAACCAATTTTTATTTGGATAAGCATCACTATCTAAAAAGGCCAAGTAGTCAGATAAAAATGATTTAGCTCCAAGGTTTCTTTTTGCACTCATATTTATTTTTTTAGATATTAAAAAATTTATTTTAAATTTATAATCTTTAGTTCTTAATGTGTTTTTTCCCTTATCAAGAACAATCGTAACAAAGAAATTCTTATAATTAATTTTATTAATTTTTTGTAAACAGCTTAATAACTCACTGTCTAAACTAATGGATGGAATTATAATGTTAAATTTTTTTTCTGTCACAATTATTAATTCTTTTTAAAGATTAAAAAATGCAGACATCATTAACTTTGGTTGATATTTCCAATTTCCTAAAATATTGTAAGTTAATCCACATTCATAAGAGCAGCGACATTTAGTTTCTTTTATAAATTTTTTAGTATTAAGAGTGTTTTTATTATTCCAAATTTTCATAAAATTCATTTCGTTTTCTCTTAAGTCTCCAAGTTTTTTGTCTTCAAGTATTTCACAAGGATATATAGCGCCTTTAGAAGAGATAATGCCAAAAAGACTACCTGCATGACAGGGACTTATATATGCTGAACTAAGGTATGTCTCCTTGATCATTTCCCAACTAATTTTATCTTTCTTGTTGTGTAGGCGTCCTTGTAAACTTTTAGTATTATAGTTTTGTATTATTCCATTAGCAGAGTCTTCTTTAATTTTTTCAGTCAGCCAAGTAAATGCATCAAGTATATCTTTTTTCTTCTCTATGGGTGTTGTGAAGACACCTTCGTCTCTAACAATGGTGCATTTTATAGAATTTATTTTTTTTTCTTGAGTTAGATAATGATAAATATTTTCGATATTATCACAATTCTCATTAGTAACTGTTATACTAACTACAGGGTTAACATTTCCTTCAATTTTTTTAAGTCTTTCGAAAGAATCAATACAATTGTCGAATAAATTATTAATTTTTCTTACTTTATTATGTTGCTCTGGCATGTCATCTATTGATATTTGAAAAGTTAATTCAATCCAGGGATATTTTTTTGATATAATATTGGCAAAGTTTTGAATTCTTTCTGGAAGACTACCGTTTGTAGTAACATAAATTGATTTTATAGTTGTATTTTTTATATAAAGTTCAGCTATATCAATTAAATCTTTTCTTGCAAAAGGCTCTCCACCTGTAAAATTAACATTTAATAAAGATTTCCCAACCGACTTCGTTAAATTTTCTATCTCTTCTAAGTTAAGTTCATCTTTAAATATGTTTTCATTATCAAAATCTATGAAACAAAAACTACATCTTGCATTACATCTATTTGTGACAAAATGAATGAGGCTTATAGGTTCTTTTTTTAATATTAAAGCATTGAAAGCAGATTGTAATATAGTTGGTGATTTTTGTCTCATTTTTTTGTATTATTAATACTTAACTTTACTTATCACAATATATGTATTTATGAAGTCATTATCTATTATCTTACCGTTGTGGAACGAAAGCCAAGCATTACCAAGGTTATTTTCTAAAATACAAAAATTTAAAGATAAAACTTTTTTAAAATTAGAAATTATACTTATAAATGATGGAAGCACAGATACAACAAAACAGCTAATTTACAAATTTAAAGATAACTTTAACGGAAAATGTAAGATTATTTCTTATAATAGTAATATGGGTAAGGGGTATGCCTTACGAAAAGGAGTTTTGTTATCTTCAAGTGATTGGGTATTAACCACTGATGCTGATTTATCAGTAAGTTTAACTGAAATCCTTAAATGGTCAAAAAAAATATTAAAAACAACAGAAATTTATTTTGCAAGTAGACTTTTAAAAACTTCAAATACTCAAGCTAAAACAAGCAGAAAAATTATAGGTCATATATTTAGGGTAATAGTTAAAATATTATTTTTTAAACATGGAAGTATTTCTAGTATTAAAGATACACAGTGTGGGTTTAAATTGTTTAATAAAAAGTATGTAAAAAAATTTTTTTAGAGTGTGAGGAAAAAGGATTTTTACAAGATTTAGAAATAATACTTTTAGCAGATGCATACAAACTACGTGTAGTAGAAATGCCAGTTAAATGGATTTATGGAAAAAAATCGAGCATCAATCTTTTTTTTGATCCACTAATAATGTTGATTGGTCTTTTTCGTTTAAGATTCAGATATTAGAATCATATGTTTTTAAACAAATTAATCAATAAAAAATATTTTAGTTTTTTTATTTTATTTCTTCTCGCAGTCATCTCTTTTTATCGTAGTCCTGATATTTTTTTAGATGGACGGTTTTGGGGAGAAGATGGTTCAATTTTTTTTCAAAATGCACTTGATAATGATTTGCTAGATAATTTTTTTAAAATTTATTACCCTACATTTGGTTATTATAATCTATTTCCAAGAATAGTAGCTCTGACAGCTAGTAATTTTTATATTGAGTGGGCCCCTTTAGTTAATGTCTATATGTCTTATTCAATTTTATTCTATATTTTTATATTAGCAATATTTAGTAATTCTTTTCTGTTTGAAAATAAAAAACAGAAATTCTTATTTTGCTTTTTAATTTTATTTTGCTCATCATTTGTGCCTGAAATATGGGTAAATAGTGTAAACGCGCAAATTTATTTTTGCGCATTGTCAATCGTAATATTATATTCGAAGAGAAATAATAATATAATTTTTAAAATAATAAATTTCGTTGTTTTATTTATTGGTGGTTTTTCTAGCTCTTATGTAGTGGTTCTCTTTCCATTTTTTTTTATTAAATATTACTTGATTAAAAGTAAAAATTTTTTTTTTCAGGCATTTATTGTTTTATTTTCTTTTTTATTTCAATTATTATTTTATTTTAACTCTAAGAACTCTCTTAACATGATTGATGTTAATAGAGGAAATGCTTTTTTAAACAATTTAAGCCTTGAATGGATTAATTTATCTTATTTAAAGATATTTATTTATAATGTTTTTCTTAAAACAGTATTTTCAAAAAAAATAGTTTTATCTTTTCAAGATTTTGTAAATTATCTTGATATTAATAAATCTTTATTATTAAGTATTATAATTTTAATTTTTATTAGTTTTACAGTTTTTTTATACAAAATAATTTCAACTATTAGTAAAGATAAAGAAAAAGCACTTATCTTGCTTTCTCTTTCTTTAATTTTTATTACCATTTTAACAATGAATATTTTAGTCAGTGGCTCTTATATTTATGGAAGATATGCTGCAATTCTAGGCTTTATTTTTTCTTTAGTAGTTTTATTTTTAAATTTTCAAAGAATTAAAAATAAATATTTAAGTCGAATACTCAATGTTGTTTTAGTTTTGATATACTTATCAGGAATATATCAATTCAGACCAAACGATTATCAAATAAAATTTTTAGACTGTTTAGATGATTGCAAGCCCTGGAATGAACAAATTATAAGTAACAGTAATGATATAGTTTTATGGCCATACAACATTAAAAATCATTGGAAGCTTAGGCTAAATAGATAAAAAAGTAAGTTGTTAAAAAAATATCAATATTTAGAAGAAATTTTTTAGGTGAATTTTTTTTTAGGGATTATGACTTTTTTTTGACACTGAGTATGAATAGATTATTTTCTGAACGTTATCTAAATCAAAAAAGTGTTGTTGGGATTGGTTGCGGGGGACGGATTTGAACCGCCGACCTTCAGGTTATGAGCCTGACGAGCTACCCACTTGCCTTTCCCCATTGTACTTGTAACTCATTTAAAGTGTTGTTCTTTCTACTTTCTTTGCTGCAATTAATTATAAATAGAATCTATATGCGGTGGATTCTTCTGTCAAGTGCGGTAACGTTACGGTAAGGACACATCAAAATAAAACCTTCAATTCTTACGTCACAGAAATTCAACTCGTACGATTCAAAGACGCACTATGAACTCGATCAAAGGGATCCTATGACTTTACGTTTAATGCTTTACGTTAAAGGGTGGGGGGAGATTATTTAGAGTTAGGTTCACAAATAGTTTTACCTTTAGTCTTACGTTTAGACTTAAGCTTAACGTGTTTTGAAATGAGTTATAAAAATATTCTACAAAAATTCTGTGGAAAATATTATAGGATTGACTATTGGATTTATTTCCATAGAAAATGGTTCGGGTGCTAATAATCGCACATAATCCCAAAGTTTTAATTAAATAAATAGCCCTACATGTGTCTTGGTAATTTTATCTACTTACTCTGTCTAAAAAACCGTAAATGAACAGTACCCATTCTGGTTTATTTTTTATATGTCCATATTTTTCTTTTGCAGACAAATTAGTATCTTCAAGTTTATCAAATATAGGTTTGATCATTTCGCTAATATTACTACCAGAATTTTCACTTAACTCTGCTTCTGTATTTAGAATTTCTATTATTAATCCAGCAAGGCCAGGCGCATGATTAGCAAATTGTGTCATATGATTTTTATAGTCTAGTCCATACTTATTGCTCCCTAAAGGGAAGCTACTTAATCTGATCTCAACCATTGCTGAAAAAATTTGATTTGGGTTTAGTTTTTTATTTTCTGTTTTAATTTCATTATACATTTTTATGGCCCATTTAGTGGTAGACCCTATGCTTCCAAGATTAGAGAATGCAGAAATAAAACCCATCAGATTATTAGTGAGAACCCGTTAACATCGAAATCATTTGTTGTAATTGAGCAGAAGCATCAATTAACTTTGTGACTTCTTGCCACTTCTTAAGATTAAGCTGAACATCGGTAAACTCTTCTTTAGTAACAAAACCTTCGGTTATAACTTGAAATGTAATTTGAGTTGTTGGAGTTGTATTGTCAAATTCATCAATTATTGGTAAAAGATATTTTAACGAAGAAAGCAATAGTTTAGTATTATTTTCTAAATCATCCTTATTCATATTTCCACTGTCAAAATTCAAAATCTTATAATCTTTGTAAAATTTAGAAAATTTTTCTAATGATTTTAAATCTTTAACTTTTTGCAAAATATGTTCCTATAGTTAGTTGTCCCTCTTTAAAGCTATATCCAAATTGGGACATTCCTAAACTTTACTATTTGATGGTTTGCTTACAAGTTAATTTTACAATCATTTTGTTGTGTTTATAGAAAAATATACAACTTAAATGTATAAAATTATTTTATTATTAGAACCATAACGTAGCAAGTTTCTATTTTAGATAAAGTCTCTGTACGGCAACCTACATAATCGTTATCTTTTTGAAGAACATAAGCAGTTCTGACACCTCGTGTTTCTTGAAGAACTAACTCATAGCCTTGTTTTATAAAATAACTCATATTACGTTTAGAATATAGTTGATTGGTGTCATCGATCTTAAAATCTTTAAGAGATGGTGTTGCAGAAAATATAGGACTACTAAACGTTAAGAGGAATAAACAAAGGATTATCTTTTTCATTAATTACGTAATTTTTGACGATCTAAATTCTCCCTACAATCAAAATATATATCTGTCTGTTTCCAATCATCTTCACCTGAATTTCTTGCATAATCACCACAATATTTATGTTCATCATAATTTTTTATCATATCTATCCATCCCCCATAATCAGCTTCTGCGTTAGAATTAAATGACATCATTAAAATGATAATTCCTAAAAGTTTTCTCATAATTTCTTTTTAAAAATTAAATTTTATTTTACAATCTATTAAAATTGAATACATAACATTTAAACCCAAACTACCTTCTTCAATTAAAGATCCCATTTTATAAAGAGACTCCGTATCCTTATTTTCTAATTTACTTAAAAAAGCAGCCAATCCAAATAAGTGTTTACCTGTAATAGTTATAATTTGAACCCCAGGTAAAGAGTCATTTTTATTAAACCATTCAACTATTTCATAACTTAATTTAGGATGATCGTTTTCTAATTTATTTGGGCCGAAATCAACGCCATAAAATAAAGGTTGAAATTCTTGCTTACTTAAAACTCTATTTAAAATACCTGATGAAATTAGTAGAACTCTATGAAACATATCATCACTTAATTCATCAAGATCAAACTGCATAAAACCCCAAAGTAATAAGACTGTTTTACAGTAGTTGTCACGTCCTGTTTTTTCATCTATTTTTTTTTCAGACAATTCAAACATTGGAGCACATGTATACATGGAGGTAGCTATCAATTCCGCACCACTACCCATCGTTTTTAATATGCCTTGAGGAATTTCGTTGCTCATATTATTTATTAAAATATTTATTTATTGATCCAGATATATTTGGGTAACTATCAAAACCATAATTAGCTTCATTAACTAAATATTTTGTGCTACATAAATTCTCAATTCCTTTAGAAAACATCTTTTTTAATTTTAATGCGTTTAAATAACCACATTCAGGGGATAGAAATATTGCTTTAAACATTCCACCGTCCGCAATGAAAAAATGTTGATCGAAGTTCATAATATGAGATTGACCACATCCACATTCAAAGCTTTGTCCTTCTATATCACCAATTCGTGGTGGACTACTGACTTCATGAAAGGGAATATAACTTCTAACTTTTTCATTGAAGTCTTTAATGTTAATAACTTCTGCACTCATAATTTTATCTAACCATTTATTGCGCTAAATAAACTTTCAAATCTATATTTAAAAATACCTTTGATTTTAATTAGAGTTACGTACTTGCAGCCACTTTGTTGTAAAACTAATTTTAACATTGGAATTTCTCTTACAACTTCTGTTGAATGGCTAGAATAAGTATGAGTCTCTCCACAACCACATTCAAATTCACAACCTTGATAAATGTGTAGATCTAATTGACAAGGTCTACCACCCATAGTTTTTGAAAGAAATTCATCTATACTTACAATTTCAGTCATTATTTCTACCTCCAATTAAATCTTATCTTTAGTTATCGCCTTTTAGTGCACCAATAACACAGCCAAATGTATAAATTCCAAAAATGATTTGAAGTATTCCAGTTGTGAAGATTAAACCAAGTACACCAATTGCGCCCAAGATAAAATATTTACCTTTAAAACTATATCCAAATTGAGACATTCTTAACGCTACTTTTTTTAAGATTTAGCTTCAAGTAAATTTAATGTCATTTCTCTTGGTTTATTAAAATATATACAACTCAAATATGTAAAATTATTTTATTAAAAGAACGACTCTATTATTATCTTTTTTAATCATCTGTTTTTACCCCCAAAAAATGTTTATTGTCTTCTAGTATCTGTTTCATTTTTAGTTCCAGTTCTTCTGCTGAAAGATTATCAATGCTGTCTACACTTTTGATTATTTGTTTATCAATATAATAACCAGCAACCTTACCTCTTAATTCTTCTGCACGTAAAGCAACACCAACCATTTTATTTTCTTCTGCAACTTGGCCTAAATAATTAAGTCTAGCCATGTGTTTGTCTGGATCTATATTATTCTTAACTCTAAAATCCTCTTTTAACTCCCCAATGTATTTAACAACATGGGGACATATTCTAGGGTTTAGTAATTCATATGCTCTTTGATATGAACTATCTGGTGAATACCCAGCTTTCATTGCAACTTGAGTATTAGTTAAACTAGAATTACCATAATGATTCTCTACATATATTTTAGAAAACATCTTCTGCATTTCCGTTAGTGTCTTGTTTATTAACTTCATCTTTTTTTTTCTCCTTCTTTTTTGGATCTTTAAGTTGATCTATTAATTTATAGACGTTAGCTTTACTGAAACCTTTAACGTCTTTATTAGCTTTCATTATTTGCTCTGGCGTTTTTCCATTCTCTAACTGCTCTGCTATTTTACGTTTAGTCTTGTCAAATAACGGGTACGTTTTCCAAGTGGTTGTGGATCGCTGGATTACGTGTATTCTTGGTTTAGAAGCTGGAGTATTCATATGTTCACGCCATTTTAAAAACTCCATTTGTATTTGAGTAAAATCTCCTACACCTAACTGTTTATTTGGAACTGCAACATTTTCATCTGGTACTGATAGTTTCATATCAATATCAATCGAACGTTCTTTAATATTAGAACCTGAAGCGGTCTTACCTTGTTTGGTTGGGTGGTGTAAGAAGGTTACGTGATAACCCTGATTTCTTAAACGACTTAACCATTGCATTAACTCAACCCACTCTTCTCCTTCTTTTTCTTGCATGATTGTCAGTGCAGTAATGTTATCTAAATAAATGATAGGCTTTAAACTTGTCTCTTCAAATATACGTTGAGCTGATATCTCTACGTTTTGTCTTCCTACTAATGCAGTTAAACTTTCAAAGTGCATATCCTCTTGATTGGCTAAAGTTGCAAAGAAAAAGAATTCTTTATTAAAAAGTTTACCAAACCTTTCATATACCTCTTCAAGCTCAAACAATCTTTTTTGAATTGAACTACTATCCATTTCACCTTCTACATATAGGAAGGGGTGTTTTTGATTATCATGATTTTTAAAGTCCAGAAAATCATGGCCACTAGCAATAGCAACTGCTTCATGTAAACAATATAAAGTTTTACCTGTTCCAGCACTCGCAAAGACTTGACGTATCTGGTTCGTTGCAATTATTGGATAAAGTAAATAGTTAGGTTGAGGGAAAGTTTGAGCTAGAAAATGATCACCTCTTTTAACTATTAAGCCGTGAGCAACCTTATTATATTCTTTTGTTTTTAAGGGCTCTGCTGTTTCTTTACGTTTAATTTCATCAAAGGCTCTTAAGTTTGTTCCTAGATAATCGGCTAAAGATTTAACTCCTGCAACTTGATTAGGATTTTCTTTATATTGCTTCTCTTGGTATTTAACTTTCTTAACTCTTTTCCTAACTTCTTCATCACCAGTTAAGTGACAAAGTTTTTCAACATACTTTTCTAACGTGTCAGTTGGGATATCAGTTTCTCTAACTAATGCTCCAGCAAGTCGAAGGTAAGCGTCATCACGCATATTGCTATCTGGTTTTGGCCAATGCTCATAGAGCTCTGTAAACGTGGCTATTAAACGACAATGTATTTGCAATTCAACAGGGTCAATTTCAATAGGCTTTACGTTATTTATAATAACCCTATCAACACCAGCTATAATTGTTTGAGTAGATGTTAAGACTTCAATTATCCTTTCACCTTTGTTTGCGGCACTTGGATAACTATATTTATTAGCTTTAACATCGGTTGGAACAGCAAATGTTTTATGAGTAGCAATCAGTTGACCGTCGACATACTTACCAATCGTTAGGGTGGGTGGAAGCATATCAATAAACTTATGAGCAATAAAATTTTTGTCATCAAAGTCTACATCTTGAATGCCACTCTCTTTATGAAATACACCAATACGTTCAGCATTAAGTAATTCAGCATCAGACCAATCATGGCACCAGCTACCATTTTTGGTAACTGGGCTCTTATCCATTTTAACAGGCGTTAAACTGAAACCATAATTCCTGAACGTTTTAATTGTTTCTGGAGTGATACTAGTAATATTCGATTCCATTATTTAACTATGCCCCCAGCTCTATAGGATTTCTTTAAAGAGATTTCAGATTTTAAATAATCAAGGAAACTACCCTGATAACCTTCCTTTTTCATTTCTTCGAATTGAGATTTAAAAGCGTCCAATAAATCAGGTAAAAGGTCTAACTCTACATCGATTGGATCTGTGTAATCAGAAGCTAACTTCATGATTTCATCTTTTTCTTTGAGGTCACCTCTACCTTCTAAACGTTTATCTATTTTCATTATTGTGCCTCCGATAAATATTGAGGGCCAATAAAGATTTTGTCTTGGCATGAACCGCAGTAACCCGATATTTGATATTCGTTTTCATACGATTTATCTTTTAATGATGACTGAACTTCTTCAGCGGATCGCGAACAGAAGGTACATTTTTTCTTACCTATAACGTAATTTATAGATGCCCTTAATTTGGTTAAAGGGATATTATTTATAGATCTGTCAGACCATTCAGATGTAAAGAAATGATCAGGTTTATCTGCAAAGTCTATGATGTGTTGTTTAACTGACTTAACGTTAAGTTTAGGTGGGCTCTTAAATAAAGAATAAATATCCTCTATTGCTTCTTTTATCTTTGTCTTCATATTCAAATATTTCCTTTCAAGAAATAAAAAACCCGTCAACTGCGGACACAATCAACGGGTTAAAGTTAATTTGAATATTACTAATCTAAATGGAATATATAACGTCTTGGAACAGACTTCAATAACAGTAGATTAATAATATTAATTGTCCGACTATTAATTGAACTTTGTCCGGGTATGAAGACTTGCTACTACTGCCTAAAAGTTTTTGACTGTGTCAGATTTAAATAACTTTTAAAATTAATCTCGAGTTATCTTTTTCAAGGATAACATCATGACTATACATTATGTTGAATCTTCACTCAATCAAATTCACTAGAACTTTTATAGAACATATAAAATAAAAAGTAACGTTAACGATTCAATTACGAGCCGCTACCAACAATTAATTCATCGTACATTCCGTACAGTTGGGCGCGGCCATGGATTTGGACTATGAAAAGACCGTGACTTAAAGGGCTCTGTTTCATTTGAGAAAGTCTTGTCAGTCTTTTTTATATGAGTGTGAAATGATGAGACTAATAATAATATATTAAGTCTCAAAGTTTCAAGTACGTATAGAATACTATTAGGATTCCATTTTTCTTAACTTAACGACTAAATT